>ERZ1643249.68-NODE-68-length-156645-cov-13.979418_pt1 | contig 156645 bp, 116 predicted proteins | sample MGYA00579263_ERZ1643249 | MGnify/ENA primary metagenome ERZ1643249 (study PRJEB29033, sample SAMEA4952264) | chicken gut metagenome | biome: Broiler Chicken; feature: Gastrointestinal Tract; material: Caecum | place: Ireland | collected 2018 | study: Broiler...
TGCGGAACATTGCCGTTGGGTAAATACCACTTGCTTGCATAAACGTTGTCAGAAGCGGTAGCGACTTTTTACATTTTGCTGTTTAAGTTGCTTTTGCGTTCAACTGTTTGCGTTTAAGTGTTTTTCGTCGGTTTAGTAAATTACAAATGTTTTTTTTCGTTGCCACCTTGCATTTATGCGGAACATTGCCGTTGGGTAAATACCACTTGCTTGCATAAACGTTGTCATAAGCGGTATCTTTTTTACGTTTTGCCTGTTTAAGTTGCTTTTATGTTTTGCTGTTTGCGTTTAAGTGTCTTTCATCGGTTTCGCAAATTACAAATGGCTTGTCTCCTTTGCCACCTTGCATTTGTGCGGAACATTGCCGTTGGGTAAATACCACTTGCTTGCATAAACGTTGTCAGAAGAGGTATCTTTTTTACGTTTTGCCTGTTTTGTATTTTCTGATTTTATTCTTGCAGTGCACCCTTTTTTAATCTTCCTAAACCGTAACCTTGTAGGTCATTTTTGCACGGCAGTTACAATCTGTTGCCCTGCATATGGTCCAACAACGGGAAAATTTTGTGCGCAGGTGCTGTGCCAAGTCGTTTTTTCGTGCTTTTTTGAAAGGTTGCATCGTTAAAATTTTTGTCAAGGTTTGCTGTCAAATTTTTTGTGTTGACTTGAAATCGCAAAAAAAACGCTCTCCGACAGTGCGGAAAGCGCATTTTTTATGTTTATTAAATTGAAGGCAAAATGCTCAATGCAATTTGGCAGTACACCAACAGCGAAAGAGCGTCCACAATGGTGGTGATGAAAGGACTTGCCACAACTGCGGGGTCAAGACGGCACTTTTTTGCCAGCAACGGCATCAGACAGCCCACAAGTTTTGCAACTATCACCGTTGCAAGCAGCGAAAGGGAAACTACAAGGCAAATGTCCCAAGTGTAGTTGTAACCGAAAAGCAAACCGTCAATAAGCATAAGTTTGCCAAAGCAAACAACGGCAAGGCACACAGCCAAAAGTAATGCCACACGCATTTCCTTCCACACAACTTTGAAAACATCTTTGGTGTGAACTTCGTCCAACGCAAGTCCGCGGATTATTGTAACGGAAGCCTGGCTGCCGGCATTTCCGCCCGTATCCATAAGCATGGGTATGCAGGCAAAAAGCAGTGTACTCAACTGGTTGAGGGTGGCTTCAAAGGTGTTGATGATAAGCCCCGTGAAGGTTGCGGAAATCATCAAAAGCAACAGCCACGGAATACGGTTTTTCCAAATTTCCCAAACGCTTTGGTTGAGGTAGGACACATGCGACGGCGTTACTGCAGCCATTTTTGAAATGTCTTCGGTGGCTTCCTGTTCCATAACGTCCAACACGTCGTCCACGGTGATTATGCCTACAATGCGGTTTTCGCCGTCTACAACGGGTATTGCGTACAGGTCGTATTTGGAAATACGCTGCGCCACAAATTCCTTGTCGTCCGTCGTTTCCACGCTTATCACGTCCGTTTCCATGAAGTCGGCTATCGGCGTGTCGTAGTCGTGCAAAAGCAGGTCTTTCACCGTTACCAACCCCAGCAATTTACGCTTGTCGTCCGTTACGTAGCACACGTAAATGGTTTCCTTGTCGAGAGCGATTTTTCGTATTCTGTCGAAACATTCCTTCACCGTCCAGTGTTCTCGCAAACTGACGTATTCCACCGTCATTATTGTGCCTGCGCTGTCCTTGGGGTATTTCAGAATCTCGTTTATCTGCGCTCTCGTTTCCGTGTCCGATTGCTTTATGATACGCTTCACGACGTTGGCGGGCATTTCCTCAATTATGTCCACAGTGTCGTCAAGGAACATTTCGTCAAACACCGCTTTCAGTTCGGCGTCGGAAAAAACCATCAACAGCAACTGCTGTTTGTCCGATTCCATTTCGACAAATGTTTCCGCTGCATTTTCTTTGGAAAGTAATCGGAAAACGGGTGGCATATCCTTTTCGGGAAGTTCTTCCAACAACATGGCGCAGTCCTGCGGCATCATGTCGTTTATCAACCCCTTAATTTCTCTGAAATTTTTTTCTTCCAGCAACTGTTTTACCTTTTCAATGGTGTCGGTCAATTCAACCTGATTTTCCTGCTCCATCCTATCACCTCCAAAGAAAACAATAAAAAACTGCACCCGTAACGGATGCAGACAAAAACAAAAAAATATGTCCTCACCATTACAAGTTTTAGCATCACAGGGCAGTGAAGTTGCGTTAGGCTGTGCCTTGGTTTCGACAAAGCCTGCTTACCGGAATTGACGTGTCTCCACGCTTGTTCGGCAGCAACCCATATCCCTTGTGGTAGCCTCACCTACCGGATAGGTTACTTACATTGTAGTTTTGTTTTTTCACTCTGTCAACAATTTTCGGAAAAATTTTACTTTGCAAAAACCATCTTTTGAAAAAGCCGTTTGTTTTTTTCCGTGTCTGCATTTCATAATAGGATTTTTGCCAAATTTTTGTCCCGCTATTTTCAAATTTTCCTGTAATTTCAATCGGAATGTCAGGCGGTGTTTTACCGTTGCAGGCAACGACAATTATATTCTTGACAAGTTGCCGTCTTTCTGTTGAAAATGCCCCTCGCCGTATTTTGACGTCTTGTTGCGGCAGTGTTTGCCAAACAAAAACTGCTTTTCGGCAATACAATTTGTTTTGAAAGATTACGCACACAGTGGTGCAAAATTTTTCTGCAACGGATTGTCTTGCGTCGTGTTCCCGTGCAGGCATGCGTTTGACACAATTTCCGTTTTGTAGTAATATGTGTAAAAAAGCAAAAAAGAGAGATTGTCATGAAAGAATACTATCAACAGCGTTTCCATTGGATTTTCCGCTACACAAGCAAAAACTTTTGGTATTGTATTGCAAAGACGCTTTGCATTGTGGTGGGGCTTCCCATCTATTCGGTGATGTTTTTGGTGGAAATGGCACTTACGCTTGTAAATATGCTTTTTTGCTGGATACCCGTTTTGAACGTTGTAGTAACAGTTGTGTGCAAGGCATTGATGTCCCTTGTCGGTTGGACGTTTTACATTTGCATTTTGCCCGACATAAAACAGTACCGTCAGGCAACTGCGGAGGAGATACAGTACGACGTTTCCGATGCGGACGCCGATGCGTCGGAAGAGCAAAACACCGAAGAGGTTGTGGACGAAACAAACAAGTGATATCATTTGGCACGTTGTGTTTGCAACGTGCTTTTCTTTGCAATTTTCGACAATTACACTCAATAACCGATAATTTATTTTAGAAAACAACAAAGGTTTGCGTGCTACAATGTGTTTACAAAACACGGAGGTTGCAAAAAGTGATTAAAATAGGACTTATCGGACAACCTGGACTGAAATCCAAGTTGGAGGAAAACGAAAATTTTCAGGTAGTTTTTGACGTTGAGGGGTGCGACGCACGCAGCAGTCTGGAAAATATTCCCGCAGACGTGGTAATAACGGAACTTATCATGTCGGGCGAAGACGGTTTCGCCCTGTTGGAAAAGTACCGTGACGTCAAGTTTATTGTTGCGTCGGAACTTAAAAGCGAAGTGTTTGTGATAAAGGCTTTGGATCTCGGCGCAAAGTACTACCTTGTAAAGCCGTTGGAATACGGCGTGTTGGAACAAAGAATAGTCAACGTTGCCGAAGGTGAAAAGTTGGGCGGAAAAATTCTGCGCAAGAAAAGCGTTTCGGAAAAGACTTTGGACGAACGAATCAGCAACATTTTCGTTACCGTGGGCATTCCTGCACACATCAAGGGGTATCAGTTTTTGAGAGAAGGCATCAAACTTGCAGTAGACAATCCGCCGATAATCAACGCCATTACAAAAAGCCTGTATCCTTCCATTGCCAAAAAATTCGGCACAACGTCCAGCAAGGTGGAACGTGCCATACGACACGCAATAGAGGTGGCGTGGAACAGGGGAAAAATCGAAAACATAAACAGCGTTTTCGGCGTGAAGGTGTACAATTCGTCGGAAAAGCCCACCAACGGCGAATTTATCGCCCTGCTTGCCGACAAAATGCTTTTGGAATGTGCCTACTAGTATCTCAACCAAGGGGAATTTCTCTGCCTAGGGTAAAAGGGCAGTCGGTTCATTTCACAACGCACGACAGGCAACAAGCGCACGTTGCTTTGTAATTTCAGGACACGCAAGTGTCCTTTTTTTTGTTACCGTAAACAATTTCAACAAATTTAACACAAATTGATTTGTGAATTCAAATTATTGCCCAGGAAAACAAAAAAACATTTATTTTTACAGGTATTACCCGCATTGTCACTAAAACACCACCCTCGGGTCGTGTTTCGGTTGAAAATTTGTGCTGTAACGCATGCTATGTAAGTGCGGCTTCAGTTTGTTGAATTGTCGATGTTAGCATTTTACTGTTGAAACAGTCGTTATGAAACAAAACAATTTGAAAGAAATTTTTATTGTGTTAAAAATGAAAAGTTGCAAAGATATTTAGCATAACACTTGCCAAAAGGGCAAATTTATGATACAATCACCTCACATGGAGGAATTATGCAATACCTTAAAAAAGAAATAAGAGAAAACATTTTGGCGGCGGCAGTGGAAGAATTCAAAGAGCACGGATATGCCGATGCGTCCATACGCAACATCGCCAACAATGCGGAAATATCTTTGGGAAACATCTACCGTTACTTCACAAACAAAGAGGCGTTGTATTTCGCCGTTATCAATCCTTTTCTCAACAGTATCCGACAGGCAATAGAAGAGGACATCGTTTTTGAAGGAAAGGACATGCGTGAGGCGTCGGAAAAATTGGTGGAATTCCTTGTGGACCACAGCGACGAAATTTTGATAATACGCAAGGGCAATTCCGTTCATTACGAGGCGTTTGTCAGTTTCATTGTGGAAGCCATTTCCAAAAAAATCAGGGAAATGCTGGAAAAGTCTTTCCCCGAAATTGACGAGAAAATCAAAAACCCCGATTTCTACAACGCCGTTGCCGAAGGCTTCCTGACTAGCCTGTTCAAGGTGCTCAGCAAGGATGAACCGCTGGATACACAAAAGCGCAACGTGAGGGAACTTATCACCTTCTTTTTCGGTCACATGACAGACAGGTTCTACCATTTTGAAGAGGAATAATCCCCCCTTTTACCCTTAAATTACCACTTGCAAACCAAGCGTTTTGCCCGACAGACCGTCGGGCATTTTTTTTGTGCCGTCCGCTGTTTTTGCTTTTTGTCGTAGCGGTGCAGGCGTATTGCAAAAGGTGCTTTTGATATTCATTTGTCGTTGTGTCTTTTGTCTGTTTTCCCCAACAAGTTTATTGTGTTTTCCATTGTTATGTTTCAAATTTCGTGTTTTGCTTTTTGTGTACATTGCAACATTGCAAAGTGTTTTTTTGAAAAAAATGTTTCGGTGCTTTAACTTTGCAGATAGTTACTGAGGAAGCCCTATCTTGTACCGTCTTAATTGTTCGTCGTAGCGGTGCAGGCGTATTGCAAAAGGTGCTTTTGATATTCATTTGTCGTTGTGTCTTTTGTCTGTTTTCCTAACAAGTTTATCGTGTTTTCCATTGTTATGTTTCAAATTTCGTGTTTTGTTTTTTTGTGGCTGTTGCAACATTGCAAAGTGTTTTTGAAAAAATATTTCGCTACTTTAATTTGCAGATTATTATTAAAGAAACCCTATCTTGTACCGTCTTAATTGTTCGTCGCAGCGGTGCAGGCGTATTGCAAAAGGTGCTTTTGATATTCATTTGTTGTTGTGTCTTTTGTCTTTTTTCCCCAACAAGTTTATTGTGTTTTCCATTGTTATGTTTCAAATGTTTTGTTCTTTTGTGGCTGTTGCAACATGGCAACGTGCTTTTGAAATTTATTTGTGAAAGTGCGAGTTTGTTTTGTACTGACAGTTGCAGAAACAATTTTGTCCTGTTCCGTCCCGTGTGTCGGTAGCGGTGTAACGAAATTTTTGCCGTCAATTTCCATGTGCTTCTCTGCAATGGTAACAAATTCCACTTGCGGCACTTGTCGTTTGTTTGGTGAGTAGACGCATGTTTGCAACGTAACATTTATTGTGCTTTACAATTCTTGTGCAAAAAAAGAACGTTTTGGCTTTTTTAGCCGTTTTGACCGTTTGCAATATCGAAAAACAGCCTTTTGTAGCGTACTATTTCAGACATAGTACTTTATTTTTGCGTATTTTGCCGTGCAAATTGGCTTATTTAGCCGTTGTAATGCAATTTACCGATGAAAATTTTGTCGAATAGGGATGCAAATTTTGCATAGGAAAACAAATGGAAACATTTTACACTGTTTGCACATACAATATACTGAATATTCAAGGAGGATCAAATATGCCGGTAAACAATCTGGATGGCAATAATGGCAGTGAAAAAATCTGCATACAGGGCAAAAAAGTTTTTGACGCCTGCATGAAGCAAACAACCTTGCAACAGGTTACGGTGAGCGTGTCCGACGTCAATCCGACGGGACCAGCCACGCCGCTGAAATTTGTCAGTTGCAAAAGCACAACAACCACAGGCATTGTGGACAATCTCGTGGTGGAACGTTTGCAGGAACGTCCCAAGTACGGCAGGGTGGAAGCGGACATCGTTGTGCCCGTGGAAGTAACTTACATAGACGCCAACAACGTTGAGGGCAGCGGAAGCGGCACCGTTACCGTTCCCGTAAACGTGGTGATGTATCTGCCCGAACCTTCCATAATCCCCTACAAAATCGAGGCAAGCGTTTCCGCAGTAAGTCCCGACGGTACTTACAGTCAAACTCAGGAAATTGACGGCGTAACCTACTACCTGTTTGTAATCAACTGTTGCGTAACGGCAATTTTAAAAGTAACCATGGACGTGGAATTGATTATTCCCACCTACGGATATGCCGTGATACCGCCCTGTCAGGAATACACGGAAGAGGTGTGCTCCGGCTACTTCGAACTTCCGCTGTATCCTGGAAGTTGCCGCAACAACGGTGGCGGACAGTAAACCGTGTTGTCGGACTGAACTTATCGTCAAAAGGAAAAGGCGTTTCTTTCGGGAAACGTCTTTTTGCGTTTTTTGAGAGTATCGAAAGTGCTGTTCGATTGCAAAAAAAGTTTAATTTAATGTTTTTGTTCGTAGCAACTACAAATTAAAGCGAGGTGATTTGTAGCAAGGCGAGGTGATTTGTGGCAAGGCGAGGTGATTTGTAGCAAGGTGTGTTTGTTTGTAGCAAGGCGAGCTTGTTTGTGTAGGCGGTGTTCGCATGTTAGTTTCAGGCGTTCGATAATTTCCCTTTTGCGTTTTGCAACGAAAAAAATCCGTGCTGAACTTTTGTCGGTGGCATTGTAATCTGTGCAATTTTTCAACTTGTGCTACAGGCAGGTGTAACACTAATCTGTCCCTTTTCATAGTGTGGTAGTAATGTTGGAGTTTGCCGTTGAAATACAAAAAATGTCCACGTTGCGGACTTAACTACATCAAAATTGACGAGGAAATTTGCTGTGTGTGCCGTAACGAACAGCAAGGCAAAAAAAGCATTTTCGACGAGTTGAACGATGAATTTTTGTGTCCCTACTGTGAAAAAAACAATATGGGCATCGACGATGTAATGTGCAGTCAATGCCGAAAAAAGCGCAACGGAAAAAAGCAGTAGCGACGTGTTTGTTGGGGGTACATTACGGTAAAAATATTGTCAAAAATCTTTCGTTGTGGTAAAATTTTACCATGAAAGTTTTTGCAATAAGCGATTTACATTTGTCCACCGTGTGCGACAAACCCATGGATGTGTTCGGAAAGTCGTGGGAAAACTACTTCGAGAAGATTTGCCAGGATTGGAACAGCAAAGTTTCGCAAGACGATGTTGTAATTTTGGCAGGTGATTTTTCCTGGGCTATGCGATTCGAACAGGCATTGCCCGATTTCAACCTTGTGGCGCAACTTCCCGGCAACAAGGTGATTTTGCGTGGCAATCACGATTACTGGTGGAACACAATTTCGCAGGTGAGAAACGGCATTCCCAAAGGGTTTTACGCTTTGCAAAACGATTGTCTGCGTTTTGAAAACCTGCTTATTTGCGGCACCCGTGGTTGGATTTGTCCCGATGGCGACAATCTTTCTGCCGAGGACAAAAAAATTTTTCTGCGTGAAACGGAACGTCTGAAACTTTCCATTGCGCAAATGCAAAAGCAACGCCGCCCCGATGACAAGGTAATTGCCGTGATGCATTACCCGCCCTTCAACGGTAGTTACGACGATTCTGCCTTTGTACGTCAGTTTGTGGCAAACGACATCAAAACGGTGGTGTACGGACACCTGCACGGCAAGGATTGCAGGGCAAGTTTGCACATGAAAAAGTACAACATCGATTTTTACCTTACTTCCTGCGATTTGGTAGGCAACAAACTTGTGGAAATAGATATCTGATAATTTTTGTGAGATTTGCTCACTATCAGGCAAATTCCGACTTGTTTCGGAATTTGCCTTTTTTCGTCAAGGCGTTTTTGAGGTTTTGCATAAATTACCTTTTCGTTCGGAACGTTACGAAAAGGCAACTTTGCCGAGTGCTTTTGCAGAAAAATGCCGTTTGGCAAAATTTACCTTCGGACAAGTGGTGCGACAAATTTTTTCTTGCAAACTTCGTATTGACATTGAGTTTTTAGTGCGGTATATTTGTTTCGGGAGGTAATGGAAATGCTTAAATTTTTCAAAAAGAACCTGCTGGCTGTTATTGCATGTGCCTACAGCCTTGTGGTGGCGTTGTTTTGGCTTGCGTTGAGAGTTAATTGGAGCGGAATATCCAAGGCGCTGGGTGCAGACAAAAATCCCACTTTTTTTGTAATGGAAACGCCTCTTCTGGTGTGCATATTCCTGTGGCTGGCGTTTGTTTTTTCCGCCGTCAGCCTGTTTGTTTGGAAACGCAAATTGCCCTCGATAATTTCTCTGTGCATAAGCGGCGTGTTTACGGTGTTAATCGTGGTGGTGATTGCGCTGGGAGCGGCAGATTACCTGCAATTTATTTTGCCAAAATTTTTTACGTCGCTGCTTGTTGCTGTCGCCTTGATAGTGTTTGCGCTGCTGTTGTTTTTCCCGCCTGTCAGTAACTGTAAAAAATGCGTTGCGTTGAAATGCGTTTGTCTTGCTTGTCTGTTGCTTTGCTGCGTTTTGGTAGGCTTCAACGTGCAGGTAAACCGTTTCACCTACGGTGCGGTGGTGTACGCCGTTGAGGACGACTATCAGATTGTGTTTTCCACTTCGGCAAACAGCGTTGCCTGGGTGGAAATAGAGGGCGAAAATTACTACGATTTGTATGCAGGTAGCATGAAATCCAACGATTTGGTTCACAAAGTGGTGGTACCGCAGGAAAAATTGGACAACGCCAAAAGTTACACTGTGTACGCCCAAAAAATGATTTACCGAGGACCGTTTGGCGGATACAAGGGGAAGATAATCTCGCAAAATTACAGTTTCCGACCCGTCAACACCCAAGACGGATTGGTGTACTACTCCATGTCGGACGTTCACGGTGCGAAAAAAGGCGCAGTCGCCACGGCAAAGGGCGTAGAAAACATGGACTTTTTGGTGATGTTGGGCGATATGTATTCCATGATAGACAGCGAACACGACGCTCAGTTTGCCAATCTTTTGGCGCACGAAATAACGGGAGGGGAAATCCCTTGCGTTTACGTCAGAGGCAATCACGAAATAAAGGGCAACTACGCCGAGGAACTGCACAAGTACGTTGGCAGCGTCAACGGTAATTTCTACTACTACTTCACGTTGTCCGACGTGTTCGGCATCACCCTCGACTTGGGTGAGGACCACGACGACGATTGGTGGGAGTACTACGGCACGGCGCAATTCGACGTCTATCGAAACAAGCAAACGGAAATGTTGCAAAACATGGTACAGCAAAAACCCTACGAAGGTTTCAGGTACAAACTGGTGTGTTGCCACATTCCCATTCAGTTTATCAACAACAGGTTAAACCACCTGGAAGCGAAAACGGCGTGGACGGAATTACTCAACGAAATTGCGCCCGACTTGGTTGTGTCGGGGCATCAGCACGATTTGTATCCATTTTTCGAAGACACGATAGAGTTGAATTCCAACAACAAGTTGGTGTACAATTCGCAGTTTGTCAATCAGGAAAACAAAACCTACGGCGGACGTGTAACGGATTTTCACTTCAACAGTTTTATCGTCAGCAAACGGGGCGGCACCCAAACGGACGAAGTTTCTTCCTTCAACAACGGCAAGCACATCGGGCTTGTTACGGTGGTGGACTTTGGCAGGGGTGAGCAAACAAGTTACTACCTCAATTCTTCTTTGGAAAAAGTTTCCGTGTTCAATCCTTTTGTGGAAGGTCCCGCTCAAACCGAGTTTGTAACAAAATTGAAAACTGTTTTAAGGTGAAGCGTTGCACGGCAAGTACGCTTTTGCTCGCATTGAAACGGTAACGGAAAGACGGCGTTTGCGCCGTCTTTTTTTGCGTTTTTCTTTTGCCGATTGCATGCACCTTGCCGGCGGTTGCCGTAACGAAGGCGAGATTACTGCAAAAACTCGCTGGTTGTACCCCTTTGCAAATTGTACGAAAAAACAACTTTTTCGGCGTGGCTATGCAAGCATTTTCCTGTCTTTGGTAGGCTCTTTGTTTTGCGCCGTCTTTTTTTGCGTTTTTCTTTTGCCGATTGCATGCACCTTGCCGGCGGTTGCCGTAACGAAGGCGAGATTACTGCAAAAACTCGCTGGTTGTACCCCTTTGCAAATTGTACGAAAAAACAACTTTTTCGGCGTGGCTATGCAAGCATTTTCCTGCTTTTGTCAGGCTCTTTATTTTGCACCGTATTTTTTGCATTGGAAGAGTGTTTTCTGTTTGTCGGAAACGGGTTCAAACGCCTGCGCAACCTACAAACGAGTACTTGTTTTTTTTTATTTTCGGCAAAAGCGGTGCGATTGGCTTTTTTGTACTTTTTGTTTTGGGCAAAATTTCACTTCATAACATCTATTTTTAGCGGCAAAAATAATCAAAGACAAATAAATATTCGCTTATAAACCTAATTCAAAAAAAATTTCAACAAAATGGTTAAAAATGGTTGAAATTGGTTAAGTCCTGTGTTACAATACTTTCACATCGATAAAAGGGGAAAAGTCTATGTTTTTACTGGGCAACTACCAACATTCGTTGGATGATAAAAACAGAATAAGACTTCCGTCCAATTTCCGCACGGAAATGGGGAACGACTATTTTTTGATGCCCGGTTCTAACGGTTGTATTTTCGTGTACAAGGCAGACGAAACGCAAAAACTCCTTTCATCGTTGATGGATTTGGACACGCTGAATCCCCAGCAATCGTTGTTGCTGACACAACTGACGGCATACAGTCGCAGTGTAACTGCCGACAGTCAGGGAAGGTTTATGTTGCCCGACGATTTGATAAAAATGATGGGCATAAACAAAGACGTTCGCATTGTAGGGGCTATCACCAAAGCGGAAATTTGGAGCGAGGAGCGTTGGCAAGAGAAGTTTGGCACGGGTATCGGCGCAATGAACGCTGCTACGGTGGACGAAATCTACAAACAACTTGACGCATCGCTGAAAGCAAAATGATTTTTTCGCACACATCCGTTTTGCTCAACGAGTGCATTGAAAATCTCAACATAAATCCTCACGGAATCTACGTCGATTGCACTTGCGGCGGTGGCGGACATTCGAGAGAAATATTGAAGCGGCTGACAGACGGAATGCTCATTTGTATCGACAAAGACATGGAAGCGTTGAACGTTTGTAGGGAAAGGCTTTCCGATTTGGGCAATGTGCGGTTTGTTCACAGCGACTTCAAAAACATAGCGTCGGTGTTGGACCAACTGAATATCTCCAAAGTTGACGGTTTTTTGACTGATCTGGGTGTCAGTTCCTACCAGATAGACAACCCCGAGCGAGGTTTTTCCTACATGGCGAAGGATGCCCCCTTGGACATGAAGATGGACGCTTCGCAAAGTCTTTCGGCAAAAGACGTGGTGAACACCTATTCCGAAGAGGCGTTGGAAAAAATAATCAAAATGTACGGCGAGGATAAATTTGCAAAGAACATTGCAAAAAACATTGTCGCCTACCGCAGTAAACAGCCCATTGAAACTTGCGGACAGTTGGTAGAAATAGTGGACAAGTCCATTCCGCAGGCGGTAAAGAAAAAGGGCGGACATCCCGCAAAAAGAACCTTTCAGGCGTTGCGCATAGAAGTTAACGGCGAACTTAACGGTTTGGAAGAAGCGTTAAACACAATGTGCGACAGGCTCAACAGCAACGGACGTATCGTAGTGATAACTTTCCATTCGTTGGAGGACAGAATCGTCAAACACTGTTTTGCCGATTTTGCCACAGACTGTATCTGTCCGCCGAACCTTCCGGTGTGCGTGTGCGGACATCGCTCCCGTGGGAGTGTAATAACAAAAAAACCTATTTTACCAAGTAACCAGGAAATGCAAACCAACTCCCGTTCGCAAAGTGCGAAACTGAGAGTTTTTCAAAAAAAGTGATATTTTTCGGGCGGTGGAATTATGATAAGAATGAACACTGAAAAAAGAGAATATGATAATGCAGACGTGTACTCCGATTTGGATACATCTTATTCCGCTACCTACCTTAACCAGGACGCACCGGAGTTTTCTCTGCAAAGCGTACAGCAAAAACTCGGACAGTTCACCTCGGTAGAAGATCCCGCAACGGCAAACGGTGCGGCAAATGCCGATGCTATGCCTTCGCAGCAGACTCTCAAAATGAACTATCAAAGAGAGTACCAAAGTGGCAGCGTTGCAACAGCCAAAAAGGTAAGCACAAAAACCAAAGTTGTTGCAATAAGTTACGTTGCGGTGGTGCTGTTGCTTGTTTTGGGCATTGCCCTTACTTCCGTTGCAGTCAGCGGTGTGTTTGCGGAAACTGCTCAACTTTCGGCAGATTACGCCGGTGTTGTCAGCGAAGTGTCCGCTTTGGACGAATTGCTTTCGGTGGAAGACTATGCCGCTTTGGCGGAAAGAGCGGAAGAGTTGGGCTACATTGACGCATCGGAATCCAACACGCAAACCTACACAGAAGTAGAAACAAGACCCGCACAAAATTTCAACATCGAAACAAACTGGTTCGATTCCTTGTGCGATTGGGTCAGCAATGCTTTCGGAGGCTGATTTGCAACAAAGTTACTACACATCTAAAAAACGATTGCTGGCACTTACCGTGTCGGCAATTTTTTTGTTTTCGGGAATATTTTTGCGTTTGGCGTATATACAGGTAGTTTGGGGAAAAGACCTGCAACAAAAAGCCTCTTCGCAATGGCAACGTGATTTGCCGATAAAAGCCTACCGTGGCGACATCGTGGACACAAACGGCAACCTGCTTGCCACAACGGAAACAGGCTACGGCGTTTATGCCCGACCTCAAAGCGTAACGGACGCCAATAAATGCGCAACCGTTTTAAGCGAAATTTTGCAGTTGGACTTTCAGACCGTGTACGACAAACTGTGCAAACAGGGCGTTTCGGAAGTTACCGTGAAAAGACAGATAACCTCGGAACAGGCAACGGCAATACGAAACAGCAATTTGCAGGGAATTTACCTTGCGTCGACGGGCGTGCGCAGTTACGTGTACGGAGATTTTCTGTCGCAGGTGTTGGGATACGTTACTTCCGACGGGGTGGGGCAGTACGGTGTGGAAGCGTACTACGACAAATATTTGCAGGGAATAAACGGCGCACTTCTTACGGAAACCGACCTTGTCGGACAGGAACTGACGCAAGGCAACATGACCTACATTCCCGCAGTGGACGGACTGACCGTTACCCTCACGATAGACAGCGTCATTCAGACCATTGCGGAAAATGTGCTGCAACTTGCAATGTACCAACAAAACCCCGTTTCCGCACGTTGCATAGTGATGGACGTGCAAACGGGAGAAATTTTGGCAATGGCAAGCAAGCCAAGCGTGGATCTCAACAACCTACCAAGGGACGATATCGAAAGCCTTATCAAGTATTCCAAAAACACTTTGCTAACGGATGTTTACGAACCTGGCTCCACATTCAAGGTGCTTACCGCCGCCGCATGCCTGGAAGAATACGCCAAAGGCAATCCAAAGGCATTTTCCGCCCGGCATGTGTTTGCCAACAACAGCGGCACAAGAATAATTGACGGTTCAAAAATAAGTTGTTGGACAAAACACATCAACGGCAAACATTCCAACCAGACTTTGAGCGACGCACTAAACAACAGTTGCAACCCCATTTTTACCGATATTGCACTGTCGCTCGGGAAAGACACGATGTACAGTTATCTGGAAAAGTTCGGCTACGGCAGGACGACGGGCATCGATTTCGTGGGGGAACAGTCGGGCTTGCTTGTTCCGAAAAGTTCCGTTACCAACGGCGACCTTGCACGTATAGGCTTCGGACAGACCATTGCCGTAACGGCGTTGCAACTGTGCATGGCAACGGCGGCAGCGGTAAACGGAGGTTACCTTTTGCAACCCTATCTCGTAAAAGAAATTTCCGATCCGACAACGGGCAAGGTGGTTAAAAGATTTTCTCCTACCGTAGTTGACCGCCCGATAAGCGAGCAGACAAGCAGCCAAATAGCCGCAATGTTGCAACGTGTCGTTGCCGAAGGCGGAGGAAAAAACGCAAATATTGCCGGCTATCAGGTGGGAGGAAAAACAGGCACGGCGCAAAAGTTTGTCGACGGATCGTTGGCAAAAGGCAAGTATGTTTCCTCCTTCGTGGGATTTTTCCCTGCAAGTCAGCCCAAGTATCTGTGCCTGATGATTGTGGACGAACCACAGGGGCAAAGTTACGGCTCTATCGTGGCGGCGCCGTATGCGGGGCTGATTTTCCAAGGAATAATTGATTACAAACAAATTGCTCCGTTGGAGTAGCGGTGAATAAGTAAACAGTTGCGGCTACTTTGCGCAATTCAATTTGTCGGGCAACACCCGTTTCAAAATGTTTTTGTCTTTTTTGGGACGTCCAAATTGTTTTTGCCTCAAATGCAGAGTTTCCGTCGGCACGCCATTTGGCAAACAGCACAATTTGAACGGTAGCGGTTTAATGTTTGGGCAAAGCCGTGTATTTTACGAGGTGTTTTTCGCCTCGTCAGGCAAGTTGCAGTGGCGGTTTCCGGCAAAATCTCATTTGCGAAACGCCGTCGGTTTTGCCCTTTTCCAACGGTTTGCAATATCATAATTTCATAAAAAAAACAATACAATAATCCATACAGACAAGCGGTTTGTATGGATTATTTGTTTTGGGAGAAAATCTATGTATCTGCAAGAATTGCTCAACGGCGTTTGTTGCAAAATCGTTGGCAAGGGCAACCCTGACGTGACATCCCTTTCATGCGACACGAAAACGGTGAAACAGGGATGTATGTTTTTTTGTCTTAAAGGGAAGAAGTACGACGGACACGACTTTTTTCGCAAAGTTATCGGCGACGGTTGCGCCGTGTTGGTGTGTGAAAGACAACTTGACACCAAAGCGTTGCAGGTAGTAGTGGAAGATAGCCGTCTGGCTATGAGCGTAATTGCCAAAAACTTTTACGAAAACTGCGCCGACAAACTGAAAATAATTTCCGTGGTAGGTACCAACGGCAAAACTTCCACAAGTTACATTCTGGAAGGTATTTTGTCAAAGGCAGGGTATCACACGGCGGTGATAGGTACCAACGGAATATTTTTCAACGGACAAAAGCATTACTCTGCGTTGACCACGCCCGACCCCATTCAACTGCATTACTGGTTCAGACAAATATACCTGAACAAAGTGCAGGTGGTGGTAATGGAAGTTTCCGCACATGCCATTGCCCTAAACAAAATGCGTGGAGTGGTGGCAGACTTTGCAATTTTCACCAACTTTTCGCAGGATCATCTGGATTTTTTCCGCACTATGAAAAACTATGCAGAGGCGAAAAAAAGTTACTTCACGCCGCAGTATGTCAAAAACGCCGTTGTCAACGTGGACGACGATTTGGGAAGAGAAATAGCAACGCTGTTGCCGTCGACAGTTACCTATTCGCTTGGGGGGCAAGCAGATGCGGTGGCGTCGGAAGTTGCGGAAAAGGCGTCGGAAACGGAATTTTCCGTAAATGTTTTGGGACAAAAAGCAAAAATCCGCACTAAACTTGCGGGACGCTTCAACGTGTACAACATTCTTGCGGCAGTAACCTGTGCTTGCGCTTTGGGCGTGGATATCGATACCGCAGTGGCATCGGTTGGCGAAATTGCCTTCGTCAGCGGAAGAAACGAAACTGTTTTCAGAAAAGACGGCGCAAGAATAGTGGTGGATTTTGCACACACTCCCGACGGCGTGGAAAACATTCTGAAATACCTCCGAAGCATTACAAAGGGCAGTTTAATAGTAGTTTTCGGGTGCGGCGGAAACAGAGATAAGTTCAAACGTCCGTTAATGGCGGAAAAGGTGTCGCAATATGCCGATTTTGCCGTTCTCACAAACGACAATCCTCGTTTTGAAGACCCCAAAGCCATTGCGCAGGATGTCGTCAGCCGACTTACATGTCCCTACAAATTGATATTAAACCGCAGTCAGGCAACGGAATTTGCATTGTCCGCCCTGTCCGCCAACGACACGCTGGCAATTTTGGGAAAAGGCGCCGAAACATATCAGGAAATAAAGGGTAAAAAGTTTCCGTACTCCGACGTGGAAGTCGTAAAAGGACTTTTGCAAAAAAACACCTAGTACATATCATTTTGGGAGGAAGTATGGTGCAACCCCTTTCTTTTCTTTCGTCCTTTGCGCTGTGTACTGTTGCCTGCGTGGCACTGTTGCCCTTGCTCAAAAAAGTCAAGGCAAAACAGTCTATTTTGCATTATGTGGCAGAGCACAGCGGAAAAAACGGCACGCCCACAATGGGAGGAATTGCTTTCATAGTTGCAATAATTGTTACGGCGTGCATTTTTTGCGATTTGTCCAACCGTGGCACCGTAGTGGCGTTGGCGGTTTTTGCAGGTTACGCCGTTGTCGGCTTTTTGGACGACTTCATCAAAATACGTTTCAAGCGCAATCAGGGACTGTTTGCCTATCAAAAAATACTGGTGCAACTTGCCATTGCCGTGGTGGTGGCTGTTTTCGTGTATCGCACCCCCTCTATCGGGGACAAAATCCGCATACCATTCACGAACAGGCAAGTTTCGTTGGGGTGGTGGATTGTGCCTTTTGTGGTGTTCATTTATTTGGCATGCACCAACGGCGTCAATCTCACAGACGGCATCGACGGATTGGCAACTTCCGTTACGATATGCTTTCTTGCGGGAATGATATTGCTTCTTACAAGAGAGATTGACCGTCTGGAACAAATGGGCGACACCTATGCAGTAAGACAAACGCAGGACATCGTGCTGTTGTGCGTAATTGCAGTGGGGGCGCTGTTGGCTTTTTTGATTTTCAATGCCAATGACGCCAAGGTTTTTATGGGAGATACCGGTTCGCTTGCATTGGGAGCGTTGGTGGCGTGCGTAGCGATTTTCACACGTTTTTCGCTGTTTATTCCTATTGTCGGGCTTATGTTTGTAGTGTCCTGCGTTTCGGTAATTTTGCAGGTGGGGTACTTCAAACTTACTCACGGCAAACGCATTTTTCTTATGGCGCCTTTCCATCATCACTTGCAGGAAAAAGGACTCAGCGAAACACGAATTTGTGTGGTGTATTGTGCGGTAACGGCGGTATCAATAGCCGTTTTGCTGTGTTTTGGAGGGTAATATGACAGACATAATAGTTTACGGCAGGGGGAAAACGGGTCTTGCTTTGGCAAACTTGGCAAAAAAACTTGGTCTGCCCCCTGTCTTTTACGACGATGAAAAAGGTTTTGACGGCAACGAAAAGTTTTCGCATGGCAGCGTTGTGGTAAAAAGTCCCGGCGTCAAACCCTTTGCAAAGGGCATTGTCGAGGCGCAAAAGGCAGGAGCGAAAATAGTTAGCGAGTTGGATTTTTGCTTTCCGCTGTGCAGGGGAAAATGTGTTTCCGTAACGGGAACAAACGGCAAAACTACCGTGTGCGAAATGATACGGCACATTCTTTCCCGTGAAGGCAAAAGCAATTTTCTTTTGGGAAACGGCGGAATTCCTTTTGCCCAACACGTTTTGGATGTGAAAGAGGGCGACACGGTGGTGCTGGAAAGTTCCAGTTTTCAACTGGAGGGCGCAAATAAATTTTCTCCGTACATAAGCGTTCTCACCAACGCTGCACCCGATCATCTGGATTACCACGGAACGTTCAAAAACTATTGCAAAGCCAAAACCAACAATTTTCGTTTGCAACGGGAAAACGATTTTTCCATTTTCAACGCCGACGACAACGGCGCATTGCAAATGTCCTTCGAAAGTCCTGCCTACACGCTGTACTATTCCACTAAAAATCCCAATGCCAACTGTTACTACGGCAACGGAGAGGTGTGCCTCAACGTCAGGGGAAAAGTCGTAAACTACCGATGCGCTTTCAATATGACGGAGTACAACCTGTCCAATGCAATGTGCGCAGTACTTGTATGCTTTTTGTTGGGAGTGGGCGTGGAAAACAGTTGCAGACACCTGCAAACCTATTCTTTTCTTCCGCACAGAAACACCGTCGTGGAGAGATTTGACGGCGTAACTTTTGTGGATGACAGCAAAGCCACAAACGTGCATGCAACCCTTTCGGCGTTGAAATGTTACGCAAACACCCCCGTTGCCTTGATTGTGGGAGGATTTGACAAAGGGGAAAATTTTGACAGACTGTTTGACGGGGTGTCGCCCAACGTCAAAGTGGTGTGTGCAGTGGGTCAGACGGCGGAAAAAATCTTCAACTGTGGAAAAAAACACTTTTGCAACGTGAAAGTTTGCAAAGACTACCGCCAGGCGGTAAAACTTTGTTACAGGGCAATGTTGCCTACGGGCGGAACGGTGTTGATGTCCAACGCCTGCGCAAGTTTCGACAGTTTTGAAAATTACGCCCGCCGTGGCGAATATTTTTGCCGTATTGTTGGGGAATTACACAGTGAAAAAATTTGATGCCGCTGGAAAAATTGACAAAGTTTTGCTTGTGTCTGTGTTGACGTTGGTGTGTATCGGTTTGCTTTTCGTGTACAGTGCCAGCATGTACACTGCGGAAATATCCTACGGAAACAAGTATTTTTTCCTTTTCAAACAACTGACGGGAGCGGCTGTCGGGCTTGTTGCTATGTTTGCCGTAAGCCGTGTCAACACAGATTTTCTCAAAAAGTTTTGGATAGCGGGCGTAATCGTGTCGGCGGTATTGCTGGGTTGCGTGTTTATTCCCGGTTTGGGAATAGAAAATTACGGTGCAAAACGTTGGATAGGTTTCGGAAGTTTTTCCTTTCAGCCGTCGGAAATTGCAAAATTTGCTTTTGTGCTGTTTTGTGCTGTGTACATGTCCAAAAAAGACATGGCAAAGTTTTCCAACAGTCTTGCCGTAGTGGGCGTCGGTGTGTTGTTTTGCGGACTTATCATAGCCGAACCGAACATGTCCATCACCATGTGCGTGGCTATGCTTATGGTGATTATGCTCTTTTTAGGGGGGATGAAGTGGAAAAACTTTTTGTTTTTGCTTGCACCGATAGTGCTTGCCGTTCCCGTGCTTATTTTTGCGGAACCCTACCGCCTGCAACGGCTGTTGGCGTTTCTGGACCCGTGGGCAAGCCCCAAGGATGAGGGGTATCAACTGATTCAGTCGCTGTACGCTTTGGGAAGCGGAGGCTTTTTCGGAGTAGGTCTGTTCAACAGCAGGCAAAAGTACCGTTTTTTGCCCTTTGCCGAAAGCGATTTTATTTTTTCCGTTATCGGTGAAGAAACGGGATTGTTGGGGTGCATGCTTGTGTTTGCCTTGTTTGCCGTAGTTGTTGTACGTGGCGTACGCATTGCGGCAAACAGCAAGGACAAATTCCGCTGTTACCTTGCAGGAGGCATTTCCGCCGTCATTGCCGTGCAAACCTTGCTCAATTTTGCCGTGGTTACCGGAAGCATTCCCCCTACGGGATTGCCGTTGCCGTTCATCAGTTACGGCGGAACGTCGCTGGTCGTGTTTATGTCGGCGGTGGGGGTGTTGCTTAACCTTTCCAAAGACGTTTTGAAAACGGAGGGCGCTTTGTGGATTACATAATCGAAGGTCAACACAAACTTAACGGCGAAGTTGCCGTTTGCGGAAGCAAAAACTGCGCTTTGCCACTGCTTGCCGCCACCGTCCTTACGGACAAAGAGGTGGTTTTGCACAACTGTCCCGACATTTTTGACGTGCAAAACATGCTTTCGCTGTTGGAAAGCCTGGGAAAAAAGACGCAACGTCAGGGAGAAACGGTAATTGTCGGCGGAGAAGTCGCCACAACGCAAATTTCCCGTGAAAAGGCTGTGCTTTTGCGTGGTTCCGGACTGCTGTTGGGGGGACTTGTGGCAAAAAGAGGCAGCGCATTTCTTCCTCAGACAGGGGGCTGCGCAATAGGAAAACGACCGATGGACATTCACGTCGACGGACTGCGTGCGTTGGGTGTAGAGGTGGATGACGCAGAAGGTATCGTGTGCCACGGCAAACCAATCGGCGGGAAGTACCGTCTGAGAATGCCCAGCGTCGGCGCAACGGAAAATTTGTTGTGCGCAGCCTCTCTTTGCAAGCAGACAACGGTGTTGTTAAACTGTGCAATGGAGCCTGAAGTTGTGGCGTTACAACGTTTTTTGCAACTTTTGGGGGTAAAAATACAGGGAGTGGGTACGTCGACACTGCAAATTGAGGGCAAAGAAAGTCTTGGCGGAGGAGAATTTCAAATAATACCCGACAGAATAGTTGCCTGCACCTATCTGGCGTGTGCCGTTGCCTGTGGCGGTAACGTTACCGTGAAAGATTGCTCGCCGATGCATTTTGAATGTTTTTTGAAAATGCTTCAAGAGCGTTTTACCTTACGTACTTTTCAAAACGCCGTAAACATTGTCGTCAGCAGAAAAACCGACGGCTACGGCAGTGTAACTACGGCACCTTATCCGGGCTTTCCCACCGATGTACAGCAAATTTTGCTTTCTCTAGCCGCTTTAAGCGACGGCGGAACAACAAAAATAACGGAAACACTGTTTGAAAACAGGTTGAAGCACAACGTTTCGCAACTTCAGAAAATGGGAGCGGATGTGTCTTGCCGTGGCGACTGTGCGGAAATACGGGGCAAAAACTTGCACTCCGCCGATGTGTCCGCCGCCGACTTGCGTGGCGGAGCGGCATTGGTTGTGGCTGCTTTGGGGGCGGAAGGAACAAGCCGTGTTTCACAGGCTCAGCACATTTTCAGAGGTTATTCCTGCTTTCGGGAAAATCTCGTTTCGCTGGGAGGGAAAATAGAATATTTGCAGTAAACAGGCACTGATATGCCGTGTTTTTTCGGGGCAAAAGGGAAGAAAGAAAATCTCTTTCTTCCCTTTTGCCTGTTCTGTGACAAATTTAACCTTCATTACTTAAAAAAACATGTACGTATTGCAAAAAATATTACATTTTCGCCCTGTTTAATTGTACTTTCTATTGACAAACAAAAACTCAAAATGTATAATAATATATATTTATTTGTCGGGAAAATCTCTTCCCGAGCATTTCAAGGAGATTGCCGTGAAAAGCAAAAAATTGCTTACGTTGATAATAGCCGTTGCCGTCGTTGTGGTGGTAGTCGTGGTTTTGGCTAGCGTGTTTGCCGTTCGCCAGGTTTTGCCCGTCTATCACAATTTCGAAGGCGGACAAACTCTTTCGGTGGAGGGTGCCCCCACAGCCAACGACGTTTTGCAACTGGCAAAGGGAAAAAGCATTTTCACTCTTTCAAAAAGCCAACTGACGGACAAACTCAACAGTCAGTATCCCGAGTGGAGCGTGGTGGGAATTGTAAAAAATTTCCCCAATATTCTGGAAGTTCACTTTGTGCAACGTGTGGCGGTGGTGAAAGTCAGCGTCAACGGCGCCGATGTTTTTCTTGACAACACCGGTTACGTCGTGGATGCCCCGCAATCGGGCAATGTGCCAATAGATATCACCAGCGCCGTGTCTACACCCACAACGGCAAAGGTAAATGTCAAGGGGCAAAAATTGCAGTTTGAGGACGACGTCAACAATCATCGCCTCGAATGCGTGTTGGAAAGCATAATGGCATTGTGGCAATGTCAGTGCGAAATAGAGGATATTCCCACAATTTTGGGCAAAAGCAATGTGTTTACTTTCAACGCTGACGGCGAAATGACCATTACCACCCGAGCGGGAGCAAAAATTATCGTTATGTCGCCTGACGACGGATTGACGGATAAACTTATTCAGGCTTTCAGCGTGTACTGCGACGGTTCAAACGATTTGCAAAAGTACGGAACGGAAATTACCGTTTGGCCTGACGGAAAGGTTACAACACCTCAAAAATAAAAGCAGAGGAACATATGAAGAACAATTTTATAGCAATTTTAGACTTCGGTTCAAGCAAAGTAACCTGCATGGCGGCAACCAAAGTTGCCGGCAGGTCGGATTTCGTCATCCGTGCCGTGGGACAAAGTGCATACAACGGTTTTGACGACAACTCATGGTACGAGCCGGAAACAATTTCTTTCGCCGTAACCGATGCAATTTCGCAGGTGGAAAAGAAAATGGACAGCCCGATAAAGGAAATTTTTGTCGGAGTGCCCGGCGTATTTTGTGCTACCGTTACCAGCGAAGCGTCGGTAACTTTCCATTCCAAAAAGAAAATCGACGGCGATGACATTCAGGAACTGATAAAAAAAGCCGACATTTTCGACGTCGGTTCGGACAACATACCTATGGGCGGAAAACCCGTGTATTTCATTTTGGACGGTGCACTGAAAACTTTTGACCCTGTCGGCAGCGTTGCCAGCAAACTCACGGCTTTGGTGTCCTTTTCCTTCATGAAAAACTACTTCCGCAATTCCGTTTCGCCTGTATTGTTGCAAAAAGGTATCAGAAAAGTTACCTACATGAACACTTGCGATGCCGAAACGCAGTTTATTGCGCAAACTATGGGGCTTACCGACTACTGCATTGTTGTGGACGTTGGACACATTACCACAAACGTGATGTTGAGCGGAGGAAAAAGTCTGTTGTTTTCCCGTACCTTTTCTTTGGGAAGCGGTTACCTTGCCAGCGACCTGTGCCAGGTAGAGGGATGCGAATACAAGGTGGCAATGGCAACTCTGGAAAAAATCAATTTCAGTTTGGAATTCCGTGAGGGGGACACCTACAACGTCAACGGCGTGGCTTTGGACGCAAAACGCACCAACGAAATTCTCAAAGCCCGCATCGGACAGATTGCCGATTACATAATTAAAAGTTTTCAGTACTGCGATAAGGAAATTCCCTACAATACGCCTGTAATTCTCACGGGCGGCGGGCTGACCTATCTGCGTGGAGGTGCCTACGTGTTGTCCACGTTTTTGGGCAAAAATGTCAAGGTGTACGAAAGCGCAAATCCGCAAACAAACAGAAACGAGTACACGTCTTGTTACGGTCTGTTAGCCGAAGCAATCAAAAACAACGGCGCAAGAAGCAGTATTTTCGCTTTTTTGCGCAGATAACGCAAGTAATTTAAGGAGAAAGAAACAATGGAAGGAACAAACGGAAACATTGCAAAAATTTTGGTTGTCGGCATAGGCGGCGGTGGCGGAAATGCCGTAAACGCAATGGTAAACGAAAATATTCAGGAAGTTGAATTTTTGGCGATGAACACCGATAAGCAGGCATTGAGCACTGTTCGTGCTAAAAGACTTGCCATCGGTGAAAAACTCACAAAAGGTTTGGGCGCAGGAGCCAATCCCGAAATCGGCAGACAGGCTGCGGAAGAAAGCCGTGCCACAATTCAGCAGATGCTGGAAGGCGCCGACCTTGTTTTTATTGCCGCTGGCATGGGTGGCGGTACCGGAACGGGTGCGGCACCCGTTGTGGCGCAAATAGCACGTGAGTTGGGAATTCTTACAATTGCCGTAGTTACAAAGCCCTTCAATTTTGAAGGTACACGTCGCATGAAGTACGCCGAAATGGGCATAGACAACCTCAAAGGCAACGTGGATGCATTGGTAATAGTGCAAAACGAAAAACTCAACAGAGACAAAAACTTTTCCATCAAGGACGCATTTACAAAAGCCGACGAGATTTTGATGCAAGGTATCAGAGGAGTTACGGAAATAGTCGTGCAAAACGGACGTATCAATCTCGACCTTGCCGACGTGCAATGCGCAATGCGTGACAGCGGAATGGCACACATGGGTATCGGTGAAGGAAAGGGCAAAAACAAGACAATCGACGCTATTCGCAAGGCAGTTTATTCCCCCTTGTCGGAAACTACAATTCAGGGGGCGGCAAACCTCATGATCAACTTCCGTGGCGGCGACGACCTCACTTTGGATGAGGTTACCGTTGGCGTCGACCTTGTAAAACAGGTTATCTCTCCCAACGCAAACGTACTGTTCGGCGTCGGTTTTGACGAAGAAATGAAGGATGAAGTCCGTGTTACATTGATTGCAACGGGTTTTTCCGGCGGAAACGACGGAAAAGCGGCATTTTTCAGCAGCGAAGCGGCAACCCAGGTAGCGGCGGACAATGTCAAACGTCGTGCGGAAGCAACTGCAGGCCCCGCAACGGTAAATCCTGTGGACATGCTTTCACAGGGAGGAGCAACACGTCCCGCACCTCAACCCTCTGCATTTACAGCGCAAAAGCCTGTAAACGCACCCATATCAGGCACCGTTTCCGTAGACGAAGACAAAAATATTCCTCCTTTCCTTCGCAAAATGAAAGGTTGATAAAAACACAAAGGCAACGTTTCGTTGCCTTTTATTTTGTCTTTTAGTTTTTTCTTGTAAATTGCGGTGCATAGGCTTATTGATTTGCTTTCCGTTGCAAATTTTTCTTGCACGCTTAAAGCACCTGCTACAACTTTCGTTGCAACGTTGTTGCAGTCGGTGGATGCCTGCAACTTACAGACTAGGCAAAACAAGTGACTTATTTGTTTGTTAACAGCGAAATAAAGTATGTTCGGAAGGGACAACTTTATTTTCAGTACATACACAAAAAATGAGTTAATCACCGTAAAATCCGTAATACGGCTCAGTCAGCGTTTTGAAAAGGTTAGTTGAAACGGCACAGTGTTAATTTGTATGCGTCAGACATACGAAAAGCATAACGGCAAACTGTAAGGTGTTTTTTTAGTGATAAACAAAAATAATGTGTAAACATGCAAAGTGGCACAACGTGAAGGAGAGGGGAACAACTGAATTTCACAAAAATTTTGTCTATTTTCATTTTTTGCGTTTATTTATTCCCCCTTTGGTTACACTAATTGCAGGAGGTGCTTAATATGAAATCTACAAAAAATTGCAATGGCACAAAATCTTGTTCTAAGAAAAACTCTGCAGGTAAATCCGCAAAAAAGGCGAGGTCCTCACAGGAAAGTGAAAGTGACCCGTCAGGGAGTTACACGGGCAATCCAATAGGTTGGGGAATAGACGCCCTCCCCGTACAGGACGCCGACGATTTGTAAAAACTGACTGCATTTGCACTTTTGTGCATTTGCAGTTTTGTTTTTACCCTTTGTAAACTGCCGTTTGTAGAAAAATTAAAATAAAAGAAATGGTTTGACATTCCCTCGGCAATTTTCAATGCGCTTGTGTTGAAGGCTTTTTTGCCGATACATGCCACAACGTACGGACTTTGATGTTTTCAACATGAGTGTGACACTCCGTGCGTTTTTGTAATTAAGGCAAGAGGTTCCGCCAATTTTAATACACAAATAAAGTGCGTTGTGGCGCTGTTCCCCAACAGTACAACAAGTTGAAATGTGGTGCAAGTTGTTGAAAAGGTAAAATGCGTTACCTATGCTGTTTGGGGGATTCGGAATCAACTTCTTCACCGTGCAGGCAACGCTTGTTTTGACAATTACAGTTTGGCGAACAAACTTGCAGTTGCAAGTCGGTGCTAACTTCATCGCAGCGCAGACAAATTCTGCCGTTCTTTGTCTGACAGGTGTATTGTACATAAGGTCTTTCTCTGTGGCAGGGTGGTTGAGGCGGACGTTTTTTGCTTTTACACACAGTGTCAAGATACGTCTGCTGGTTGATAAATCTGCCGTTGTTGCATTTTCTCATATCAAATAATATGTAACAAAAGTTAATTGTGTGAAAACAGTTGAAAAAAGCGTAAAAATACTGTACAATAAGTACAAACAATTTAGGAGGTTGCTTAAATGACTTTTGAAAAGGTGCAAAAACTCATTGCACAACAGTTCAGTATTGATCCGGCAAAAGTTACGATGGAATCTGACTTGGTAAAGGATCTCGGCGCCGACAGTCTGGACATCGCCGACATGATCATGACTTTGGAAGACGAATTCAATGTTACCGTGCCCGATGAAATGGCAAACGATTTTCTTGTCGTTGGCAAAATCGTCGAATTCATTGATTCTCAAAATAAGTAATTTGCGTCAACACAAGTCCAAGCCGTCGGCTTGTACTTTTTGTTTGTAAAGGAGCATAACGGTGCAATACAGTCAGTTGCTTGCCTTTCTGAAAGAAAATTCATCACCAAAACCCGCACAATTCAATCGTATTATCAACAGCAAAGTGCCCGTTTTGGGGTGTAAAATCCCTGTCATACGCAAAGCCGTCAGGCTTTTTTCTCCCACCGTTGAGGAAGCGGAACACCTGCCTTGTCATCAGTTTTTGGAAGTAGATTTGTTTCAGGGTATCGCTTTGTCGCAGGCGAAACTTCCCTTTGAAGAAAAGAGCCGTCTTTTGGAACAATTTGCAAACACCTTGGAAAATTGGGCAGTGTGCGACAGCAGTACAGTTAAGGTTTCACCAAAGCAAGAAGACTACTTTCAATTTTTTAGCCGTCTTGCAACCGACTCCGTACCCTTTGTAAGCAGGTACGGTATTGTCAACATTTTGTGCAACTTCACGGATGACCGACACATACAATCAATTTTCAAACTGCTTGCAGAGGTGAAACAAGGCGACTACTACGTGGATATGGCAATAGCATGGCTAATTTCCGTAGCAATGGTCAAGTGTCGCAATCAAACTGTCAGTTTTATGCAGGAAGACGGCAGGCAAGTTCTTTCTTGCTTCACCTACAACGCCGCATTGCAAAAAATTCGTGATTCTTTCCGTGTTTCCGACGAGGACAAACAATGGACAAAATCCCTCAAACGGCAAAAGTAATTTTTCGGCGATAGTGTAGGTTTCGCTTTTTTGATTTGCTACATTACACTAAAAAGCAAACTTGTTTCACTTTCGGCGGTGAAGTATTTTGTTGCACAGCGTTTTTTTTAGTAATTTATCTGATGTAATGTTGTTTAATTACGCATTACAAAACACTGTTTATTCAAAAACGCATTATACGCACACGTTTTAATCTGTTTTGACGGCTGTCGTTTTATTCAACTTGCATTAACAAACAAAACCAATGTGTTTCATCTTTGGTGGTGCAGTATTTTGTGCATGTGTTTTTGTAGCGAATTTATCTGATGTAATGTTGTTTAATTACGCATTACAAAACACTGTTTATTCAAAAACGCATTATACGCACACGTTTTAATCTGTTTTGACGGCTGTCGTTTTATTCAACTTGCATTAACAAACAAAACCAATGTGTTTCATCTTTGGTGGTGCAGTATTTTGTGCATGTGTTTTTGTAGCGAATTTATCTGATGTAATGTTGTTTAATTACGCATTACAACACGCTGTTTATTCAAAAACGCATTATACGCACACGTTTTAATCTGTTTTGACAACTGTTGTGTTGTTTAACTAACACCTGCAAACAAAAATTTTTGTGCAACAAGGCAATAAGTTTTGTAGTGTCTGTTTGTTGAAAATTTTCGTCAGCCGGATTTGTCTGTCGGGAAACATTTTGCGAGCGTTTCTTGCGTTTAACGTCTGATGTAAAATATTGCATTACAAATTTTTTCCTGTCGATTGTTGTCGCCGCAAAATAAAGATATTGAAAATTGAATACAATAGAAGTATGTACGAAGTAACAGTAAGCGCTTTGCGAAAAGAGCAACACCTTTTGGAACACATCAAGAGAGAGGCGGTTCCTGCAATAGCGGAAATGGACGGAATATTCACAGAAATGTCGGACGAAAGCAGAAGTTATTTTTCCGCCGCCTGCTCCGACACCTATCGTTTTCAGTTGCGTCGGCTTTTGTCGGGAAGCATTGCCGAAACCATTGCATTGGGGTACAAAAATATTTTTGTACGCAATTGCCTGCACGTAAACAAGGGCAATTTTTTGCAAAATGTGCTGATAAACACCATGTGCGTGTTTGACAAAACGTACGACCAGCAAATCGTTTCCAAAATTATCGATGTAGACAAACCCGTCTTTATTGACGGTTACTGCAATTTCCGTTTGCAACCTCTCAAAAAAAAGTGGAAAGAAATTGCCAACCTTGTTGCGGAAAACAACTACATTTTGCAGGACAAACAACTGATATTGGAATTTTTGCAATATCTTTTGGAATCGGTGTACAGCCGTGCGGAGCAACTGACGGTTACTTTGGACAAAGACGCATTTATGTTGTATGACGGACAGGGAAAAGTTTTGACGTCGTGCAGTACTCTTGCGCAAAATCCCACGGTGGAAGAGGAGGCGGCAGTAAACGTCCTTTTGTTGAAGCCTGCAAAGTTAAACGTGTACTTTGACAAGCAACCGTCGGAAGATTTCTGCACGGTAATGCAAATGTTTCGATGCCGTTTTGTACAAACGCAGTAACACTTTGGAAAGGGCAGAGGCTTAACATGTGTGCGACGTAAAAAACAGTCGTATTTCAAACAATTTCGTTGTTTTACTTTTGCAAAGTTTGTCAAAAACAGTTGACTTATTTTTTGACAGGTACTACAATGAAGACACAAAAGAATAGGTCATACGGGCATAGACAACGTTTTGCGAGGTAGTTTCCCAGAGAGTAACAGACGGTGCGATTGTTGCAAACGAAACGTAAAAATACCACTGTGCCTGACACGCATTCCATGCGCATTGGAAAAACGAGCGGGCGGCATAGCCGTCAATTAAGGTGGAACCACGGAAATTTTTTCGTCCTTATGATTTTCATAAGGGCGTTTTTTATTTGACCTACTCACAGTAACTTTACGGAGGAAAATATGATAAACATTAAATTGCCTGACGGCAGTGTAAAACAGTTCGAACAACCGGTAAGTTGTCTTGCCATTGCCGAGAGCATTTCGGCAGGTTTGGCACGCAATGCCGTGTGTGCCGAGGTAAACGGTGTTTTGTGCGACCTTTCACACATTGTGGATGCAGACGCCGAGTACAAGGTACACACACTGAAAGATGAAGAAGGCTTGGCTGTGTTGCGTCATTCCACGGCGCACCTTATGGCGCAGGCAATTTCACATCTGTGGAAAAATGCAAAATTTGCCATAGGTCCTTCCATCAAAAACGGATTTTATTACGACATCGATTTTGAAGGCACCGTTATTGCGCCGGAAGATTTGGAAAAAATCGAAGCGGAAATGACAAAAATCGTCAAAGAAGATTTGCCCATTGTCCGTGAGGAAATGTCCCGAGAAGAAGCAATAGAGTTTTTCCGCAAGCACAACGACACCTACAAGGTGGAAATCCTTTCGGAGATGGACAGTCCCGTCGTTTCCCTGTACCGTCAGGGCGACTACGTCGATTTGTGCAGAGGTCCGCACATGCCTTCAACAGGCAGGCTCAAAGTTTTCAAACTTACAAGCATTGCCGGAGCCTATTGGCGTGGGGACACAAAAAACAAAATGCTGACACGTATCTACGGCACGGCTTTTGAAAAGAAGTCGGAATTGGACGAATACATCGTACGCATGGAAGAAGCCAAACGCCGTGACCACCGCAAGTTGGGCAAGGAACTGGACCTTTTCGACATTTTCGACGAAGGTCCCGGTTTCCCGTTTTTCTTCCCCAAAGGAATGGTGCTGAGAAACACTTTGGAAGATTTCTGGCGCAAGGAACACACATTGGCAGGTTATGAAGAAGTCAAAACGCCAATGATTCTCAATCAGGAACTTTGGCATCGCAGCGGACACTGGGATCACTACAAAGACAATATGTACGTGGTTAAGATTGACAACGAAGACTACGCAATCAAACCCATGAACTGCCCCGGCGGAATGTTGGTGTACAAGCGCAAACCTCACAGTTACCGTGACTTGCCCGAGCGTATGGCGGAACTTGGACTTGTTCACCGTCACGAACTTTCCGGTGCGTTGCACGGACTTATGCGTGTTCGTTGCTTTACTCAGGACGATGCTCACATCTTCATGACGCCGGACCAGATAGAGGAAGAAATCGAAGGCGTTGTACGTCTGATAGACAAATTCTACAAGGTGTTCGGATTCAAGTACAAGTTGGAACTTTCCACACGTCCGGAAAACAGCATGGGTACCGACGAGCAGTGGGAGACGGCAACCAACGCATTGAAACGTGCATTGAATGTTTTGGGCAAGGACTACGAAATCAACGAAGGCGACGGCGCATTTTACGGACCGAAAATTGACTTCCACCTGGAAGACAGCATTGGAAGAACATGGCAGTGCGGAACCATTCAGTTGGATTTCCAGATGCCGGAACGTTTCGACCTGACGTACGTGGGACAGGACGGCGAAAAGCACAGACCTGTCATGATTCACCGTGTTGTGTTTGGCAGCATTGAGAGATTCATCGCAATTCTCACTGAACATTATGCAGGCGCATTCCCCTTGTGGCTTGCTCCCGTTCAGGTGAAAATCGTTCCCATTTCCGAAGTGCAGGCGGATTACGCTCACCAAGTGTGCGAAAAACTTGTCAACATGGGAATTCGTGCGGAGGTTGACGACCGCAACGAAAAAATGGGCTATCGCATACGTGAAGCGCAACTGCAAAAAATCCCCTACATGCTTGTTTTGGGCGAAAATGAAAAACAAAGCGGCACCGTTGCAGTACGCAACAGAAAGAAGGGCGATTTGGGCGTGATGAGTTTCGACGATTTGGCAAACAAATTGCTGAAAGAAATTGCCGAAAAATCTTCCGATATGTAACAGTCAAGCCGACTGAATTTTCAGTCGGCTTGTGTTTTGCTTGTGTTGTACAAAGGGCTTTGCCGCCTCAAAATGCGTAACACAAACATTGCCGAACGTCAATGTTGCTTGTGTGAAGTTTTCCGTGTTGTCGGATTTTGCTTTTTTAGAAAATTTCTGACGCCTTAAACAAAATTTGCAAAATGCTTTCGTAGTAAGTATGCACTAAATTGTCTTGCCAACAGGCGAAAAGGCAATTTGCACATACATTTTTCGGGAAAGTTTTGTTTCGGACTTTTTTCAAAAACATTGCAGAAACGGCAAAAAACACAGTAAAATCAGTTGACACAAAAAGGTAAATTTGGTACAATAACTCACGTAGTAAAGCAGAAATTACCGTTTCTCACCGTACGGACAAAAGTGCGTCGGTCATCCGATATTGAACTTTCGCCTGAAAAGGCGCATTCTTCGTTGGTGTGGTAAATCTGTTTGCCACACTTTTTTTGTTGCAGGAGGACACAACTATTAAAGAACTTCAAGTAAACTCCCAAGTGAGGGACAGAGAAATTCGTCTAATCGGAAGCGATGGACAGCAGTTGGGAATCATGTCCGCTTATGAAGGACAACGCATTGCCGACGACGAAGGTTTGGACCTTGTGAAGATTTCTCCCAATTCCGTTCCGCCCGTTTGCCGTATTATGGATTACAGCAAGTACAAGTACGAGCAAAACAAGAAAGAAAAGGAAATGAGGAAAAATCAAAAAATCATTGAGATTAAGGAAGTTTGGCTGTCGATGACAATAGACACGGGCGATTTGGTAACAAAAGCCAACATTGCACGCAAGTTCCTCAAAGACGGCAACAAAGTAAAGGCTACTATCCGTATGCGTGGCAGGCAGCAGGCATACGCAAACCAAGGTGTGGAAGTGATGAGGAAATTTGCGGAAATTCTTTCCGACGTTTCCAAAATCGACAAACAACCCGTTACGGAAGGCAGAAACATTTCCATGTTTCTTGCACCGTTAAACTAGTAAATTTTTCATCGGAGGACAAATAAATGCCTAAACAAAAAACGCATAGCGCATCCAAAAAAAGATTTGTTGTGTTGAAGAGCGGAAAAATCAAAAGAGCCCAATGCAACAAAAACCACAAGTTGGGTAAGAAAACAACAAAGAGAACACGCAACCTTCGCAGCACTGCTTATGTCGACAAGACAAGAGCCAACACTGTTAAGAGTATGTTGCCGTACTGATAGGAGGAAAGAAGAATGAGAATTAAAAGAGGCGTAACTGCCGTTAAAAAACGCAGAAAAATTTTGAGAGCCGCAAAAGGCTATTTCGGTCTTAAATCCACCAACTACCGCATTGCACGTCAGGCGGTAATGAAGAGCGGTAACTATGCTTACATCGGAAGAAGACTTAAAAAGAGAGATATGCGCAGTTTGTGGATTGCACGTATCAACGCAGGCGCACGTGCCAACGGTTTGTCTTACAGCAAACTTATGCACGGTTTGAAAGTTGCAAACATCGACCTCAACAGAAAGTCCTTGGCGGAAATTGCCGTAACGGACGCCGCTACGTTTGCAAAACTTGCCGAAACAGCAAAAGCAAACTTGAAGTAACAATACGGAGTCTTGAATTAAAGACTCCTTTTCGTTGTTTGAGGTAGAAAAGATGCTCATCACATCAACGGAAAATGCCAAAGTGGCGGAAGTTGCCAAACTTCTGGACAAAAAGTATCGCAAAGCAAGCGGTTTGTACCTTATCGAGGGAGAACGACTTGTCAGCGACGCATTGATGCACGGTGCGGAAATCACGGAAATTTTCGTGAAGGAAAGCGCAATGCAAAAAATACACTTTGACAACGCAATTTTTGTTGCCGACAAGGTGTTTGCCAAAATGTCCGATACGGTAACTTCACAGGGAGTCGTGGCAGTGGTAAAAAAACGCCAAGGCGTACCTGTTCCGCCCAAGGGCAACTGTCTTGTGTTGGACGGTTTGCAGGACCCGGGCAACGTCGGCACACTTATTCGCACGGCTGCGGCTTGCGCTTTCACCGATATTTATGCCGTAAACACCGTCGATTTGTATTCGCCCAAAGTGTTGCGTTCGGCAATGTCGGCACATTTTTGCTTAAATTTGTGGCAAACGGAAAATTTGCAAGAAACTTTCCCATTGCTGAAAGACTGCGCTATTGTTGCCGCCGACATGAAAGGCGCAAACGTTTTTTCGTCGAAATTTCACGGTAAGGTTGCGTTGGTTTTGGGAAACGAAGGCAACGGACTTTCGGAATTCAGCAGAAAAGCCGTTCAACAAACAGTTTCGTTACCCATGGAAAACAATTTTGAATCGTTAAACGTTGCCGTTGCAGGAAGCGTGATAATGTATCAGATCTACGCCCAAACTCAAACAAAGTAATTACAGGAGGCAAAATATTTATGTCTGGTCACAGCAAATGGAACAACATAAAAAACAAAAAAGCCAAGGGCGACGCCGCACGTTCCAAAATATTCACTAAAATTGGGCGTGAAATTGCCGTAGCCGTAAAGGCAGGCGGGGCAGACCCCAACACCAACAGCAAGTTGTACGATATTGTTCAGAAAGCCAAGGCAAACAACATGCCCAACGACAACATCACACGCAGCATCAAAAAGGCAAGCGGCGAACTTTCCGCAGTGGACTACACCGAAATCACCTACGAAGGATACGGTATCGGCGGTAGTGCCGTTATTGTAGAATGTCTTACCGACAACAAAAACCGCACGGCAGGCGACGTGCGTTGCGCATTTGATAAAAACGGCGGTAGTTTGGGACAGACAAACTGTGTAAGTTTCATGTTTGCAAGAAAGGGTGTTGTAGTTGCGGAAAACACGGTAAATCTCGATGAAGACAGCGCTTTCGAATTGGCAATCGAGGCAGGTGCCGACGATGTTTCTGTGGAAGACGGTATGGTGGATATCACTTGCGAAACTTCCTCGCTGGCGTCGGTGCGTGACGCAGTGGTGGCAAAGGGGCTCAACCTCGTTTCCGCCGAAATGGTGTGGTTGCCGCAAACGATGGTAACTTTGGAAGGCGAAAACCTCGTTAAATTCCAAAGAATGTTGGACGCTTTGGAAGACAACGACGACGTTCAGAATGTCTATCACAACGTGGCTTTGCCCGAAGAGGAATAATCTATTAACAGCAAAAAATAAAGGCGTAACAACTTTTGTGTTACGCCTTTTTTAATACGTTTGTGTTTTTTGTGTACAAATCCTAGCTTTTCACTTTGGAAAAATGCTTAAATGCCGATTTTGCATACGTATGTTTTGTCGCAATATGCCGTGATTCGGAAAAGACGGACGTCTTCAAATTTATACCTTATGAAACGGATACGCCAAGCGTGTTTTTCTGATTACGGTGAAAACAGTTGTTTATTTACAGTTTACGGACAGTAATCAAAACTTTATCGAAGAAATTGCTGCAAGTAGTGTTGTTTGACGAGCGTTTGAACAACTGTTGGGTAGTGTTTGAACAACAAAATACTGCACAATGAAGTTTCAGCGGTATTTTAATGCAAAAACGCCAAAATTTTCGTAAAAATGCTGCGAATTGTCCATTGCATGAAAATGAAAACTTACGGCAGAACCCTCAAGGCCTTTTGACAGTAAAGTAAAATTTCAAATGAGTTTGTAGCAGATAACTGCAAAGCGGGAAGTGTTGAGAGTAACCCAAAAGGTGTTTTCAAAACAGTAGCGGACTTATCATCCCTTTGAAAGCACCCTTTTTCGTTGTCAATTTTCCATGTCAAACAAATTTCCACGTAAACGTAAACATCCAGAGTGTTTCTCAAACGTTAACTTTCAAACGTAGTAATGAAACACGTAGATAAGGTTGATTGTATCAAAAATTTGCATACGTAAATGAAAAATTGATACCTTATGTTGTCTGACTTTATACCAAAAGTTGCTTGACGTTGCAGTTACTGTTGTTCCAGCCATTCCGTGTGGCGGTTGGGATTTACCAACAACGTGTTGTAGGTGTTGTACACAACAAACCCGAGAGGAGAGTGTGGCGGTTTTTTGACGTTTTGCCTTTGCGTGTAGTCTACGGGAATTTTGCTTCCTTCCGACGCTTGGGAAAAGAATGCGCAGATTTCTGCCGCTCCTACAATTACCTCGTCAGGAACGTTTTTGCCTTCCGCTACTATTATCACGTGGGAAGAGTGTATCTTTTGCGTGTGTAGCCAGATGTCGTCGTTTTTGGCAATTTTGAATGTTACGTGGTTGTTTTGTACGTTGTTTTTGCCTACGTACACGCAAAAACCGTGCACGTTGTACTTCAAAGGCTTTACCGGCAATTCCTTTTGTTTCTTTGACGTGTTTTCCTTTATCAGTCCGAGCGAAACAAGTTCCGACCGTATTTCCTGCAAATCTTCCGTTTCGGTGCAGTAGCGTAAATTTTGCCGTATCGTCAGCAGATAGTCCAACATTTTTTCGTTTTCCTGCACGAGAACCTGGTTGTGTTGTGCGGAAGATTTAAGTTTGCGGTACTTTTTGTAGTATGCCTGCGCATTTTGCTGTGGCGTTAGCGTAGCATCAAGGGCAATTTCCGCAGTGCTTCCGTCGTAGTAGTTTTGGCAGGAAAAGACCGTCTGCCCTTGTTTTATCTGCCACAGATTGGACAGTATCAAATCGCCGTACTGTTTGTACATTTCTCTGTTTTGCGCTTCCAACACGCTCTGGCGTTGTATGGCAAGTTTCTTTTCCGTGCGGGAAACGGCATTTTTAACAACGGTGGTGATGGATTTTGCCTTGTCGTTGAAACGTTGCACCTTGTCCGTCAGGAAGTAGAAACTGTCGTGCGCCTTGTTAAGCGTCGGGTAAAAAACCTTCTCGCCTTTTTTGGAAAGATAGTTGAAGGGACAAACTTCCACAGGTACGCCTTTTTGAAAGACGACGTTAGGCTGTTTGTTTTCCAGACCGTGTTTGTAACGCATCAGTCCCTGAATGACTTTTTCGTTGTTGACGATGGTGTGATCGTTTTCGTCCAATCCCCACAAAACTTCGTTGACGGTTGTCTGCGACACTCCGAGCAGATTTTCCGTGAGGCTTTTTCTGAGGGGAGTTGCACACTTTGACAAAAATTCCCTTATTCTTGGTATGTCAAAGGGTTGCAGTTTGTTTTGCGGAGGGAAAAAGGTGTACTTTGCCCCCGCAAGAATGACACGGGTGCTTTCCAATGTCTGAGGCAGGTGCTTTATGCTGTCCAAAATAACGTAGTCGCCGTCTGTAAGTACCGTGTTGGAAGTTTTACCCGTAAGTTCGAAAATGAGGTGCATTTTGTTGCGGTAGCCGAGGTCGTCGCTTCCTTCCAGCGAAAAATCCAATACTCGCTCGTAGGGCATTTGTGTAATGCCTGTGATGGTGGCGTTTGTCAGGTGCTTCCGCAAAAGCATGCAAAAGGCGGGCGCAGTTTTTGGGTTGTCGGTGGGCATTTCCGTAATGTGTATTCTGTTTACGCTTGCGTTTGCCGACAAAATAAGTTTGTGAGTTTGTTTATTGAAAACAAACAACACAATCTCGTCCCTTTCGGGCTGATAAATTTTGGTGATTTTTCCGCCGGTGAGAATGTCGTTCATTTCTTCGCACAGCAAAGAAAGACTCAAAGCGTCGTATGCCATAAAACTCCTTAAAATTTGCAACTTTGCAACCTATTTGCCATGACGGCAGTACTACCATTATACATCGTGCAGGCGTTACAGGCAAGAAAAAAGTGCAATGTGCCGAGAATGTCTGTTGCTTGAAATTCATTCCTGCCCGTTTGCCGTTACCTGCCTGTTTTGTTACTGCATATTGCATCGCATTAACAACGCAAAGTTTGCCGTTACGAATTTTATCTTTGACAGGTAATTTGCAACAATTAGTGACAGGTAGTTTGCAACAATTAGCAACGAAACAATGTGACTGCAAACGATTGCTTTATTTTTATCTGTATGATATAATTACTTGCTGAAAAAAGTTACCTAACTCTTCAGAGGCAATACACTAATTGCAAAAAAATGTCGGAGGATAAAAATGAAATACACACAAAAAAGAGAAGTAAACACGCTTACCGTTACTTTCAAAATGGATGCGACGGAATGGAACGCTTTTGACGTGAAGGCGTATGAGCAAAACAAGGGCAAGTACAATGTGCCCGGTTTCCGCAAAGGACATGTTCCCAAGCACGTTTTGGAAAACAGATACGGCAAAGGACTTTTCTTCGAGGATGCTCTTTATCTTGCCGCACAAGAATATTACACGGAATTTTTGGATAAGAATAGTAAGGTGCAACCCGTTGCACGTCCTGAGATTGACGAAAAGTCTGTAAAGATAGATGACAAAGGCGTTACCTTTGCAGTGGTAGTTACCGTTCGTCCCGTGGTTACTTTGGGCGAATACAAGGGACTTACCATTGAAAAGACGCAACCGGAAGTTGTTACCGACGCCGATGTGGATGCGGAACTTGAAAGACTGCGTGAACGCAACGCCCGTTACATCGAAGTTACCGACCGTCCCGTTCAGCAGGGGGATGAAATCAACCTCGATTACAGCGGCAAGGTGGACGGAGTGGCTTTCGAAGGCGGCACGGCGCAAAAGCAGACGCTTGTCATCGGTTCGCACACATTCATCGAAGGTTTCGAAGATCAACTTGTGGGCATGAACATCGGCGAAACAAAGGACATCAACGTCACTTTCCCCGAAGACTATCACGCCGAGGATCTGAAAGGCAAGGCTGCCGTTTTCACCTGCACGGTAAACAGCATCACAGTGAAGCAGTTGCCGGAACTTGACGACGAATTTGCCAAGGACGCAAGCGAATTTTCCACATTGGAAGAATTCAAAAAGGACATCAGAAGCACTTTGCAGGCTAAAAACGACAAGGTAGCGTCGGATAAGGACCAATCCAACCTTGTGGAAAAGGTGGTGGCAAACGCCACAATGGAAATTCCCGCAGCAATGATAGACGAGCAGGTGGACGAATACGTGGAAGACTTCAAGTATCAACTTGCCTATCAGGGACTTAACCTTGAAAATTACTTCAAGTACACCAATTCCACCATGGAAACGTTGCGTGCCAACTACACGGAACGTGCGGAAAAGGCTGTGCGCACACGTCTTGTTTTCGAAGAAATAGTAAAGGCGGAAAAAATCAAAGCCACTGCAAAGAAAGTTGACGCCAAAATCAAGGAATATGCTCAAAACGTCGGCAAGGACTTTGCGGAATTTAAAGCAGGTTTGCAACCGCAGGAACGCTACTACTTTGAAAATCAGGTAATAACGGAAGAATTGCTCGACCTGTTGAAGAAGGAAAACACAATAGCCTGATTTTCCGTCAGCATTCAAACCGTTCAGGAGGTAAAAAAGTGTTAATACCAATGGTTGTAGACCGCACCGACAACGGTGAAAGAAGTTTTGACATCTATTCCCGTCTGTTGGAAGACAGAGTAGTGTTTTTGTCGGGGGAAATTACCGATGACGTAGCCAACCTTGTGGTGGCGCAGTTGATTTATCTGGAATCCAAAGACCCGACAAAGGACATTTCGCTGTACATCAACACCCCGGGCGGAAGCGTTACTGCCGGACTTGCCATTTACGACACAATGAAGTACATTCGTTGCGACGTTTCCACAATATGCATAGGAATGGCGGCTTCCATGGGAGCGTTTTTGCTTTCCAGCGGCACAAAGGGCAAGCGGTACGCTTTGCCAAACAGCGAAATTATGATTCATCAGGTATTGGGCGGTTCGCAGGGGCAGGCAAGCGACGTGGAAATTCACACACGTCAGTTGCTCAAAATGAAGCGTAAACTCAATGCGATACTTGCCGAAAACGTCGGCAAAAAGGTGGAAGAGGTGGAAAAGGACACCGACAGGGACAACTACCTTTCCGCCGAGGAAGCGAAGACCTACGGAATTGTTGACGAGGTGTTCTATTCCAGAAAATAAAAGGAGAAAAAATGACGCAACAACATTGTTCTTTTTGCGGTAAAAGCGAAGATAAGGTGAGAAAGTTGCTTGCAGGACCAAGCGGCGTGTGCATTTGCGACGAGTGCGTGGAAACCTGTTCGGCAATTATTCACGGTGAAAGTCTTGCCGATATGTCGGAAGACGCTCACGTAAGATTGCTTAAACCGGAAGAAATCAAAAGCGAACTGGATAAGTACGTTGTGGGACAGGAAACCGCCAAAAAAACGTTGTCTGTGGCGGTGTACAACCATTACAAACGTGTTTTGTACGCCAAAACGGATGATGACGTGGAGTTGGAAAAGAGCAACATTCTGATGCTCGGACCTACCGGTTGCGGTAAAACACTGCTTGCAAAGACTTTGGCAAAAATTCTGGACGTACCTTTTGCCGTTGCCGACGCTACTACACTTACGGAAGCGGGCTATGTGGGCGAAGACGTGGAAAACATTTTGCTAAAACTTATTCAGGCTGCCGATTACGACATTAAAAAAGCGGAAAAAGGCATTATTTACATTGACGAAATAGACAAAATTGCCAAAAAAACGGAAAACGTGTCCATCACAAGAGATGTTTCAGGCGAAGGCGTGCAACAGGCTTTGCTGAAAATTATCGAAAGCACCGTTGCCAACGTACCTCCGCAAGGGGGCAGAAAGCATCCGCAGGCGGAAAACATTGCGATAGACACCACAAACATTCTGTTTATTTGCGGCGGGGCATTTGTCGGACTGGACAAAATAGCCGAAAAACGTCAGCAGGGCGCAGGTTTGGGATTCGGTAACAAAATAAAGAGTACCGAAGAAATAGACTATGCTCAACTTGTGAAAAATCTGCAACCGCAGGATTTCATCAAGTACGGTCTGATACCGGAATTTGTCGGTCGTTTGCCGATAACGGTGGGTTTGTCGCCGTTGGACGAAACGGCCTTGATAAAGATTCTCACCGAACCCAAAAATTCCCTCATCAAACAGTATCAAAAACTGTTCAAGATGGACAACATCGAACTTGTTTTCGATGACGACGCCATCAAAGCTGTTGCGGAAAAATCGATACGCCTCAAAACAGGCGCAAGAGGTTTGCGCTCGGTTATTGAAAACATGATGCTGGATTGCATGTACGAAGTACCTTCCATAGGCGACGTTGCAAAAATAAAAGTAAGCCGTGGATGCGTCGAGGGAGTTGCAAAACCGCAAATTATCAAGCGTGCAGGCTGATTTGACACGCTACAAACGCCCCGTCATTTTTTGATGGGGTGTTTTTGTTGCAATCGCAGGATTTTTCGTTTATAATATTGCTTAATAAATACAAACTAAAGTTGGAGCACGGCATTTTTGCCGTTAGAGAGGTGTATATTGAAAACTTTTAATAATCTTCCCCTGCTTGCTATGAGGGGAAACTTCTTCTTTCCCAACGTCAAAGCAAAAGTAGAGGTGGCACGCACAATTTCACGCAATGCCGTCAAATTTGCTTTGGAAAACGGTGGAATATTTTTTATGGTAAGCCAGGTGGATGCAACGCAAACCAGCCCTAAGGAATTGGGGGACGTGTACGACGTTGGCGTAATTGCCGAAGTGCTTGCAGTGGAAAAGGACGACGAACAGTCGGTAATAATTTCCGTGCGAACATTGGAAGCGGCGAAAATTTCCTCTTTCCGTCTTTCCACGGGTATTATTTTCGTTGACGTCAACACGTTGGATTTTCATTGTGAAGAGGGCAACAAGACAAAGGCTCTTTTCAAAAAAACATGCGACGTAGCAAGACAATATGCGGAAATAAACAGCAGCATAAACAAGTTGGGCATAGGCGAACTTGCCAAAATGCAAAATATCGATTATCTGCTTTTCACAAACCTTATCGCAAACGAAGTGGTAACCAAACTTGGTCCTCGCCAGCAAATTTTGCAGGAAACGGATCTGGACGAAAGAATGGAACAACTTTGCGTGTACATGCTTACGGAATTGGACTTTGCCACTGTGGAAAAGCGTATTGCCAACAGAGTGCGCAAACAGGTGGAAGCGGGACAAAAGGAATATTACCTGCGTGAGCAGATAAAGGCTATTTCCGCCGAACTCGGCGACGACGCCAACGAAAAGCAGGAGTACCTCCAACGCATTAAAAACTGTCATATGCCCGAAGAGGTGCAAAAGAAGGCGGAAAAGGAACTTTCCCGTCTTAACAAAATGTCGTCAACTTCGCCCGATGCGGCAGTGATACGCAACTACCTTGACTGGCTGTGCGATATGCCGTGGGACAAGGAAACAACGGACAACAAGGATTTGGTACGTGCCCGTGCTATCCTGGACGAGGACCATTACGGTCTGGAAAAAATCAAAGACAGAATAGTGGAATTTCTTGCCGTAATGCAACTTACAGGCAAATTGAACGGACCCATTTTGTGCTTTGTAGGTCCCCCGGGAGTGGGCAAAACATCTATCGTCAAGAGTATTGCCCGTGCTTTGGGCAGAAAGTATCTGCGTGTAAGTTTGGGCGGAGTGCGTGACGAAGCGGAGATACGAGGACACCGACGCACCTACGTGGGGGCAATTCCCGGCAAAATCATTTACATGATGCGACAGGCGGAATGTAAAAATCCAGTTTTGCTTTTGGACGAAATAGACAAAATGGGCATGGACAACAGGGGCGACCCTGCAAGCGCAATGCTGGAAGTATTGGATCCGGAACAGAATTTCAGTTTCACCGACCACTATCTGGAAGTACCCTTCGATTTGTCCAAGGTGCTGTTCGTCTGCACGGCAAACGCTACCGACGACATTCCTGCGCCTCTTTTGGACAGAATGGAAATTATCGAACTTTCCGGCTACACGGAAGTGGAAAAGGTGGAAATCGCCAACAAATTTTTGCTTGGCAAAAACATGGCTCTGCACGGAATCCCCGAAGGAAAAATACAAATTTCCAATGAAACGTTTGCAAAAATCGTGGAACGTTACACAAGCGAATCGGGCGTGCGCAGCCTTGAAAGGGAAATTGCGGCAATTTGCAGAAAAGTAGCGTTGAAACTTGTGCAGAACCCGCAGTACGTTGCGGAAATCACCCCCGAAAATCTTCACGAGTACCTCGGCGTGGAAAAATTCAAAGATGAAATGGGCATCATTCCCGACACTGTCGGCAGTGCAAGAGGTCTTGCATGGACAAGAGTTGGCGGAGTTACCTTAAACGTGGACGCTGCGCTGTTTGACGGCAAAGGCGATGTGCAACTGACGGGTAATCTCGGCGATGTGATGAAGGAATCGGCACGCACGGCAATTTCTTTGGTCAAAAGTCTTGCGGAAAAGTACGGCATAGACAAATCACGGTTTGAAAAAACCGACATACACATTCACGTTCCCGAAGGGGCAATTCCCAAGGACGGACCTTCCGCAGGCGTAACAATGGCAACGGTGGTGATGTCGGCATTTTCCAACATTCCCGTGAGCGGAAAAGTTGCAATGACGGGAGAAATAACTTTGCGTGGCAAAGTGCTACCCATCGGCGGTTTACGTGAAAAGGCTTTGGCTGCCTACCGTGTGGGCATACGCAAAGTAATAATTCCCAAGGACAACGAAAAAGATTTGGAGGAAATTCCTGCCGAAATCAAAAATCAAATAACCTTTGTGCTTGCGGAAAACATTTCCGACGTATTCGACAATGCTTTGGTGAAATGAAAATACGAAAATCCTGTTATGTAAAGGGAGCGGCAACCTACGGTCAGTGTCTGGTTGCCGATATTCCCCAAATAGCCGTTGCAGGCAAGTCCAATGTGGGGAAAAGCAGTTTTATCAACTTTCTTGCGGAGGACGGCAAACTTGCACGCACTTCAAAACTTCCCGGTCGCACCCGCCTTATCAACTATTTTCTGATTAACGGCGACACCGAGGAAGAATTTTTGCTTGCCGATTTGCCGGGGTACGGTTTTGCCAAGGTGAGCGATGAGGAAAAATCCAAGTGGGCAAGTCTGTTGGAAAATTACCTTGCAAAGGAAAAAATGCTCAGGCACGTTTTCTTCCTTGTGGACATAAGGCATGACCCCACAAAAGACGACGTAACAATGTACAACTACCTTTTCAAAAACAACCTTCCCTACACGATAGTTGCCACAAAAGCCGACAAACTTCCCAAAAGTCAGGTAAAAAACCGCTTGCGTGCCATTGCTTCTTTTTTGAAGTTGGGCGAGGGCAATATTCTGGCTGTTTCATCTCTCAACAAAACGGGCAAAGAGGCGGTTTTGGACAGAATAGAAAAGGTCATCGTGGCTTTCCGCACCGAAGGGAAGGATGACGGGGAAATGCAGCAATAAAACTGCCCTTTGCGGCAGTTTTTTTGCATTTTTGTTACTTGTAAAGTTGACTTGTATATTTTAAGTTGAAGAAAGTCAATGAAAACGTTTCGGCAAGGTAACAACTTGACGCAACAATACCTGCAAGATAAAGTTTTGCAATTTAATTGTTTTTTAAGTGGCAATGTGATAAACTGTAAACAGGTCGTATCTTCGGAGCGATACTCTGGTTTTTGTGTCTTTTTACCAAAAAAGATATTCGCACCCTTGCGGACGAAATTGAGGAATTTATGGTAAACAACAGCAAAGCATTCAAATTGGCTAAATATGCAGTCATGTTCGCAACAATTTTCGTTGCCATGATGTTGGACAGAGTGATAAGTCTTGGGTTGCCTACGGCGACGGCAGCCTGTGTGTTGCTTGTCACCTTTTCTTTTTGCTATCTCGACGACAGTTGGCTTACGGGTGTTCTTTCCTGCACACTGTTTGGACTTGCTTCCTTTTTCAAGGAATTCATCTTCCCGTCTTCCGTGGCAGGCTTTCCCGTCTACTATTGGCCGATAATCACCGTTTTGCCACGTATTGCTATGGGAGCGGTGGCGTTTGGCGTGTACAGGCTAATGCTTTTGGCAACGGCGAAAATGCGCAACAAATACACACGGCAGACAATCTGCATAACGGTGGCAACGTTTTTCGGATTGGTTACAAACACCGTGCTTTTCCTTTCCACGCTGAATCTCTTCAATCAGTTGGCAGGTAAGGAATACAACTCTTTGGTGGTTGTGATAAAGGGAGTGTTGCTCACCAACATTTTGCCGGAATATCTTATTTCCATGATATTGGCGCCGCACATAGTGCTTGGTGTACGTCGTGGTTTGAAGTTGGGGCTGGAAGGCAACAATTGGAAGCATGACGAAAGCGAAAAAAATCCTGCCTGAGGCAGAAAAACACACAGGGTGAACTTTATGATACTTGCAGTAGACATCGGTAACACTAACGTTAAAATAGGTCTGTTTGAAGAAGGGGGAAAACTTGCCCGTTCTTTCAAAATGTCCACAGATATCAAACGCACTTCGGACGAATACGTGGCGTTGCTTTTGCAGTTGCTGTGGCATTCCAAAATTGACGAAAAGCAGATAAGCGGTGCAATTTTGTCCTCCGTAATTCCGCAACTGGACTACACCTTCACACACGTTATAAGGCACGTTTTCGGCGTCCGTCCGCTGATAGTCGGCGTCGGAATCAAAACGGGCATAGCAATCAAGTACGATTTTCCGCGTGAGTTGGGCAGCGACCGTATAATTACAAGCGTCGCTGCTGAAAAAAAGTACGGTGCGCCCTTTATTTTGGTAGATTTCGGCACTGCCACGACATTTAACGTGGTAAACGAAAAGAAAGAATTTATCGGCGGTGCAATAACATTGGGTTTGAAAACCACAATAGAAAGTCTTGCACGCTGCACGGCGAAACTTCCCAACGTCGATTTGGAAACACCTACAAAAACCGTTGCACAGTCCACACGCAAAGCGATACAAAGCGGTGTTATTTTCGGTGCAGTGGGACAGGTCAAGTACATGATAGACCGCATCAAAAAGGAAACGGGGCTTAAAGATGCTCAAGTCATTGCAACAGGCGGACTTTCGGAAATTGTAAGTCGGGTGGACCCGCTTTTCAATCACATCGACAGGGAACTTTCCCTTAAAGGGCTTTACGAAATTTACAAACTCAACAACGCAGGTTGAATTACACACATTTTCAACTTGTAGCGTCTGTAAAGGCTTGATGAAGTTTGCTCTTTTTCAATTATTCCATACGTTACATTAAAACAACGGTAAATTTCAGGAGAAAAAATGAATTTCAAGTTGCATTCCAATTACAGCCCTTGCGGCGACCAACCGCAGGCAATAAAACAGTTGACGGAAGGTTTGAACAACGGTCTTGCCACACAGGTGTTGCGTGGCGTAACGGGCAGCGGAAAAACCTTTACAATGGCAAACGTCATTGCCAACGTAAACCGTCCTGCGCTGGTAATTTGCCACAACAAAACGCTTGCGGCACAACTGTGCAACGAATTTCGTGAGTTTTTCCCCGAAAACCGAGTGGAATTTTTTGTTTCCTACTACGACTACTACATGCCGGAAAGTTACATTCCGTCCAGAGATTTGTACATCGAAAAGGAAATAGACATCAACGACGAGATTGATAAATTGCGCCATTCCGCCACTTGCAGTCTGTTTGAAAGACGTGACACAATCGTGGTGGCAAGCGTTTCCTGCATATACGGTTTGGGTGCCCCCGGCGAATACTACAAAATGAGTCTTTCGCTTAGACCCGGCGACAACGTTTCCCGTGAGGCGGTAATAAAGAAACTCATTTCCATACAGTACCAGCGCAACGACATGGACTTCCACCGTGGCACATTCCGTGTGCGTGGCGACATTTTGGAAATATTCCCCGCCGCCAACTCCGAACACGCTATCCGTGTGGAATTCTGGGGGGACGAAATAGAAAAAATAAGCGAAATAGACGCACTGACGGGCAACACCGTAGCCACCCTTTTGCACACAATTGTTTTTCCTGCAAGCCACTACGTAGTGGAAGGAGTAACAATGGAAAATGCCCTCAAAAACATTCAGCGTGACATGGAAAAGGAAACGCAGGCGTTTTTGGACAGCGGAAAATTGGTGGAAGGGCAGCGACTCAAACAGCGTGTTTCCTACGACATGGAAATGATGCGTGAAATGGGTTATTGCAGCGGTATCGAAAACTATTCACGCTACTTTGACGGCAGGGAAGCGGGACAACCGCCCTACACTCTGTTGGATTATTTTCCCAGGGATTTTGTTACTTTCATTGACGAAAGCCACATGACCATTCCGCAGATAAGGGGAATGTACAACGGCGACAGGGCGAGGAAAACCAACCTTGTCGGATACGGGTTTCGCTTGCAAAGTGCCTACGATAACCGACCTCTAACCTTTGACGAATTTGACGCCCGTTTGGGACAGTTGATTTGTGTATCCGCAACCCCTGCGGAGTACGAACTGCGTCGTGCCGACGACGTGGTGGAGCAACTCATTCGCCCGACGGGGCTTTTGGACCCAATGGTGGAAGTGCGTCCCGTGGAAGGACAAATAGACAATCTGCTGGGCGAAATACATTCCGTTGTAGACAGCGGCGGAAGGGTTTTGGTAACAACTTTGACCAAACGTATGGCAGAAAGTTTGACAGACTTCCTTGCAAAGCAGGACATCAGGGTGCGTTACATGCACTCGGAAATTGACACGTTGGAGCGTGTTGAAATTGTAAGCGGCTTGAAAAAAGGCGAGTTCGACGTGCTGGTGGGAATCAATCTTCTGCGTGAAGGATTGGACATGCCGCAGGTGAAACTTGTCGCCATTCTGGACGCCGACAAGGAAGGCTTTTTGCGTAGCGACACTGCGCTTATTCAGACAATAGGACGTGCTGCACGCAACAGCGAAGGAAGGGTGATAATGTACGCCGACGTCATCACCGACAGCATGAAACGTGCAATAGGCGAAACAAACCGTCGTCGCAAAATTCAGGACGACTACAACAAAGAACACAACATTGTTCCCAAAACAATAAGCCATTTTGTGGAAAACACGTTAGAAATCACGCAAAAGGGGGAAACGGCTCTTTCCGCAAAGGATTTGGAACGTGCAATAGAAAACACAACGGCACGCATGAAAACTGCCGCCAATCAGTTGGATTTTGAAAAGGCAATACAGTTGCGTGAAGAGGTCGTGCGCCTCACCAAACAGTTGGAAAAACTAAAAAAGAAAAAGAAAGGACAGGCGTAGTCGAATCTTTCTTTTTGCGTAAGTTTCACCCCGCCTCTGACAGCCGATTAAATGCAATGTACATTGGTGTAGTTATGCAAAATCGTGGTAGGTGGTGTCGTTAGTGCAATATCCCTACAAGACACGGAAATTGCATTTCAATTAGTTTTTTCCCGTTGTTACCGTCAATAAAGACATTTGCTCAGCCTATTTGTACCTGTTTGCATTGTTTGGGCTGTAATTGTACAAAAAGATGTGCATACTTTGTGTATGCCGAAAAGTATTATGAAAGAAATAGTAATCAAAAATGCCAAAGAAAACAATCTGAAAAGTGTTAGTTTGTCCATTCCGAGAGACAAACTGGTGGTGTTCACCGGTCTTTCGGGAAGCGGAAAATCTTCCCTTGCCTTCGACACAATTTTTGCCGAAGGTCAACGCCGATACATGGAAAGTTTGTCCAGTTACGCCAGACAGTTTTTGGGACAAATGGACAAGCCCGACGTTGAGAGTATCGAAGGGCTTTCTCCCGCCATCAGTATCGACCAGAAAACAACTTCCTCTAACCCCCGTTCCACGGTGGGTACCGTAACGGAAATCTACGATTATCTGCGTTTGCTTTTTGCACGTGTGGGTATTCCCTATTGTCCGCATTGCGGAAAAGAAATTACAAAAACGTCGGTGGACCAGATTTGCGACAAGGTTTCCGCCTTGCCCGTCGACACACGTCTTTTGATTCTTGCGCCTGTCGTGCGTGGCAGAAAGGGCGAATTTCAAAAACTTTTCGAACAACTGAAAAAGCAAGGTTTCGTGCGTGTTATCGTAGACGGAGAACAACGCACTCTCGACGAGGACATTAAACTCGTCAAAAACAACAAACACAACATTTCCGTGGTGGTGGACAGACTTATTGTCAAAGCGGACATGAACACACGGCTTTCCGACAGCGTGGAAGCGGCATTGAAACTTGCCGACGGTTTGGTTGTGGTGTCCGCCAACGGACAGGAAACCACCTACTCGCAAAAATTTGCCTGTCCCGATTGCGGTTTTACCGTGGAAGAATTGGAGCCTCGTTCCTTTTCTTTCAACAGTCCTTTCGGCGCATGTCCGGAATGTCTCGGATTGGGTTTCAAACAGGAATTTGACGAAAGGCTCATTCTGCCCGACGACAGCAAATCGTTGCACGGCGGGGCAATTCGCCTGCTTGGGTTCAATTTGGGCGCTGCCAGTTGGATGCGCAACTTTTTCGACGCCTTGTCGGAAAAGTACGGTTTTTCCTGCGATGTGCCCGTGCGAGAACTGCCTAAATCGGCGTACAATACCATCATGTACGGCAACGGTGGAGAACAGTTGGTGTGCAGGCTGGAAGACGGGCGCACCTACAACGCAACGTGGGAAGGAATAATTCCCATGATGACACGCCGTCATGCAGAGGCAAAAAGTGATTGGACACGTCAGGAATACGAAAAATTTATGATTGACAAGCCCTGCACAAAGTGCCACGGCAAACGTCTGAAAGATGAAATTTTGTCGGTGCGTGTCGGCGGATTCAACATTTGGGAAGTCGGCGAACTTTCCGTTGTGGCGGCTTTGCGGTTTTTCACCGATTTGCAACTTGACGAAACAAGACAAAAGATTGCGTACATGGTGCTGAAAGAAATCAAGGCTCGCCTTAAATTTTTGGTAGACGTGGGATTGGGTTACCTCACGCTAAACAGAGAAGCAGGCTCCCTTTCCGGCGGAGAGGCACAGCGAATCAGGCTTGCCACGCAGATAGGAAGCGGACTCACGGGCGTGCTGTACATTCTGGACGAACCCAGCATAGGTTTGCATCAAAGGGACAACAACAAACTGATTGCCACACTCACACGCCTGCGTGACTTGGGCAACACTCTTATTGTTGTGGAGCACGACGAAGACACCATACGCACGGCTGACTTTGTGGTGGACGTAGGACCGGGAGCGGGTGTGCACGGCGGTGAAATAGTGTGCGCAGGCAGTGTGCAGGATGTGATGAACTGTCCAAATTCCATTACAGGGCAGTATCTTTCCGGAAAACTGTACATTCCCGTTCCTACCGAAAGACGTTTGGGAAACGGCAACGTACTGACCGTGCACGGCGCACGCAAAAACAATCTGAAAAACATCGACGTGTCCTTCCCACTTGGCACTTTGTGTTTGGTAACGGGTGTTTCAGGCAGTGGAAAAAGCAGTCTGATAAACGAAGTGCTTTTACCCTATCTTTCGGAAAAACTCAACAAGGCTCGTCCCACCGACGTGCTGTGCGACAGCGTTGAAGGGGTGGAATTTCTCGACAAGGTAATTGCCATCGACCAAAGTGCGATAGGCCGCACGCCGAGAAGCAATCCCGCAACCTACACGGGCGTGTTTTCGTTGATCAGAGATTTGTTTGCCTCCACGCTTGACGCAAAGGAACGTGGGTATTCTTCGGGGCGGTTCAGTTTCAATGTCAAAGGAGGCCGTTGCGAGCATTGCGACGGCGACGGAATACTGCGTATTTCCATGAACTTTCTTCCCGATGTGTACGTTCCCTGCGAAGTGTGCCACGGCTCACGTTACAACAGAGAAACGCTTGCCGTAAAGTACAAGGGCAAGTCCATTGCCGACGTTTTGAACATGACGGTGGAAGAGGCGGTACACTTCTTTGAAAATATTCAAAGTATCCGCAACAAAATACAGACACTGTACGACGTCGGGCTGGGCTACATCAAATTGGGACAACCCGCAACAACGCTTTCGGGAGGCGAGGCGCAACGTGTCAAACTCGCTACCGAACTGTCCAAACGCAGCACGGGAAAAACGGTGTACATTCTTGACGAACCCACAACGGGATTACACACACACGATGTCGCAAAACTGATAACTATTTTGCAACGGCTTGTTGCGGCAGGAAACACTGTGATTGTGATAGAACACAACCTTGATGTTATTAAAGTCGCCGACTACATCATCGACCTGGGACCGGAAGGCGGCGACGGAGGCGGCACGGTGGTGGCGCAAGGCACGCCCGAACAAATTGCCGACTGCCCGCAAAGTTACACGGGACAATTTCTGAAACCTATTCTGGAAAAAGCCAGACACTAAAACGAGAGGTGCAACATGACAAAACTTCTTTTGATTGACGGCAACAGCATTATCAACAGGGCGTATTTTGCCCTTCCCCCGTTGAACGACAAGGAGGGGCGCAACGTCAATGCCGTGTACGGTTTTGTCAACATCCTTTTCAAAGTGGTGCAGGATTTTGCCCCCGACAAACTTGTGGTGGCATTCGACAAGAGGGGACACAATTTCCGCAAGGATATTTATCCCGAGTACAAGGCCAACCGCAAGGGAATGCCCGACGACCTTGCAAATCAGATGCCTGTTTTGCACCAACTTTTGCAGGTTATGCAGGTAACCGTTGCGGAAAAGGAAGGCGTCGAGGCTGACGACATAATAGGCACGATAACGCAAAATTTTGACGGAGAAAGTTTCATCGTTTCCGGCGACAGAGATATGTTTCAGTTGGTTTCGGACAAAATAACGGTGTTGTTTACCAAACGTGGCGTAACGGACGTGGAAAAAGTAACGCCTGAGGTGCTGAAAACCTCTTACAACCTCACGCCGTCGCAGGTAGTGGAATACAAGGCTTTGCGTGGCGATACTTCGGACAATATTCCCGGCGTGAAGGGAATAGGTGAAAAAACTGCAATGTCTTTGCTGGACAAGTACGGCAACATCGACAATTTGTACGAGAATGTGGACAAGGAAAAGGGCGCATTGCACGACAAATTGGTGGAAGGCAGGGAAATGGCTTACATAAGCAGAACTTTGGCTAAGATAGTGCGCAACGCCGACATCACATGCGATTTGCAAAACTGCGGTGTGTACCGTCTTGACGGCGACGTGAAGCAATTTCTGGAAGTTTTGCAGTTCCGTTCACTTATTTCAAGGTTGAACTTTGAAACGCCTTCAACGCAGTCGGTGCAGACGGAAACGGAGCAAATAACGGAAAAAGAGCGACTGATTCAGGTTGTACAACTTCTTTCACGTTGCGACAAAGTGGCGTTTCACTACGACGGGGAAAGGGTGTATCTGTCGGGCAGTGCGGAAAAAGATTACGAAGTTAAAATCGGCGACAGTTTCCTGGACGAATTGACGTTGCAAAGTGTATTGGAAATTGTTGCGCCTCTTTTGGAAAGCGGCATTGACAAGGCGGTGTACGACGGCAAAGCGTTGAAACACACTTTGGACAAATTGGGCGCTAAAATTTGCAACATTGTGTACGACGTGTGCATAATGCAATATCTTGTGGAGTACCGTTCGCACAAAGATCTGAAAAGCCTTGTTGAGGCGTACGGTCACAAAACTTTCGGCGCAGGAATAATTGCGCTGACAAACCTGTTGAATTCTCAACTTACTGCCAACGGCGTGGATAAACTGTACTACAACGTGGAATTGCCTCTTTCCGATTTGCTGTACCGCATGGAAAAAGAGGGCGTAGCAGTGGATTTGCCTTTGCTGGAAAGCATGTCCAAGGAAATGCACGCCACGTTGGATGAATTGACGCAAGAAATACGCCAACTTGCAGGAGAGGAAAAACTCAACGTAAACAGTCCTATGCAACTTTCCGCCGTGTTGTTTGATAAATTGCATCTGCCACACGGCAAAAAAACGCAGCGTGGGTATTCCACAAACAACGAAGTGTTGGAGTACCTTGCGGACAAGCACCCGATTGTAGAAAAAATATTACAGCATCGAAAAGTTTCCAAGTTGCTTGGCACCTACGTTGACGGTCTGAAACCGTTGGTAAAGCACGGCATTGTGCACACAACTTACAATCAGACGCTTACTTCCACAGGCAGATTGTCCAGTTCCGACCCGAATTTGCAAAACATTCCCATTCGAAATGAAATGGGCAAGGAAATTCGCAAGTTGTTCTGTTCCAAACACGGCGTTTTTGTGGGCGCCGACTACTCGCAGATAGAATTGCGCTTGCTTGCCGCCTTTTCTTTGGACGAAAACCTTTTGCAAAGTTTCAAAAAGGGGGAGGATATTCACGCAAAGGTAGCCTCGGAACTTATGGGTATTCCCATTGAAATGGTCAACAAGGATATGCGTCGAATGGCAAAAGCCGTCAATTTTGGAATAATTTACGGCATAAGCGATTTCGGACTTTCTCAAAACACCAGCATAAGCGTCAAAAAAGCACACGATTACATTCAACTGTATTTCACCCGTTTTCCCAAAATCAAAGCCTACCTCGACGGTAGCGTCGAGCAGGCTCGGGAAAAGGGCTATGTCACCACGATATCGGGCAGACGCAGACAAATCCCCGAAATTAAATCTTCCAACTTCAATTTGCGTGCTTTTGGCGAACGTGCAGCCATGAACATGCCCTTGCAGGGAAGTGCCGCCGACATAATGAAAGTTGCAATGCTGAAGGTGGACGACGCTTTGAAAAACGCCAATTTGAAAAGCAAACTGGTGTTGCAGGTGCATGACGAAATAATTGTCGATTGCTTCGAGGAAGAAGCGGCGCAGGTAAAGGAAATTGTCAAGCGAGAAATGGAAAACGCCGTAACGCTTGCTTGCCCTCTCGTGGCGGAAACGGAGGAGGGAAAAACTCTCTATGAAGCGTAAGGTAATCGCCATTACAGGCGGTATAGGAAGCGGAAAATCGACGGTGGCGCAAATTTTGCAACAGCAAGGCTACAAAGTGGTTTTTTGCGACGTGCTGGCACGGCAGGCGGGAGAGAGTCGGCAAGTAGTGGACTCCGTAAAAAAACTGTTGGGTGAAAGTTACGTCAAAAACGGAAAACTTGACAGAAAGGCAATACGTCAAAGAGTATTTGCCGACGACGACCTTTACAAGAGTTATTCGTCGTTGTTTTACGGAAAGGTGAAAAGTCTTTTGCAAAATGAAGTAGACAACAGTGACAGCGACGTGTTTGTGGAAATCCCCGTGTTTGACGCATTCGACTTTCCGTGGGATTCCGTGTGGCTTGTGAAAAGTAACAGGAAAACGCAAATTGCCCGTGTTGTCGCCCGTGACGGAAGCAGCCGACAAAATGTCGGGGAAATTATTGCCAAACAAAGTTTTGTAAACGTCAGACCGAATATTGTAATACAAAACGACGGCACGACGGAAGATTTGAAATCACAGGTTGCGCAGGCATTGCAAAAAGAGGGACTAGACTGTTGAATACAGTGGTTTTAACAACAGGTTTTTTGAAAAATACACTTGCCTCTGTTTCCTATAATCAATGAAAAATTTTACATAGGCTGATATTTACAGCGTAAAAATTGAAATTACACTACAAAAGATAATTAAGCAACACTGTACTTGCTGAAAGCGGCAGTGTTGCTTTTTTAGTTTGTCGAAATGTAATTGACAATACGCTCGTGCAGAGTTCAAAGCCGAACAACGTGCATTTATTCCGCAAGTATTTGTTCCGTGATTTTAGAAATGACTTTTTTCGTGCAAAGAAACAAACAAATTTTTGTTTCAACATTACCGTTGAAACGCATTTGCAAGTTTAGAGTGAAACACAGAAATGCAATGCTTGGCGGAAGTGAAGAAGCAGGGTACACTTGATGCCGATATTTCACTCAGTCGACTGGCTTTTCAAAGGTAGTTGTGCTTGCTTTGTGCAACAAGGCAAAACCAAGGCTTGGAAATGGACGTTTTGCAAGAAACATTTGCACAAAAATACACAAATTAGCACAACGTAATGTTAAATTTGCACGTCAAACCTGATTTTACACTTCAATTTGAATTCTCACAGCAGTAATTGAACTCCTTACGCAGTAATCAATCTTTTATCTTCGGTTCACTTCATTATTTTGATACGGCATTAACAACAAAATGCTGTTTCTTGTCAAACCTTCAAAAGTTCCGTACGGACTAACTTCGTAATGCTTGACTTCACAACGTAAAAACTGATTTACACTTCAAAAAAAAACTTCTTACAGCAGTTATCAAACCTTTAACACCAGTATTTTAATTTTTGATGCAACATCTACGCACGACAATGCAAAAATGTACCGTACATTCAAAAGTTCCGTGCCGACTAACTTCGTAATGCTTGATTTCACAACGTAAAAACTGATTTACACTTCAAAAAAAACTTCTTACAGCAGTTATCAAACCTTTAACACCAGTATTTTAATTTTTGATGCAACATCTACGCACGGCAATGCAAAATTTGCATTGCAATATCATTTTCGCTAGCAAATTTAATTATAAAATATAAAATATATAAAGTATAGATTTTATTTATGCCTATCAAGGAATTTTTGAGGCTTAAATGTTTGACATAATGCCGTTTTGGGACTAAAATAAACAACGGTAAAAAGGTATTTTGCTAATAAAATTAAATCAAGAGGACTCAAAATGATCAATGCTTTACTTGCAATTGCCATTGCTTTAATTTTAGGGTTGCTGTCAACCCGTATTATGAAGATTATCGGTCTTCCCAACGTAACCGGTTATCTTATCATAGGTCTTATTATCGGACCTTACGCCGCAGGAGTAATAAATCCAACCGTAAACGAAAACCTTGCTTTCGTAAGCACCGTTGCATTGGGCTTTATCGGTTTTTCCATCGGCGTAGAATTCCGAATTTCTCACATTAAGGAAATAGGTAAAAGCGCCATTACTATTACCTTCTTCCAAGCGTTGTGTGCTACTTTGTGCGTAGACGTTTTGCTTATTGCACTTGGCTCTTTGCTCGATATCCCCACCTACGAGGCAATTATCCTCGGCGCTATCGCAACAGCCACGGCGCCTGCCGCTACGCTTATGGTAGTGCGTCAGTACAAGGCAAAAGGTATTGTTACGGGAACTTTGTTGCCCGTAGTTGCATTGGATGACGCCGTAGGCCTCATAGTGTTTGCTATTTCCAACTCCATTGCGTTGGCTTTGGCAAGCGGAGAAGCTCCGACAGTTTTGAACATAGCCGTTTGGCCCATTGTGGAAATAATCGCATCTTTGGGTATCGGCGCACTTATCGGCGCTTTGCTGTCCGTTATTCCCCGTTTCTTCAAATCCAGAGATAACCGTCTTATTGCCTCTTTGACGGCAGTTATTCTCAGTTTGGGTGTTTGCCAACTGTTCAGTTATCTTGAAACCAACTACGAATTCCCCTTCGGGCTTTCCGATCTGCTTGTGTGCATGATGGCAGGAGCGGTGTTTATCAACCTGAGAAAAGAAGCAACGCAAATGATGGAAGGCGTGGACCGTTGGACGCCCGTTTTGTTGATGTTGTTCTTCATTCTGTCCGGTGCCGAACTGGATTTGGGTATGTTCGCAACAGGCGGTTGGACGCTCATTCTGAGTTTGGTCGTCTACCTTTTGGCACGTTGCTCCGGCAAGTACTTCGGAACCGTTTTGGGCGCCACCGTTACCAAGAGCGACCCCAAAGTGAAAAAGTATCTGGGCATCACTTTGTTCCCGCAGGCAGGCGTTGCTATCGGTATGGCTACGATGTGCAGTCAGGAATTTGCTGACGTCAATCCCGAAGTGGGCAAAAAGATTGTTACAATCACAATGTGCGCCGTTCTCGTTTACGAACTTATCGGTCCTGTTCTCACTAAGTGGGCTTTGACAAAGGCGGGCGAAATCGACAAGAGCAATCTTCACAGATTCGGACGCAAAAAGGCGGCAGTTGCAGTAGGCGATGGTGCAGCATCCGCACAACCCGTTGTCACGGAAGTTTCCTCTCAACCCGTCGAAACAACCTCGGAAGTAACTTCCGAAAACAAGCCTCAGGACGGTTCGGACAACAAATAATCGGTGAAGACAATGAAAAGTAAATCTACAATGTACCAACTTATGCGTCAGTCGGAACTTATGGATGACGACGGTATGGATTTGTGCGACGCCGAAAAGGAGGATTCCCGCTCCGACGCCGACAAGTTCAAGGACAAGTACAAGCAGTTTTACACCGACATCAAGACTGACATCAGCGAAGATTGGTAAAGTCGTTTTTGTGTAATGTGGCAGTGCTTCGGCACCGCCACATTTTTTTGTTAATGCAAATAATGTGCAAATAGTGCTGAATGCCGTTTTAGGCAAGTTCGACAAATTTGTCAACTTTATTGTTTGCGTTGTTGGAATAATTGCTGTAAAGAATTTGACTGCAGGTATGGGGTGAAATCTACGTTGGTTCGGGTACATTAAATTTGCGTCATCTGCTTTCGTCTTTTCAGTCAGTTGCATTTCTGTGAATTTAGCGTGCAAATTTTGCAATATTTTAAGTTGTGTATTGAAATTCAAGCAACTTTATTGTATAATAAATAACAGTGTTGCAGTGGCAATACTTTGATACAAAACAGACAGTTACGGAGCATAAAATGAACATACTCAATATTATCGATAAGAAAAAAGTCAAAGCGGAACTTACCACCGAAGAAATAAATTTTTTTGTGGACGGCTTCACGGAAGGTAAAATACCCGACTACCAGATGTCGGCTTTGCTTATGGCAATTTTGCTCAACGGCATGACGGACAGGGAAATTTTCGATATGACCATGGCTATGCTAAACAGCGGGGACGTGGTGGATATGTCCCGTTTGGGCGGCGTGGTGTGCGACAAACATTCCACGGGAGGTATCGGAGACAGTACAACGTTGGCTCTTGCGCCGATACTTGCTTGTTGCGGCGTTTATGTTGCCAAAATGAGTGGACGTGGATTGGGCTTTACGGGAGGCACAATAGACAAGTTGGAAAGTATTCCCAATTTTGACACCGCTTTGAGCGAAGAGGAATTTTTCGACGTTGTAAAGCGTGTGGGATGCGCCGTCATCGGTCAGACGGCAAATCTTGCGCCTGCCGACAAAAAATTGTACGCTTTGAGAGACGTTACCGGCACGGTGGATTCCATTCCGCTTATTTGCGGCAGCATTATGAGTAAAAAACTTGCTTCCGGCGCCGATACAATTCTTCTGGACGTCAAATACGGTAGTGGCGCATTTATGCCTACCAAGGAAAGCGCTTTGCAACTTGCGGAAAAAATGGTGGAAATCGGTACCCGTGCAGGGAAAAATATCGGGGCACTGATTACCGATATGGAACAGCCACTCAGCGACCATGTGGGAAATTCGCTGGAAGTAATCGGCATCATAGAAGTATTGAAAGGCAAACAAAACCGTTTGTACAATGAAATTAAGGAAGTTGCCGTCAAACTGCTTACACTTTCCGGTAAGTACAGCGAAGAAGAGGCGGAAAAAGCCTTTTGCTTTGTTGTTGAAAGTGGCGCAGCCTTGCGTAAACTGGCTGAAATGGTGCATGCGCAACACGGCGACGAAAGTTACATTTTGCACCCTGAAAAATTTGTGTTGGGTAGTAAGTACGAGGTAGTTGCGGAAAAAGACGGATTCGTTGACAAAATGAATGCAGCAAACATCGGCAGGGCCGTCACCTTGCTTGGAGGCGGTCGCATGAAGAAGGAGGACAAAATCGACTTCTCGGTAGGCGTTGTAATGTCCGTTTGCCTTGGAAGTGCAGTAAAAAAGGGCGATGTACTGTGTACCGTGTACCACAACGGCAAGGGGCTGGACGAAGCGGTGGAAATGCTCAAACAGTCCATACACATTGGCGACAAAGCGCCGTCGGCTCACAAAATCGCATACGCCTATGTTTCCAAAAACGGCGTTCAGTGGTATTGATTTAGGCAAGTTCGTTGCCTGCAACTTATTTTCTCGGCAGAAAAAAACCTATAATTGCAAAATGTAAATTTGCAGATTTTGACCGCCGTATTGCGACAAACAGTTGCAATTACTAACGCAATTCAACTTTTACAGAATACTATGACAAACATACTATTGAATTACTACAACTTTGACGGTGACTGGACGGAAGGAAAGTTGGAAAAATATTTTCGCAACAAACACGTTCTTGTGCTTCCGTTGGCTTACCGTGAAAGTCAGGCATGGGATTTGGACAGTTGGCTTTCCGTCTACGGCAAAGGCGGTGAAAAGTACGACAGTATTTTGCGTCCCTTTCTTTCCTACGGCATTGCCGAAAAAGACGTGGAGTGGCTCAACTTTTATCAGAAAGGATGTGATTTTCGCAAAATGATAAGGCAGTCCGACGTGCTTTTCTTCACAGGGGGAATGCCGGAAAAGGCAATAGCGCGCCTGGAAACGTTGGGACTTGTCGATGAGATCAAAAACTTTCGTGGCGTCGTTGCAGGTGCATCGGCAGGTGCCATGTTGCAACTGGAAAAATACCACATCACACCTGACGAGGACTACGAAAGTTACGGAATTTTCAGCGGACTGGGACTGGTAGGCGGATTTGACTTGGAAGTGCATTTTCTAAACACCGAATTGCAGCAACAATGCACAAGGCGAGCATTGAAAGACCTTGGCTGTCCCGTGTACAGCATGTGGCATGAGGGAGGTTTGCTTGTGGAAAACGGTGAAGTTACCGTTTTGGGAAATGTGTGGAAAAACATTCCCGCCAAAAACGCCGATAATTGAAACGGTTTTTCATAAAAATCGTTGCTTTTTTCATAAATAAATTTTATAATATGTCTGTTGCAGGCTGTTTTGACGCTTTTGTTCACAGTCAAAACGGTTTGTTCGGTGAGGTTTATGTCCAAAAACAAAGAAGGTTTTTTTCGCTCCATCAAACGCAGAGACCCTGCTGCACGCAACTGGTTTCAGATACTGTTGCTGTATCCGGGTGTGCATGCGGTAATAAATCACCGTATTGCTCACTTTTTTTACAAAATACATCTGCGCTTTTTGGCGGAATTGATAAGTAAATGCAGTCGGTTCTGGACGGGAATAGAAATTCATCCCGCAGCGCAGATAGGCAAAAACTTATTTATCGACCACGGTCAAGGGGTAGTTATCGGAGAAACTTCACAAATAGGGGATAACTGTACCATCTACCAAAACGCAACGCTCGGCGGTACCGGTAAGGAACACAACAAACGTCATCCGACGTTGAAAAACAATGTCATCGTCGGTGCGGGGGCAAAAGTGCTTGGTAACATAACTATCGGCAACAATGTCAAAATTGGTGCAAATTCCGTGGTTTTGAAGGATGTTCCCGATGATTGCACGGTAGTAGGGGTTGGAAGAATAATTTTCCCCAAAAACGAGGTGCTTTCCTGTGACGCCGAAAAATGTGGGAATTGCGAAAATTGTTGCAGATTGCAATAATTTGGTTTTGTTTAACAGTAAATTTAGTTGTTGGAGGAGTCTATGAAAATTAAAATATCTGCAGACAGCACCTGTGATCTTTCCAAAGAACTTGTGGAAAAGAACGACATTTCCATTGTACCTTTGTTCGTTTCCTTGGGTAGTGAAAATTTGCTGGACGGAGAAACTATTCATCCGCAGGATATCTACAATTACTACGCTTCAACAAAAAAGTTGCCCAAAACAGGCGCACGCAGCATTGAAGAGTACAGCGATTTCTTCCGCAATATCCTGACGTCGGGATATGATGCCATTGTGCATTTTACCATTTCTTGCGATATGTCCTCTTCCTACAACAATGCACAAAAAGCGGCGGCAAAATTCCGAAACGTCTACGTTGTGGATTCTCGCACATTGTCCACAGGCATAGGCTTGCTGGTGTTGGACGCTTGCGACATGGTCAAAATAGGTATGGATGCACAATCTATTGCAAATCGTGCGCAAGCACGCTCTGGCGCAGTGCAGGCGTCGTTTGTTATCGATTCTTTGGAATTTTTGTACAAAGGCGGTCGGTGTTCCGCATTGTCCTACCTTGGCGCAAACCTTATGCGCATCAAGCCGTGTATTTCCGTGGAAAAAGGCAAAATGGGAGTGTGGCAAAAACCTGTGGGAAGTTACAAGCGTTGCGTTGCCAAATACGTCAATGCCGTGCATGACAACTACACAACTCCCGACAAAACACGTTGCTTTGTTACGCACACGCAAATGGAAGAAGGAATTACCGAAAGCGTAAAAGAAATGGTAAAATCGTGGGGCATATTTGACGAGATTCTCGAAACTACCGCAGGATGCACGATAACAACTCATTGCGGTGCAAACACAATAGGCGTGCTGTTCATTAACGACGGCGGCGTAAAGTAGAAGTAAAACTTCCCGAAAAATCGGGAAGTTTTTTTTGTGGAGTGGTGAATTGTACTTTTAAGTGCAAAACTTGAGTAAAAGACAAATTGTAGTTTCCATTTGCGGTTTTACAATTATTTGCAAATCTTCTTTAACGCGCAACGAAAATATTTATAAAACACTGTCGTGTTATTTTGTGCATGCGAAGTTACTTTCTTTTGCAAGTTATCGGGAAAAACACGTTGAGTGTTTTGGGTGGTGAAGCGTGCAAAGCATGAGATACAGGCTAACGGCGGAAAAACGCATATGAAGCAGTCTTTATGTGTTTGTTTTTTCAAGTTGTTGCGTATTCTGAGTAACTGTTGCCGTGTTTGTAATGCAATTTTTCCAAACGAAAATTTGAGTAAATGAAGGTGGTTTTATTTGTTTTACTTTTCAATTTTGAAAGGTTAGGCAGTAATTGCAGTCGTGTTTCCAATACGATTTTGCTTAACGGCGAAATTCAGCAAATGTAAGCAGTTTAATTTGTTTCAACATTTCTGTTTGTGGAATGTTCATCAGTAATTGCTACCGTGTTTGTAATGCAATTTTCCTGAACGGAAATTTGAGAAAATGCAGACATTTTTATTTGTTTTCTTTCCAATTTTGATATGTTAGGCAGTATTTGCAGTCGTGTTTCCAATACGATTTTGCTTAACGCAGAAGATTATTAAATGTAAGCAGTTTAATTTGTTTCAACATTTCTGTTTGTGGAATGTTCATCAGTAATTGCTACCGTGTTTGTAATGCAATTTTCCTGAACGGAAATTTGAGAAAATGCAGGCATTTTTATTTGTTTTCTTTCCAATTTTGATATGTTAGGCAGTAATTGCTGTGGCTTTTGCAATATGATTATAATTTGTGAAATTACAAAGGTGCGTTTGCATGGCAAACTGTTAGAGCATACCGTCAGGTGTCGTTATTGCAGGTATTTTCGGCATATTTTGTCATACAGGCAAGTATATTACTTGTATGAAAGCGACTTTGAAAAACACCGCAGTGTTTCTGGTAATTTTATCTATGGTGATGGTTGTGCTTGTAGCGGTGGATACGGCTTCGGAAATGACTGCCAACACCGTGCAGGCTTCAATCAGGGTTACGGTGGTGGATTTGGAAGGCAACGTTGTTCACAATGCCAAAATCAAAGTGCAAGGTCAAACCTTTTACACCGACAACAACGGACTTTCTCCGTCGGTGCAGTTGTCGTCGCTCACCAACAGTTACGACGGCAACATAACCAACTGGTACACGGTGAACGTTGTGGTGGAAAAAGAAGGTTTTGTGCCTGCCGTGCTTTTCAACTGTGTGGTGTACAGCGGTTCTACAAGAAAACTGACAGTGAGACTTTACGCCTCCGACAGCAGTGATTTACCCTTCGTTTCCTATGTGGAAAGTCCTCCCGACGATTTTGTACAACAGTTGATAAAGCAAAAATAAAGCGTCCGCAAAGGACGCTTTTTTGTGAAAATCAAATGCTGTTATTTGTCAAGTTTGTAAACTGCCGATTCATACGGACGCAGCGTGCCGCAAACAGGTGTTTGTGGCGTGTCGGCGTAGTTGGAAGTAACAAGGCGGTAACATTCGGCATTTTTCGAAATTTGCTTCGGCAGTTTCCAATGTGTGGGATTCTGGCAAAAGTTGTTTACTACAAGCAGTGTGCCGAACTGACTTTCCATAAGATAGCACAGAATTTTGCCGTGCCTTGGCATCAGGTCGGTGTATCTGCCGTACACAAAGGCTTTGTCGCTTTTGCGCAAGGCAATGAGTTTTTTGTAGTAGTGTAGCACCGATTGTTGGTCTTTTTCCGCCTTTTCGGCGTTGATTTGTACGTAATTGGGATTAACTTTGAGCCACGTCGACTCTCCGTCGGTAAAGCCTGCGTTTTTGCTGTCGTTCCACTGCATGGGGGTGCGTGCATTGTCTCTGGAACAGTATGCCATCCTTTTCATGGCATTCTTTTTGCCGAAAATTTTGGAAAGCAACTTGTAACTGCGATGAGTTTCCACATCCTTGTAGTCGTCTATATTCTGCATGCGGGGTGATGTTGTGCCAAATTCCTGCCCCTGATAAATAAAAGGCGTGCCTGAAAGCGTCAACAGCACAGTGCCCAGCATTTTTGCTCCTTCCTCTCGGTGGTTTGTAGCCGAACAGTACCGTCCAACAATGCGTGCCTGATCGTGGTTTTCCCAATAAAGCGTGTTCCACGCCTTGCCGTACAATCCGTTTTGCCATCTGGAAATGCTTTTTTTCAGGCTTTTCAGACTGAATTTTCGCACAAGTTGTTTGACGCCGAAGTAGTTGTCGGCGGAAACATGGTCAAACGCAAATATTGTCGTTAGCAGTTGATTGTCTTCCGACGTGTACTTCAACGCTTTGTCCACTGTGATGAAAACGCTTTCGCCCACGGTGAAGGCATCGTATTGACGGAGTACTTCCTGTAATTGTTGCAAGAGTTGCGGCATTCTTTTGCCGTCAATGAAGTGTTCTGCACCTGTTATCGCCAACGAAGGTCTACCGTTGGGCAACCCTTCCGTTTTGGAAAGCAGCGTTATTACATCGCAACGGAATCCGTCCACGCCTTTGTCCAGCCAAAAACGCAAAATTTCCTTGATTTCACGCATCACTTCGGGATTGAAGTAGTTGAGGTCGGGCTGATTTTTGTCAAAAAGGTGCAAGTACCACTGTTTTGTCTTCTCGTCGTACTGCCAGGCACTTCCCAAAAAGAAACTGGTCCAGTTGTTTGGCGGTTTTTTGCCGTCCTTTCCTCTACCGTCTTTCCAATAGTAGTAATTGCGATATTTGTTGTCGGTGGAGGAGCGACTTTGCAAAAACCATTCGTGCTTGTCGCTTGTGTGATTGATTACAAGATCCATTATCACCCGAATGCCCTTTTGGTGTAGCAGTGCAACCATTTCGTCGAAGTCCTGCATTGTTCCGTATTCGGGATTGATGGCTTTGTAGTCGGAAATGTCGTAGCCGTAGTCGGCATTTGGACTGGCATAAAGGGGCGAAAACCAGATTGCGTCAATTCCCAAATCTTTCAGATAGTCGATTTTGGAAATTATGCCACGTATATCGCCTATTCCGTCGCCGTTTGAGTCTTTGAAACTGCGTGGATAAATTTGATAGAAAACGCTTTCCTTGTACCATTTGTTTTTCATGTCAGTTGCTCCTGCGGGAAAATTCAATACCATTATACGGCAAAATTAACGTTATTACAAGAGTGATTTTGTGAAATAAACAAGGCTAAAACTGAAAAGTTTCAGGGAAAAATTTTGCAGAAAACAAAAAAAGTAAAATTTTCGTGACATTTTGTTTGCTGCTCAAACGTGTTTTGCAAAATTGCTCGGTTATTTTTGTCGTTAACGCTACACAATATATTGTTTATATGTTACAATATAACAATATGAGGTGCTAAATGAACAAGCAACAACTGACAAAATTATCTGTGGAAGAAAAAGCATTGCTCACTTCGGGCAGAGGTGCATGGCACACCCACGCCGTAGGCGACTTGCCCGAAATAATGATGACGGACGGTCCTCACGGATTGCGAAAGCAGAGCGACGCACCAAAGGGAATAAACGACAGCAACGTCGCAACCTGTTTCCCAACGTCGTGTGCGGTAGCGTCTTCGTGGAACGTACAAAATGCCGCTGAAATTGCACGTTGCATTGCCGAAGAGGCGATAGCGGAAGATGTATCTGTTGTGCTGGGTCCCGGCGTTAATATCAAAAGAAGTCCTCTTTGCGGTAGAAACTTCGAGTACTATTCCGAGGACCCGCTTTTGGCAGGCGAAATGGCTTCTGCCTACGTTTCTTCCATGCAGCAGCAGGGTGTAGGCAGTTGCCTCAAACATTTTGCCGTAAACAGTCAGGAAACACGCCGAATGACGGTGGACGCAATAGTCGACCAACGTGCTCTACGGGAAATTTACCTTGCCGCTTTTGAAAAAGTCGTAAAGAAAAGTTCTCCGTGGGCAATTATGGCAAGTTACAACAAAGTGAACGGTCAATCGGCTACGGAAAATGCTTCTCTTTACGAAATTTTGCGTGGCGAGTGGCATTTTGACGGCGTGGTGATGTCCGACTGGGGTGCAAGTTACAACACCGCAAAAGCGTTGCAGGCAGGTATGGATTTGGAAATGCCGGAGGATTTGTCGGGATTTCACCGTGCCACCGTTGTGGAGGGTGTTGCAAAGGGCGTGCTTGCCCCGGAACAACTGGACAGAGCGTGCCTTAACGTTTCCAATCTTGTGGAAAAATGTCTAAACAGCCCAAAGGCTGCAAATGCATGGACAAGGCAGCAGCATCATGACGTGTGTCGAAAGATTGTTGCCGACAGCGCTGTTTTGCTGAAAAACGACGGCATACTTCCCTTATCCCGACAAGAGGATTTTTGCGTGGTAGGACAAATGGCAGTCAAGCCCCGTTTTCAGGGAGCGGGCAGCAGTCATATCAATGCCGTTTGCAAAAACTTTTTGCAGGTTTTGAAAGAAGAAGGCATAGAGGCGGAATTTGCCGACGGATACCTTGTGGAAAAGGATTCCGTATCGCAGGAAATGGAAAATGCCGCCCTTGAAATGGCAAAAAGACACAAAGTGGTGCTGTTCTTCGGCGGATTGACGGACATTTTCGAAGGTGAAGGCTACGACAGAACTTCTTTGGAAATACCCTCCAATCAGCAATCGCTACTTGTAAAACTTCACAATGCGGGGTGCAAAACGGTTTTTGTAGGTTTCGGCGGTGCGCCTTTCGTTGCGCCGTGGTTGAATTGCACAAATGCCTTTCTCAATATGTACCTTGGCGGAGAAGCGGTGATGGAAGGTGCATTCGACCTCATTTTCGGGGAGGTTTCCCCCAGCGGAAGACTTGCGGAGACTTTTCCGTTGAAGTTGCAGGACACGCCTTGCTACAACTATTTTGCCAACAACAGGTTTTTTGACGAACACAGGGAAAGTATTTTTGTGGGATACAGGTACTACAACACATTTGATATTCCCGTTCTTTTCCCCTTTGGTTACGGGCTGTCCTACTCGCAATTCAGGTACTCGGCGTTGAGAGTGAAAAAGCAAAAGGAAGGTTTTGAACTTTCCGTTACCGTCAAAAACGTAGGCAATTTTCCTGCCTGCGAAGTTGTTCAGGTTTATGTGGACAACTGCCAATGCGGTTTTATGCGTGCTTCACGAGAACTCAAAGCCTTTGAAAAGGTGTTTTTGAGAGTCGGTGAAAGCACAACGGTTACCTTCCGCCTTGACAAAGAAGCCTTTTCGATTTTTATTCCCGAACAGGGCTTTGTTGTCGTAAACGGCGATTACACGCTGTCTGTGTGCAAAAACGTCAACGAAACTTTGCTGTCCGGCAAAGTGAGGGTGAATTTCGGAAAAGACGTCAAAGGCGACGACGTGGAAAACTATCCGTCCTATTTCCAAAAACCGCAGGGCGTCTTCAACGTGACGGACAGGGAATTTTACAAACTTACAGGCACAACGCCTCAGCCACCCAAACAGTTGGAAAGGGGCGAGTTCACTTTGCTCAACACATTGGAAGACATTGCTCCCAAAGTGTGGTTGGTGCGACAGATGCTGAAACACATCAGGAAAATGGCGATAAAGCAATCTCCTACAAAGACTTTCCAAGATCCTGTGGCGCAGATGACCTATTTCGGGTCGCTGCAAACGCCCCTCTTTTCCATAATGTCGGTGGGAGGAATTGATTCTAAATACGTACTGTTTCTGTTGGATCACGCCAACAAGAAACACGGCAAGGCAATAAAAGATTTGCTCGGTTGCAACAAAAGTATCCCGGAAAAATCTGAACAGGAGTGAAAATTATGAGCGTTACACTTGATTTCAACAATATGATGGCGGAAACCGTCGGCGTGCACGGAATCACGCAAAAGCAGTTTGAAGACTACTCCAACATGGCAAAATGCGCCCACGGCGCAGTGGAAGCCAACCGAGGCAAGGGCATGCAGGAATGGATGTGCAGTCCCTACAATCAGTCCAAAGTAGTCAAAGCCATCAACAAGACGGCAAAGAAAATACAGCGAAACTTCGAAAATTTCGTTGTGTTGGGAATAGGCGGCTCTGCATTGGGACCTATTGCGGTCTTTACTGCGCTCAAACACCTGTATTACAACGAACTTCCCAAAAAAGTTCGCAAAACTCCCCGTTTTTACGTTGTGGACAACGTCGACCCCGAAAGGATGAATGCCCTTTTTGACATAATAGACGTAAAAAAGACGGCGTTTAACGTAATTACAAAGTCAGGTTCCACCAGTGAAACAATGAGTCAGTATCTCATTGTAATGGACATGCTGACGGAAAAACTGGGCGAAGACGCTTCCAAACATATTTTTGCAACTACCAGCCAAACAAAAGGCAACCTCATCAAACTTGCCGAAAAGTACGGTTTTGAAACTTTCTACATTCCCGAAGGTGTGGGCGGAAGATTTTCCGAACTTTCTCCTGTGGGATTGTTGCCTGCAGCCGTAGTGGGCATAGACATTGAAAAAATGTTGCTTGGCGCAAAGGATATGGACGAAAAGTGCAAGGCGGACGGTATCTACGTAAACCCCGCTTTGGCAATGGCGGTTTTGCAATACATATCTATGAAACAGGGTAAAAACGTCGGAGTAATGATGCCGTACGCCGACAGTTTGAAGTACATTGCCGATTGGTACTGTCAACTTTGGGCGGAATCTTTGGGCAAAGAAGTGGACAAAAGCGGCAAAATGGTCAATGCGGGACAAACACCCGTAAAGGCTTTGGGCGTAACGGATCAACACAGTCAGGTGCAGTTGTACAACGAAGGACCTTTTGACAAGGTGATAACCTTCCTGGAAGTGGAAAAGTTCCGTTCCACAGTACAGATTCCCTACGGTTGCGAGGAATTTCCCAACGTCAACTTTTTGTGCGGACACACCCTCAATGAACTTATTTCCAAGGAACTTTTTGCCACACGTTACAACCTTGCAAAGAGGGGAAGAAGCAACTACACAATTATTCTGGACGAAGTCAACGAATACAACATAGGTGCGTTGTTGTACATGTTTCAGTTGCAAACCGCCTATTGCGGCGAATTGCTCAACATAGACGCCTACAACCAGCCCGGCGTGGAAGGAGGCAAAAACGCCACCTACGCTTTGTTTGGAAGAAAAGGTTTCGAACAACTTGCCCGTGAAATAGAAGAAAACAAAGTAACGGGAAAATACATAATAAAATAGAGAGGAAAATTTATGCTTCCCAAAACTCCAACCAAGGGTATGAGAGATTTTTTACCCAAGGAATTTGCTTTAAGACAGCACATTTTGTCAACAATACAAAAGACGTACGAAAGTTTCGGATTCAACCGCATTGAAACGCCTTCCGTGGAAAATCTGGCGTTGCTCACTTCCAAACAGGGAGGCGACAACGAAAAACTTATTTTCAAAATCTTGAAACGTGGCGAAAAATTGGAAAATGCCGCCGCCGACGATTTGTGTGATTTGGGCTTGCGTTACGACCTGACGGTGCCTTTGGCACGGTTTTATGCCAACAACGTCGGACAACTGCCGTCGGTGTTCAAAGCCATTCAGATGGACAACGTTTGGCGTGCCGACCGTCCGCAAAGAGGACGTTTCCGTCAGTTTGTACAATGCGATATAGACATTATCGGCGAGCCGTCCAACTTGGCGGAAACAGACCTTATCATTGCTACCACGTCGGCATTGGCAAACCTCGGTTTCAACGATGTTACTGTGCGTATTTCCGACAGACGTTTGCTGAACGCTTTGGCGGAATATTGCGGTTTCACCGAGCAACAGAAACCGTCGGTGTTTATTGCCTTGGACAAGTTGGACAAAATCGGCGTTGTGGGCGTCTTGCAGGAAGTTGAGGCAATCGCTCCGGGAAAGTCGGAAAACTTCATAAACTTCATAAGCATAATTACCGCAAGCAGTAACCCCTTTGAAGCCTGTGTAGAACAGTTGGGAAGTTATCTGCCGGAAGAAGTCAAAAACAACTTGCAGGAGATACTTTATGTTACAAACAACTGCATCAAAAACGGCAAAGTGGTGTTCGACGTAACGCTTGTGAGAGGTATGGGGTACTACACAGGCACTATCTACGAAATTTCCGTGGAAGGAATGACCTCTTCCGTGGGCGGTGGCGGAAGATACGACAAAATGATAGGAAAAATAACGGGCAACGATGTGCCTGCGTGCGGTTTTTCCATCGGTTTCGAGCGTATAGCCCTGCTCATGCAGGAAAGGGGAGTAACCTTCCAAAGCAACGGGGGCGTTGCGGTACTTATAGACAAAAAGACGGACGCAAAGCAACTGTTGGACGTTCAGCAGGCTTGCGCTCATCTGCGTGAAAGGGGTAGAGTTTCCGTTTTGCGCAAAATAAAAAATATTACTTTTCAGGTAAAGCAACTGAAAGAAAGCGGTTACGCAGAAATTTACGAGTACGGCAACGGCAGTTTTCGCAAATTCGACTGAAAAATCGCAACCTAAAACAATCCGTAAGTAACTTGCAGAAATTTTGCAAAGTAATTGCACGACTGTTTTGAAAAATTTAATGTAATGGACAGAAAATGGCAGATAACACCGCAAACACAACAATAAACGACGAAAACGATGTAACATTAAAGGACAAAAAACGTCGTCAACGCATAAAACTTCCCCCCGACCTTTCGGAGGTGGAGCGTTTTGTCGTGCCTGCGGAAAGCGGACTTTCCACGCAGCAGGTGGAAGACAGGAAGGAACACGGATTTGTCAATGTGGACAACACCAAGCGTGGCAAAAGTTACGCAGGCATTGTCTTTTCCAACATATTCACCTTCTTCAACATCATTTACATGGTGATTGCAACAATACTATGCCTGTACGGGCTGTTCAGTCAGTGTACCTTTTTGCCTGTGGTAGTAGCAAACACTGCAATTGCAATTATTCAGGAAATAAAGGCGAAACGGACGTTGGACAAACTAAATTTGCTAACCGAGCCCAAAATAACTGCAGTGCGCAACGGTGTTGAAGAGGAACTTTCCGTAAACGATCTTGTTTTGGACGACATCGTGCACATTGCAAACGGTGCGCAGATTTCCGCCGATTGCAAGGTGGTGGAAGGGTTTGTGGAAGTGAACGAGTCCATACTGACAGGAGAAAGCGACGCCGTTACTAAACGTGAGGGGGACACTTTGTTTGCCGGTAGTTACGTTGTTTCCGGTAAATGTACCGCACGTGTCAATGCCGTAGGAAAGTACAACTACATTTCGGGACTTACAGGCAAGGCAAAACAGTACAACAAACCACGTTCGCAAATGTTGAGAGCCTTGCGTGGAATTTTGATTTTTGTGGCAATAGTAATCGTGCCGATGACGGTGTGCCTGTACATGGTAAACGCTGCGGGAAGCGAAAACCCCGATGTGCCGTTTTCCATCGTGAACCTTGACATAGATGCTTTGAACAGGACGGCGGGTTCGATAATTTCCATGATACCGGCAGGTCCCTTTTTGCTTACGAGTTTTGCTTTGGCGGCGTCCTTCTTGCGCCTTGCAAAACGCAAAACGGTAGTGCAGGAACTGTACTGCATCGAAATGCTTGCCCGTGTCGACACCCTCTGCCTGGACAAAACAGGCACGATAACCGACGGCACGATGCGTGTAGAGGACAGCATCGACCTGCGTTCAGGCACACATTCCTACACTGTACGGGAAATCGTGTCCAGCATGAATGTCGCTTTGCAGGCTGACAACATGACAAGTAAAGCGCTTAAAAAGTTTTTCGGCTGTCCCAAAAAACCTGCGTTGCAGGCAGTTGCCACAATTCCGTTTTCATCTGAGCGTAAACTTTCCGCCGTTTCCTTCAAGGGGGAGGGCACCTACATTCTGGGTGCGCCGGAATACGTCATGAAAACGCCTACGCAACGTGTTTCCGACCTTGTGCAGAAGTATTCCAAGCAGGGGTTCCGTGTTTTGCTTTTGGCGCACACCTCTTCGATGATAGCCTCTTCAAACAACATTTCACAGGTGCGCCGACCGGTTGCCGTGATTGTGATAGAGGATCACATTCGCAGTGACGCCGCCGAAACAATCAAATGGTTTGCCGACAACGGTGTGGACGTCAAGGTCATTTCCGGCGACAATCCCGAAACCGTTTCCAACATTGCCGTGCGTGTCGGTATAGAAGGTGGCGACAGTTTCATAAGTCTTGAGGGCTTGTCCGATGAGGAAGTGAAGGAGGCGGCTACTCGTTTCACCGTGTTTGGCAGAGTTTCTCCCGAACAGAAAGCGTTGCTTGTGCAAGCGTTGCGTGCAAACGGAAAAACGGTGGCAATGACGGGGGACGGCGTAAACGACATTTTGGCAATGAAAGACGCCGACTGTTCCATATCTCTGGCAGGAGGAAGCGACGCAGCACGAAAAGTTGCACACCTCATTTTGATGGACGACAGTTTTTCCGCTCTTCCCAAAGTTGTTGCCGAGGGCAGACGAGTCGTAAACAACATTCAAAGCGCAACGTCAATGTACTTCATGAAGACGGTGTACGTCATTGTAATAAACATTATGCTCATTGCAATGCACTTCATTTTCAAAATGAAAATGGTGTCGCCTCTTACCAACTTGCAAGTAACTTTGATGGACTGGGTAGTAGTGGCGTTTCCGACTACCTTGCTGGCATTGCAACCCAACGAAAGCCGGATTAAAGGCAATTTCTTCGGCAACGTTCTGAAACGTTGTCTGCCTGCGTCGCTGACGTTTATTTTCACTACCGTTTCGCTGTACGTGATGTTCGGATTGGACAAAACGCTGGTTCCGCTAAATCAGTTGGGAACGCTGGTTACCATTTCCTACACATTCGGAGGCTTGTTTGCGCTGTACTACGCATGCAAACCCTTCAACAAGTGGAAGGCGGCCATGTATGTTGTTATTTTTGCGTTGATTGTGGTTTGCATGACGGTGCCCACTTTAAGCAATCTGTTCCAATACGCAACTCTCGGCAGAGAGCAATTACTGTTGCTTTTGGTGGAAATTTTGTCAACGCCGTTCATTATGTTTGTGTTTGTGCGGTTGTTTCAGGCAAAGCCGAAAAAATCAGAAAGAAAAAGTTAAAATTTGACGGTTTAAGCCGTCAAATTTTATTGTGAGGTAAAAATGCTGTTACAGGTAAAGTCTGCCGAGTTTCGTTACGGCGACGTTACAATTTTCAAAGACGTCAATCTCGAAGTCAACTACGGCGAAAACATCGGGCTTGTGGGCGCAAACGGCGCAGGAAAAAGCACGTTGTTGTCCTGTCTTGCCGAAGAGCAACAACTTTTTTGCGGGGAAATTTACAAAAAAAGCGGATTGACGTTGGGCTATCTTCGTCAAAACGCCGATTTTCGTTCTGATCGCACTTTGTTTGACGAGTTAATGTCCGTCTTTGACTCTCAAACGCAGTTGCTGGAAAAACTTAACGACACGTCAAAAAAAATGTCGGAAGTACATTTTGATTCGCAGGAGTACCGTGCGCTGGCAGACAAATATCACCGTCTGAGCGTCGAAGCAGACGTGCAGGAGGCGTATCTTTCGGAAGTAAAGGTTAAAACAGTGCTGAACGGTATGGGAATGTCGCAGTTTAGAGATCGTGTCGTTTCCACTCTTTCGGGAGGGGAAAAAACAAAAGCCGCCTTGTGCAAAATTCTGTTGCAACGTCCCGAACTTATGATTTTGGACGAGCCCACAAACCATCTGGACTACAAAACTCTCGATTGGCTGGAAACTTTTCTTTCCGACAGGAAGTCTACCCTTATTGTAGTTTCGCACGACAGGTACTTTCTGGACAAACTTTGCACAAACATCTGGGAAGTAAGTCATCAGCGAATTTCCTGCTACCGTGGCAATTACACAAAATACAAGCAACTGAAAGAGGAAAAAGAAGAAAATCAACGCAGACAGTACGAAAAACAGCAAAAGGAAATTGCCAAACTGACGGATTACATCGCACGCAACAAAGTCAGGGCGTCAACTGCCGATATGGCTAAGTCGAGGGAAAAAACGTTGCAAAAAATGCAACTTGTGGAAGCGCCGCAGTCGGAAGAAAAACCTCCCCGTTTCAAGTTTTCCTGCACGTGCGAGCCGTCGGAATTTCCCCTTACGGTAAACAATCTTACGCTTGGTTACGACGGGAAAAAACTTCTTGAAAATGTTTCTTTTCAACTCAAACGTGGACAAAAAATGGCGTTACTTGGACTAAACGGCGTGGGCAAATCTACGTTGATCAGACGCATAGCGCAACAAAATCCCTACGACCTTGGCAAAATTATTTTCGGAAAAAACGTGCAAATGGGCTACTACGATCAGGAAAACCTCAATTTGCAGGGAAATTTGCGTGTTTTGGATCAACTTTGGTTTGACAACACCCGAATGTCACAAACGGAAGTTCGCAGTTTGCTTGCATCGGTAAATTTGGGCGCCGACGACGTGTACAAGAGCGTAGCATCGCTTTCCGGCGGAGAACGGGCGAAACTGGGCATTGCCATGATTATGGCCAAAGATTGCAATTTGCTTTTGTTGGACGAACCCACCAACCACCTCGATTTGCCGTCACGAGAAGCGCTGGAAAGGGCATTACAAAATTATTCGGGTACTGTGCTGTTTGTTTCGCACGACAGGTATTTTGTCAATAGTGTGGCAACTGTAATTGCGGAAATGGCAGATTGCCACATAACTCTTCATGACGGAAATTACGACGATTTTGTAGGCAGAAGCCTTCAGGCAACGCAGCAAAACGTCGCGGGCAAACCTGTTTCGCAAACAAATTACCGCACGCCGAAACAGCGGGCGGAGCAAACCAACCGCAACAGACGTATCAAAGAATTGGAAAAAACAATCACCGATTTGGAAAATCAAATCGCCGATTTGGAAAACTCTCTGACGGACAGTAAGGTTATTGCCGATTACCGTAAAGTTCAGGAAGTCGTGCAACAAACGGAAGAATACAAAAGGCAGTTGGACAGCGCAACGGCGCAGTGGGAAAAACTTCTGGAAGAACAATAGTGTCATTATTGTGAATAATTTTTCATCCGCTACCCGACGCATAAAAGCATATCAATTTTATTGAAACGTCTGTATCTTCAGACGTTTTTTATATTTCGAACCGTTGCGCTTTATCTGATGTTTTGTAACAAAAATATTGTACCGTATGCAAAAAAACTGTACAAAATTGCTTTTTATTATTGCACGCCCGCTGTCTTAATAAAATTAGAAGGTTTGCCTTATACTGTCGCTTTTGACTGTTTTGAAAAGTTCTGTCGTGCTGCTGGCACGTCGGCGTTGTGGCGTAACACCGCATGTCGACGTTCTGCAAAATTTCTTACTTATAGAATACATTGGCAGTAAAACTGTTAATTCGTAATTTCGTCCGTGTTCCCGTTTACCGCAAATTTTGTTGAATTGCACCAGCAACAAATTTGCTTTTCTTGAAACTTTCAATAAACATTTGTTGTGTTGCATTGTTGGCAATTTTGTGTTAATATTGGTTTGTATGTAAGGAGGCAACATGAAAGTCGCTTTGGTAACGGGTGGCTCCCGTGGCATTGGCGCCGAAACAGTGAAAAAATTTGCCAGAAACGGTTACACTGTAATTCTGAACTATCTCAAAAGTGACGGCAAAGCCGTCGAGTTGCGCAACAGTCTGCTGGAAGAGGGCTGTGACGTGCACCTGTACAAAGCGGACGTTTCCGATGTTGCGCAGACGGAAGAGATGTTTCGTTTCGTCAGGCAATTTTTCAAAAGGTTGGACGTGCTTGTCAACAATGCCGGCATTGCTTTTCAGTCAATGTGTGAGGACACAACGGAAGAGGATTTTGACAGGGTTATGAATGTCAACGCCAAAGGTACTTTTTTCTGTTGCAAATTTGCTTTGCCGTTACTTCGCACATCTCACGGCAGCGTTGTGAACGTTTCTTCCGTGTGGGGAAGAAGGGGTGCTTCCTGCGAAAGCGTGTACAGTATGAGTAAGTTTGCCGTGGTGGGACTCACCAAAAGCCTTGCTAAGGAACTTGCCTGTTCAAATGTAAATGTCAACTGCGTTTGTCCGCCAATAGTGCGCACCGACATGTGCAGTTGCTATTCCGACGGTGATATCGAAAACTTTTGCCGTTCCAACCGACTGAAAGTGTATTCCGCCGAGCAGGTTGCGCAGGATATATTCAATTTGGCTGTTTCAGAAAAAACAGGTGAGATTTTGCAGGAGAAATAATATGGCTTGGTATTGGATAGTATTGATTTGCGTTGCCGGCGTTGCGGTTTTGTACCTGTTGTTGTGCTACTTAATTGCACGGCGTGTTCTGAAAGCGGCAACAACCCCCGTTGCTCACACTCTGCAAGAAGCAAGAACGTTGCAGGGCGAAAAAGAAAAAATGGATTTCAGCGAATACGACAACGTCTGGCGCAAAGAAAGTTTCATTTTGAAGGGTGTTCAGGGAAAAATCAGCGGAGAGGTTGTGTACAACAAGCCGACTACGCCTGCCAAAGTCGCCGTCGTGTGCCACGGACACACATGGAACAGATTAAACTCTTTGAAGTACGCCAAGGTGTTTTACGACAAAGGGTACAGTCTTGTTTTGTACGACCACGCTTATTTCGGTTTGTCGCAAGGAACACACACGACATTGGGCGATAAGGAAAAATTCGATTTGTCCACAGTACTGGACTTTGTCAGACAAAAATTCGGTAAGGACGCCGTGGTGTGTCTTCACGGTGAAAGTATGGGGGCGGCGACTGTGCTTTTGGAACTTTCCGTACGCAATGATGTGAGTTTTGTCGTTGCCGATTGCGGATTTTCCGACACTATGAAGTACTACCGTGAACTTTCGCCACAACTGACGCACCTGCCTGCGTTTCCGATAGTAGACATGGCAAACGCTATGTCAAAACGCAGATACGGCTACGATTTCAGCAAGGTTAAACCGATAGACGCCGTAAGGCAAAGTAACGTTCCCATCTGTTTTATCCACGGCGGAGAGGACAAGTTTATTTCTCCGCATCACAGCCAATGGATGTACAATGCCAGCAAAAATCCCCTTTCGGAGTTGCACATTGTAGACGATGCAGGACACGCATGCAGTTACAATGTCGATAACAGCGGCTATTGCGACATTGTAAGCAAGTTTATCGACAAAGTCGAAGCAAATTTGTCTTTGTCAAAGGCGTCGCAAAATACTACAAAATAAATTTTGGAGGAGAAAAATGGTTAAAATATCACAAATAAAGTACATCCGACCCGATAAGGATGCCGTGTTAAGCAAATTCCGTCAATTCAAAACACGTTTTGAAAATGCTGCGACAGTAACGGAATTTTTTGCGGTTCACGACGAGTACAAGCAGTTTGTCGAAGAGTTTGGAACAAACATGCGCCTTGCATTCATTCGCTTTTCGCAAGACACCCGTGACAAATATTACGCCGAAGAAATGGACTACCTTGACGAAATAAGTCCTGAATTTTCCGTTGCCGAGGCGGAAATTTGCAAATGTTACCTGAACAGCAAATTCCGAAAGCAACTGGAAGAGCGTTTCCCCAAGGTTATGTTTACAAACCTTCAGATGGCTGTGGATGCAAACAACCCTGCGATTGTGGATTTGCGTGTAGAACAAAACAAACTTACAACTTCCTACACCAAACTGATAAGTAGCATAACGATAGATTTCAACGGCGAACGGTTGCCTCTTAGCGGTATACGCAAGTATTTCACATCCAATGACAGAAGTCTGCGCAAGGCGGCTTACATGGCTTTCGGACAGGCATTGGAAGACAACAAACAGCAACTTGACGAAATCTACGATAAACTTGTCAAGGTGCGTACTCAAATGGGCAGAAAGACAGGCTTTGAAAACTTTTCGCCCCTTGGCTACCTGCAAATGCAGCGCAACTGCTACACAAAGGAAGACATTGCAAAGTTCCGTAGCAACGTTTTGAAGTATCTTGTTCCTTTGTGCAGTAAAATACGTGCAAAAGTCGGCGAAAACCTCAATCTCGGCAAACAGTACATCTACGACAACGATGTTTTCACTGCGGAAGAACCCAAACCAATAGGCACACCCGACGAGATTTTCGCCAATGCGTCCAAAATGTACAACGAAATGTCGCCCGAAACGGGAAAACTGTTTGACACTATGGTGGAAAGCGAATGCTTTGACGTTATGTCACGTGAAGGCAAGTGGGGCGGTGGCTATTGCGAAGGATTGCCCAAGTACAAGTTGCCTTTCATCCTTTCCAACTGGAACGGGTCTGCCGGCGACATTGACGTTCTTACACACGAGTTCGGTCATGCCTTGGAATTTTACAAGTCTTTCTTCATCGAAAGCGAGTTTTTGAGTTCTGTTTCCATGGAAACGGCGGAAGTCCATTCCATGTCTATGGAATTTTTGGCTTATCCTTGGCTGAAACTGTTTTTCGGCGACAAAACGGAAGAATACAAGTTCTACCACATTTCCGGCGCCGTTACATTCATTCCTTACGGAACAATCGTGGACTATTTCCAGCAAACTTGTTACGACAATCCCGATATGACGCCTCAACAACGCAACGAGTTTTACAACAAGATTGAAAAGCAGTTTTTGCCTCACATGACCACCGAAGGCGTACCTGCTTTGCAGGACGGCAGGCGTTGGCAAAGACAGTCGCACATTTTTGAATCGCCCTTCTACTACATAGACTACTGTTTTGCACAGTTCACCGCTTTGCAATTTCTTGCGCTTTCACAACAGGACTATGACGCTACATTCAAAAAGTACATTAAATTTTTGGACTACGGCGGAACAAAAACCTTCACGGAACTGTTGCAGGAATGCGGTTTGCTTTCACCCTTTGAAGAGGAAAGTTTCAAACTGGTGGTGGATGCCTGTGAAAAAATACTTGGTCTTTAATCTCTGATCAAATCAAATTTTAATGGCTTGCTGTTGAAAGAGAAATGTGCCTTGAAAATTGCAATTCACCTTTTTCAGGTGTTGCACGTGAAAGTATAATTCACTTGTCAAGTTTTATCTGTTCTTTCTCGTTTCTTTTTTCAGTGTTGCACTTGAAAGTATAATTCACCTCTAAATCAAAAAACAAGGGAATTTCCCTTGTTTTTTTGTTTGCCGAAAATTTTCAGTCGATACCGAACACGCCTTAAAACAACTATCTCGGTTGAATCATCGGAGGATAAGGCTTACCCTTAAGGTAAAACTCTATCATTTTCTGAATGCATTGCTCACGTTCCGTACCGTCCATTTTTGCAATGTCGTCCATTGCGTGCATTGCCTTGGGACTGCGTGTTACAAATACGTTTTCAAAATTGTATTTTTCGGTAAGTTCCTGCACAAGTTTTTCCTTAAATTGGCGATAATCCGTTTTTGTGGAAAATTTTTCCGTTTTCACGGCAACTACACAGTTGTTTTCGTACACAACGCATTGCGCTTTAGTTACCTTGTCTTTTTGTGATACAAAGTTTATTATTTCCTTTTCCTGTGCAGTCGATGCATGTGCCACAAAAGGCAGCGTCGCCACAACAATCAGCAGAAAAAGTAAAGAAATGACGGTTTTTTTCATTGTTTGCCTCCTTTGCATGTAGTATTTGCATTTATTTTCAATTTATGCATTTGACAAAATACAAGAAATTTATCGCTTCACAGCCTTTTTTAGATAGTGAAAGGGTGTTACGCTGTTTCGGGAGGTGGTTTTTATGGGAAATGTTTTGCCGATAGTAATTATTTGCAGTGTGGGGCTTGCCGCCTGTTTCGGCTTTCTGACATACACGCTTGTGCGTTTCGTTAAACAGAAGTTTTGCCGAGGTAAACACGAGGAATTTGATTTGGACGACGATACTTACACGGTGCAGGTGGGCAAAAGTAATTTTCGCAAGTAGACTGTTGTATTGTGTGTTAATTTGTGGTATAATACAAAAGTGCTAAAAAATACTTGCACTTATGGAGGAATTTATGGATAAAAAAGTACTCGCCGGAATGATTGACCACACATTGCTTAAACCTGCCACCAAAAGACAGATATCTAAACTTTGTGAAGAGGCAGTTCAGTACGGATTTGCTTCCGTTTGCGTAAATCCCTGTCACGTCAAATTGGCAGCGAAACTTCTGGAAGGCACTTCTGTTAAGGTTTGCACGGTAATAGGTTTCCCTTTGGGAGAAAATACCACCAAAACAAAAGTTGACGAAACAAAGAATGCAATCAAACTCGGCGCAACGGAAATCGACGTCGTAATGAGTCAGTCGTTGGCAAAAAGCAGAGCATGGAGCAAAGTTCAGCGTGAAATAGCCGCCGTCAAAAAGGCTTGCGGCGAACTGACACTGAAAGTCATTTTGGAAACATGCAATCTCAGCGACGACCAGATTGTTGCCGCTTGCAAAGCATGCGCTTTGGCAGGTGCCGACTTTGTCAAGACAAGTACGGGCTTCGGAAAGGGCGGAGCAACAACGCACGCAGTGTCCGTCATGGCTGAAACTGTTGCCCCTTACGGATTGAAAGTAAAGGCAAGCGGAGGAATTCACAACTACGACGAGGCTGTGGCAATGGTGGAAGCAGGTGCTTCACGCATAGGCGCAAGTTGCGGTGTGGAGATCTGCAAGTAACTACAACATAAAAAGACACCGCACCGAATGAGCGGTGTCTTTTTTAATGACTGCAAGTTAACGGAACTGCCTTTTTTAAAATGCGATTTTGCTGAATAATGCACATTGGCATTTTGCTGAATAACGCATTGGTGGTAGCCGAATTTTGCTTGCAAGAATTTGCCCGCAAAGTTTCAAAATTTTGCTTTGTGAAGGTAACTGTTTGTCGGTGGAAGAAATTGTTGAATTTGCAAGTAGGGTGTTGTGAAGGCACAACACTTAAAACATGTGTTGTGTGATATTGCAAACTTTGTTGCGTGAATATGCAGGCATTATTACGTGAAAAGTGTCGTATAGACAGCATATTATTGGAAAAATACTCATTTTCAATTTCTCCTATTGACTTTTAACTTTAATTATGATAAATTGTTGCCATGAAAGCATTTTTAACAAAAAAAAGAACTATATTTATAACCTTTTTATTCTTATTGCTTGTTGCAATGATAGCATTGCTTATTGTGCCTTTGGGAAGTTGGAAAGACAAGGTGCTGATTTTCGACTTTAATGCTTTTCGTTTTTCTTATGCTGTCATGCATTCAGGAACGATTCTCGATTGCCTTACATCCCCATTTTCGTCATATGATTGCTTGCTTGTCACACAAACACTCGTATTCTCTTTAATTTTAGCCGCATTTATAACACTCTTAACGTTACTTATTAAGGATATTTTGAAACAATATCCTTATAAAAGGCAACGCAAGTTGAGCAAAGAAGCACGGTTAAAAAATCAAATAGTTGACCTGCAACAACAAATTGATGACCTGCAAAAGCAGGTAGACGATTTGACAAGTACCAAATAATTGAATACGTATTAAAGAAATTGGATTTACTTAAAAGTTTTTTGCAAACGCATTAAACTTGTGGCGTTTAATATTTTTTGTGCTACGAAATTTGCCGAGCATTAGCAAGTGCAAATTTTGTAATAAAAGGACGTTAAAACCGTTGACAGTGTTGCGGCACGATAGTATAATGACAGTGTCGAAAGACAAAAATATAATTTATTCTTTGGGGCGTGGTGAAATTCCACACCGATAGTAAAGCCTATGAACGCAACTTTGTTGCGCCGATCGTGGTGAAATTCCCGAGCCGACGGTATAGTCCGGATGAGAAAAGAATTGTTATCATTATCTTGGTGATATTGGTGCGCCCTTGGAATTTTTCCAAGGGTTTTTCGTTTCAAAGAGAAGGAGAAAAAATGAAAAACGTAACCCAAGAAACCTCTGTAACAAACAACGTTACATCGGTTGACACCCCCGTGAAAACAACGAAAATGAAGTTTTTTACTGCGGGAAACATGGCTGTTATGAGCATTCTGACCGCCATTTCCTTCATACTTTACGCTTTTGTAAAGTTTCCGCTCCCCTTCATTTTCCCGTCGTTTTTGGACATTCAGATATCCGACATGCCGGCATTGCTAGGCGGTTTTGCACTCGGTCCCGTTGCGGGTTGCATAATTATTGTAGTTAAGTGCTGTCTGAAAATGCTGTTCGGAATGTCGGGTACTGCCTGCGTTGGTGAACTTGCCGACATTATCGTGGGCATTGCATTTGTGCTTCCCGCTTCGCTGTTTTACAAGTACAACAAAAACCGCAAAGGCGCAATTTGGGGAATGGTTCTCGGTACCGCAAGTGCTATTGTCGCAAGTTTGCTTTCCAACTGGCTCATACTAATTCCTTTCTACGCCAAAGCCTACGGTATGGAAGCAATAATCGGTATGGTAAATTCGCTGTATCCCGAAGTAACCGCTGAAACTTTCTACAATTACTATCTGCCTTTGGCTGTACTGCCCTTCAATCTTTTGCGTTGTGCCGTTTGTGCAGTCATCACCTATTTCGTGTACAAACCGCTTTCCAAGGCGCTGCATTGGGAAATTAAACGTAAAAAGAAATCTCCCAATGAAGAGGTTGCCTGACCTTGCTTGAAAACTGCCCGCTAATCGGGCAGTTTTTTTGTGCTTTGTGCGGTGAAAAATTTTCAAATGCCTGTTGAAACAGATAGAACAGGCTTTGTTCTTTGTGTTTTGCTTGCCGTACGCTTGTAACCAGGCAGCATTCATAGTCAAAACGCTTTTTCGGTTTTAACGCCGTATCATGGCAAAATTAACTAACGTCGCTGTTGCCAAAAGCAGTATTTTGTATTATAATATCTTACGGTTACAAAGACATTCGAGGCTGGTTGTTACTATGGAAAAAATTTTGCAGGTGCAAACGCACAGTTGCGACGAAACGATTAAGTTTGCAAGTCAATTCGGAAAAACGCTTCACGGCGGAGATGTCTTGCTGTTGAATGGCGATCTCGGCGCAGGCAAAACTCATTTTGTGAAAGGATTGGCATTGGCGTTAGGCATTACCGACACGGTAACCAGTCCCACATTCGCTTTGCACAACGTGTATTACGGCAGATTGACGCTGAATCATTTTGATTTTTACCGTGTGGAAGACAGCACCGAAGTGGAGATGCTTGGACTTGCGGAATTTTTCTACGATAAAAACGCCGTGTGCGCCATAGAGTGGAGCGAAAACGTCAAAGATTTGCTACCACGCAACTGCACGGTGGTGGATATCAGAAAAACAGGCGACGAAACACGTTGCATTACAATAAGCAAACAAACGGGTGAAACTGTATGAAAGTACTTTGTGTAGACACAACCACCGCCGACTTGGTCGTGGCAATAGTGCATGAAAACAAAATTGAGGATTTTTCCGTAAGGGGATGCGGCACACGTCACAGCGAAACACTGTGCAACCGTGTAGACTTTGCTTTGAAACAAAGCGGCTTGACGTTTTCCGATATTGACGCATTTGCCTGTTGTGTCGGGCCTGGAAGTTTCACGGGTATACGAATAGGAATTGCCACTTTGAAAGGATATCTTTTTGCATGCGGCAAGCCTGCTGTTTCCTTTACGTCATTGCATGCGATAGCCGTTTCGTCAAATTGCGGAGAAACGGGAAGTGCGGTGGTGGACGCAGGAAACGGCTACTACTTTGCCGATTTTTCCAACGGTGTTGCGCCCTGCCTCATTTCTTACGAAGACCAACGTGCAAAAAATGCAGGTCGCTGCAACGGTGCTTGCGACTACCTTGACGGAGCGGTGAAAATTGTGAGGGATGCGTTTGTCAAAGGCAATTTTTCCCAAAGTCTTTCCCCTTTGTACATCAGAAGAAGCCAGGCGGAGGAGCACAGATGATAGAGAAATTGCAGTACACAATGCAAAATGTAATACAACTTGCGCAACTGGAAAAAATTTGTTTTGGCAAGGACGCTTGGAGTATAAGCAATTTGCGAGGGGAGTTTCTCAACGAATTTTCGCACTTTTTTGCCGAAGTGCGTGATGGTAAAATAGTCGGTTATGTTTGCGTGCGTACCGTGTACGAGGAGGCGCAGGTTTGCAATGTCGCCGTGTTGCCGGAGTACCGACGTCAGGGAATTGCGGAAAATCTTGTAAGGCATATGACGCTTTTTTCCGCCGAAAAGCAGTGCGAAAGATGCGAACTTGAAGTAAACACTCAAAATACGCCCGCAATAAGACTGTACGAAAAATGCGGGTTCAGCGTTGTCGGTACACGCAAAAACTTTTACAGAAAGTCACGTTATTCTTCCCGTGATGCCTACACAATGGTGTTACAACTTAAAAATTAAGCGTTTTATAATATACTATTACACACATAATATATGATTTTTAGAAAAAAGACTGACTTGTGCAGTCTTTTTTTGTTGCAACGTGAAAGTGTGCAAAGTTGTAAAATGTGTGCCGCTTTGTTTGCAATTTAAGACAGTAGATATTTAACCTGCCAATGTTTATCAAGGTAGTGCTTGTTGCAAATTTACTGCAAAGCAGGCACACGGTGAGAAAATGGTTTTTCACGTGCGGTGCGTTTGTTGTAAACATTACGCAAAGGGCTGTGCCTGCCAATTCGATAAAAGATATTGCAACAAAAGCGTTGCTTTAACTTTGCCATTTTGGCATTTTACCTATAATTTTTGTTTTATTATAATTTACTTCGGTATCGAAATAATTACTGCGATTATTTATTTTACGAAATTTAACAGATTATTTTGTCGCTATTGTGCGCTTATTGGCACAAATCGCACTTTCTTTTCATATTATACCATCGGCGAGGCAATATGTTTTACAGAGAGTTGGGCAGTGGCGACAAATCCGTTTTGTTTTTGCACGGATGGGGATGTGACGGTAGTATTTTTGAGAACGTTGCAAAACGGTTGAAGGGGTACAAATGTGTGTTGGCGGACTTGCCCGGCTTTGGAAAAAGCGAAAGCCCCCCTGAAAGCGGTTGGCGAGTGGAAGATTACGCATTGAGCGTCTGGTATCTGGTGCAGAAATTGCAACCTTCGCCACGGTACATTGTTGCTCACAGTTTCGGATGCAGGGTTGCGACGGTATTTGCGGCGTTGTTTCCGCAGGCAGTGGACAAGATGGTTTTTTTTGCGCCTGCAGGTATTCGCACGTTTTCTTTGAAACGAGCGTTGCGTGTCGGCAGTTATAAATTGCGCAAATTGTTTCGTTGCAGTAATCCCGACAAACGTTACGGAAGCCAAGACTACCGCAACTGTCCCTCAACGCTCAAAAACACCTTTGTAAAGGTAGTAAATCAGGACCTTTCCATCTACGCTAAAAGGATTGTTTGCGATGTTCTGATAGTAAACGGCACTGAGGACGTGCAAACGCCGTTAAAGCATGCAAGGAAAATGAACAAACTGATAAGACACAGCAATCTCGTGCAGACAGACGGCGACCACTTTGCATTGTTCTACACTCCGTCCGCCTTTGCCGAAGTAGTGCGACTTTTTTTGGAGGGCGGAAAATGAACGTAGTTTTTGCTTTGTGGGCGGCTGTTGCGTTGGTGTGTTGCAGTCTGGAATTTTTCCGTATTCTGCAAATTTGTTCCTACATGCCGCAAAGAGGGTATTTCCACTGTTTTTTTACGCCTAGTTACCTCATTTTGATTTTTGTCGCCGCCTTTTCGGCTGTGTGGCAACTGTACATCAGGATAGACGCAGTTCTTTGCAGTGTCTACACGCTGGCATGCATTCCCTTCTTTTTTGCACAGCACAAAATGCAGTTGAAATTGACGAAACGCCTTTGGCGAATGTTGGCGGTGGAATTTGCATTGCTTTTTGTCGGGTGCATGTTTTATCTGCACTGTTGGTCGCTGTTTTTGCCTTTCACGGTGGTGCTCAGTTGGCTGTTTTGTTTGCCTGTCGATATGCTTGTATCACGATACTACCTGAAAAAAGCGTCCTGCAAACTTAAACAATCGTCAATCAAAGTGATTGCAATAACAGGCAGTTTCGGCAAAACTTCCACAAAAAGCATGCTTGCAAGTCTGTTGTGCAACAGTCAAAGTCCGCAAGGCAGTTGCAACACGCCGCTGGGAATTGCCTCTTACATAAACAAAACTCCCCTCAACAAAGAGTACTTGATTCTGGAATTCGGCGCACGCAAACGAGGCGACATAGAAAAACTTTGCAAACTGTATCCGCCGCAATTCGGAATTATCACCGGTGTGTGCGAACAGCATCTTGCTACATTTGGCAGTATTGAAAACATTATTGCCGAAAAGGGCAGGCTTGCGGTAAATTTGCCTGAATGCGGATTTTGCCTTTTGGCAAAAAATTGTGAAGTTTTTGAGAATACGGGAAAGTGTGAAAAGATTTCCGTGAGTGTTTCAACGGAAAATTGCGTGGTTTCACCACACGGAATAACTTTCGACGCATTTTTCAACGAACAACGTTTTCCTGTGCATCTACCGCAAATAACGACATACAGCGCCGAAACATTTGCATTGTGCGCAACAATGTGCGACAAGTTGGGACAATCAACGGACGTTACGCTTTCCAACAGTTGCAACGTAGTGCAAACGCCACACAGAATGGAAATTTCCCACAACGGACGCTTTTTCATAATAGACGACAGTTACAATGCCAGCGAAAAAGGCATTGAAGGATGCTGTGAAACTCTGGCGCTGTTAAAAGGCAGAAAAATAGTTATTTCTCAGGGCATTGTAGAATGTGGCAAAATGCGTGAAGTCGCAAATGTCCGTTGTGGCAAAAAATTGGGCGATGTTTGCGACGTCTTTGTAGCGGTAGGAAAAAATTCCGCTAAACTTCTGGAAGGTGCGGGACAGTCTGCCTGCACAGTTCTGTTACAGGAAAAAAGTTTACGGCATGCAGTGGAAGCGGTATCGAAACATTTGCAAAAGGACTGTTTCCTGTTGTTTCAAAACGATTTGCCCGATGCAGTCAGTTTACGTTGAGGTGTGATATGAATATTTTGTTGGTTTATGGCGGTAACAGTTGCGAACACGACATATCCGTTATTACGGCGTGTCTTGCCAAGGGCTATTTTGACGGCAATTTGTACAGTGCCTATTTTACGCAGGACAACAGGTGTTTTCTTGTAGACAATGCGCTGACGCCTGCGCAACACAAAAAAGGCAAGTTCAGAAATTCTTTGGTGTTTTTGACGGGGACGGGCAAAATCGGCATTTTGCACGGCAGACGCATTTTCAAAGCAATATCTGTTGACGTGGTGGTGAATTGCTGCCACGGCAGATGCGGCGAAGACGGAACGCTTGCCGCCTTGTGTAAACTGTGCAATTTGCCTCTTGTGGGAAGCGACATTGTTGCAAGTGCAATAGCAATGGACAAAGTGCTGTGCAAGCGTGTTTTGCAGTCGATGAATTTTCCCGTAGTGGAAGGTATGGAGTTGACAAATGACAATGTTTCACTGGCTCGGTGTCAGCAACAACTTGGCTTTCCCGTTATTGTAAAGCCTGCCACGTTGGGCTCCAGCATAGGCGTTTCCATTTGCAGAGATTCCCGTCAGTTGAGCGATGCCTGCCGTATTGCCTTTTCCTACGACACGTCGGTGCTTTGCGAAAGGGCGTTGGAAAACTTTTACGAACTCAACTGTTCGGCAATGCGTGAAAAGGGCGAGGTACTTACTAGCAATGTTGACCGTCCCTTCACAAACAACGACATTCTCACTTTCCACGACAAGTATCAGCGTGGCGAAAAATTCCTGTGTCCTTCGCAGGAGGTGGAAGGAAATTTGTCCAGCCGTGTAAAGGAAATGACTGCCCAAATTTACGACAGGTTGCATTTTTTCGGAGTAATCAGGGTAGACTACCTTGTTTGTGACGGAACATTGTACGTAAACGAAATCAATTCCGTCCCCGGTTCCTTGGCATACGGGTTGTGGCAGACAAAGTACACACCCAAACAATTCGGCTCCGCCTTGTTGCAACAGGCAATAGACTCGTACAAAGCAAATGAATCATTGCAAACTTCCTTTGTTTCTTCTGTACTGCAAGGTAACATAACGAAAAAGTAAAAAAAATAAAACACGCACCGATGCGGTGCGTGTTTTTCAAAACTTTGCAAAGAGATGACTACCGCCTTTGTTCGGAAAGACGTTTGTTTTTGCTTGTAAAGTTCATCATTGACATTTTGGCTTGCAAAAGTCCAAGTTCGTCTCGCTCTGCAAAGAAACAACTTGCTTTTACCGTCTTTTCCCATCTGTTTCCGTTAAGTTTGCTGTAAATTACTGCAAGGTTAAATTCTTCGGCACAATCGTACTTCATATTGTTTCACCTCTTGCTTGTTTGTGCCTAAATTGTATCAAAAGGCTTTGCCAACAGTATGTCAGTATTTTTATTTTTTTTAACTATTTTTTATTAAACCTTGACAACAGTTTGTCAGTATTTTATAATTGATACAGAGGTGAAATATGCAGATACCTGTTTTAATCGGAATAATGTCTACCTTGCTTGCTGCCGACAGTACCGTAAATGCCGACGAGTTGGCGCAAAAGTTTGAAATCAGCAAACGCTCCGTTTACCGTTACGTTGCAATGCTGTCGGAAGGAGGCGTTCCCATCGAATCACGTCTTGGGCGTGGCGGAGGTTGGGGAATTGTAGACACCTACAAACTTAAAGCAACCTACTTCACGGAGGAGGAGTACCAACGTCTGATTTTTGCCTTGCAAAGTTTTTCCTTGCAGGACGACACGACAAAGTACGCCATTCAGAAACTTTCGGGATTGAAACGCTCGCACGCATCCGCAACGGTGTTGAAGTCCGACCAGTTGGTGGTGGACAGTTCCGACATGTCCTTGGGCGATTACGTCAGCATTTTGTCCAACTGCATTTCGCAACGTCTGATGTGCAACATTGAGTATCACTCCAAGGCAGGGGCGGTAACTTCACGCACCGTGGAACCGTATTGTCTTATTTTGAAAGACGGCAGTTGGTACGTGTATTGTTTTTGCCGTCTGCGTAAGGGGTACAGATATTTCAAGGTTTCCCGAATGGTCAAACTTACCGTTGGCGAAAGGTTTACACCAAGGGAGTTTGAGGTGGACAGTAGCGTTATCGAGTCGGATGTGCTTCGTGGAAAGGAAATTTGCGAAGTGATTCTTTCGTTGGAGCACAAGGCGCTTTCCGCCTGTGAAGAATGGTTGGGAATGGGTCGTGTCGCCAAGGTGGGCGACGGTTACATTGCAAAGGCTTCTCTTCCTTACGACGAAATGCTGATAAGCAAAATTTTGTCTTTAGGCGACGGCGTCAGAGTGGAAAAACCTGCCAAACTGCGTCAGGCATTGGTGGAACGTTGCAATGTGGTAATCAGTCAAAATTCCGAAGAAAACTGACTAAAAGTTGCAGGTAGAGTAAATTGGCTTTTCCTGCAACTTTTTTTGTTAGAAATTTTCTGCCTTTAATTTTCAAATCTGCACGCTTAAAACTTGAATTTTATTCACACTTTATTTAGTCACAAAATCGTCTGTTTTGTTGTAGGTGTGAAACAAATCTTCTTTGTTTTTTACTATTTTGTGTTTGTCAAAACACAAATGTCGTTGCAATCGTGTTGCAGACGAATTACCGTTTTACTGACTTTTCGATGCTTTCGTGTGTTTATGTTCGTCAAAATACAAATGTCATCGAAACAATGTGCCGCTAACTGAGTTTTTCTCTTGCTTTTCCTATTTTCTGTGTCTGTAAGACCAAAGAGGAATTGTGGTATGATGCGGGCAAATATCCCATTATTGCCTTTTCCCGTTGATTCTTGCTTTTTCTGTGTGCATCAGAAAGCAATTGCGATTTAATCGTGTTGCAGATAAATTACCGATTTACTGACTTTTCGATACTTTCGTGTGTTTATGTTCGTCAAAATACAAATGTCATCGAAACAATGTGCTTCTTACTGAGTTTTTCCCTGCTTTTTCCCTCTTATGTGTTCGTGAGACCTAGGAGCAATTGTGGTGTGTTGCAGGTTAAATGTCCCCTTACTGTTTTTCCCGTTGACTTTTACTTTTTCTGTACGCCTTAGAAAACAAACATGATTAAATCTTGTGCAGATAAAATACCGTTTTATCGCCTCTTAAAAGTAAACTGCAAATGCCGTTTGCACCGGAAGCGGGGCAGTATTTTCACGTGCATTATCTATTGTTGTTGTGGGCAAAACTTCAATATTTCATTAACAACTGTGTCCGTGCCGTACAGGTAAGACATTTTTTTCTGTGAAGAAATTATGTTGTCTTTTTTTTCTTGAATAGACTGTATCAAAACGGGCAGTTGTAGCAGTTGTTCTTCCGTTGCGTACAATCCGCACCCTTTTTGAGCAAACCATTTGGCATTTTTCACCTGTTCGCCACGGGAACATTTGGTGAGTGGAACACACAAAAAGGGTAGTTGCGCAAGAGTAAGTTCGGCAAGAGAATTGCTGCCACCTCTTGTTATGCACAAATCGGATGCGGCGTAGACATCGGCAATGTTCGAAACAAACTCCTGCTCGTGCAAAAATTCGCAGTTGGATTTCTTTCCCTTGCCACACAGCAAAAAAATGTCGTAAAGGCAATTCAGTTGTTTGGCATGCGCTATCACGCTTTCATTGAGAGATTTTGCGCCCAAACTTCCCCCCATAACAAGCAAAACGGGCTTTTTACCGTCAAAATTCATGGTTTGCAAGCCTTTTTGTTTGTTACCGTGCAAAATTTCTTCACGCACGATGACCCCTGTTGTTTTTGCCTTTTTGTGGCAAGGGTAGGAAGAAAGAACTTCCGTGGAAAACAACGCCGATATTTTGTTTGCAAGTCCCATTGTCATGTCGCTTTCGTGAATAATGGTGGGGATTTTCAATAGTTTTGCGGCAATGACCACAGGTAATCCCACGTAACCTCCTTTGCTGAAAACAACATCAGGGGAAATTTCCTTCAAATGTCTTTTTGCCTGTCTTACACTCTGCGCCAGATAAATCGGCAAAATCAAATTTTTCAGTGTTAATTTACGTTGAAGTTTGGCCGCGGAAATGGTGTAAAAACCGCAAAATACCCCTTTTTCAACCAAAGGAGAAACAATGTTTTTTTCCATTCCGCTTGTACCGACGTAGTAAAGTTGATGACTGCGAAGTTTATCCGACAAGGCAATGTTTGGCATGATATGACCGGCGGTACCCCCGCCACAAAAAACAATTTTCATAATTCTAGTATATTGCTTTTGTCGAAAACTATCACCAAACAAAGGTATTGTGTCTGTTGACGGAATGCAGAATTAAATTTTGTAAAACTAAGACAAAACGCCGAATAATAGAAAATTACTGCGTAATTCACCGTTATATAAAATACTATTACTGACATATTAGCAAAATTAGCCTAAATTTAGTCACTTGGGCAAGAGAAAAAGTGTAGGAAAGTTTTGTAAACAGCATAAAATCGCATATTGACATTTTCATATAGCAATAGTACAATACTAGTCGGGGAGGAATCTCACTATGAAAAATACTGTTTACACGTCGCACGACGGAAAAGAAATAGCACTGTACACTTGGGACGAAGTGAAAAAGCCCAAAGGCGTTGTTAAAATAGCGCACGGCATGGCGGAACATTCTGCAAGATACGACGAATTTGCGCAGTTTCTTAACAGCAACGGTTACATCGTGGTAATGAACGACCACAGAGGACACGGGCTTACGGCGGAAGCGGACAGTCTCGGGTACGAAGAAGGCGACATGTGGACAAAAAACGTACAGGATCAGGTTGCGCTACTCAAGTACTGCAAGGAGAAGTACTCTTTGCCTGTGATAATGATGGGGCACAGTTACGGCAGTTTCATTACTCAGGCTGTAATGGAAGAACGCCCCGACGCCGATGCTTTTGTACTGTGCGGGTCAAGTTTCATGAAAGGACTTTCTTACACGGCGTGCAGGATTATTTCCGGTAGTATGTGTCGCAATAAAGGTGGCAGATATCCTGCACAGTTGATTGTGGACCTTTCCTTCAAAAGTTATGAAAAGAAGTTTCACGGAAAGAACTCATGGCTGAATCGCAACGAAGCGGAAGTAAAAAAATACAACGATGATCCTATGTGTGGATTCGTTTGTTCGGCTAACTTCTACCGTTCCTTCATGAATGGCATTTCCGTGTTGTACAAAAAGGAAAATTACTCTCGCATAGACGTAACCAAGCCGTTGCTGATAATTTCCGGTTCCGAAGACCCCGTCGGTGAGTATTCCAAAGGCGTCAACAAACTGGAAAAATTTTACGTCAAAACTGTCGGTATGCAAAGTGTAACTAAGCACCTCTACGAAAACGCCAGACACGAGATTTTGAAAGAACTTTGCAAGGACAGAGTGTTTTCCGACATACTGCAATGGTTGGACAGTTGTGTTAATAAATGACGGCGTTGTAACAAAGGCTTTGTATTTGCAAAAATCGTCTGCGTGGCAGGCGATTTTTTATTTGCCACCGCACAGTGAATAATACAATTACCATTCTAATAGGACGGCGATTCCGTTGCGACGTAACAGTTTGTCTGAAATGCCAGCAAAAAATCGATTTGCGGTGTTTACAATAGAATTCGGCAAAATACAGACGTTATGTTTCAATAAATTACAACACTTATTTGAGGTAAAGGTTAATTCGGCAACAATTTATGTTGCTTGTCAGACATGTGGGAATGTGCAAGCGTAAAACGCATTTGCAAATAGGATTTATAAGTTGTACATCAAAACAGATAGATACATTGCAATAACCGTTTGAATGACTGCAATCAAGGCATTGAAGGCTTGTCATAGTCGCATGGTTTTACATGTATAATTTTGCGTATTTCAAACTTTTTGTTTTTCGACAACTACTTACTACTAACATTTTTTCAATGCATTTCAATGCTCGCTGTTCGACAACTACTAACTGCAAAACATTTTTTACTACGGACTTCAACACTCGCTGTCGTTAGCACTTGCGAAGTGCGGTTTGCCTTGCAGTGTGTACGAAGGTATCGCACTTTGCAGTTGAAAGTAGGGGTTTTCCCGATTTATTTTGCAAATTATTTTTCATTTTTTTCGATAACTTCACATATACTGTATAATTATGCAAAAAATCAAATGTATATGCATAAAAAATATACATTTACAATTTTTCGGGCGTTGACCTGTAAAAGAGGTGAATAAATATAAAATAAACTATTGATTTATAATATATATTATGGTATAATGAAACAAAAGAAGTCAAACCCGATATGCCGTGGGCATAATCACTTTGTTTTTGGCAACGGTTGTCGGGTATTTTACTGTGCAGAAGGATTCAGCATACTTTGGAGGAAAAACCAGTGAGTAAGACATACGAAGCAAAAGACATACAGGTGTTGGAAGGGCTCGACGCCGTCCGTATGCGTCCGGGAATGTACATCGGTACGACGGGTGTAAAGGGATTGCATCATCTGCTGTGGGAAATTGTAGACAATGCAGTAGACGAGGCAGCAAACGGATATGCCGACAGGATAGAAATTGTTCTTCACAAAGACAACAGCGTCACCGTTACCGACAACGGACGTGGTATTCCCGTGGATATCCATCCTCAACTGAAAATTTCCGGCGTCGAAGTGGTGTTTACGCAACTTCACGCAGGCGGAAAGTTCAACAATGAAAATTACACATTTTCGGGAGGTCTTCACGGAGTAGGCGCCAGCGTTACAAACGCACTTTCGGAATGGCTTACCGTTCGTGTGTGCAAAAACGGCACCATCTACGAGCAACATTTTCACAGTCCTGAAACGGAAAACGGAAAAATATTGAGCGGTGTTCCCAAAGACAGTTTGCACGAAGTGGGCAAGACGGATAAACACGGTTCTCAAATAACTTTTCTTGCCGACAGCAGAGTTTTCAAAAATGTGCGTATGGATTACCGCACCGTCAGCGAGCGCATCAGGGAATTGGCGTTTCTCAACAAAGGCATCACTTTTGTGCTTACCGACGAGCGCAACGACGATGAGGACGGCAACAACGTTCAGGAAACTTTTTGCTACGACGGGGGACTGAAAGATTTTGTGTTGTATCTCAACGAAAACAAAGCGCCTCTTCACATCAGTCCGCTGTATTGGGCGGGGCAAAACGAAACGTTGCAGTTGGAATTCGCCTTTCAGTACACATCCAACTACACGGAAAATTTCATTTCATATGTAAACAACATTCCTACGGGCGAGGGCGGTATGCACGAAACGGGCGTAAAAACCGCAATGACAAAAGTTTTCAACGACTACGCTCGCAACAACGGATTTCTTAAAGCCAAAGACGACAATCTTTTGGGGGAAGATTTTCGAGAAGGAATAACGCTTGTAATGTCCGTCAAAATGGCAAACGTGCAGTTTGAAGGACAAACAAAAACCAAGTTGGGCAATGTGGAGGCACGTATTGCCTGCGAAGCGTTGGCAACTGAAGGCCTCACAAAACTGTTGAATTCCAACGCCAAAACGGCGGAAGTGATAATTAAAAAATCCATTGCCTCGGCAAAAGTGCGTGAAGCGGCAAAAAAAGCCAAAGAGGTCACCCGACAGAAAAACAGTATTTTTAACTCCACTCTGATAGGAAAACTTGCAAGTTGTACGGGAAGAGACGCTTCCAAAAACGAACTTTTCATTGTAGAAGGCGATTCCGCAGGAGGTTCGGCAAAGCAGGCTCGCAACCGTCGTTTTCAGGCGATATTGCCTTTGCGTGGTAAACCGCTTAACGCCGAACGCAAGCGTATCGATCAGGTTCTTGCCAACGAGGAAATTCGTTCGCTGATTTCCGCTTTGGATACCGGCATCGGCGAAGAAGACTTCGACATAAACGACCTGAAGTACGACAAAATTATTATCTTGTCAGATGCCGACCAGGACGGCGCTCACATCAGAGCGATTTTGCTGACCTTTTTCTTCCGCTACATGAAACCGCTTATTACCGAAGGGCACGTCTACATCGGCATGCCACCTTTGTACAAACTGTCCAAAAAGGACAAAGTTCGTTACGCCTACGACGATTACGAATTGCAGGAAATAGTGCAGGATTTCGGAAGGGGGTACGAATTGCAGCGGTACAAAGGTTTGGGCGAGATGAACGCCGAACAGTTGTGGGAAACAACCATGAATCCTGCCACACGCACGCTTATGCGTGTTACAATAGAAAACGTTTCCGAGGCGGAACGCATGGTAACGACTCTCATGGGCGACCAGATTGACGCACGTAAAGCGTACATCACGGAAAACGCCGATTTCAACCAAGATAAAGACAGCGTCTTTGACGAACTCGTGTAAAACGGAGTGAATGCAAATGAAACAAATGGATATTTTTGATTTGGAACACAGCGAAGTGGAAAAAATGGAGGACGGCAGTAAGTTGATAACCAAGCCGATGGAACTTGTCATGCACGAATCCATGATGCCCTACGCCGAACATGTAATTTTGGACCGTGCCTTGCCACGTGTGGAAGACGGATTAAAACCTGTGCAAAGGCGCATTTTGTATTCTATGTACGAACAGGGCAATACGCCCGACAAGCCCACACGTAAATCCGCCCGCATTGTCGGCGATTGCATGGGACGTTATCACCCTCACGGAGATTCCTCCATTTATGACGCAATGGTGCGTATGGCGCAAGATTTTTCCATGAACGCGCCTCTCATTATCGGGCAAGGAAATTTCGGCAATATCGACGGCGACAGTGCCGCAGCAATGCGCTACACCGAGGCGAAACTTTCTCCTGCCGCTTTGGAGTTGTTGCGAGATATCGACAAGGACACCGTGCGTTGGTCACGCAACTTTGACGACACAACCAAAGAACCGGACATGTTGCCGGGACGCTTCCCCAATTTGTTGGTTAACGGCGCAACGGGCATTGCCGTGGGGCTTGCCACGAACATTCCGCCTCACAATTTCGGCGAAGTTATCGAAGGCACAATAGCCTTCATTGAAAACAAAAACATCAGCCTTTCCAATATGATGAAAATCATCAAGGGACCGGATTTTCCCACGGGAGGGTACGTGATTCCCGGAGAGGGACTGAAACAGGCATACGAAACAGGCAAGGGAAAAATTATTTTGCGTGCCAAAATGCACATAGAGGTTGCCATCGGCGACAGAAAAAACATTGTAATCACGGAAATTCCCTACGGCGTAAACAAAGCGGATATGCTGATAAAAATCGGCGCTTTGAAGGACGAGAAAAAAGATCTGTTCCAAGGCATATCGGAAATTGTGGACGAAAGCGACAAAGAGGGAATGCGTGCCGTAATTAAATTGCGCAAAGACTGCGACGTTAAAAAAATGATTGCCGCTTTGCTCAAATACTCGCAGTTGCAGGTCAGTTACGGCATCAACATGGTGGCAATTGCCGACGGCAAACCGCAACAAATGGGGCTTTTGGACATAATTGCCTACTACGTCAATTACCAACGAGACGTTATTTTGCGTCGCAGCAAGTTTGAACTTAACGAGGCTAAGGAAAGGGAACACATTTTAAAAGGTCTTGTAATTGCCGTACAGAATATTGACGAAGTAATAAAGATAATAAAAAACGCATCTTCAACGTCCGACGCCAAAACAAAGTTGCGTGAAGCCTTCGACCTTTCCGACAAGCAGGCGCAGGCGATTTTGGACTTGCGTCTTGCACGCATCACAAAGTTGGAAGTAAACAAGTTGGTGCTGGAATTGCAGGAGTTGGAACGCACAATCAACCGCCTTACCGTGATAATCAACAGTAAGCGTGAACAAATGGAACTGATTAAAACGGAACTTTCCTCTTTGAAACGCAATTTCAAATTTGCACGCAAGTCGGAACTTTCCAAAGACGAAAACAGCATTGTCGTTCCCAGCGAAGACGACGAAAAGCCGGTGGAAAGCGTGGTGGTGGCGTTGGCTTCCGACTACACTATCAAGCGTATTCCCGTCAAAAACTTCAATCTTTCCAATAAAGACGTTCTAACGTGCGGCTCGGGAGAAATTCTCACAAGTGCAACGGAATGCAAAACGGATTCCAAAGTGATGTTTTTCTCAAACTACGGAAACTGTTTCAAAATAAATGTAGGTCAATTGCCCGAAGTGCGCTTCCGTGACAAGGGCGTTGTGCTTTCGCAAATTTTCCCCGAAGCGGTGATGGGAGAAACTCCCGTTGCGATGTTCATTTTGGACAATGAGGGCGTGCCAAGCGGTGAAGTTCTCACCTACACACGACAGGGCATGATAAAGCGTTCTCCGTGGAGCGAATATCAGCTATTGAAATCTTCCTTCCAAGGCTACAAAGGCAAGGAGGGCGATGAAGTTTTCAAAGTGGAGGTCGTACAGGAAGGTACGGAAATCTTCTATGTTACCAACCGAGGCGGTTGCACACGCTTCGATGTGTCGGAAATCCCCGTGCAGGGCAGGATTGCCGGCGGCGTACACTGCATAAACCTTGCCGACGGCGAATACGTTGTATTTGCAGGACAGGTGAAAAAAGACAGTGGCGAAATGTTGCTTGTTACCGACAAGGGATTCATGAAGCGTTTGCCCGTGACGGAGATAACACGTCACGCTCGCAATTGCAAAGGCGCAAAGGGTATCGAGTTTGGACAAAACGGTTCAAGCGTGGTATTTGCAAGTTACGTAAACGGGCAAAACTACCAGATTGCTATTTTTGACAGAGCAAACACCTATGTTGTCGACGTCAACGATGTTTCCGTTGAAAACAAAAACAATAAAGGCAAATTGCCAAAGGGAAAGCGTGGCGGAATAGTAGTGGAAAAGGTTCTTCGTTTCAAGACGGAAGCCAAAGATTAAGTTTCAAAAATCAATGCTTTACCTGATTGAATTCAATAAAACAAAAAGTAACTCCCGAAAAACGGGAGTTACTTTTTTTGTATGTTACTTACTTAAATTTAATGCAATTATGACATAAATCAAGCAGATTACGTCAGAAAAGGTTTATTCGTAAAATACTATGACTGTCATAATTGCGTATTTTGACACAAAAGATAGGTATTTTCCCAAACAACAAAAATTTTGTCATAAGGCATGCATCGGCATTAAAAATAAAATATGTTGTATCGTGGAAATTTTAGTTGTGTGTCACGCAATTTAATGTATGTTTTGCGTTACTTGCACACACGTTGATTTGATGACGTGGCGGTGCGCTTTGTATTGCGGTTCCTTGGTTTGTCTTATTTCAAACAACTGTTTTTCGCTTTGTCAAAAAATGTTCTGTAACAAAGTGTCGAAAAAGTTACTTTTATTCATTCACCTTGAATTTTAATGTGCGTGTGCTGATTGTGTGTATTTGCAATCTGTATTTGAAGTTGTTTATTAATGTAAAATAACTGAAATTATCCTTGCCTAATAGTACCGAAATTTTTTATGTTTTTACTGAAATTTTAATTTGCATACGTGATGATTTGTTGTATTCTCCAAAGACTGCTTGAAAAGGCTTTGTAAAAAACATATCTTAAAATAAAAGTAGTTAAAAGATTATTTGTTTTCATTTTGAATTTTAATGTAGAAAACACGCTAATAGGCAGTATTCTGCAATGAGTATTTGAAGGTGCTTGTCAGACGACATGTCTGAAATTTTAGTTACTAAAAATACTTATGTTTTTACTTTAATTTTAATCTTGCAGACGTGCTAACCTGTGATAGCCTGCAATAACTGTTTGAAGTTACATTGTACAATTACTTGTTGGATACAATCAGTATAAAAATTATATTTGACTTTTGAACTACAATCTAATTACAAATTAGTTTGTTGTCTTATTACAGTTAAACAGGAAGAGTGTTGCTATTGTTATTTTGTTTGCTAAGAAAAAAGGCCTGCAAATGAGGTGCAGACCTTTCTATCTTGCAACTTTGAAAGTTGTTTCTTCAATACGTTGTTGTGCTGGTTATATCAAACGGCAGTGGCAAAGTAGCAGTACTACCAGACAAATTCCGCTTTTGCATCCTCTCCGTTGTCAATCAGTATGTCCTGCGCCGTCATAGATTTGTTTATTACCGTTACAAAATGCGCCCACTCGGCAATTTCTTCCACAGTCGCCCATTTTGGAATAAGCGTCTGCTGCATAATTTTGTTCCAAAGGTCGGGATTGGTTATTACCCTGTCGTTAAGAGAAGTAAGCACACCGCCGGGGGAAATACTGTTGGATGTTGCGCCGTATTTTGCAACACGCAACGCCACATTTTTCATATAGGCAACAATACCGCCCTTGCTTGCGGCATATTGTGGAAATTCTGCCCCCGTGCGCGCGCTGCTTGATGCCACAAACAGCACGCTTCTTATATTTTTTTGAAAGGCATATTTTTCCGTGATACGAATTGTCCCCTTCAAGTTTATGTCGATGTCGTCCGGCGAATCCTGCACGCCGGCATTGTTGATTAAAATTTGCGTATCAAAAATTTCCGGTAAATTTCCGCTGAAAATATCTGCGATAAAGTGAGTGTAATTTTCCTGTTGAATTGTAGCGGGGCAAACGTCTATGCCAACGACGCAGTGTCCCTCTCTCAAAAATTTTTCAGCAATGCCTTTGCCTATTCCACGGCTTGTGCCTGTAACAACTACTTTCATACAGCAAAAACTCCTTTTCTTCATTTCGGCATTGTGCCTGTAATTTATTCCGTTGCCTTTATTTCCGCATTGGCAATTTTTGAGGAAGCCACAAAGTCGAGATATTCTTTTCCTACCCCTTCCTTTTTCCATTTTTGGCAAATTTTGTACCCTAAAAAAGAAAACACAACTTCAAACAACAATTCGGCAATCATTCCCGTTAATGCGCAAGTGACACACTGCAATATTGTCCATCCGAAAAAATTGAGACTTACAATAAGGGCAAAAATGAGGTTGTCGGCAAACTGTGCGACAGCGGTGGAAACGTATGCCGTAACGATGTAGGCGACGGCGCCATCTGACTTTTTGCGAAAAAGTCTGCCTGTGCCCCAGTTTGTGAAGTTGTTGATTACTGCCGACGCAACAAAAGCAACGGTGCTGCCAAGTACAACGTACCAAGTGCCTCCGATGGTGTTGTCAAGTGCGTTGTTTATTATGTTTTCGCTACCCTCAACGGCAGATTCCCCCCAAATTCCGCCGATTTTGCTACACGCAAAGAAGATGAGGCAAAAGAGCAGATTAAAACAAATTGCAACAATGGAAAGTTGCGTTGCGCCTTTGGGGCCGAAACGGCGTGTAACGGTATCCATCGCTAAAAAGGCAAACCATGAAACGATAATTCCGCAGTCCAACGCCAACCACGATACGGGCAGACTAATGCTTTTGTTTGCAAGGATGTTCATTGCAAACACCGACATTACAAACAATGCGGTAAGCCACCCTGGCACGCTTCTCAGAAGCAGTTTGAATTGAGTAAATTCCAGTTTGATTTTTTCTTTCATATTTTCCTCCGCAAAATACAGCCGTAGCGAAGCAAAACGCAAACAAAAAAGGCGCCAAAGCGCCCATCCTTTTCCATAGTTTTGTTTAACGACAGGATGGTTGCGAACTGTCCCCGTAATTCGGCAACAACACTGTAACACATGCAAAAAAAATTGTCAACAAGACATTGGTGAAGTTTTTACATGCAAAATTGCGTTTTTCTTATGTTTTGTATGTTTATTCTTTGTTTCCGATGCTTTGTCATAGTACAAATTGAATGTAAGAAAAATCAATAAAAGAACGGCAAATAAATAAATCTGGTTTTGAAAGTTAAATAAATACATATTTCAGGTTGTGAAAGTGATTAGACCTTTTGTATAAAAGGAGTTTCTGACTGCGAATTATATTTGTTGAAAGTCTGACTTTGGCTAAGCACAATATTTATCGCACAATTTGCTAAATTTACTGAGAGCAACAATGGTTACTTTTCAAATGCTCATTATTTACTTTTTTAGCAATAAGAGTGTAAATTTATTTTAATATCAAATTTTTTTGAAAATTCCATTAAAAACAGCCAGCGACGAAAGTTTAACAAAAATAGTTGAAAAATGACGTGTAGCCAGTAAAATTTGTAAATAAACAAAGTTCACATACAAATCAGTATAGTGCGAAACTGTTCTAGGCGTGCAAACAAAACTTATCGATAAAAGCGTCGTTAGGCGGTTTTTCATCTAAATTATCCGGGTTTTGCGCAAATCGAAAAATTACAACGCTGCTTGTCTGTGAAAATCAAAGGAAAAATATCACAAAATAACAAAAGAAAAACCGCTGGATATTGCAGATATAATTGAAATCTGCCGCATTCAGCGGTTGTTTGGTGCCGATGACCGGGCTCGAACCGGTACGAGTGTTACGTCGAGGGATTTTAAGTCCCTTGCGTCTGCCTATTCCGCCACATCGGCAAATTTTTCAAATAATTTTACTTTAAAAATACTTGTGCAAATATTTTGGAAAATACTTGTACAAATTATCGTGCGGTAAACTATGCTTTGTTAAATTTACAGACAAAATGTTGTTTCTCGGCTGTTGCACAGTGTTGCAAACACGAAACCGCCTACGGTGCAGGCAGTGCTTTTTTTTTAAAACGTTTGATTTAAGATAAGTTTCACAACTAACTTCAACCACCGTAACAGAAATATTTTAGCATTTTGCATACCGTCTGTCAACGGTTGTACAAATTTTACTCTTTGTCCTGTTTAATTAGCATTCAGGTTGCACGACAACAAACTCGTGCCGTTAATAGTGCATCAGTTGTAAAAATTACAACGGTGCCGAAATTGCGGCGTACAATTACGTTAGTTGTTTTCAACTTCAAATGGAGCAGTTTTCAAAAACTCCAAACAGCAAAAAAGACTTGCCTTAGCAAGTCTTATTGGAGGCACCACCCAGATTCGGACTGGGGGTGAAGCTTTTGCAGAGCTCTGCCTTACCACTTGGCTATGGTGCCAACTGCCTAACTATTGTAACAGAACAAATAAAAAAAATCAACGGTTTTACCGCAACTTTTTACATATTTGTTTTGTCGGATATGTTTTCGGACAATGCAATTTTTTTGACTTTTGCGTCAATTATATTTTATGTTTACCATTGCAAAAAAGTGCAAAAAGGAGTATCATATATCTAATTAGCACAGGAGGAAAATGCATGACGGATATTGAAATTGCAAGAAAATGCAAACTGAAAAAAATAACAGATATTGCTGCAAAAATAGGCATCAAAAAAAGACAGTTGGAATTGTACGGAAACTACAAAGCAAAAGTTTCTGCAAAACCGTCGCCTAAAAAAGACGCCAAACTGATTTTGGTTACGGCAATAAATCCGACCTCGGCAGGAGAAGGAAAAACAACTGTTTCCATAGGACTGGCAGACGGTTTGAATCTTGTGGGAGCAAACACATGTCTGGCATTGCGAGAGCCTTCGTTGGGTCCCGTTTTCGGAATCAAAGGGGGCGCTACCGGTGGCGGATATTCGCAAATTTTGCCGATGGAAGACATAAATCTGCATTTCACGGGAGATTTTCATGCAATAACTGCAGCAAACAATTTGTTGTGCGCCATGATAGACAACAGCATTTTTCAGGGAAATCCGCTCAACATCGACACCGACAACGTTGTTTTCAATCGCACTTTGGACGTCAACGACCGTGCTTTGCGTGGCGTTGTCGTCAACAGCGGTGTGAAAGACGCCATAGAAAGAAAGGAAAAGTTCAACATAACTGCCGCCTGTGAAGTTATGGCCGTGCTTACTTTGGCGGAAAACATCACCGATTTGAAACGCCGCTTGGGAAACATACTTGTTGCCTACACCTATCGAGGAAAGCCTGTGTTCGCACGTGATCTCAAAGCGGAAAACGCAATGGCAATTTTGTTGAAGGACGCTTTGAAACCCAACATAGTACAAACCATAGGCGGAACGCCTGCCTTTGTGCATTGCGGACCCTTTGCCAACATAGCGCACGGGTGCAACAGCGTTCAGGCAACCAAACTTGCAATGACTTTTGCCGACTACACTGTTACCGAAGCAGGCTTTGGCGCAGATTTGGGTGCGGAAAAATTTTTGGACGTCAAGTGCCGCAAATCGGGACTTGTTCCCAATGCAGTGGTGGTAGTTGCAACTGTAAGGGCATTGAAACTGCACGGCGGCGCCGACAAAGACAACCTTTCTGTGGAAAATTTGTCTGCCCTGAAAGCAGGCATGTGCAATCTTGTGCGTCACGTGTGCAACATAAAGGATGTGTACAGACTTCCGGTAATCGTGGCAATCAACCGTTTCACAACGGACACCGATGCGGAAATTGAAGAAATTGCAAGCAGCGTGCAAAAACTCGGAGTAAAGGCGGTGTGTTGCGATGTGTGGGGAAAGGGAGGCGAAGGCGCCACCGAACTTGCACGTTGCGTAAAGGAAATGTGCGACCATGCCGACAACAGTACCTTTACCTTTGCCTACAACTACGATGACAGCGTGGAAGAAAAAATACGCAAAGTCGCTACACGTATTTACGGCGCAGCAGATGTGGAATTTTTGCCCAAAGCGTTGGAAAGTCTGAAGCATCTTCACTCTCTTCATGTAGAAAAATTACCCGTAGTTATTGCAAAAACTCAATACAGTTTTTCCGACGACGCCACTTTGCTGGGTGCTCCTACCGGATTTATCGTAAAGATAAGAGATATTGAATATCGTGGCGGTGCAGGCTTTTTGGTAGCGTTGGCAGGCAACATGCTGCTTATGCCGGGTCTATCAAAGGTGCCCAATGCCGTAAAGATGACGATTGATGCTCACGGCAAGATTGACGGCCTGTATTGAGTGCGAGGTGAAAAATGGGTGAATTGAGAAAAAATGCATCACGTTTGTACTTCAAGTACGGCACAATGGGAAGCAGCAAGTCGGCGCAAGCCCTTATGTGCAAGTTCAATTACGAACAAAAAGGAATGAAAGTATTGCTTGTCAAACCTTCTGTAGACAATCGTGGCGATGAAAACGACAAACCAAAGGTGCGTTCCCGTATAGGGTTGGAATGTGAATGCGAAACAGTTTCCCCTGACGATGATTTTGAAAAACTCTTTGGAAAGCAGTGCAAAGAGGGCGTTTACGACTGCATAATAGTGGATGAGGCACAGTTTTGCACGGAAAAACAGGTGGATCAACTGAAACAACTGACACGTTTTGTTCCCGTGCTGTGTTACGGATTGCTCACCGATTTCAAATGCAAACTGTTTGAAGGAAGCAAACGTCTTGTGGAACTTGCCGATTCCCTGCAGGAAATAAAATCGGTGTGCCGTTGCGGACGTAAATCCAACATAAATGCCCGTTTTGTAGACGGACACTGCGTGGACGACGGACCGGTGGTGCTTATCGGCGGAGATGAAAGTTACGAAAATATGTGCTACTGGTGCTGGCAAAAGGAATTGAAAAAGGGCAAAGAGAAAGGCTGATGCGGAAAAGTGAATTTCTTACACGCACAAATTCACCAATTACTACGGTAAACTGTGCGTACAATCAGCACAACAGGCCACACAAACAAACTTTTGCGAGCAAAAAGCGCCTTGGTTGAAAATGGAATTAACGGTGTAAAAGGCAACGGTTTTCTTTGCTTGCTACGCATCGGAAAAGCGTTGCAGTTACGTGAAGGGGTAATTGTGAAAATAAATTTTATTCATTTTTCCCGAAATAAGACTATAATACAGTTTCTGAAATTCACAAAATACACCATATTGTTGAAAAATGGACATTAGAACGTTGTCCAACGTACATTTTGCAGAGTATTGAATTGTCGATACTCTGCATTATTTTTGCCGTTAAACTTCGGCAACACTGATGTTTTATGTTGCAACGGACAGTATAAAGTGCGGTTACACAGTGCAAACTACTGTAAAGGCATCAGGAGGAAAAATGCGAAAAAAGGTAGAAATTTGCGGTGTGGACACATCTGCATTACCAAAACTCAACAACAAACAAATTACGGAATTGTTTGCGCTTGTCAAGAAAGGCGACGCAGACGCCAGAAACAGATTTATCAACGCTAACCTGCGTCTTGTGCTTTCCATAGTGCAACGTTACTCTTCACGTAACGGCAATCCCGACGATATGTTTCAGATAGGTTGCGTAGGACTGATAAAAGCCGTGGACAACTTCAACCCCGATTACGGCGTTTGTTTTTCCACCTATGCCGTACCTATGATAGAAGGGGAAATACGGAGGTTTTTGCGGGAATCCAATTCCTTGCGTGTCAGTCGTGGCGTCAGGGATGTAGCCTACAAGGCGTTGCAAACACGTGACCGACTGGAAAAAGAAAGCCTAACGGAAGTTACCATAGATCAAGTTGCGCACGAGTTGGATTTGCCCGTTTTCAGAGTAATTTACTGTCTGGACGCCATCAGCGACCCTGTTTCTTTGGCAGAGGCGGTGTACTCCGACGAGGAAGATTCCCTTTCTTTGCAGGATCACCTTGCCGACAACAGTTGTTCGGAAAACATCTGGGCGGAAAACGTTTCTCTTTTTGACGCACTCAATTCTTTGGACGACAAGGAAAAAAACATTTTGCTCAAACGCTACTTCGAAGGCAAAACGCAGGTGGAAGTATCCAAGGAAATCGGATTGAGTCAGGCACAGGTTTCACGTCTGGAAAAAAATGCCATTCAGCATATGCGCAACGAATTTTTGTGATACGAAAGGCTTTTCCGCCTGTCCCTATTTTCCAATTGCCGTCATAAACGCATTACTGACGTATTACAGTATTGTGTGGGGTTCAATATGGAAATAAGTTACAACGAACTGCGTTGCAAAGAAGTCGTCAACCTGCAAAACGGCGCAAAAATGGGAAAGATTGTCGATTTGATTTTTGACAGCAACGGCAAAAATGTGTTGGGAGTTGTTGTTCCCGGAATCCGAAAACTGTTCAAAAATGCCGAGGACATATTCGTGCCGTGGTGCAACATAAGCAAAATCGGCGACGATGTAATACTTGTTTCTCTCAATATGCATGCTCTTACAAATGTTACCAGAGTCAACGAGAAAGCAACAAATTGCGATTTTTGCAAAGACGATTTTATCGAATAACAACAGAATTCGGCATTTTATAGAATATTATTACAGACATAATATTGAAATTATATAGCGACGGCGTTTTGCCTCGCTTTTTTTACATTATTTCAACAAGCCTCGTCAAGCATATTCATGCCAGCGTCAAGCATATTCAGGGTATAGAAGCAGGTGTTGTAAATAAATTTTTCCTGTTTCCTGTCCTTTAATGCTGTTTTCTTTTCGTCGGTACAAATTGAGTTGCGTAAAAATTGCCGTTGCCCAAACGGTGTAATTACGGGAATTTAGCACAACTGCTTTGATACCTCAACTGTTGTAGGCTTTTTGTCTGTTGCTTTATTTGTTTAATTCCCCCCTCTGATCGGTGCGAATTACAGTGTTTGTCTTGTCAAATTTTTACATTTCGGTTATTCCTCGAGAATACGCAAATTACTTTGTAGGCAAAATGTGTTTGCATTTTCCTATATTGTTTGATATAATACATATATGCTTAAAGAAATAGAAGTTAAAACCCGTCAACTGTTGTCCGACGCAATATTGGAAAATACCGGTCTGGGTTATTACAGAATTCAAAAGATAATTAAAACAAGAAGTGTAAAAATAAACGGTGTCCGTGTGGGCGTAGACATGAACGTCAACGCAGGCGACATCGTGTACGTCTATTTGGCAGACAGAGAAAAGGACAGCATAGAAGTTGTCTACCGTGACGACAACATTCTGGTGGTAAACAAAATGCCAGGCATAGAAGTGCAGGGCGAGGACTCTCTCGCCGAAAGGATAAACAACATTCTGGTGGACGCCACGGCAATGCCCGTGCACCGTCTGGACAGAAACACAATGGGATTGGTGGTTTTTGCTCTCAACAAAACGGCGGAAACGGAATTGTTGGAGTCTTTCAAAGAAAAAGACATCGACAAAACTTACAACTGTATCGTTGTGGGCAATCCAAAGCCTGCCGTTGCGAAACTTAAAGCGTATTTGTTTAAGGACGCCAAAAAAAGTTTGGTGTACATAAGCGACGTCAAAAAGCCTGGTTACGTTCCTATTGAAACGCATTACAAATTGCTTAAAAACCTTGGCGAACTTTCTCTGTTGGAAGTGAAACTTATTACCGGACGTACACACCAGATACGTGCTCATCTGGCGCACGTACGTTTGCCTATTTTAGGGGACGGAAAGTACGGAATAAACAAAATAAATCGCAAATACCGTGTCAAAACGCAGTTGTTGTGCTGCACGAAGGTAACATTCCACTTTGCACAAGGTCCTTTGAAGTACCTTGACGGAAAGAGCGTTGTTCTCAACATCGATTTGACTCAGTATTACAAAAAGTAACTTTGGGCAGTATCTGATTGCATATTGGTGTTCTGCCGCAGTCTTTGACAAAGGCAACCTGTTCGGTTGCTTTTTTGGTGAGGTGCTATGCTTAAAATTTCCAATGTAGAAAAAGGTTCCGTGGCAAAGGTCGCCGGGCTGCAAAAAGACGACGAGATTGTGCGTTTCAACGGCGAACAGGCGAAAGACATGCTGGATGTCGCCTACTTCGACTCACAGGCAAATTTTTCCGTTACCGTAAACCGTTCGGGAGAGGAAGTGTCCTTTCACGTAAAAAAGGATGCTGGCGAACCTATGGGGTGGGATTTTTACGACGAATGTTACATAGAGCCACGCTGGTGCGCCAACAAGTGTGTATTTTGCTTTGTCGATCAACTTCCGAAAGGACAGCGCAAAACGCTTTACGTCAAGGACGACGACTGGCGACTTTCCTTTGTGTCGGGAAACTTTGTCACGCTTACAAACGTAAGTGACGAAGAAGTGCAAAGAATCGTCGAAAAGAAGTTTTCGCCTTTGTACATTTCCGTGCATGCCACCGACGAACAGTTGCGAAAAACTTTGCTTGGCAATCCTAAGGCAAGGCCGATAATGCCGCTTCTGAAAACTTTTGCCGAAAACGGCATTTACATGTTTACTCAAATAGTAATGTGCCCCAACCTCAACGACGGCAAGCCGTTGCAAAAAACTTTGACAGACCTTTTCTGTTTGTACCCCTATGTAAAAAATGTTGCGGTGGTGCCTGTCGGACTTACAACACATCGCAGTTGTTTGTACAATATCACGCCTGTCGATGAAAAGGTGGCGTCGGAAACGGTGGATTTTGTCGAGCGATTTGACAAAGACTGTTTTGCAAAAACAGGCAAGCACTTTGCTTACTGTTCCGACGAAATGTACCTCTATGCCAACAGGGATGTGCCTGATTTTGAATATTACGGCGATTTCGAACAGTTGGAAAACGGCGTCGGTCTTATTGCGGATTTTCGTTACCAATTCAACCTGGCGTTTCGTGATGCCGTATCGGCAAAACACGGAAGTTTTTCCGTAGTTACCGGCGTTTCCGCCACACCTCTTATGCAGGAAACTTTGCAAAAAGCAAAAGAAAAGTTTCCGAATCTGGAAGCTAACGTCATCACCGTCAAAAACAAATTTTTCGGTGAAACGGTAACGGTGGCGGGGCTGGTAGTAGGGGCAGACATTGTCGAAACTTTGCAACATAGTCAAAACGTAGGGGACACATTGTTGCTTCCAAGGGTAATGCTGCGTGAAATAGAGGACGTTTTCCTTGACGGAATGACTTTGCAGCAATTGAAAGAAACAACAGGCAAAAAAATTATTGTAGTGGCTGACGGATATGAATTTTGTCAGGCGCTTATGGAGTGTGATTGATATGACAAAACCTCTTGTCGCAGTGGTTGGAAAGCCCAATGTCGGCAAATCTACCTTTTTCAACAAAGTGTGTGGCGGCAGAATTTCCATAGTTTCCAATATGCCGGGCGTCACCCGTGACAGAATTTATGCCGATGCGCAGTGGCTGGACAAAAAATTTACCCTTGTAGACACCGGCGGAATTCAATTCAAAAGCGATGACGTAATGTTCAGACACATTCGTGAGCAGGCGAAAGTTGCATTGGATCTTGCCGATGTTATTTTGTTTTTCTGCGACTACAAAACGGGACTTACATCCGAAGATTACGACGTGGCAACCATGTTGAGAAAAACCAACAAACCTGTGGTACTTGTGGTAAACAAGGTTGACAATTACGCCGATTGCGACCTTTCGGATTTTTACGCATTGGGATTGGGCGACGTATTTCCCATCGCCGCCGAGCAAAAACAAGGCGTAGGCGATTTGCTGGATGAAGTTGTGTCCTACTTCCCAGACGAGGAGGAAGCGGAAGACTTTGCCGAGGCAATAAAAATTGCCGTTGTGGGGAAACCCAATGCAGGCAAATCTTCCCTGGTCAACAAAATTTTGGGATACGACCGCACGATTGTTTCCAGCATTTCGGGCACAACAAGGGATGCAATCGACACCCCCTTCGAATACAACGGGCAAAAATACGTGATAATCGACACGGCAGGCATGCGTCGCAAACGTTCCATTGAAAATGACAGTGTGGAGCAGTACAGCGTAATGCGTTCCCTCAATGCCGTGCGGCGTGCCGATGTGTGCCTTATTGTTATGGATGCAAAGGAGGGACTTTCGGAACAGGACGTAAAAATTGCCGGCTTTATACATGAAGAGGGCAAGCCGTCGGTGGTGGTGATAAACAAGTGGGACCTTATCGAGAAGGATACTCACACAGTGGAAACTTTCAAAAAGCAACTTACCAGCGACCTTGCTTTTATGGATTATTTTCGCTACATTACCGTTTCTGCGCTTACGGGACAACGTGTGCCGAAACTTATGGAAGAAGTAAACTATGTTTACGCAAAATCGACCTTCCGTGTTTCCACGGGTATGCTCAACGATGTCATTACCGACGCCGTGCGTGCTGTGGAACCGCCCTCGATGAGCGGAAAGAGGCTCAAAATCAAGTACGCAACACAACCGTCCACACAACCGCCTACATTTGTAATTTTCACCAACGACGCTTCATTGGTGCATTTTTCCTACCGCAGATACCTGGAAAATTACATTCGCCGAGCGTTCTCTCTTGACGGAACACCGATAAAACTTGTCTTCCGTGGCGGAGAAAAGGACGACGAATGACATTTAAACATTTTTTCCAAGACTATTGGTGGCAACTTATTTTGGTTGCCGCAATATCCTATCTGATAGGTTGCGTAAATTACGCAGTGGTGTTTTCCAAGGCAATAAAGCACGAGGACATACGAAGTTTGGGCAGCAAAAATGCCGGCACAACAAATATGTTTCGTGTGTTCGGGCTGAGAATGGGTGCTCTCACGTTTTTGTGCGACGCTCTTAAAGGTGTTATTCCTTCCCTTGTCTGCCGATTTTTGTTTGCCGATGCGGACGTGGCACTGACATTTGCTTATTGGGCTGGGCTTTTTGCCGTGATTGGACACATTTTCCCCGTTTTCTACAACTGGTGGGGAGGAAAGGGGGTTGCAACAAGCATCGGAGTTTGCTTTGTGGTGCAACCTTTGCTTTCGCTGTATTGCGTTCTTCCCCTGTTTTTGCTGGTGTTCGTTGTGGACAGAATGTCGGTAATGTCGCTGACGCTTGCAGCATTTATGATTGTGTGGCACTGGGCTGTTTTGGCTAAATCTGTCGGCGTTGTGGCTTGCACATTTGTAACGGTAATGTTTGCGTTGGTAATTTTGGCTCACAGAGGGAATATTTTGCGAATAGTAACAGGCAAAGAACCTAAAACGGGTCTGCGTCGAAAACTTTTGCGAATAGACAAGCGTGAAGCAAAAGCAAGATTGCAGGAAGAACAAAATTCGGAGAAGGACAAATGACATTGCAGACGGATTTTTTGAGGGCAAATTTGGTAAAAGCGGTGTGCAGTAACGCCGTTAAGCAGTGCGAATACCGCAAGATTACCGTAAGACCCGTCGAAAGTGGCGGAAGACGTCTTTTTCAGGCGGAAAAACTCACCGAAACAAAGGCTTTCCACGAAAACTTTGCTACTGCCGAAGCGGAAGGGTGGTTGCAAAAAAATGTCATTGGACTGTACCGTCAGATAGTTTTGTTTTGCACCGATTGCACAGTAACCTATCTGTTTTCCAAAAACGGAAAATGCAAAAGACTTGTCAATAAAACAGCCAATGCACAACAGCAACTTTCCTTTGACAGGCAAAAAAACTACATCTTTAAGGAAGGGGAAAATCTTCCCGCTTTTGTAGACTTGGGCATTTTTACCAAGGATTTTAAGGTGGTGCAGTCCAAATACGACAAGTACAAGCAGATAAACCGTTTTATTGAAATTGTCGACGACGTTTTTGCCGACAGTTCTCTGTCGGAATTGACTGTTTTGGATTTCGGATGCGGCAAATCCTATCTTACGTTTTTTCCGTATCATTACTTTGCCAACGTCAAAAAAATAAAAGTTAAAATCATCGGCTACGACCTGAAAAGCGACGTAGTGGAAAATTGCAACAAAATAGCGCAAAAGTACGGCTACGAAAATTTGCATTTTGTAGTTGCGGACGTTTCCAAGGATGTGTTATATCAGGAAAAAATCGATATGGTAATTTCCCTGCACGCTTGCGACACGGCAACGGATTATGCTTTGTACTACGCCATTCAAAAGAATGCAAAATACATTTTTTCCGTACCATGTTGTCAGCATGAAGTCAATGCTACCGTTAAAAAAGGCGGAGAGTTCGACATTCTGTTGAAGTACGGCTTGGCAAAAGAAAGATTTTCCGCATTGCTGACCGATTGCATTCGTGCATCTTTATTGGAAGATTGCGGTTACCGTGTGGATATGCTGGAATTTGTGGACTTTGCTCATTCGCCAAAAAACGTGATGTTAAGATGTGAGAAAACAAACAGAGGCGCAGGCGCAAATGCTAAATCCGTAGAAAACCTAATGGATAAATACGGGTTTTCGCAAACTTTGTACAAACTACTGAAAGGCAGTTGGAACACAAACAACAAGTGATAAAGATTGTGTGTGAATTTTTGGGGGACGAAATTTTCGTCCCCTTTGTTATAGAATGGAAAATGCCGATCAATTTGCCGAAATTTTTTTGTTGTGAAAGACTGTTCTTTGTTGACCTTTCAATAAAATATGTTGTATTTGCGTGTGAATTTGATTGTCGTCAACAACAAATAGTATTTTCAATTTGTTTGTTTCAGTCAAATTGCAATAGACGAGCAGGTCAACATATCGAAAGTAAGACAACTTTTACGGTTTTTCGGTAAACAACTTTGTGAAAGACAGTGGCAAAGTCTGAACACTCTGGACTTTTTTGAGTAGAATATCGAAAAAAAATTTTGCGTAGGGAAACAAAATCAAATGCGACGTCGAGCGGATTTGCACCTGCTTTCCAAAACAGGCTGTTTACAAAATATAAGTACTTTCATCAAAAAGTAAAATTGGTGTGTTTTATCGGTATATTACAAAAAGCGGGACAACACGCTTTGCTCAAAGCCGCTTTTGCAGGATAAAACCTCGTTGGAATGTTCTATCGCAGCAGAACGTTTCATACAATCTATCAAACGCATAAGTGTGGAGGACGGTATGAAGGATATCTATCAGGAAATTCTTGAGAGAACAAACGGCGACATCTACATCGGGGTAGTTGGACCTGTCAGAAGCGGTAAATCGACGTTTGTTACTAAATTTATGGAAAAACTTGTGTTGCCGCTGATTGCCGACGCCAACGACAAGAAACGTGCCACGGACGAGTTGCCGCAATCGGCGGATGGCAAAACGATAATGACCACTCAACCCAAATTTGTGCCTAACACGGCGGTAAAACTCACTTTTGACGACAAATCTACGGCAAACGTGCGCCTTATCGACTGTGTGGGCTTTTTGATTGAAGGTGCGGAGGGACACACGGAAGACGGCAAAATGCGACTTGTGAACACGCCTTGGCAATCGGAACCGATGCCTTTTGAAAAGGCAGCGGAAATTGGCACCAGAAAAGTGGCAACGGAACACTCGACTGTTGCGGTGGTGGTATCAACCGACGGCAGCATAGGCGACATTCCACGCAGTAACTACGTTTCGGCGGAAGAAAAATCCGTTAGAGAACTTAAAAGCGTAGGAAAGCCTTTCATAGTGGTGATAAACTGCAAAAATCCGCAATCGGAAAGCGTGCAAAGTTTGTGTGCGTCTTTGCGTGAAAAGTACGGCGTGTGCGTAATGCCTCTTAATGTTGCAGAAGCAACGGCATCGCAACTGGAAGAAGTTTTGCAAAACATTCTTAAAGAATTCCCCATCCGACGCATTTGCGTAAATCTTCCCTACTGGATGCGTGCGCTCAACAAAGACAACAAAGTAATTGCCACTATTCTTGAAAGAGTAAAAAAGGTAAGCGCCGACGTGGAAAAAATGAAGGACTGCGCAAAACTTTTGCAGGGCTTTGACGGTTGCGAGTACGTGGAAAATTGCACAATGGAGAAAATGGACATGGGAACAGGCGTGGCGACATGCCGTCTTGCACCCAATTCCGACCTGTTCTTCAAGGTGCTGTCGCAGGAAGCGGATACGGAAATTGCCGACGAGTTTTCTCTTATGAGTTACGTTACCAACTCCGCCTATGCAAAACGCTGTTTCGAGGCAATGAAAGACGCCTTGGAACAGGCGGACCGTTTGGGGTACGGCATTGTAATGCCCGATATGGACAAAATGACGTTGAACGAACCGGAAATGGTGCGACAGGGAAGTATCTACGGTGTAAGGCTTAAAGCCACTGCACCCAGTTACCACATAATACGTGTGGATGTGGCAACGGAAGTGAGTCCCATGGTGGGAACAGAACAACAAAGTCAGTATCTGCTTTCGGAATACAAGCAAAATCCACAGGCAATTTGGAACACCAACATGTTTGGCAAAACAATGTCCGGACTTGCCAAAGACGGATTGGAAGGCAAATGCGTGGCGATGCCCACCGAGGTCAAAGAAAAACTTACACGTACCGTTTCCAAAATAGTGAACGAAAACAGAGGCGGGGTAATCTGTCTTCTGTTGTAAAATTATTTTAAAACATGAAATTATATCAGGATTTGCCATTTTATAAAATAGTATTACAGACATAACATTAAAAAAGCCACACTAAAAGTGGCTTTTTTAATTGTTTGAGTAGATTTTAATACCAAGTTGAAGTCCAAAGTTAACGCCCGTTAAGCATAGAAATTACTGTTGAAAACATTTGTCGGAAAAGGTTTTTCGTAAAAATCAAAAACACCGAAGCCGTCTTTCAATTTGTTTGTTTGAATTAAGCACTAACTTTTTGCGCTTGTTACTTGCGAAAACAGTGCAGTGCGTATTATACTTGTAGAAAAAAGTACAGCACTTATTTATTGCATTGAAATTTATCTTGTTTATACATATTTCCGTTTTTGTATAAACACACTTTTTTGCCTACACATCTATACGCATTTGTATTTTACCTGCACATCTGTATTTTGTTTGCGCATTTGAATTTTGCCCACACATTTGTTTTGGTGCTACACAACATAATTAAACGACACTTCAAAAACAATATCTTCCGAAGTAGCAGCGTTAAAACGTGCCGAATACGAGTAAGATATCGTTTTCTACAAAACATTTACTTGCGAGTAAGTCGTTTTTTTCAAACAAAGCACTTAACTTCAAAAACAATAAACAGTAAAACTTTGAGGCTGACGCAAGTTTTCCAAATGCCTTTTCGCCCTTTTCAGTGTCAGCAACTTTGCGGAATCATGCGGAAACCTTGGTTTTTCAACTTTTTTACCGTCTGTTATTTTTCCTCGTAAAGTGCTTTGAGTTTTTCCAATATCTTATTTTCCATGCGGGAAATCTGCACTTGTGAAACGCCCATCTTTTGAGCAATTTCCCCCTGCGTCATATCTCTGAAATAGCGTAGCACTACAAGTTTTTGTTCTCTCGGCGAAAGACGGGACAGCATGTCTTTCAGAATCAGGTTGTTTACCATTTTTTTGTCTTCATCAGTCGGAAGTTTATCTATCAATTCCGTTTCCTTTCCGTCTTTGTCGCTTGTAGTTTCGTACAGCGAGACGGGCAGTCTGGTTGCGTCCAAAGTGAAAACAACGTCCACAACATCCATGCCGAATTTTTCCGCAATTTCCTCCACGGTGGGTTCGGTAGCGCCACTTTGCGTCTGTTGTTCCACGTATTTCAAAATTTTTCCCGAAAGGCTTTTTACCGAACGGGAAACTTTGAGGTAACCGTCGTCACGCATGTATCTTTTCAATTCGCCCAAAATCATCGGTACGGCGTAGGTAGAAAAACGCACGTCAAAATCCGTAGAAAAATTTTTGATGGCTTTCAGCAATCCAATTTGCGCAATCTGAAGCAAATCGTCATACTCGACATGTTTGCCAAGGTATCTTTTGACAATACTTTTGACCAACGGGGTGTTTTCCACAATAAGTGTGGTGCAGGCTTCCTCGTCGCCCTCCTGCGCAAGACGAATAAGCCTCATCGTTTCTTCATGCCCAATCATTTTTCACCCCTAGGCAATTTTTTTGGTAAGTTTCACACAAGTTTCCCCATTGGCGGAAGTTACCTCCACCTTGTCGCAAAAAGCCTGCATTACGGTAAAACCCATTCCGGAGCGTTCGCCCGTGTCCACTGTGGTAAAAAACGGGGTCATTGCCTTTTCCACATCCTCGATACCTTTTCCGAAGTCTACAACTTCCACAAAAAGAGTGTCGGCAGTAAGGTTGCAGCGTATGCGAATTTCTCCCTGTTGTTTACCGCCGTAGGCGTGAACGATGCAGTTTGTCACTGCCTCCGAAACTGCCGTTTTCACGTCCTCCAACTGTTCCAAAGTAGGGTTGAGTTGGGCAAAAAATGCCCCGACAACACTGCGGGCGAACTTTTCGTTTTGCGATTTAGCCTCAATTTTAAGTTCCATACTGTTCAAATTTGACATTGTGTTACCTCTAACCTAAATTCTTTCAATAATTTCGTACAAACCGGACATTTTGAAAATTTTGTCCACCGTCGGGGAGGGGTTCTTTACGTAAAGCACCTTGTTGAGTTTTCGCAACAATTTGTACCTTCCTATTACAACGCCTATTCCCGTCGAATCCATAAAAGACATTCTCGACAAATCCAATACCACGGCGGAGTAGTTTTTGTCTTCCAAAACAGCATCCATTTTTCTTCTGACAAATTCCGCCGAATGTTCGTCGAGTTCACCCACAAGTTTGACAATCAGAAGGTGGTTGTCAAATTCAAAAGAAACTTCCATATTTTTCGCCTCCCGTTTAATGGTACAAAATGGCGCACAAGTCAAAATGTAAACTTTTGCACAAACGTTGGCAAAATTGTCGAATCAGGCAAAAAAGCCGTGTTCAAAACATTTCATTTGTGCAACAGATACGCCCTGCACCCGAAACGCCGCACATACAACGCACTGCGAAAATTTTTCAAGACGGTGCAGTGCAATCGGTGCAAATGTATTGAAGTTGCGTCTATTTTTTGCCGTTGGCGGTAAAAAAATATTTGCAATTTTTTTGAAAAATTGTCAAAAAATTTGTTGACAACAAAGTCAAAATATTGTAAGATACAAAGGCTGATGTAAAACGCAGCGGGGTGTAGCGCAGTTTGGTAGCGCGCTTGCTTTGGGAGCAAGATGTCGTGAGTTCGAGTCTCGCCACCCCGACCACAAAGACTTTTATGGGCCTTTAGCTCAGTGGTTAGAGCAGTCGGCTCATAACCGATCGGTCCGGGGTTCAAGTCCCTGAAGGCCCACCAAATGCAAAACAAAATATCTGGCCCGGTAGTACAGATGGTTAGTACGCCAGCCTGTCACGCTGGAGGTCGAGGGTTCGAGCCCCTTCCGGGTCGCCAATGTTTTGCTTCGGTAGCTCAGTAGGTAGAGCAGGGGACTGAAAATCCCCGTGTCGGTGGTTCGATTCCGCCCCGAAGCACCAACTCATTGGGAAATTTTCATATATGTGTGCTGGTGTAGCTCAATCAGGCAGAGCAATTGATTTGTAATCAATAGGTTGATGGTTCGATTCCGTTCACCAGCTCCATTTTTTATATACGGGGAGATTCCCGAGCGGCCAAAGGGAACAGACTGTAAATCTGTCGTCCATGACTTCGATGGTTCGAATCCATCTCTCCCCACCAAAAAATCCTGTTTGCAAATTGCGAATGGGGTTTTTGTTTTATTCGGGCTTTTCAAACAGTGTAACTCTGAACAGTGCAACTTTTGATTTTCCCGTTTTGTGTCAGCAGGTTTTGACGCTTTTTTACAACAGTTGTTTGTATTTTCTTTCATTTGGCATTCAAAAATAAGTTTACGGTGGCGATATTGGCAATATTTGCTTTCTGCAACTGTTTTTTGCTCTGTAAAGCACTTGTTTTTTGTTCAAATTCGTTTTTTTAGTGGTAATTTGGCTGTATATTTGTTACAATAAGTAAAACAGTGGCGTTTTGCCGTACTGCTGACAGACCATGCATGCAAAATTTTCGGAGTAGGCGTGAATTATTCTATCAATCAATACTATCAATATTTTTGTGAAAAACACGACGCATCTTTTGAACTGCTGGACGGAAGCGGTGTAGTAATGTTTTCCGCTCCGCACAGTGTCGAACAAACCCGCATGGGAAAAATCAAAGTTGCGGAGAGATACACGGGGGTAATTTGCAAAATGTTGCACGATCAAATTTGTTGCCCCGTAATTTACAAAACAAAAAATTGCGGTGATGACGCCAATTTTGACATGCATTCTCCTTACAAACAGGTACTGTCGCAATATGTCACGGAAAAAGGCGTAAAGATAGTAATAGATTTGCATCAACTTTCGGCAGGGCGCAAAGTTTCGGTAAATTTGGGCACGGCAGATTTGAAAAACCTTTCCGACAAAAATTGTCTTAAAATTTTTTGGGAAGAGTTCCGTCTTGCAAACGTCGGCGATGTTTTGGTAGATTCGCCCTTCAAAGGTGCAATGCCCTACACCGTAGCATCGTACATTCACAACAACTGTAAAATTCAAACTGTTCAGATAGAAATAAATTCCCGTCTTATGGTTGACGAGGGTGCTGACGGCAGTTTGTTGAGGGTTTTTGGCGCACTAAAACAATGCGCACTGAAACTTAACTATTATTTGGGAGGAACAAATGAAAAACGTAACTCTGACGGTTGACGGCGAACACGTTTCACTGTGTTGCGGAAAGAAGAGCAACGCCAATCAGGTGCAATATGGAACGGCATGCAGATTGTCTGCAATAAAAAAACTGTCCGCCCGAAATATCATTTTGGTTTCCGAACAGGTTTTTGACGATTTTCGAAATTGTCGAGCCATTTTGTTCAACCCACAAAACAAATGTTTCTTTGACGTAACGTTGAAAAAATCCGCCGAATTGTCGGATAACGGCATTGCAGTTACAAAAGCCACAAAAGAAAAACTTTCACTCAAATTGCAAGAAGAATTGCTTTTGCTTAAAAACAAGGCCTATGTTTTCAACAACATAGACACGCAACGCATAGAAAACATACGGGAAGACAGCGTCGTTGTTTCCGCTTTGGACGGCAACGGGGTAGAAGTCGACGTCGACGGCTTTTTGTATTTTCAGTTTTTCAACTACTACACAAACGAATCCATTGTCTTAAAATGCAATCATGTCAAAGTAGACAAGGCATTGAAGCAAGGAACGATTTTGCTAAATCAAAAACAGCGCACCTTTTTGGAATTGGAAAACAGGCTGGCAATCCCTGCCCAACACTGGCAGGAAATCATCGCCAATGTGGAGGAAAAAGACAAGGAAACTTTGGCGGAAATGTACACTGACGACAGCAGTCACTTCATTTTGAAAAGCGACGTTTCCTACCACGACAAATTGAAGGCACAGGAAATCATTCACAAGGCGTGTCCCAAACGTCTGCTTATGACGGCAGTTGTGCAGTCCTACTGTCAAAAAAAGTCAACGGGGCTGAGGGTGTTGGCGGACTTTTACGTGGGAAGAGCGTCAATGTCGCTGTTGTGTCGTCGCCCGTACGAAAGCGACGAGGGAGCAAACGTGGTGCGTCTTTCGGCATCCAATATGCATTTGCTTGGATTGACGGAAACGGACAAAGTTGTTTTGCGTTACAAAAACAAGGCTGTCAAATGCAGAGTGTTGCCTATCGACGACGAGCATGCTTTTGAAAACACAAATTTGCCAACCTCTGTCAATTACGCAGTGGGAATACCGGCTCACATCAGACAAAAACTTGGAATTTTCCAACTTAACACTGCAGTCAAGGTGGAAAGGGACACGGTGTTTCTGCTTAAAAAGAGCCTGAACGAACAAGTGGTGCCAACGTTGCTGACATTGTTTTCGGTAAGTTTCATTCAAAGTCTGAACATCTGGCAAAAGTTGCTTATTGCCGTACTGGCAATACCCGTTGTTGTCTACATCAATTTGTCTTCCAAACGCAACATGCGAGGTTAACATGATTGTTTGTCCGGACTAACGCTAGGCGCACACAACACATTTTAAAATAAAATTTGCACAAAACACCGCAAGAGAAAAACGCTTTTGCGGTGTTTTTTCTGTTGCGGTTTTCAAACAAAACAGACTTTCGGCGTTAATTGACATCAAAACAACATATCAAATGCGCTGTCCTTTTTCACTGCGTTGTGCAGTCTCATTGAGGGGTAGTTTGGGCGTTACGGCATATTTATCGAAAAAAATGTCAATAACATTGGTATGAGAACAAAACAACAGCCTGCATTCGGGGCTAATGCCGATGAAAGGGAAAGTTGCGTGCCGCAAAAGTTGCAAAATCCCGTAGAAGAAAAGGTGAAAAGGTGAAAAAACAAAAAGATTCCGTCAATTACAACAGTGAAATTTCCAAAGAAAACTACAAACAATATGTATTTGACAAAATGCCGAAAAGTTCCCACTGGAAAAATATGTTTTGGGCGTTTGTGGTGGGTGGTACCATTTGCACAATAGGGCAGGTGCTAATAGAATTTTACAAAATCTGGTTTGAATTGCAGGACGCATCCGTGCTTGCATCGGCAACGCTTGTCTTCATTGCGGCACTTTTGACAGGCTTCGGCGTTTACGACAACATCGGACGTTTTGCCGGCGCAGGGTCTACAATACCGATAACGGGTTTTTCCAACGCAGTGGTGTCGCCTGCGCTGGAATTTCGTGCCGAAGGTTACATTTACGGCGTTGGCGCAAAAATGTTTCAGATTGCAGGTCCCGTAATAGTTAACGGAGTTACTATTTCTGTCATAGTAGCAATCATAACGCTGATTTTCGGAGGAATTTGAGTTGCAGTACTACAAAAAGCGCACAGTCAGCCTGAAAAACTGCTTTGTTTTGGACGGTTACACAATAGTAGGTCCCAAGGAAAACGACGGCAGGTACGGCCATTTTTTCGATTTTGCCTTGCGGGATGACAAATTCGGGCAAAACACCTTCGAACGTGCGGAACGAAAAATGTTTGAACACGCCATTGACGGAGTGATAGGCAAGTGCAACCTCAACAACAACGACGTTGACGCCGTCATCGGCGGCGATTTGCTCAATCAGATTACCTCGGCATCCTTTGCCGCACGCAAACAGCATGCCGGCTTTTTGGGATTGTACAACGCATGCGCTACCTTTGCGGAATCGCTGATAGTGGGCAGTGCAATGTTGTCCGTAGGTTTGGACAACGTGGTGTGCGTTGCGGGAAGCCACTTTTCCACGGCGGAAAGGCAGTACCGATATCCGCTGGAATTGGGTGTGTTGCGTTCCCCCGTTACGCAATGGACGGCAACGGGTGTAGGAGCAACTTTGCTTACTTCCGACAAACAAAACGCCACGGCAAAAATTACGTCGGCAACAATAGGCAGAGTGGTGGACTACGGCATAATGGACGCCAACAATATGGGGGCGGCAATGGCGCCATCCGCATGCGACACTATCGTTACTTTTTTTGAAGATACAATGAAAAACGTAGACGATTACGACGCTATTTTCACCGGTGATTTGGGAAAACTTGGCAGTGAAATTCTGATTGACCTCACCCGTCAAAGGGGACTTGACATTTCCGAAAAACTTGTGGACTGCGGCGGAACGCTTTTTTACGAAGAGCAGAAAACCTACCAAGGGGCAAGCGGTGCGGCATGTTCGGCAATTGTATTCAACAGTTACATTCTCAGCAAACTGCGCAAAAAACAATTCAAAAAAATTCTTTTGGCAGGAACGGGGGCTTTGATGAGTCCTACAACTTCATTTCAGGGGGATAGTATTCCTGCCGTAACGCATCTTGTGGAGGTAACAATCTGATGGACACTTTTCTGATGTTTATAAAAGCCTTTTTGGTTGGGGGCGGAATTTGCATGATAGGGCAAATAATAATCAATTTCACCCACCTCACAAACGGTAAAATTTTGGTACTGTTTCTAATTAGTGGTGCCGTGTTGGAAGGGTTCGGACTGTACAGCAAACTTATAGAATTTGCAGGCGCAGGCGCAAGCGTTCCCATTTCCGGTTTTGGTTGCGCTCTCGTCAAAGGAGCGGTGCAAACCGCCAAAGAGGAGGGCTTTTTCGGCGCACTTAAAGGCGGACTTGCCGCCTGTGCAATGGGTGTTTCCGTGGCTATTGTTTCGGGGTACATTGTCGCAGTTATTTTCCGTCCCAAAACAAAAAAGCAGTAGAGGTTTTTGCCTTGGCTTACGTGTACTATAGTACTATTTGCCTTGGCTTGTATACCTGTTCAACAAACAATTACGTTACAAAACGCCTGTGAATGCTTTTTTTTTAGTTCGAAATAAAGCAGCGCATTTTCGGGACGTTTTGTGTCCTTTCGGGAAATTTTTGCAAAACTCTTGCTTTACGCCAAAAAATTGTAACCTTTGAACCTTTTTGAGAATATAATTAGACAAAAAGGTATATTATGCGTTACATAGTAGTTGACAAAGCGGCAAAATTGAAAAGACGGCGCAAAATCGTGCAAAAAATCATCGCCATTTTCACGGCAATGGTGATTGTCGCATTGGCGATAGCCTTGTGGGTGTACTGGAAATCTATGACGCCCACAATACTTGATATTGCGCAAGTTCAGGTAAAGGCGCAAACGACACAGGCGGTAAACGAAGCGGTGCTTTCAGTATTGCAGGGGGTGGATTACGCCGATTTTGTTACCGTCGAAAAAAACAGTCAAAACGAAGTAGTGCTTATTACCGCAAACAGCAATTCGGTGAATCAACTTGCACGCAACGCATCCATTGTTACGCAAGGCAAAATAAACACGCTTTTTCAACAGGCAATTTCCATTCCTTTGGGTACACTGTCGGGAATTCCGTTGCTGAGCCAACTGGGACCTGACGTCAACATTGTGATTGACCCTGTCGGAACGGTGCAATGTTCCTTTGTTTCTCACTTTGAAACGGCGGGAATAAATCAGACTTTGCACCGAATTTACCTCAACGTGAGCAGTACCGTGGACGTGATAATTCCTTCCTCACATCAGGTGGTGCAAATAGAAACGCCCATTCTGGTGTGCGAAACGGTAATAGTGGGCAAAGTTCCCGACACTTTCCTGCAAGGCGGTTTGCTTTTGGGGCAATCACAACAACAGTAAAGGCAACCTTGATCTTCCGATAAAGATGTACAAATACAATCGGCTAGAAATGCCAAAATCTTTCTTTCGCTAAACCGCACCTCGGAATAATGTAAAACTTTCTCCTTTTTTAAAGGTAGCATTGACTCATGCTGCAACTTGCCTTTTTTCATTATGGCGTTTCTTGGTCGTTAAGACGTTTATCTGCACCTTTACGACAAATGATTACAGGCAAATTTGCCAAATTGTGTCTGTCAAGCACAAAAAGGTGCAAAATTGACGTTTGTGCAAAATTGCCGTTGTTTTTTCGTCCAACAGTTTGCAAACTTCGAGAAAACCTACGCACAAAATGCGTTTCAGTTGAAGCAGTTTCCTGTGTACCGCAAAAGTCTGTACAAATTGTGCAGACTTTTTTCCGTAAATGTTGCTGAGCATCTTATAAGGCATTTTCGTGCAACGTGTAAGCAGACTGCGTAACGCAAGCATTTTTCAATTTCTGCGGGAATTACCACTGTCAGACACTCTTTTCCCTGCAAAATATTTTTCATTACGTCAACGTCTGTCGCTGACAACGGACAAGGAATTTGTGCCTGAAAACCGTTGTCAAACAGGTTAAATTTTGATATACTGTTACAAAACGATGATAAAGTGCAAGAGTTTGCGAACAACAGGGTTTCAGCGAGCGGGAAACGGTGCGAGTCCTGCCCCTGCGCAAAAAGATATTCCCTTTGGAGTTTGTGCGGTGAAAAGTAGTCGCATGCGGTTTGTTCCCGTTATCGGACACAAGAGAAAAAGGGCTTTGCCTTTTTTGAAATTAGGTGGTACCACGAAATTTTCGTCCTATGCTTTGCAGGGGCGTTTTTTAATTACAAGGAGTTTGTTATGGATAAAATCACGGAAATTCGGGAGTTGTGCGTGGCAGAACTGACAAAATGCACATCTCTTTCCGCATTGCAAGATCTCAAAGTTAAGTATCTTGGAAAAAGCGGCGAACTTACAGTACTTCTCAAAAGCATCAAGGATCTTCCTGCCGAGGAACGTCCTTCTTTCGGAGCAAACGTCAACAGGCTCAGAAATTATCTGGAAGACGCATTTGCCCAAACTACGGCAACACTCAAACAAAAGGAAATGCAGGACAAGTTGCAAAACGAAAAAGTGGACGTCAGCGTTTGCACAATGCAACCGTGGGGAGCATTGCATCCCATCACGCTTGTGGAAAACAAAATAAGCGATTTGCTTGTTTCCATGGGTTTTGAAGTGCTTTCGGGACCGGAAATTGAAACGGACTACTACAATTTTCAGGCGTTGAACATTCCGCAGGACCACCCTGCAAGGGACATGCAGGACACTTTCTACATTACCGACAACATTTTGCTTCGCACGCAGACTTCCGCCATGCAGGCAAGACTAATGGAAAAGAAACAACCTCCCATCAAGATGATTTGCCCTGGCAAGGTCTTCCGTTCGGACAGCGACTCTTCGCACTCGCCGGTGTTTCACCAAATAGAAGGGCTGGTGGTGGATGAAAACATTACGTTGAGAGATTTGAAAGGTACTTTGGAATACCTTGCCAAAAACCTGTTCGGAAAGGACACAAAAGTTCGTTTCCGTCCTTCCTACTTCCCCTTTACGGAACCCAGCGTGGAAGTGGACCTTACTTGCAGTAATTGCGGTGGAAAGGGATGTTCTTTGTGCAAAGGCACAGGTTGGATAGAGGTTTTGGGCGCAGGAATGGTAAACCCTGCCGTGTTGGAAATTTGCGGTATCGACAGTGAAAAGTACACCGGTTACGCCTTCGGTTGGGGCGTGGAACGTATCGCTATGATTAAGTACGGAATTCCCGACATACGATTGTTTTACGAAAACGACATACGCTTTTTGAAGCAGTTTGGAAAATAGGAGAAACAGAACATGAAAGTACCTCTTTCCTGGATTAAAGAATACGTAGACGTAACTGAAGATATAGAAACGCTTTGCAAAAAAATGGTGGACATCGGCTTGGAAATCGAGGAGGTAGACTACCTCGGCAAAAACGTTACCAACGTCAAGGTTTGCCAGATTACGGAAATAAATCAGCACCCCAACGCAGAAAGGTTGCTTTGTTGTAAAGTGGACATAGGCGGGGAAATTATCCCCATTGTAACAAACGACCACCATGTAAAGGTGGGAGATAAGGTGCCAGTGGCGTTGCACAATGCGCATCTTGCAAACGGATTGCACATCACAAAGGGCAAAATGCGTGGAGAAGAGTCGTGGGGAATGTTTTGCGGAGCAGAAGAACTCGGCATAACAAAGGACTACTACCCAGGTGCCGACACCGATGGAGTGTTGGTGTTGTTGCCCACGGCGCAAGTGGGGGCAGACATTCGCAGCGAAGTCGGTATCGACGACTACATCCTGGACATCAGCGTCACAAGCAACCGCCAGGACTGCAACAGTGTTTTGGGCCTTGCCCGAGAAGTAGCCGTTGCGCTGGGAAAAACCTGCAAATCACCCGACGTTTCCTACACGGAATCTTGCGCAAAGACATCCGACCTGGTAACAGTGGACGTTGTGGCAAAAGACCTTTGCACATGTTATTTTATGCAAGGCGTTACCGACGTGGAAATTAAACCGTCCCCCGTTTGGATGACATCACGTCTTGCCAAGGTGGGACTGCACGGAATAAACAACCTCGTGGACATAACAAACTACGTGCTGTTTGAAATCGGTCAGCCCATGCATGCGTTTGACTACGCCGACATCAACGACCACACAATAATTGTAAGACGGGCGGAAAACGGCGAAAAAATTATTCCGCTGGACGGGAAAGAATACACTTTGACAAGCGAAGACCTCGTCATTGCCGACAAAACCCGTGCCGTAGGACTTGCAGGCATTATGGGCGGAGCAAACTCCGGCATTAAAAACACAACCAAATGCGTAATGTTTGAATCGGCAAGTTTTGCAAGAGGCAACATACGCAAAACCAGCAGACGTTTGGGCTTGCGTTCCGATTCTTCCGCACGTTTCGAAAAGGGTATCGAAACCTACACAAACAACTTGGGACTTTCCCGTGCTTTGCATCTGGCGGAACAGTTGCATTGCGGAAAAATCACTTGCGGAAGAATTGCCGTAGGGGAAGTTGCAAAGGAAAAAACGGTAAGTTTCAAAAAACAAAAGGTGGAAAAACTGTTGGGAATTGTCATTCCCGATAAGGAAATAAGGCGTATTCTCAACTTGCTCAACATAGGCGTTGAAATTACCGACGACACGCTCACCTGCACGGTACCCCCTTACAGGGACGACATCGCAAGGGATTGCGACATTGTGGAAGAACTTATCCGTGTGTACGGCTACGACAACATAACCGGCACTTTGATGGAAAATTCTCACATTACCTGCGGCGGAAAAACACAGGAAGACAAGTTGTGCGACAAAGTGCGCAGTGTGCTTACAGGCATGCGTTACAACGAATGTGTATTTTATCCTTTCGGCGGAAAGGCTTTGTTTGACAAAGCGTCGATAGAACCTGTGGATGAAAGCAAGTATATTCACATTCTCAACCCGATAGGGGAAGAACTTTCCCTTATGAACACATCGCTTGCGCCGAATATGCTGCAATGCGTGTCGCTTAACCTCACAAGAAACATGCACGAACTGCGTTTGTTCGAGATAGGAAAGGCGTATCTTGCGGACAGTTTGCCCTTGACAACCCTTCCCGTTGAGGAAAAACGTCTTTCGGTGGCTGCAACTGAAGTAACTTTTGAACAGTTCCGTGATGTTGTGTTGCAGGTTGTTCATGCTTTTGTGGACGGAGGCGTTAAACTTGTGCGTTCACAAAACACTGTTTTGCACCCGGGGATTTCCGCCGATATCTACATTGACGGCAAGTTGTGCGGTAGTTTCGGCAAAATCCATCCGCAAATTGCACAAAACTTCGACATTGGGGTGGATTGCTACTTTGCGGAAATCGTGCTTCAGACACTGTTTGACGCCAGACGTTCGGAAATAGTCTTTGAACCTTTCGGAAAGTTCCCGTCCATCACACGAGATTTTGCCTTCGTTACGGACGAAGATACTGCCGCTCAGGACATAATGAACGAATTTTTGGCGTTGCCTCACGTTTGTCAGACAAATTTGTTTGACGTGTACCGCAGCGAACAGATTGGCGCAGGCAAAAAAAGTCTGGCAATTTCCGTGGAATTTAAGGACAACACCAAAACATTGCAGGACAGCGACATAGAAAAACAGGTAGGCAAGGCGCTGAAAAACATAAAGGAAAAATACGGAGCGGAACTGCGTTAGATGAAGGGCAACTACGAAATTCTTGCACCTGCCGGAAGCGAACAACAGTTGACTGCGGCGGTAAACAACGGGTGCAATTCCGTGTATCTCGGTTTAGACGGTTTCAACGCACGGATGAAAGCACCGAACTTCACTGCTCAAAACATAGGGCAGTGGGTGGATTATTGTCATTTTTTCGGCGTCAAAGTCTACGTTACCGTCAACACATCACTTAAAAACGAAGAATTTGACAGCGCACGCAAAATGCTTATTACCGCCTACGAGAACAATGCCGACGGCGTAATAGTAACGGATTTGGCATTACTGAAATTTGCCGCAACTCTGCCAAAACCTTTTGAGGTAGTCGCAAGCACCCAGTTGAACGCTCACGACGACTTTGGCGCAAGATTTTTGAAAAAACTCGGGGCAACAACGGTGGTGTGTGCAAGGGAAAGCACCTTGGAAGAAATACGCCGTATCAGTCAAAGCGGTGTAAATACCGAATGTTTTTTGCACGGAGCGTTGTGCGGTTGTCAATCGGGGCAGTGCCTGTTTTCCTCCATGGTGGGCGGAAACAGTGGAAACCGTGGTTTGTGCGCACAGCCGTGCCGAAAACTGTACAAGTCCAACATTGGAAGGTTTACAAAAGGGGCATATCTGCTTTCCCCTTGCGATAACTGCGGATTGCAAACTGCCGAACAACTTTTGAAAATCGGTGTTACCACATTCAAAATAGAAGGGAGAAACCGCCGTGCGGAATACGCAGGCATTACCTCCGCCGTGTATTCCAAGTTTTTTGCCGACGGTTTCAAAAGCGATACTAATATGCACGAAACGCTTTGCGAAGCCTACAACAGGGGAAACCTGCCTGCATGCAACTACCTTTACGGCAAAAACGACGGAATAATTTTCCCGTCGGTGCAAAATCACATAGGTGTTGCCGTTGGCAAAGTGGTGAAAGGCGGAGTGAAATGCGCTGTCCCCCTCACCAAAGGCGACGGACTTAAAATTTTTGACGGCGAAAAAGAAGTTTGCGGCGGAGTAGCGTTGGAAAGCGGTAGCGGCGTTGTCAGGGTTTCCTTCTCGGGAAAAGTTGCTGAATGCATGACCGTGCGACGTACTACCGACGTTCTTTTGTGCGAGCAAACGCTAAACGCTCGCAAAAAACTGCCTATATCGTTGCATTTGCGTGCATTTGCTGATGAAAAGGCACAACTTTTTGCACAGTGCAACGGCACAAATATTTGCGTGGAAAGTGAAGAATTCTGTCAGAAAGCCCAAAATGCGTCCCTTTCGGAGCAACAACTTAAAGAACAACTCTGTAAAACAGGCGATTGGCAATATACTATTTCAGACATAGCAATAGAAACAGACGGCATTTTCATGCCAAAATCGCAAATAAACGCTTTACGCAGAAAATGTTTCCAAGTTTTGCACAATGAGATAATTGCCGAATACAACAGAAAATTTTCCGCACGCAAAAACGTGTTGCCGTCGGAATGCGACAACACGATGCACGACGACGCACAGTTAATGCAAAAACCGTGTCTTGCAGTAATTTGCAACAATGTCCGTCAAATTGACGAAGCGTTAACTGTGGCGGATTACGTAATTTTGAAGAGTGAAATGCTGGACGAAAAATGCGTAGAAGAGGTGGACGGTAAGGGTGTGTTTTTGTACTTGCCGTCATTTTCCGACAATGGCTATCTGCGCAAAATTCTTGAAGGAAAAAAGGTGGGAATTGTTTGCCACAATGTAGGACAGGTACAGTTGGCAAGAGAACTGAATCTCAAATACATTGCCGGCAGTGGTCTCAGCATCTACAACGATTACATGGCGGAGATTTTCGAGGATGCCGAAACATTTTTCTATTCGCAGGAACTGACGCTGAAAGAAATTAGTTTGTTTCATAATAAAACAGGCATCGTGTTTGTTGACGGACAGTTGACATTGATGAAATTGGTGCATTGCCCCTACAAAGTTGTTTTCGGCGGAACCTGTGCCGATTGCAAATCGGAAAAACCTCTCCGCTACACCGACGAATTAGGCAACGAATTCTATTTTTGCAGATACAAAGATTCACGCTGTACTTTTGAACTTTGCAACGGCAAAAAACTTTCTGCAGTTGGCAAACTGCACGAATCGGGCAGGTACTGCGTAGACTTCAACCGTGATGTGGTGAAACACTATCTGTTGCTTAACAAGGGAAAAGAGGACGGCTACACGGAGCAACAACCGTTCACCCGTGGCAGACTGTTTTCCAAGATAAACTGACCTATTGCACAATTATTTACCATGATAAACTCTAAAACTTTGACAAAACTTCAATATGCCGACATAATGGAACAGGTTTCACACTTTGCGGTAAGTAGTGTTGCAAAAGCAAAGGTGCAGAAATTGCGTCCTTTTGCCACCTACGAAGAAGCGCAAAAAGCGTTGGAAGAAGCAAAGCAGGCGTACAGTCTGTTTCAGTACGAAACTTCCTTTGACCTTTCGGTGGACGACGTTGCGGAAATTTGCTCTCTCGCTCGGGTAGGCTCCTGCCTTTCGATGGGGCAACTGTTGCAAATAATGCGCACGCTACGCACGGCACGCAACCTGCAAACGGCGCTTTTTACCGACTACGGCACAGACATATCGCTGTTGCAAACCCGTGCCTGCGCCTTGTACGTAGACAAGGATTTGGAGGAGGACATTGATTTTTGCATTTTGAGCGAAGAGGAAATGAACGACAAAGCGTCGGAACAACTGTTCGCTATCAGAAAAAAAATCAAGGCGATAAACGCCGACATCAAGCAAAAGTTGCAAAGTTACACCAAAAACAGCGAACTTTCCAAGTATTTGCAGGACAGCATCGTTACTTTGCGTGGCGACAGATACGTTATTCCCGTCAAGCAGGAATACAAAGGTTTTGTAAACGGAATTGTACACGATCAATCGGCAACGGGCGCAACTCTTTTTGTGGAACCAATGGCAATAGTGCAACTGAACAACGCCCTGCGAGAAGCCACTCTCGAAGAAAAAGCGGAAATACAAAGAATTTTGCAGGCATTTACCGACAGAATATCTCCTGTTTCGCAAAAGATCGTTGTTTCGGAAGAAACTATCAGCGACATAGACGTAATTTTCAGCAAGACAAAGTACGCTTTGGAAAATAAATGTACCTTGCCTATTCTCAACGACAGCGGTTTTATAAACCTCAAAAAAGCACGCCATCCGCTGATTGACAAACGCAAAGTTGTGCCCATTTCCGTAAGTTTGGGCAAGGACTACGACATAATTGTCGTTACGGGACCAAACACGGGCGGAAAAACCGTTACGCTGAAAACAATCGGGCTTATGTGTTTACTTGCCATGAGCGGAATGTTTGTCCCGTGTGGCGAAGACAGCGTGGTTTCCTATTTTGACGATATATTTTGTGACATAGGCGATGAACAAAGCATCGAACAGAACCTGTCCACGTTTTCAGGACATATTACCAACTTGCGGGACATTCTCAACGTCTGCAAAAAGGGCGATCTTGTGCTTATCGACGAAGTCGGCGCAGGCACGGAGCCAAACGAAGGCACTGCGCTGGCATTGGCTGTTACGGAATTTTTGCGTAAAAGCGGTGCAAAGTGCGTCATTACTACCCACTACGGAAAACTGAAAGAATATTCGCTTTCCACGCCACGGGTGGAAAACGCCTCAATGGAATTTGACCTGCAAACGCTTGCCCCGACTTACAAACTGATAATGGGGGTGCCAGGCAGTTCCAACGCCTTGGCAATAGCCTCCAAACTAGGAATGCGTAAAGACGTAATAGATTTTGCACGGGAAAACGTTTCCGACGAAAAGTTGGCGTTTGAGCGGGTGCTGCAAAACGCCGACAAAATCAGAAAGCAATACGAAGAACAGTTGGATGCAGTGGAAAACGAACGCAAACTTTTGCAGGAAGAAAGAGAAAAAACCAAACGTCTGAACGGAAGTTTGCAAAACGAACGGGAAAAGTTGTTGCAGGGCTCGAAAAAAGAAGCGGAAAAAATAGTGGAAAAAGCCAAAGAACAGGCTGATGAAATTATTGCTGAAATGAAAGAGTTGCTCACCGGCAACGAAATAGCCGACAGAGATTTGTTTGCCGCACGTGCCAAAGCAAAACAACTGAAAAACATATCTTTCCAACAACAGGACAACGACGACGAAATAATTTTCACCGGCGACAAGCTGGACTTTTCCAAACTCAAAGTGGGCGATACCGTCTATTCCAACCGCCTCGGTGTACAGGTGAAAGTCACCGATATTAAAAGTCCCAAAAGAATTACCGTGCGTTGCGGTTCTATCAGTACGGAAGTTACCGCCGACGACCTTTATTACAGCGTATCGGAAGTAAACAAAAAAACTGCTCGTACCTATGGCGGAAAATCCTCCCCCAAAACGGAAATAAACACACGAAGCATAAACAACGAGATAAATGTCATTGGTCAAACTGTGGATGAAGCGGTGTCCAACGTCGATGCGTTCATCGATCAGGCATTGCTTGCGGGGCTGAACCAAATCTGGATAATTCACGGCATGGGGACGGGACGTTTGCGTGCAGGCATACATTCATATTTGCGCAACAACAAAAACGTTTTGGATTTCCGTCTAGGCAAATACGGCGAAGGCGAAAGCGGTGTAACGGTAGTTACGTTGAAGTAACAAAATGCCGTGCAACGACGGCAGTGTTGCTTAAAGTACCGTTTTCTTAAAGACAAAGCACCTTTGAAAGACAATTTTTTCTTCACGGTAAATATGCCAAAATTACCAAAGCGAAACATGTTTTCAGTTGGCAAGGGAAGTTGTAAAGTGTTTGTAAGGGCATTTGACACAAACATATTGAAGCGAACATAAAGGAAAAAACGCAAATTTTGTTGTTTTGCGACATATAAACACAAAATTATATCAGAATACTGCATTTTGCAGAATAGTATTACAGACATAATATATGAAAATTTGTTATTTTGACAACTGTGCCACAACACGAATCGACGACGGTGTTTTGGCAAAAATAGAAGAATATCAGCGGGACAGATATTTCAATCCGTCTTCACGCAGCAGTGCAAGTTTGCTTGTTTCCAACGAAATGGCACTTTCCCGAGAAAAAATAGCCAAAAGTCTCGGGGCACAAAACATGTCCGTCTACTTTACGTCAGGAGGAACCGAATCGGACAATATTGCGATTTTCGGCGCAGTAAAATCACGCAAAGGCAATATTGTTGCCACCATGTCGGAACATTCCGCAGTGTACAACACCTTGCTGGAACTTCAAAGCCGAGGTTACCAACTACGTTTGGCAAAAGTTTCCAACGACGGACACATAGACGTCGATGATTTCCTTTCCAAGGTCGATGCCGACACGGTGCTTGCCTGTTTCATGCACGTCAACAACGAAACGGGCGCAATAAACGATGTAAAGGACATAAACGACAAGGTAAAAAGTAAAAATCCACGCACAATCACCTTTTCCGACGGTATTCAGGCAATGGGAAAAATCCCCGTCAACCTTGCCAACCTCGGAGTTGACCTGTACACGCTTTCCGGACACAAATTTCACGCAGGTAAGGGATGCGGTGTACTTTTTGTGAAAAACGGGGTAAAAATATCTTCTTTGGTGTACGGTGGCGGACAGGAAAAGGGTATGCGTTCGGGGACGGAATACGTCGGCGGTGCAATCGCTTTGGGAGATGCCGTGCAGTTGGCTGTTACCAATGTTCCGCAAAACACACAGAAATTTTTGCATTTCAAAGAGATTATACGCAATGCAATATCGGACGCACATTGCCGTGAACTTTGTGTGGAAAATTGCTCACCTGCAATAATGACTTTGGCGTTTGAAAATATCAAAGGCGAAGTGTTGCTTCACATGTTGGAAAGTTACGGCATAATTGTCGGCACGGGTTCGGCATGCAGTTCAAAAAATAAACAAAGCCGCATTGCCAAAGCAATAGGGCTGGAAAAGCAATTTGTGGAAGGCGTAATCCGTTTGAGTTTTTCCAAGTACAACACCGAGGAAGAAGTAATATTCCTTGCGGAAAAACTGAAAGACTGTTCGCAAGCGTTGCGTGCGACAATGTTTGGGAAGTAGTATTTACAAAACGTTTGAATATTGCGAAATTTCTGCACGTGGAATTTTCAGCGTTTCTGCAAACCGATCAAGCAAATGTGGTTTCAACACTTTGATTTTTAACCTTCGACGTTTGTTTGAAAAGGCATTAGCCGACGTCAAATTGAAGCGTTCACGGTGTTTGCTTTGTCTAATCGCATGACTAAAAATTAGTTTGTACGGTTACCTTCAAAGCGCAGTGCAAAAAGCAATTTTCAAATATTCAGCAGTTTGCAATATTTCACCGTGAAAATTGAAACCTGTATCTTGTTTTGTCAAAACGTTTTCCCTCTTCGTCATGGCGGGCATTTTAGGACAACGTTCTAAACAGACGGAATACGGAACGTTGCCGACCTGTCGCCCCCTATGAAAACTATTTTTTGGGTAGGCGTTGGACGAACACTAGGAAGTATACACATCAAGCAAGAATAAATTTATCATTGAAAAATTATTTCAAGGAGCAAAAATGAAAGTAGTTATCATTCGTTACTCGGAAATTCACCTGAAAGGCAACAACAAGGAATTTTTTGAAAGTGCGCTTATTTCCAATTTAAAATTTGCACTGAAAGAATTTAAGTACGATTTTGCAAGAAGCAATGCACGTTACATCATACGCAATTTCCAACAGGATAATCTTCCTCAAATCATTGACGCCGTCAAAAACGTTTTCGGCGTTCACTCTCTCAGCGTGGCGGAAGAAGTGCCTTCCAATCTGGAAGAAATTCGCAGTGCGGCAATTTCCATTGCTCCCAAGAGCGGCACTTTCAAGGTAAACACCAACCGTGCCGACAAACGCTTCCCCATGCGTTCCATGGACGTTTCGTCAGAAATAGGAGGCGACATTTTGAATGCAAATCCATCCCTTACCGTGGACATACACCAACCGCAAACGGTAATCAACATAGACATTCGAGAAAACGGAAAAACTTTCGTGTACAGCGACGTAATAAAGGCGGTAAACGGAATGCCCGTAGGTACCGGCGGAAAGGGAATTGCAATGCTTTCGGGAGGTATTGACAGTCCCGTGGCAATTTACATGATGGCAAAGCGTGGTATGACATTGCGTGCGGTTCATTTTCACAGTTTTCCTTTCACAAGCATGCAAGCACGCCAAAAGGTGTTGGATTTGGCAAAAATCGTCAAGAAGTACACTTTGCGTATGACGGTGGACGTTGTCAGTTTTACGGAAATACAAACGGCAATACACGAAAAATGCCCCGAAGAATACATGATAACGATTATGCGCCGCTTTATGATGCGCATTGCCGAACGCTTGGCGAAACTCAACGGTGCAGGTGCCGTGATAACGGGTGAAAGTTTGGGACAGGTGGCAAGTCAGACATTGGAAAGCATCACAAGCACAAATGCAGTGGCGACAATTCCCGTGCTTCGTCCGCTTATCGGATTTGACAAGGACGACATTATTGAAATAGCACAAAAAATCGGCACATATGAAACTTCTATTTTGCCCTACGAAGATTGTTGTACTATTTTTCTTCCTAAACGTCCCGTAACAAAGCCGAGGCTTTCGGCAGTGGAAAAAGTGGAAAGCGTTTTAGACGTGGAAACTTTGGTGGAAAACGCTTTGAACAGCGTGGAATCGGTGGTAATAGAGTAGCGGTGGGTAAACACACGCATCAATTTGCATCTGTTGCGTGTGTCGTTTTACGAACATATTCACCTCGACAACAGACAAGGCGTGAAAGGTTACAAAAAAAACATTTGCTGATTAAGGGAGAAGGACGACCGTTGATCTGTATGTCTGGGGTGGCGGTAGTAACGTTCCTCATTCCTTGCAAAATAACATGCGTCGGCGCACAAGTTACTAACCTTCAAAAAAATTTTTCCTCGCTCTTAAAGTTTGTTCATACTAGAGAACACCGTTGGAAACATTTCTTGGTATTTGCCTGTAAATACAAAAACTTTGAATACTACCGATAAAATTTGCCTTGTCAGACACAGGAAAATTACCAAACACAATCAAATCGGAAAGGCGGTTTTGATTATTACAAGTGGTGCGTTAAAATAACAGACATGCTAATCTGTCGTGACAACATCGTGTTTGCTGTATTTTGACAACTTGCAGTACTATTTACGTCGACAAGACTTCTTTGGTGCTTATTGGTGGTGCATTCAAAAAAAATGACATGTTAGTTTATCTTACAGCCGTCATGTATGTTGCATTTTGCCAATTTACAGAATACTATTACAGACATAACATCAAATTGCGACAAAATAAACGGCGTTAAGTGACACATTAGCGTTTGTTGCTTCAAAAAAACACAAAGCCGATTGTAAATGCAATTTTTACCGTCAGTAATCATAAAATAAACAGCCTGCAATGTATTTACCTTGCAGGCTGTTTTTGTAAATAACCATGTCTTTGAAGCTTTGTTTTTGTAACTGAAAACTTCTAATAGCAACTCTGTTTTTGTATTAAATCCTGTTTTTTGTAATTAAAGCTTTGTTTTGTAACCGAAAACATCTAATAGCAAAAGAGCAAAACTTATCGGGAAAGTGAAACACAAAAAGCATACAGAAAACTAACGGGAATGTATTTCTGTGCACGCCCCACAAACAGGATTGTGTTGCAGTTGAATTTTTTTATTTTCCCAATGACGGCAGTAGCCAGAAGTCCCAAAAGTTTTTTTCTTCCGCTTTTTTGACAATTATTTTAGGAGTAGTGTACAGCAATTCTTCGTCCTGCCAAAGTTCTGCAAAGTATTCCCCGTTTTCCACTCTTGTTGTAAAGATTTCCTGTTTTTCTCCGCCGTTTACACGGTATATTTTCCAATATCTTCCCTCTGAAAGAACGGGCAACACCAGGTTTATTTGTCCGTCCACAATTTCGGTGGTCAAAGTGTAACGGAAAATCTCTTTTTGTTGTGTTTCGGTGGGCTTGTTGTTTACATCGAACCAAAATTTTTCGCCGCTTTCCGACAGTTTTACAAGTTGATTGCCGTACAGTTGTTTTTTGTCCACAGTAAGTTGCACGACACCCTGTGGCGGTGTAAAATCGGCAGGTTTCTCTTTGCAAATTACTTTAAGAACCTTGTCGGCAAGTTGACAGGGAGCCGTTGCGCCGTTGACGCTGTTTGGCAATTCACCCCCGAAACGAAACACAAATGTGTTGGAAGTTGTGTAACCTGCCACAACTGCCACAGAATTGCCTTCACTGTCCCCCACAGTTCCCGTTTTGGCTGCAACCTGGAAGGGAAGATTGCCCAAAGCTTTCGCTGTGCCTTGTTTCGTTGCGCACTTGAGCATGTCCGTCATAAGATACGTTGATTTTGCGTCAAACACGCTTTGAGGATGTGCAGTGTCTTTGTATAGCACCTTGTCGCCCTGCTTTACCTGCTTAATGCAACTCACTTCGTTGCACACTCCGTTGTTAGCAAGTGTGGCGTAGCACTTTGCCAACTGCAAAACAGTCATGCCTCCGTCTATATTTCCCAACGCCAAAGAAAGATTTTCTTCTCCGTAAAAGCCCATTTTTCCAAGGTATTTCTTGGCAGTTTCAAGCCCCAAAGTGTTTAATGTTTTTACGGCGGGAATATTCAGACTTTTTATTACGGCGTTTTTGACGGTAGTCCAACCGTTGTATCCGTTGGCGTTGGTGGGTTTGTAACCGGAAAAATCCGTTGGCTCGTCCAAAACAGGCGACGCCTGCGTAATCAGTTTTTCGCAGAGGGCGGGCGTGTAGACGGCAATGGGTTTTGCCGTGCTTCCTATTTGTTTACTGCGCATTGCGCCTTCTCCACGGAAGTAGCAGGCAAGCACTTTTCCTTGGTTATCGCAAATTACAGCGGCAATTTCCGCTTTGTTACCGTTTTTATCCAGCGTTTCGTCGTGTGAGGCGATGCCGTACAAGGTGCTTTGCATTGACGGTTCGCAGTAGGTTTCTATTACAATTTTACTGTGCAAAAGTTGTTGCTGCGACATTTTCAGTACGTTTTCCGCCTCATTTAACACCAAATTTACGTAGGTTTTTTCAAAAGTGTTGTGGTAGGGGATGTACGTTATTGTTTCGTTTATTGCGGCGGAATATTCTTCATCGGTAATTACCCCCTGCTGATGCATCAACGACAGCACGGTATCTCTTCTTTTTCGGCATTTGGCAACGTTTTTGTCGGGAGCGTAACTGTTTGGCGCTTTGATCATCCCAGCAAGCAAGGCACTTTCCGCAACGGTCAGGTCGCTTGCCTTTTTGTCAAAGTAGACGTTTGCGGCATTTTCGATACCGTAGGCATTGCGTCCGAAGTAAATGGTGTTAAGGTACATTTCCAAAATTTCCTCTTTGCTGTGGCGTTTTTCCAACTGCAACGCCAGCAACATTTCATTTACTTTGCGTCTGAAATTTTTGCCGTTGTCAAGGTGCGTATTCTTTATCAGTTGTTGAGTAATGGTGGAGGCGCCTTCTTTCAATCCGCCGCTTTTTACATTGTGAAGCACTGCGCCGCCAACACGTTTCAGGTCGATACCACGGTGGGAAAAGAATCTTTTGTCTTCCACGGCAACAAAAGCCATGTAGGTGTATTTGTGCAGCGAAGACAGCGGTACCTGCTTATTTTCTCCGAAATACATTGCGTCGGCAAGTTCATTGCCGCCGTTGTCGACAATTTTCAGCGAAAAACAGGCGTCGTTCAGTTTGCTTTCGTCGTAACGCACGTAGCCGTCGCTTTTTTGCAACGCAGTGAGAAACACCAGCAAAGAAAGGGAACAAATCAAAACCGTTACGCAAAGGGAAATGGTAACTATCTTTATTACTTTTTTAGTCATAGTATTTATATTCTTTGTTGTTTGTATTTTTATATTTATTTTTCTTGAAAAATCTTAAAAAAGATAGTAAAATGTTTTTATATGTGGAAGTATGCATATGACGAGGTTCATATGCTCGGAGGTTATTTTTGAAGTACTTTATTCACACCTACGGGTGTCAGATGAACATTCACGATTCGGAAAAAATTGCAGGAATGTTGCGTGAATTGGGCTGTACCGAATGCGAAAACGCCGATCAGGCAGACGTTGTGGTGTTCAATACCTGTTGCATAAGAGAAACTGCCGAAAAAAAAATTTACGGGCACATCGGACAGTTGAAAAAACTCAAACGTAAAAATCCCGAAAAAATCGTTGCTGTGTGCGGATGCATGTCGCAACAGGAAGGCGTAGCCGATATAATCAGGCAAAAATATCCCTTCGTTGACATTATTTTGGGCACCGGCAACCTTCATATGCTTAAAGATGCCGTTGTGCAGGCTCAAAACCGCAAAAAATTTGTCAATACGGATTTTTGCGTGTACAACGAAGAAGATTTTTCGCAGTATCGCACAAGTTATCCCAATGCATGGGTGAACATTAACTACGGTTGCAACAACTTTTGCACCTACTGTATCGTTCCCTACGTCAGGGGACGTGAACGCAGCCGTGCTTTGGAAGACGTTCTCAAAGAAGTGAAAAGTCTGTTGGATGAAGGATACAAAGAAATAACCCTTCTCGGGCAAAACGTCAATTCCTACGGAAAAGATTTGCCAAACAATGTGACTTTTGCTACATTGCTCAACGAAATAGCAAAACTTCCGGGAAAATTCCGTTTGCGTTTTATGACTTCCCACCCGAAGGACCTCACCGAAGACATAATAGACGCAATTGCCGCCTGCCCCAATATCTGCGACAACGTGCATTTGCCCGTACAAAGCGGTAGCACGGAAATTTTGCGCAAAATGAACAGGCACTACACTCGTGAAGATTACCTTGCATTAGTGGAAAAGATACGCAGTAAAATTCCCGATGTAGGCATAACGACGGACATTATGGTGGGTTTCCCCGGCGAAACGGAAGAGGATTTTTGCGACACCTTGGATTTGGTTCGCAAGGCAAAGTTCAGTTCGGCTTTCTGCTTTGTCTACTCACGCAGAAAAGGCACACCCGCCTATTCCATGGAACAGGTGCCCGACGACGTCAAGCAGGACAGGATAGAACGTCTGCTTGCCTGCCAAAATGAAGTTACCAAGCAAATAAGCAAAACAATGGTGGGCAAAAGGTACGAAGTACTTGTGGAAGGGGCAAACTTCCGTTACGACAACACAATGTGCGGACGAACGGAAAGCGGAAGGCTTGTAAACTTTCACTGTGACGACAGTTACACGGGCAAATTTGTAACGGTAGAGATTGAAAGAGCAAGTTCTGCCACACTGTGGGGCAGAATTGTTACGGAGGAATAATGGCAGATTTTTCACCCATGATGAAACATTACCTCAGCGTCAAAGAGCAGTACAAAGACTGCATTTTGCTGTATCGCTTGGGCGACTTTTACGAAATGTTTTTTGAAGACGCCGAAAAAGCCAGCAAAATTCTCGATCTGACGCTGACAGGCAGAAATTGCGGTTTGCAAGAGCGTGCGCCCATGTGCGGCGTTCCCTACCACGCTGTGGACAACTACATTGCCAAACTCATCGACGCCGGACAAAAGGTAGCAATATGCGAACAACTTTCCGACCCCAAAGACAAAAGCAGAGAAATGGTGGACAGGGACGTAGTGCGTGTGATAACTCCCGGCACAGTGGTGGAAAGCGACATTCTGGAAGACAAACGAAGCAATTACATTGCATGCGTGTGCAGCGGAGAAAAAATCGGCGTAGCCTTTTGCGACGTATCCACGGGAGAATTTTGCACGTCGGAACTTTCCGGCGACGCTTCGCAACTCAAAGATTTGCAGGAACTGCTTGTTTCCTACAAACCTGCGGAAATCATTTGTAACAATGCCGCATTGCAGCAATCATATTCGTTGGAATGTGTAAAAGCAGGGTATGTTCCGCAGTTTACGCTGTACGACGAGGAAAACTTTGACAAAAAACGTTGCCGTGAAAAAACTCTCGAACACTACAAGGTAACGACTTTGGACGGTTTCGGCTTGTCGGGCAAACAGTTTGCCGTGTGCGCATGCGGTGCGTTGCTTTTCTATCTCGACGAAACGCAAAAGAGGGAACTTTCTCACCTCAGAAATATTCGCTACGTGGACAAAAACCGCTACATGTCCATAGACGTCAAAACACGTCGCAATCTGGAACTGACCGTTTCTTACAGGGAAAACAAACGTACGGGCAGTCTTTTGTGGCTTTTGGACAAAACGGAAACATCCATGGGGGCAAGAATGCTTGCCGACTGGGTAGACAGACCGCTGCAAAAAGCCTCAATGATAAATGCCCGTCTGGACGGTGTGGAAGAGTTGTTCGGAGCGTACCTCAAACGCAACAATTTGTGCAAAGCGTTGCACGGCGTGTACGATATCGAGCGACTGACGTCCAAAATTGCCTACAACAATCTTACGCCCAAAGACTGCGTAAGTCTCAAAAAATCCTTACAGGCTTTGCCTGCCGTCAAACAACTTATTTCCGACTGTCGCAGCAAAATACTCAAAGACATTTTTGTCGGCATGGATTGTCTGGAAAACGTAGCAGACCTCTTGGAAAAAGCAATAATCGAAGACGTGCCCGTTGTTGTAAAGGACGCCGATTTCATAAAGGAAGGATTCAATGCGCAACTTGACGAACTCTACGATTTTGCCAAAAACGGCGGTAACAAAATTGCACAGTTGGAAGAATACGAACGCAACCGCACCGGCATTCGCACGCTCAAACTGGGATACAACAAAATTTTCGGCTACTACTTTGAGGTGAGCAATTCCTTCAAAAATATGGTGCCGGAAAACTTCATACGCAAACAGACGCTGACTACGGGAGAACGTTTCGTAAGTCCGGAACTGAAAGAACTTGAAGAAAAAATGCTGACGGCGCTGGAAGGCAAACAACGTCTGCAAAAGAAAATTTTTGACGACATCCGCAACAATCTGTTGCAGTACATTCCAACGTTGCAGCAGACGGCTCAATGCGTGGCTGCTCTCGACTGTTTGCTTTCTTTGGCAACGGTGGCGCAAACAAACGATTACTGCAAACCGAAAATAAACACAAAAAATACGCAACTTAACATTACCGAGGGACGCCATCCCATTGTGGAAAGTTACCTGAAACGGGACAACTTCATCACAAACGACGTACATCTTGACACGGAAGAAAACCGCACAATGGTAATTACTGGTCCCAACATGGCAGGCAAAAGCACCTACATGCGGCAAGTTGCCCTGATAACGCTTATGGCGCATATCGGGTCATTTGTGCCCGCTTCGTCGGCGGAAATTCCCATTGTAGACAAAATTTTCACCCGTGTGGGGGCAAGCGACGATTTGGCGTTCAATCAAAGCACCTTCATGGTGGAAATGGTGGAAGTTGCAAACATTCTCAACAACGCCACTACAAACAGCCTCATTATTCTGGACGAAGTGGGACGTGGCACGTCCACTTTTGACGGACTTTCCATCGCTTGGGCTGTAATGGAATACGTTTCGCAGAAAGTACGTGCAAAAACTCTTTTTGCCACACACTATCACGAACTGACGGAACTGGAAGGACGTGTGGACGGCGTGAAAAACTACCGCATCACCGTTAAAGAATTTAACGGTTCGGTAATTTTCCTGCACAAAATTGCAAGAGGGGGCGCAAACAAAAGTTTCGGCATAGAGGTTGCCAAACTTGCAGGCGTACCCCAACAGGTTTGCGACAGGGCAAAGGAAATTGTTTCCATGTTGGAGTGCAGCAACATCAGTTACAACATCGAAAATTTGCAGGAAACCATGCAAAACAGAAAAAGCAACCGCACGGCGCAGGAAGTGGCGTCCATCTTGCGGGATATCGACATAAACAGACTTTCGCCGATAGAGGCGTTTGACATTCTGAACAATCTGGTCAAGAGGGTGAAACAAAGTGATTAGTAACAGAATAAACGTTTTGACGCCCGACATCTACAATAAAATTTCCGCAGGCGAGGTGGTGGAAAAACCTGCCTCGGCTTTGAAGGAAGTTGTGGAAAACAGCATCGATGCAGGCGCAAGACGAATTTTGATAGAAGTTACCGACGGCGGTTTCCAACTCATTTCCGTTTCCGACAACGGTAGCGGCATTTATGAAGAGGATTTGGAAGCGGCTTTCATCAAACACGCAACAAGCAAACTTTCTTCGGCGGAAGACTTGACTTCCATACAGACGTTGGGATTCCGTGGAGAGGCGTTGTCCAGCATTGCGGCGGTTTCACGCATAAAACTTACTTCACGAAAAGCCACCTCAGAAACGGGCGTCACCGTTACGGTGGAAAACGGAAAGATAACCTCAAAGCAGTACGTTTCCGCCAATGTAGGCACTAAAATTGAAATAAGAGATTTGTTCTACAACACGCCTGCACGCAAAAAATTTATGAAAGCCCCTGCACGTGAAGCAGTGGACATTTCCAAATTTGTTGCTAAACTGATACTGACCAATCCGAATTTACAAATAACTTACATTTTGGACGGAAAAACGGTGTATCAGACAAAGGGGGAAGGACTGTCCGAAGCGATTTTCGCCGTGTACGGAGCCGACTGCCTGGAAAACTGTCTTCCCGTCAGATACGACGGCGAGGCAATAAGCATCAACGGCTACATCGGCTCACCGCAATACTCAAAACCCAACTCCACCTACCAGACTCTGTCGGTAAACGGTCGCTGCGTAATTGACAAAAACATTCAGAATGCCATTGCGCAAGCCTTTAAACCCTATCTTATGGGAAGGCAGTATCCGTTTTTTGTGTTGGACGTGGCGTTGCCATGCGACACGGTGGACGTAAACGTTCATCCCAGGAAAACCGAAGTCCGTTTTCAAAATTTACAAATGGTGTGCGGAAAATTTTACCGTGCGGTGGAAAAAACGCTGAAAGAATTCACCGAAGCACGTGTAAAGCAAACTTTGGGCGTGGATTCTGCACCGACGCAACAATCGGAACAGGAAGAAATTTACTTTACACCAAACAGGCAATTTGTTCCCAGCACGTTTTTCAAAAACATTTCGGAAATGACAGCCGACCAGGTAAGCGATGTGCTGGAAATACAAAAACAAACAAATCTGCAACGTGTTCAGCCTCTGGAAGAATTTGCCGATGAGTTGGAACGTACGCTAACGGTGCAGTCGGCAAGAAAGGAAATGGGACTGGACGAAGAAGAAGTTCGCCAGCCTGCGGCAACAATGACAATGCAGGCACAGCCGCTACCTGTTGAAACGCCTGCAAAGGGGCAACCTGAACCGCAGGACATTGCCGACGAACTGCTGGAAAAAACACGAGTGCTTGGTTCGGCTTTTCGCACCTATCTTATTTTGGAAATAGACGACAAAGTAATTTTCGTGGATCAGCACGCCGCACACGAGCGTATTTTGTTTGATAAATTTATGGAAGGCAAATCGCAAGCAATGCAGCCGCTGCTTTTTCCCTTTGTGTTTTCCGTAAAGGACGACGAAGCCGACTTTATCGAAAGAAATCTGGAAAACATATTAAAAGCAGGCGTGGAAGTGGAGCCTTTCGGCAAAAACACTTTCCGTATATGTTCCGTTTCGACGTTGCTTGCCGACACCAAAATGGACGAATTTGTACGCTATCTGCTTGCCGATGCAGACAAACTAAACCTGGACGACAAACAACTGATAGTGGAAAAAGTGGCAAGCATGGCTTGCAAGGCTGCCGTTAAGGCAGGATATGTGCTGACGGAATTTGAAATAAAGTACATTTTGAAAGGCATTTACGACAACAAAATTTTGCAATGTCCGCATGGCAGACCGATAACAGTCGTTTTCACCAAAACTCAACTTGAAAAAATGTTCAAGAGGATTGTGTGATGAAGCAGTTTATCGGTATTACAGGCACAACATGCGTGGGCAAAAGCGACATTGCGGTAATGCTTGCGCAAAAATTGCACTGTGAGATAATTTCGGCAGATTCTATGCAAATTTATTGCGGAATGGATATCGGTACCGCAAAAATCAAACCGTCGGAAATGGGGGGAGTTGCCCATTACATGTTGGATATCGTCCAACCAAATCAGGATTTTTCTGCATTTGACTTTGCCGAAAGAGCGTCTCAACTTATTGAAAACGCACAAACACCTCCGATAGTGGTGGGCGGAACGGGGTTTTATTTTGACAGTTTGTTGTACCCGCCGGAGTTTGGAGGCACCGACAAACAGTTGAGGGAAAATCTCAAACGGCAACTGGATGTCTACGGATTGCAGTATTTGCAGGAAAAACTGAAAGAATCGGACAGGGACGCCTACAACTCTATTGACATAAAAAATCCCGCACGTGTGTTGCGTGCATTGGAAATTGCTTTAAGCGGCGAAAAACGCAGTGAAGGCAGAGGGAAAAACAGAGAACCTCGCTTTCAATGCAAACTGTTTGTGTTGCAACTGGACAGGACAAGTCTTTACGATAAAATAAACGAGCGTGTCGACCTGATGATACGGCAAGGACTTGTGCAGGAAGTGGGAAATCTTGTTTCTAAATTCGGCTATTGCGACACTTCGGCATTTTCGGCAATAGGCTACAAAGAGATAATATCCTATCTTAAAGGCGAAACGACATTAAGCGAGGCTATAAATCAAATTAAAATAAACACAAGACACTACGCTAAAAGACAGCAAACCTACTTCAAAAAAATGAACGTGTGCAGGTTTATTGACGTTGGGAAACTTTCAAAAGAACAAGTAGTGCAGGAAATAATTCAAACCTTGCAGTAAATGACAGCGAAAAGCAAAACACAAAATAAAATTGTGCAAAGAAACGTAAAATTGCAAATAGTTGTAAAATTGGACTGGAATTCGGCAAATTTAAAGTTTTATCGGACTAATTGCTGTAATTGGCGGAAATTTGCCGTTGATAATGCAATAAAGCAATTTGAAATGCGGTTAAAAAAACGTTTACTGTTGCAATTCTTTTACTAGTTTGAAAAGCACTGTTTCGGCGTGTTTTGTCGCAATACACAAACAATTTTTTACGCAAAACTGCAAATCGGAACTACAAAACGAAGAAAATCACAGCGAAAATAATATAAATTAAACCAAAACAGACCGAAGTATAGCAAAAATACGCATTTTACAGAATACTATGTCAGTAATAGTTTAGAATATAGGAAATGAAATGAACAAGCAAATAGAAGAAATATTGGTAAAAGCAAGAAATAAATTTGAGAAAATAGAGGAAGTTGCGCTTTTCAATCAAAAGAAAGTCCTCACCGCATTCAGAAACAACAAAATTGCATTACGACACTTCAACGGAACCAGCGGATACGGCTATGATGACTCGGGAAGGGATGCATTAAATAATGTTGTAGCAGAAATTTTCGGGACAGAAAGCGCCGTTGTAAGTCCGTCCATTGCATCGGGGACACATGCTTTGACACTGGCTCTTTTTGGCGTTTTGCGCCCAAACGACAGCGTTTTGTCCGTTTGTGGCGAACCTTACGACACTTTGCACGACACAATTTACGGCAAAGGCAACGGAAGTCTTGCCGACTTCGGAGTACATTTCACATGCATTGACCTTGTGGACAACGACTTTAATTACACGGCAATCAAACAGGCTTTGCAGAATCAGTATATAAAAATGGTGTACGTACAGCGTTCACGTGGTTACGCATGGAGATTGGCTCTTTCCATAGCGCAAATACAACGGCTTTGCCGATTTGTCAAGGAAATTTCCCCCAATACGCTTATTTTTTGCGACAACTGTTACGGTGAATTTGTCGAAACACAAGAGCCAACGCAGGTCGGAGTGGATTTCTGCGCAGGTTCATTCATCAAAAACATAGGTGGCGGACTAGCGCCTACAGGCGGATACATTGCCGGTAAATCGTCGGTAGTTCAGCTTGTGGGAGGCAGATTGACTGCGCCTTCGATAGGCACGGAAATAGGTTCTTATGCCTACGGGTACAGGTTGTTTTACCAGGGATTGTTTTTTGCGCCTCACGTTGTCTGTCAGGCATTGAAAACGGCCGTTGCTTTTTCGCAGGCACTCACCGATAAAGGTTACGAGGTTTTACCCCGCCCAAATCAACATTTCGGCGACATTGTCTGTTCCGTCAAATTGCAGGACAAAGGGAAAATGCTTGGATTTTGTCAGGCTATTCAGTCGGTTTCTCCCGTTGACGGATTCGTTACCCCCGAGCCGTGGAAACAGCCCGGCTACAATGACGAGATAATCATGGCGGCAGGGTGCTTTGTTCAAGGTTCTTCCATAGAATTAAGTTGCGACGGCCCCGTTAAACCTCCGTACATTGCCTATCTGCAAGGAGGATTAACCTTCGAACACGGTATTTATGCCTTGGAAAAGGTGCTGGAAATATTGTAATTCAGATGAAACTACAAGATAAAATGTGCTTGTTAAAAGATAAAATATGCTCGAACTTTGATTTCTCCGGCTAAATCACAAGAAAACAACGCTCTGAAGAATACAAAACATGAGCAACATATCGTCAAATATTATAAATTGTTTCTATGTTACCTTAAAGAACGTCGTTTGATATCAAAACGGCGTTTTTTATGCTCGTCGTTTTAAATGATCCATGATATTTATGTATGTTTACTTTCCACGTACTTAGAATATCGGACTCTGATTACTGCGTAAGGACATTGAATGCAAATCAATTGAATGCATGTACACACAGCATAATTTTACACATCGATTTTTGCTTAAACACTTGTAAAATGCTACAAGTTTATTTGCTTTGCGAAAAATTCCTGTAATAATTAAAGAAATATATTCTGTGTACCTTGTAAATGCAGTTTTCATTTTTTAGCGGATTTCTTATTGTTGCATTCAAATTGTACTAAAATTTATCCACTCAAATAAAAAATGCAAGTAAACTATTGCAATAAAAACAAAATTTGTTTTGAAACCTCAACATAGTTCGTTCAGTTAAAATTTAAAATAAATGCTTCTCAGTCCTATGGCAAGCAAAACAGTTATTGCCGCAAGCGTAGCAGTTTTCCGTAGTGTAAACCTTATTTATAAGACTTTTTACATTATTTCAGTTATTTTTTTGAATTTGTTTGAATGTACACAAGACTTCAATACACAAAAAAACGTTTCGCACAATATCTGCAAATAGTCGTTCGCACAATTTTGTGAGCATTTGCATTACTAAAAATTTTCCTTATGTAATGCTTTTTTGCATAACTCTTCATAAATCTTGCAATTGTATTGCATTTATGAAATTAACTTGCCGATGTAAAACAAAATAATCGGGATTTTATTCAAATAGATTTCTTGATTCTGACTCAAAGGCTGTTTCAGCCAGCCAAACAATGTTTATATGTGGAGTCCTCGTCTGTAAATCAAAACAAATTCGTACTATTAAAACTCAATGCTCTAATCCAACACTTGGAAACTTTATGCGAGTCGCTACAAAAAGACGCATTGACGCAATCATGGAAACTGTTTACGGTCGTGCAGGGTCAGAGGCGATCCGAATTTGATACAATTTTTACAAATTAAACCATACGCAGTATAAACCATACGCAATATTGTTTTGTTGTCGAAATCTGTCTGTAATGTTTTTTACTAGGCTAGCCTTACCCCAGAAAATATATGGCTTGCAGAGTGTATTTGAGTCGACAAACGCCAAATTATGCCGATAGGTGAGTCGGGAAACTCGTCACAAAGCAAATAAAACTTTATTAAATTTTCTGAAATGTGATGAACTGTTTTTTTAGAGGGGCAACGTAGCATTACCCAAAAATAGTTGAATGCAAATACGACGTGCATGTGAAAAAGCCTGATTCAGCAAACATAATTTCTAATATTTATCTTAAAAACTATGTTCGGTGTCCAAAGAATTAAATAACTCACATCTTTTATTTGAATAGATAATTTGAGGACAAATAAATAAATCGAACAGGATCAAATATAAGTCAGAATAAAAATTCTCAAGATAGCAATTTGACTAATTTATTTTTAATTATAATAATGACTTTAATAATGACTTTTGATTTTTAATTGCTGTCAGAAGCCGTTTTTCAGCCACAAAAGGGCTCAATCACTCTCAAAAAACGCTTTTTGACCGCTATCTCTTCGCAAAACTATGCTTTTGCGAATAGATATGTGTAAGTCATTTGCCATATACCTGCAAGGAAAAACCTTTGCCCCACGTCAAACAACGCCCTACAAAAGCCAACAAAACAGGCTATTACCGCCCGACAGGGTGTTAATTCAAAACCCGTAGGTGCAAAGGAAGCGTACGAGTTACGCCGCCACTTCCACCACACAGGTGGAATACAAAAACAACACCTTCCACAGCCAACAAAGTGGCGGTCAAAGAAAAACGGCAAGGCAGCCCGCTTGCGGACATTACGCTTGGCGGGCGAACTTGACAGCCACGGCTACCGCCACAACCCTGAGCACACAGGGAAAAGGCTTGCCCTTTTCCCCTTAATCAGCAAACGGTCTTTTTTATGTAACCTTATCGTCGCCCACCTGCTTGGTTGGGTTTGGCGGTGTTTGTTTGCAAACACTGGACAGCAGAGCGGGGAGCCCATTGTAGTTTGTAGTCCTACCTTAAAGGCACGGAAAAGGGCGTTTTGTGCAATGCGGTTCAGCCGACAAACGCCACGCCCGTTGTGCCGACAGGTGCGAGCATTGAAAAAAAAAGAACGGCACGGGGTGCTTATGGACTCTTATGGACTGCTACTGCTGTCTTCTACGTCTGCGTTATCTATATATGTATATGGTCTGCTGCTGCGCAGAAACTCTATGATAGGTTAGTTTCGGGTCTTAGGTCTTATTAAACGCCCTGTAAACTCAACAATAGCATTTAGCCATCTTTTGTTTGAGTCTGCACAGCAAATCCGCAGGCTGTTTCAAAGCCTTATTTTATAGAAAATGCCACTACTACTGCCGAAAAAGTGCAAAATTTTACTCCACGACCGCTATTTATTCGCAAAAACAACATGTATTTATTCGCAAAATCTTGTTTTTACCGTAAAAGTATGATAAAATGCAAATATGTCAAAAACCTATTTTAACAACAGAGATTTAATAAACGTACAGCGCACCGAAAAGATTCTGGATGAAGATTTGCCGGAATTTTGCCGAGAATATTTTGTAGGAATTTCCACTTCCACCAGTGCGCTCACCCGTTTGAATTACGCCTACGATATACGCACTTTTTTCAAGTACATGTGCAGCCGTATCAGTAGGTTTAAGGGCAAAAGCACAAAGGAACTGACTACTGCCGATGTGGAATCGCTTTCCCCTTTTGAGGTTGAAGCATATCTCAACTACATTGAAATTTACAAAGACGAAGATGGCAATCTGATACGCAACGGAGAGCGTGGCAAAAGCCGCAAACTTTCGGCGATACGATCGCTTGTCAAGTACTTTGAAAAAAAACAGGTAATGCGTTTCAACCCCACCGCTTCGGTGGAAACGCCCAAACTGCACGAAAAAGAAATTATTCGTCTTAACACCGAAGAAATCGGTGCTATGCTGGACGTTGTGGAAACGGGCGAAGGGCTTTCGGCACATCAGCAAAAGTATCAGGAAAACACTAAAATACGTGATTTGGCAATAGTCAGCCTGTTTTTGGGAACGGGAATCCGTGTCAGCGAACTTGTGGGAATTGATGTTGACGACGTCAATTTTGACGATTTGAGTTTTGTAGTAACACGAAAAGGCGGCGCACGTGTAATTTTGTACTTTTCCGACGAAATTGCAGGGTATCTGTACGACTATTACAGCATGCGGAAAGCCGACACATCGCTTAAAAACGAGCCTGCACTGTTTTTGTCCTTGCAAAAAAAGCGCATTACAACACGTGCAGTAGAAAATATTGTCAAAAAGTACAGTCAGGTGGCAACGCCGTTGAAACACATTACCCCACACAAATTGCGTTCCACATTCGGCACGCAACTTTACAGAAGTACAGGCGACATTTACGTTGTGGCGGATGTTTTGGGACACAAAGACGTCAACACAACAAAAAAGCACTACGCCGCCATTACCGACGACATAAGGCGCAACGCATCGACAAAAGTCGCTCTGCGCAGCGAAACGGAAGATATAAAAAACGATGAAGACTGAAACAAAACATAACATTCAAAACGTTGCTTTGGTGTATTTAGAGCAACCTTCTAACAACGACGACGAAGTATCGGAACTGTACGATTTGATACGTTCGGCACACGGTGAAGTTAAACTGTTCTGCAAACAAAGCCGAAACACCCCCGACGCAAAAACGCTGGTAGGTTCGGGCAAAGTGGAAGAAATTAAAGTTGCGCTACAAAACCTCGACTGTCAGATAGACGTTGTCATTTTTTCGCAAAAACTCGATTCTTTACAGCGCAGAAATCTCACGGAGGCGCTTGGCGTAACCGTAATTGACGTTGTTGACCTTATTTTGGACATTTTTGCATTGCGTGCCACTACTGCCGAAGGCAAAAAACAGGTTGAGTTGGCACAACTGTCCTACTCGTTGGCAACACGCAGCGACAAAGATTTTTCCCGTCAGGGCGGCGGAATAGGCACAAGAGGACCGGGAGAAACTCAACTTGAAACGGACAAACGTATTGCAAGGGAAAAAATGTATCGCTTGCGTAAAGAGTTGCAGGAAATAGCAAAACAGCGAAGTACAACACGAAAACAACGCCTCGACAACGAAATTTTCACCGTTGCGCTGGTAGGATACACCAACGCAGGCAAGTCCACCATGTTCAATAGCCTTACAGGCTACCACGTGTACGCAGACGACAGGCTGTTTGCCACACTTGACACTACGGTAAAGAAAGTTTCGCTTGATTGCTTCGATGTACTGTTTTGCGATACCGTAGGATTCATAAGGAACCTGCCGACGCTGCTTATTGACGCTTTCAAATCAACCTTGGAAGAAGTAACCTACGCCGATCTTATTCTCAATGTGTGCGATGTTTCCTCCGACGAAGTGGAAAATCACATTGCCGTTACCGAGGAAATTTTGGCACAACTCGGAGTAACCGCCCCAATAATACGAGTGTACAACAAGTGTGACAAAACGACATTCTCCGTAAAGCCCGGCAACCACAAATCGGTGTTTGTTTCTGCACTTACAGGCAAAAACATGGATGTGCTTTTGGAAATGATAAAGCAGGAAATTTACCGTCAGTATGCCGACATCAAATTGGAAGTTCCAGTCGCAGACAGCGGAAAAATCGCAGCCAAACTGCAGAAATATGCAGTGAAAATTACCACCGATTACACAGACTGTTGTACTGTTTTTTCCGCTACTGTCAAACGGAAATACGTGGCACTGTTTGGAGAATACCTCAAATTCGACTGAAACGGCAACAACTTTTAGTTGCCGTTTTTTAGAAATTTAATAGTATGTCTGAAATAGTATTTTGCAAAATGCCATTTATAAGCGTAATAAAGCAAAATAACTTGTTTATTTAGAACAAAAGTTTCAAAAACGCTTGCAAAGGCAGGGCGAATATTGTATAATGCTTGTATGAAAAAGGGTGACGTAAAACTTAATGCAATCTACAACTTTCTGAAAGAATTTTCCGCCTTAAACGGTTTTCCACCTTCCGTCAGGGAAATAGGCGCAAAATTCGGAATAAAATCCACTTCCACCGTGCACTACTATTTGGAAAAACTCAAACAAAGCGGAGTTATTCAGCAGGAAGAAAACAAAAAACGTGCTGTGGTAATAAACGGCAACAACCGCACGGGGGCTAACTTCGTTCCGCTTGTGGGTAATGTCAGCGCAGGTAAGGGCATTTTGGCACAGGAAAACATCGAGGAAGAAATTCCTCTGCCACAAAGCATGTTTACGGGAAAGGACTTGTATCTGTTGCGTGTCGAAGGTCAAAGTATGATAAATGCCGGCATTGACGACGGCGACTTCGTAGTTGTACGGCAACAAAACGAAGTGGATTTGGGGGAAATTGCCGTTGTTTTATGGCAGGAAAAAGCCACCATTAAACGCATTGCGCAAATATCGCCCAATCTGGTACTGCATCCCGAAAACGACAGCATGGAAGACATTGTAATTACCCCCGACGAGTCGCCTTCGATAATAGGTAAAGTTGTCGGATGCCTAAAAAAATTCTGAAACTTCGCAGAAGTTTTGCGATTACACACTTTCACAGCAATTTGTTTGCTACTACGTAGCGTGAAAATTTTGTCAGCGTGAATTTTCTTGCCGATTGCTTGACGATTGAACAGGGCGTTTCCTCTTTTACTTACACTGCAATTTGTTTGGGTCTTTCGGTGTAACGGAAATCGCCGATATTACTACTCTACTTTACAATGCAAAAATGTTGTTTTGCGTTACACCTTGTTTGCAAAAACAACAACTTTGAAAGATTTGTTTGTCAGATAGATTTTGCTTGAATATAAAAATCAAATTATACAAAAAAGCGACGCCTTTGCGTCGCTTTTAGTTTTCTGTAACTGTAAGCGGTAAAATTCACGAAACACAAAATAAACTCTGAAACATTTACGCTCGTTTTTGAGCGTTACCGTTGGTTTGTCAGGCTCAACGCCTTTGTTACTTTTTGTAAAACGCCAAACCGACAAGCCCTTTTCCAAGGTGAGCGCCAATGATTGGCGAAAGCAAACGGCGTCGTATTTGCAAATCGGGAAATGCCTGCAACAGCATATCCTGCAAAGCGAGAGAATTTTTCTCTTCGTCGGCATGCATAATGTACACCACTTTGCTGTTTTCGTCGTGCGTTTCCGTAAACAAATCCACAAAGTATTTCAACGCTTTCTTCATACCGTGCGTCGTCGTACTCATTTGCAGCGAACCGTCTTCTTTTACGGCTATCACCGGTTTGAAATTGAGAACACCGCCTATTACTGCAACTGTTGCGCTTATTCTGCCGCCACGTTTCAAAGCGTTGAGGTCGTCTACAACGCCTGTGGTTGTAATGTGCGAGCGAGCGGCAAGCAAACTTTCTTTGTTTTGCTCTATGGAAAGTCCGTTGTTACGATTTTCATTCATCTTTTCACACAATAACCCCATTCCTACCGTCGCCTGCAACGAGTCGACAGGCACAAAGTCCACATCGGGATACTTTTCCTTCAACGTTTCCGATGCGTGACATGCCGACATATAGGTGGAAGACAATTTACTTGACAGGCACAAATACAACACTGAATATCCGTTTTTGAGCGTTTCGTCAAAATAATTTTCGTAAAAAGCAGGCGTAATTTGACTGGTTTTGATTTCAATTCCCTGCTTTACATACTGGTAAAACTCTATCGGATTCATTCCTTCGTCGGAATCGGTGTAGATGTAGGATTTGCCGTCGATAATAAATTCCATAGGTACCAGCCCGACACTGTCCCCCGCAATTTCATGCAAAACATCGCCCGATACGTCCATAAAAAGTTTGTACTGTTTCATTTCAACCTCTTTCGGTAAATTTGACTTTACATAAATTAGTCGGTGTGATATCATTCAGATATTACAACTGTAAAGACCGTGATTATTATACTCATAGATTACATTTGTGAAAACATTTTACATCACGTTGTTTACAAAAAGGGGGGATTTGTAATGTCCGAACACAACACTTCGGGGCTTACCTTACACAACGAAAATACAAAAAAACTCACAAGACAGTGCTTGCAGGAAGCACTTATCATACTTTTGGAAAAGAAAAATTTTGAAGAAATTTCCGTTACAGACATCTGCAAAAAAGCAGGTGTTTCCCGTATGGCGTTTTACAGCAACTTTCTTTCCAAAGAAGAACTTTTCAAACACATTGTAACCACCCTCAACAGCGACTTTATTTCCGCCGTCGGCACACCCTTTTCTTCCGTTACAGATTACAACTGGTATTTGCATTTTTTCAGCGTAATGACGGAAAACCGCAATACGGTAAAAATTGTTTTTAGTGCCGACAAATATCAATACCTTGACACTATCAATAAAATTGTGCTTGCAAACAAACACATACGTTCCGAAACGGAAAAATTCGAACGGCTTATGTGGACGGGCGCTATTGTCAACACAATAATTTACTGGCTAGACTACGGCATGAAACAAAGCGCAGAAGAGTTGGCGACAATCTGCTTTCAAAAACTAAACGGACTTGTCTGCCCTTAATGGAATTAACGGAAATTTTAATGAATTCATTACAAACGTACAAATCAAACTTTGTTTGAAGTGCAATGGCAACCGTTGCGCTCTATCGCACGATTCTTTTACTCGCACTACCTTGTCAAAAGCGACTGACGTCCAAAATTGCCTACAACAATTTTACGCCTAAAGACTGCGTAAGTCTCAAAAAATCTTTACAGGCTTTGCCTGCCGTCAAACAACTTGTTTCCGTCAGTCGCAGCAAAATACTCAAAGACATTTTTGTCGGTCACGGTGATTCTTGCAAAAAACGCATTAAAATTTCAGCAATAACAATTTTTCGTGATAATTGCAAAAAAACACAAACAGTAGCCTTTGTAACAAACAGCATAAATTTGATTATAAATTACTGTGCCGTTACTTGGCACCGATTGTTTTGAAACCGCTACTTCCTAACAGTAAACTTGTGAGTGCGTACATTAGATATAATAAACTTTAATAATAATCAAGTAAAAATCACTATTTTACTATTGCTTTTGACTCTTACGACAAACATCCACCTGCCCAAAATAGTAACTTAAAACCTGAAAGTACGGTACCCGACAAGTTTTTTGCAAGCAAATTGTAAAAAAACCTGTTAGTAACGCTAAATCTGATGTACAACACGCAAAAAAGGACTGCTTCAACTACCTTATTTCACACAACAGCTTATGCTGCATGATTTTTGTTATTACCCCAAAAAAACTGTGCATCAAATATCTTTCAGAAAGTCGTAGTAAACCAGTGCTTCAACATACTGCCTGTATTGCGGAATATGGTTTGAAACCGCATTCCAAAAGGATGCGTCATGCCCTTCGTACAAGAAGTGACAAAAAGCATGCACAATGAGGTAGCGTTGCAAATTTTCCGGCAACTGACAAATGCGAAAATCAAAGGTGATTATTCTGTCTCGGGGGTTGGAACATTTAAGCCATCCGTTGGACAGGTTTTTGAATTCTATTTTTGTGGGACACAACGAAACAAAGCACCCGAACTTGGACACTTCCGTAGATATGTTTTGCAATGACAATTTTTTAACAAATGATCGCAATGCTTTAAGCCGTAATTCCTTTGATGCGTAGTATTTTTCCGGCACACACACCTTGTCGCCATCCAAAAAGCACCGACTTTCCGTTGTTTGCACCACCTCAAAGGTATTTCCTGCCAACAAACATTTTTTTCCGCAAAACATCTGTGCCACAACGCTGTCGGGGTTGTTTTCTCGGCTTTTGCCTGCGTTGCAACTTTCCTTTGAAAAACTTTTCCTTCGGGAATTTATCCACTCACGTTTGTCCGAAACACGTTGTTTAATTTCTTCCAACGTCATTTTTCTGAAAGCCGTAACCTTAACGACGTCTTTTTCAACCTTTATGGAAAATATTTTTTTGTTAGTTCGGCAGACTACTACTTTCATAACATTCTGTTTATCACATTTTGCGTGTTTAATTTTGTCTAAGTTTTGCAAAATTTTGCCGAAAATCACAAAAACTCACAAAAATACAGATACTATGTCACAAATAGTATTATTAGATATTGACAAATCGTTGGCAATAACGTAAAATTGTTGCAAGGAGGCACAGAATAATGAGCGGAGATTTTTCGTTCCTTAAAGGCAACATCAATACCATTATATTGTGCTCGCTTTACGGAAAAGACGGAAAAAGCGGCGATAAGTACGGCTACGAAATTGCAAAAGAAATAAAGGAACGCACGGACAATAAATACGAAATCAAACAACCCACTTTGTATTCGTACCTTAAACGTTTGGAACAGCAACAACAGATTGAATCCTATTGGGGCACGGAGTCCAACGGCGGACGCAGACGGTACTACAAACTGACACCCAAAGGAAAACGGGATTGCGAACAGTTTATGGCGGAATGGGAATACCACAAGACAGTTTTAAGCACTCTTGTGGACACATCCGAAAACACGTTGGAAGTTTCGCAGGAGGACGTAACGCCACTGTTTGGCGAAAAACTCAAACAGAAAACCCAAAAGCCAATCCGTTCGGCAGCAATAGACGAACAGGACGAAATTGCACGTCAACTTGACGCACTGATAGGAAAAACACAGGAAGAGTCGGAGCCTTATTCGGACGTTAAGCAACAAGAAAAACAGGTAATCTACGAAGAGCAGGAAGCCCCCGCTTATGTTGAGGAAGAACCTGCACCTCAACCGCAGGAAACCGTCGTTGCCACCACTGCCGTTGAAACGGTAGAAGAAAAGGAAGACCACAAATCCAAGTTTGATGTAAACCAGGACGATGCCGAAGACTTTTTGCTGAAATTCGAAGAGCGCGCTCGCTCTGTTTCCGCAAGCAGAGAAACGCCCGAATCGGAATCCAGCGAAAACTATCAACATGTATTGATGAAAGTTGTTGGCGATCAGTTGGACGAAATGCAGCAGTTCAGCAACGAACAGCAGGAAGGTGCGCAAAAGTACTACACCGATCACCCTGTTGCGTTGGAAGACGTTGCAGAAAGCATGGCAAAAGAAGGAATAAGAATGCGCATCTACAACCATGCTTCCGCAAACTACAAGTCAAAAACGCTAATGCCAAACGCAAGCATTTTGTGCAAAACGGCATGGTTGACTTTCGCCGTGGCTGCCGTATACTTTGCAATACTCATTTTCACGTCCATTGCCAACAACAACTGGCAACCGTTTTTGATAACTCTTGCCGTGTTGGCTCTTTTCCCGATAGCGCTTACCTTTTACGCTTTGTACGATCCGTCCAGAAAGGAAAAACCCAAGTTTATGTTCGGACGGTTTCTGACGGCAACGGCTACCCTTGCGGCGATAATTGTTTTGTTTTCAATAGGACTGAGCATTATTGCCAAAATAGAACTCAACGACTATGTTGCGGTATCAAAACAAATTCTCATTCCTACGGGAATAGCCATTTTGCTTCCCGTTTACGTCAGCATCTACAACTACTTTTACAAAAAGTACTGATTTCAATTTCAACACACTGCTAGAAACGTAATTGTTGACAAACACAATTAATGTAAAAAAGTATCCGTAAATCACGGATACTTTTTTTTAATAATTCAATTAAGTTGTGTTATACGCAATTAAACTTAAAACATTGTGACTGGACTTAATACGTTAACGATAAGCCGTGAAGTAAAAAAATTACCTCTTTGCTTTTCCTATATAAAGCAAGTGTTGGCTGTATGCAAAGTACTGCGGATTTTCGCACACACGCAAACAAATGTCAAAATACAGCCGTCTTACCTTTTCGTCGGCACACTCTATTTCGCCCAGGCGAGGACCGACAATTCCTTCCTGTCCCAACAAAGTTATCTTTTCGAATCCCAACTTCTCAAAAAACGGCAAAACCTCTCTGCTGTTAACGAAAAATGCCCGAGTGAATGCCATTCCAGACCATGATTCGTCCTTTTCCATTCGGTCAAATAAATCCAACGCAGGTTCGTTTATCAACTGATCAGGCGCATGGTCAAAGTAATAGTTTAATCCCGCTGTGAGCGTTATGAAAGAGGCGAACAAAACGCCGTTTTCGGAAAGATGTTGTTTCGCCTGAAGTACGCATGCCGCCCTATCCTCTTCGACTGTAAGGTGATACAGAGGTCCCATAAGCAAAACGTTGTCAAATTTGCCCAGATTAAGGCAGGAAAGATTTCTTGCATCGCACACGTACGCCTTGACATTCACGCCGTATTGAGAAAACTTCTCTTTGGCAATGGCAATGTTGTTTTCACTCAAATCCACCATTGTAACATCGAAACCTTGCTGTGCCAGATAAATACTGTATCTGCCCGGACCGCCACCTATGTCCAATACTGTTTTACCGTGCATGTGCTTTTTCAAAAAGCGTTTGGTTATTTCAAATTCAAAACTGAATCCCTCAAGACGTTGCCATTCCTTTTCGGCATTCTTATTGTAATTTTCTCGCACTATTTCAGCGTCGTCTTTTAATTCTATGTCTGTCATACTATTTTACAAAATTGAAATTTTTATTGTTCAGGTGCTTGTTTGGCCCCATGCGTCTTTTGATACTCTTCGATAGCGGCTTTTGCAAGTTTGTCGCACCGCTCGTTTAAAAGGTCGTCGGCATGCCCCTTGACTTTTACGAAAGTAACGCTGTGCTTTCCCATTTCAAAAAGCAAGGCTTTCCACAAATCGACGTTTTTCACCGGACTTTTAGATGCCGTTCGCCAACCGTTGTTTTGCCAGGAAGTAACCCAATCGGAATTGAATGCGTCGACAACGTACTGCGAATCGCTGTGCACAAGACATTGACAACTTTCTTTCAAAGTTCGCAATGCCTGAATGACGGCATACATTTCCATTCTGTTGTTGGTAGTTTCGCCATCGCTGCCGCTGATTTCCTTTTGTTTCCCTTTGTATTCCAGCACTGCCGCCCAACCGCCTACGCCGGGATTTCCCGAACAAGCGCCGTCTGTGTAGATTGTTACTTTTTTCATATTTTCACCGCTAATTTGCTGTAATTATTTGACATTATTTTCTTCTTTTATTATAATAAGAAAGCTAGCATTTTGCAACGGAATTTGCAAAAATTTAGGGGAGTGGCTCAACGGTAGAGCAACGGTCTCCAAAACCGTCGGTTGCGTGTTCGAATCGCGTCTCCCCTGCCAAAAGCAGTCTGTTTTCAGACTGCTTTTTTGTTTGTGGTGAATTATACTTTCAAGTGCAACACCTGAAGAAAAAAGAAAAAGTTCATATA
>ERZ1643249.69-NODE-69-length-155834-cov-66.223182_pt1 | contig 155834 bp, 148 predicted proteins | sample MGYA00579263_ERZ1643249 | MGnify/ENA primary metagenome ERZ1643249 (study PRJEB29033, sample SAMEA4952264) | chicken gut metagenome | biome: Broiler Chicken; feature: Gastrointestinal Tract; material: Caecum | place: Ireland | collected 2018 | study: Broiler...
CTAACCTGTAGAAAAGGTAAAGAATGACTATGACAATACTAATAGTAGGAGAGATACTATGTATAAACCAGAATCAGGGATTGCTGAAGAGTTTATCAGCGATCAGGAAATCAAAGACACTCTGGCATATGCCGATGCCAACAAAGACAACAAAGAACTGATTTTATCTATTATTGAAAAAGCCAGAAAATTAAAGGGAATTTCTCACAGAGAAGCTTCTGTTCTTCTGGCATGTGAAGATAAAGAACTGATCCAAAAGGTTTTCGACCTGGCAATTGAAATCAAAGAAAAGTTCTACGGCAATCGTATTGTTATGTTTGCGCCGCTCTATCTTGCCAATTATTGTGTAAACGGCTGTACTTACTGTCCATACCATTATAAGAACAAACATATCCGAAGGAAAAAACTGACTCAGGACGAAATCCGTAAGGAAGTCATTGCCCTTCAGGATATGGGACATAAACGTCTTGCCCTGGAAACAGGAGAAGACCCGGTGAACATCCCGATTGAATATGTTCTGGAAAGCATCAAGACAATCTACAGCATCAAGCATAAAAATGGCGCTATCCGCCGTGTCAATGTCAATATTGCAGCTACAACAGAAGAAAATTATAAGAAACTGAAAGAAGCCGGAATTGGTACTTATATTCTGTTCCAGGAAACATACCACAAAGAACGTTATGAGACCCTGCATCCAACCGGACCAAAGAGCAATTACGCATATCATACCGAAGCAATGGACCGTGCCATGACTGCCGGAATCGATGATGTAGGAATCGGTGTTTTATTCGGACTGGATATGTACCGCTATGATTTTGCCGGACTGCTGATGCATGCAGAACACCTGGAAGCAAAATTCGGAGTCGGTCCTCACACAATCAGTGTTCCAAGAATCCGTCCGGCTGATGATATTGACCCGGATGATTTCAAAGACGCAATCAACGATGATATTTTTGAGAAGATCGTCGCTATCCTTCGTATTGCCGTTCCTTACACAGGAATCATTGTTTCCACCCGTGAGACACAGGAGTCCAGAGAAAGAGTTCTCCGCGTTGGTGTTTCTCAGATCAGCGGAGCATCCTCTACCAGCGTTGGCGGATATGCTGTACCTGAAAAACCGGAAGATAATTCTGCCCAGTTTGACCGCAACGATACCCGTACTCTGGATGAGATCATCGGATGGCTTATGGATCTTGGACATATTCCAAGCTTCTGTACGGCATGTTACAGAGAAGGCCGCACTGGTGACCGCTTTATGACTCTGGTAAAATCCGGTCAGATTGCCAACTGCTGCGCTCCAAATGCGCTGATGACCCTGAAAGAATATCTGGAAGATTATGCTTCTGATGAAGTCAAAGCCAAGGGAGAAGCATTGATCAAACAGGAACTGGAGAAGATCCCAAATCCGGTTGTAAAACAGAAAGCTGCTGAATATATTGAAAACATCCATGAAGGAAAACGTGATTTTAGATTCTAGGAGAATACTATGTTTGAACATCTGCGCCGTCATATACCAAAACGAATAGAAGAAGAACAGGAACATGTATCCGCTGTTCTGATTCCTCTGATTCAAAAGGATGACGGTTACCATATTTTGTTCGAAGTCCGCTCTAAAAAACTGCGCCGCCAGCCGGGGGAAGTCTGTTTCCCCGGCGGCCGCGTGGAACAAGGCGAGACCACGTTGGAAACTGCAGTCCGGGAAACAAAGGAAGAACTGCTGATCGGCAGTAAACAGCTGACCATCTATGGCGCCCTGGATTATTTTCTGTCCCCTGCAAAAGCCAGGATCGAACCATTTCTTGGGGAACTGACCGGCTATGACGGCCGGTTCAATACTGCAGAAGTCGATTCTGTTTTTACCGTTCCACTTCGTTTTTTTCAGGAGACAGAACCCGATCTTTACTACAATGATGTACTGATCCAGCCGCCTGATGACTTTCCTTTTTCCGATATTCCCGGCGGCAGAGATTATCCATGGGCCGGCGGCAGATATGAGGTATGCTTTTACCGCTACCAGGGCCGGATCATATGGGGGATGACAGCAAAAATCCTTTTAAATAATCTGCCATATTTAAAACTGCCATAAATATGGTCTGCATCCCCCCAAAACTTACCTGAAATATGGAAAAAGCCTGCGAGAGAACCTTGAAAGTTCTTTCGCAGGCTTATTTTCTTTTTTCCTGTATCTATTCCTGAATTACGTTCAATACATTCGGAATCAGCTGTTTCTTTCTGGACATAACTCCAGGAAGAACCGCGATCTGTCCGTCTGTTTCTGTCTGGAACGCACTCTCGATCACTTCTTTGCTTTCTTCTCCTGTCATAGCCAGGTATGTGGTCTCTTCCAGGATATTGGTCAGCATAAAGAATACCATGTTAAGGCCCTGTTCTTTTCTGACAGATTCCATATACGGAAGAATCTTTTCTTTGATCTCATCCAGTTCAGACTGATCCAGGGATGTAATCTGTCCAACGCCAAATGTCACATCATTAGCAGTAAACTTCTTATAATCCTGATAGAAAATCTCATCTGCCGCTTTCCCTTTCAGGTCACTTCCTGCGCGGAACATCTGTTTTGCGTAATCTTCGATCTCTATATCTGCAATCTGAGCCAGTTCTCTGGCAATCTGTTCATCTACCGGAGTACAGGTCGGTGAACGGAACATCAAAGTGTCAGAAAGAATTGCAGAGCAGAGAAGTCCGGCAATCGGTTTTGTAATCTCCACACCCTGCTCCCGGTACATCTGTGTTACGATCGTAGCTGTACATCCGACCGGCTGATTTCTGAAATATACCGGTGACATAGTTTCCAGGCTTCCAATTCTGTGGTGGTCAATGATTTCCTGAATCTCACACTCTTCCAGTCCTTCCACTGCCTGAGATACTTCATTATGATCCACAAGAATCAGGCGTTTCTTGTCGATTTCCAGCAATCTACGTCTGGAAACAAGTCCCACAAACTTATTATCTGCATCCAGCACAGGGAAATAACGGAAACGTTTTTTCGTCATTTCTTCTTTGACGTCATCCACAAAATCATTAATAGAGAAAGTATCCAGTTCACTTTCCGGCGTCATGGCATAAGATACCGGAATTGCCTGGCAGATCAGACGGCTTGCAATAAACGTATCATAACTGGTTGCAATCACCCGGCATCCTTTTTCTTTGGCAAAATCAAGAACATCCTGGTCAATATTTGTTCCCATGCAGGCGATGATGCACTGGGCTCCGATTTCAATCACTGCCTTCTGAACATCAGACCGGTTAGCCAGGATGACAACATCTCCTGGTTTGATAAATTCTGACATGGTTTCAATGCTGGCTGCTGAAACAGAAAGCTTTCCGCTTTCGATGACGCCTTCTTCATTTCCAACAAGCATCTCTCCATTTAACACAGAAATCAGATTCCTGTATGGAGTTTTTGATTTTGCCAGGATTTCATTGTCAAAGACATCCATATCAGCATAAGCAACATCACTGATCGTTACGATTCCTTTTAACTCTCTGTCATGAAGAACCGGAAGGGACACCTGTTTGATCTGACGCATACGGTCGCCTGCTTCTTTGATAGAAGTACTCTCCTCTACCCCTTCAATTCGATTGATGTTGATATCCGTAACCCTTGGGCGCATATCATTTACATACTCCGGCGCCTTAACGCCAAAGTGCTCCAGAACGAATTTAGTCTCTCCGTTCACGTTGCCAGCACGGCATGGTTCATATTCAAATTCGCCGTCACTGATCTGATTTTTCAGGTTTGCATAAGCCAATGCAGAACAGATAGAATCTGTATCTGGATTGCGGTGTCCTATTACGTATATTTTTTTCATAACTCCTCCTTCTTTCTCGGCAGCCGGATGATAAAGGACGTATATCCATCCCTGCTGTCCGCTTGGATCGTTCCGTTATGAAGCTCGATGATCTCTTTGGCAATCGCAAGCCCAAGCCCTGCTCCGCCGCTTTCTGATGATCTTGCCTCATCCAGACGATAAAATTTTTCAAATAGATTCTCCAGCTGATGAGCCGGAATCGTCTTGCCCTGATTGCGCACGATAATCTCCGCATTCTCCCCTTTAATCGCACCGTACACCTCAATCTTCGAATGAGGATAACAGTAGGAAACAGCGTTTCGCAGAAGATTCTCAAACACTCTTGCAAGCCTGTCCGGGTCCCCATAAATGAGAATTCTATCATCAACCTCTATGGTGCATTGGAGCCCTTTTTCCTGAAATACCGGATCAAAAGAATCCAGTACCTGCTCCAGCAGAACATACAGATAAAATTCCTTCTTATCTAGTGTAATATTCTGCAGATTATATCTTGTAATCTCAAAAAATTCATTGATCAGCTCTCCCAGGCGTTTAGCCTTAGAAAGAGAGATCCCAATATATTTCTCCCTCTGTTCTTCCGGCATATCCTTAGCCTCATTCAAAAGACTCAGATATGCGATCACCGAAGTCAGAGGCGTCTTAAGATCATGAGCCAGATAAACGATCAGATCATTCTTCCTTTGTTCGCTCTCTTCCAGGCTCCTTCTTTGTTCTTTCAAAGTCTCCTTGATCTCATTCAGCCTGTTCTCCAGCGGTTCCAGAGTATCTGAAAGAACGATCTTGTCGTCCGATTCATTCAGAATCATCTGGATTCCGCCTTCCACCTCCCGCAGATAGTTGGTAAATTTGGACATGCCCAGATAAAAGCTGAACAGCAGCAGCGCGAAAAATCCTGCGCCGATGATCAGCACTTTATTCTGCCAGAAGATCAGGCGGTACAGATGAATTGCCTCCTCTTCCTGCATTCCCAGACGCTGAAAAGCGTACACAACTGTCTTCGCAAAAGGATCCTGCAAAACTCCGTCTACAAAGATATCCAGGATAAAATATCCGATCAGCGCAACGATAATGCTGATCCCCAGAGTCTGTATCATGATCCTTATTTTTAAACTACGGTACTTACTCCTCAACTTTATATCCAACTCCCCATACGGTCTTGATCAATTCCTTATGTCCCATGACCTCTCCGAGTTTTTCCCGAAGATGCCGGATATGGACCATAACAGTGTTGTTGTTGTTCTTAAAATATTTTTCCTTCCAGACCTGCTCAAACAGATTCTCGGAACTTATGACTTTCCCCCGGTTCTTTGTAAGAATCCAGAGAATGGAGAATTCCAGAGGCGTCAGCGTTACTTCCGCTTCCCCGTAAGTACACTGATGAGTTGCCCGGTTTAAGATCAGTCCTGCGATCTCCTGGGTGTCTTCCTGATCAGTTCCGCTTCCGTCATTATACCTTGTAAAACGGCGCAGCTGCGCTTTTACTCTCGCCATCAGCTCCAAAGGCTCAAACGGTTTTTCAATGTAATCATCCGCTCCAAGGGTCAGTCCGTTGATCTTGTCCATGGAAGAAACCTTTGCAGTCAGCATGATTACAGGAAATGTATACTTGAGACGAATCTGCTTTAAAATTTCAAATCCGTCAATATCCGGCAGCATTACATCTAAAATCGCCAGATCGATATTCTCATTCTCGATACATTCCAAAGCTTCTTTCCCATTATAAAATTTAAAAACTTCATAGTCTTCATTCTTTAAATATAACTCAATAAAATCCGCAATCTCTTTTTCATCATCTACGACTAACACAGTTGATTGTTTCATCTTTTCCTCCTCAATGTTTTCCACCATCAATGACCTGAAACATCTCTTTTCGGTTCAGTTCTTCCCTCGTATGTCCTTTCAGTCCATAAATCGGAACACTGTAAAAAATCTTTTTTATGTAACTGCAAATCTCTTTTTCATCTTTTTCAGAATTGATATTCAAAATCTTATTCATCTTAAGAATCGCTTCCAGATATGTTTCCCCATTCTGTATGATGAGTATGATGGATTTGATGATGATCATTGCCTGATAACGATCCTGATCAATGCTCTCCAAAACAAACAAAAACAATTCGGGAATTCCATCCCATCCGGCAATTCCGTTTCCCATAGCCAGATTCATATATTCTTCTCTGGAATACCTGCAGAATTCCAGATCTTTATGCTGATTCCATTGTTCGAAAACAGCATCCCGGTCTTCTGCTTCTCTGCTGGCCATGAAAAGCTTCTTCGTCCTCTCATTGCGGAGCATCAGTCCGCTGTGCCAAAATACCATACGCAGCATCAGAAACTGCTCAAAGTCTGCGTAATAGACCGGAGTCTCCTGTATCTCGGCAAAAATCTTATAACATTCGTATACATCTAGAATACCATAAGTAAACAACATTCCAAAGATAATTTTTTCCCATTCCGTATATTTTTCCATGATCTTCCGCATCTTATGGCTTTTCAGGGAAAAAAAGAAAATATCTTTTGCCTCCATATTCACCATCAGGTTCTGATTATCCGCTGATATGAACCCAAGATAATGGAGCTGCTGCAGCTCTTCCAGATGCTGTTCCGGTACGATCTGGGATTCCTTCATCTGCCACAGATCAAATAAAAGATCCACGGCCTCCTCTCTGAGCATCTCCCCGAGGAGCATTGGATCTCCCTGCAGTTTCTTCGCAATCTGCACCGCCATCTCTCCTGGAGTACTGTCATAGTGAAAATCCAGAAAAAGCCGCTCACATACGACCATCAAGTTCCTCGGCTGGTTTTGTGCTAATTCTTCTATGTAAGTTCGGTCTGAAATTTGTATACCAGCCATGTTATGCCTCCTTTAACAGCTAAGCTATTGTTTATTATAACATAACCGCCGCTGTTTATGACTATCCTTAAAATAATTCCCTGATTTTCCGTATATTTTCTTTCGCAGTCTTATACCCCATATCATAAGTCTGCTTCAGAACATCAATATCCCCTTCCATGCTCTCGATCGGATGATCCGGACGCAGTATAAGAGCCTTTCCTTCTCTTTCCTGGCGTTCACAAAATCTGACGGTCTCATTATACCGCTTATGACGGCTCAGCAGCTGTTCCCGGAGCCGCGGATATTTTCTGCCCAGAATCTTCGCCGCTGCCATTGTGCTGCGGCTTAATCTCTTACGGTATTCCTTTGGTCTGGTCAAAACGATCAGATTCTTTCCGCTGCCGTCTTTTATAGCTTTGCGGATTGGAATCGGATCAGAAATTCCTCCGTCATAATATGGAACCCCGTGAATCCGGATGGCCGGAAACAGCAGAGGCAGCGCGCATGACGCCCGCAGCATCATCAATTTTTCATCCAGTCTGTGTCCGTCAAAATATTCCGGACGTCCAGTCTGTGCATTCGTTGCTCCGATCCGGATCGTCCCCTTATATCGTTTGTATGTATCCCAGTCAAAAGGATCCAGCTTATTGGGCAGCAGATCAAATACAAAATCCAGCCCGAAAATACTTCGCTCTTTCAGCAGGTTTTTCATCCCGATATATCTGCTGTCTTTCCTGTGACTCATCAGAATCCGCAGATTCCTTCCCCGCTGTCTGGAAATATATGAAGTTCCGTTGGTGATCCCTGCTGAAACGCCGATCACATATGGAAACATAATATCCTCATCCAACAGGGCATCCATGACTCCGGCGCTGAAAATCGGCCGGAAAGTTCCTCCTTCTAAAACCAGTCCTGGCATATTCTTACCTCCTGTTCCCTGTTCTTTGATTCTTTCATCATTATACCACGTTTATCTCCCTGTATGATATAATGAATACAACGAAATTGAAAATGGAGGTCACCTATGAAAAAAAGAATCCGACTCATTGCTCTGGACATGGATGGAACCACTTTTAATTCCAGAAAAGAAATCACAAACCGTACCAGACGTACAATCGCAGAGGCCGTTGAAAGAGGCATACAGGTTTTTCCTGCAACCGGACGTCCAAAATCATATCTTCCCCAGGAAATCATGAGCATTCCGGGCGTTCATTATGCTTCCACATCTAACGGAGCTTCTATCATCGATATGAACAAAGAAGAACCTCTTTATGAAGATCTGATTCCTGCCGAGAGAATGCCGGACATCATCCGCAGAATCAAAGACCTTCCGGTTATCATTGAGCTGTTTTATAAAGGAGCCTGTTACTGTGACCGTTCCACACTCCCGGTCATTGAACAGATTCTTCAGGAAAGGCCTTCCGTTCAGAACGGACAGGCTCCAGAGATTTATGAGGACGGTATTTTTGACCGTCTGCTCCAGGATCCTTTTCCTGTGGAGAAAGTACATTTGATTTTTTCTGATCTTAAGATCCGGAAAGAGATCATGGATTTTTATCAGAAGGAAAATATTCTGGATGTCACTTCCGCTTTTGCAGAAAATCTGGAACTGACTTCAAAAACAGCAACAAAAAGCAATGCCCTGCTCAGACTTGCCGGGATTCTTGGCATTTCCCAGGAGGAAACCATGGCCATCGGAGACAGTTTTAATGATCTGGATATGCTGGGAGCCGCCGGAACTTCTGTTGCCATGGGAAATGCAGAACCGGAAATCAAAGAAACTGCTGATCTCATCACCAAAACCAACGATGAAGACGGCGTTGCCTGGGCCATCGAAAAATACGCTTTTTAGTTGCCTTCCCTGATCTTCAATGTTACAATAATCTAGTAACTGAAATGGGAGCTTAAGAGGTATGCTACTGACTGCCTCAGCTGAGAGGAAGCCCTGGCTTCGACCATCGACCTGATGCGGGTAATGCCGCCGTAGGGATTTGGACTATTACCAAAGAGTCTCCCAATATATTATTATACTTTTTGGAGGTAATTTTATGACTTACACAACACAGATGAATGCAGCACGCAAAGGGATAGTAACAAAGGAAATGGAAGCGGTCGCTTCCTATGAGGGACTTGACGTACAGGATATCATGAAAGAAGTTGCCGCCGGAACTATTGTCATCCCGGCCAACAAGAAGCATACCTGTCTGAAACCCTACGGAATTGGGAACTCTTTAAAGACAAAGATCAATGTTAATCTCGGAACATCCAGAGACTGTATGAATCTGGACGTCGAGATGGAAAAAGTAAAACAGGCCGTTGATATGGGCGCGGAAGCCATCATGGATCTGTCTTCTTTCGGAGACACCCAGAAGTTCCGCAGAAAGCTGGTAAATGAATGCCCGGCCATTCTTGGAACCGTGCCGATCTACGATGCCATTGTTTACTATAACAAAGCTTTAAAAGACATCACATCCCGTGAATGGATCGATGTATTTAAGATGCATGCAGAAGACGGTGTTGACTTTATGACGATCCACTGCGGCATCAACCGCAATACAGCAGACCGCTTTAAGGCTATGAAAAGACAGATGAATATCGTCTCCCGCGGCGGCTCTCTGATTTTTGCGTGGATGGAAGCAACGGGAAATGAAAATCCATTTTTTGAATATTATGATGAAATTCTGGATATCTGTAATGAATATGACGTCACATTAAGCCTTGGAGACGCATGCCGCCCTGGATGTCTGAAAGACGCCAGTGATATTTCCCAAATTGAAGAACTGGTAACCCTCGGCGAACTGACCGCCAGAGCCTGGGACAGAGATGTCCAGGTTATGATCGAAGGGCCAGGTCATATGCCGATGGATCAGATTGAAGCTAACATGAAGATTCAGCAGACTATCTGCCATGGCGCACCGTTCTATGTTCTTGGACCGATCGTAACAGACATTGCTCCTGGATACGATCACATTACATCTGCCATCGGAGGTGCCATTGCAGCCGCTTCCGGAGCCAGCTTTTTATGCTATGTAACTCCGGCTGAACATCTCCGTCTTCCAAACGTGGACGATGTGAAAGAAGGAATCATGGCATCTAAGATCGCTGCCCATGCGGCTGACATTGCCAAAGGCGTAAAAGGAGCCATGGACTGGGATAACCAGATGGCGGCAGCCCGTCAGAAACTTGACTGGGACAAACAGTTTGAACTGGCTCTGGATCCTGAAAAAGCGCGGAGATACCGTGCAGAATCCACACCTGAACGGGAAGACACATGTACCATGTGCGGTAAAATGTGTTCTGTCCGCAACATGAACGCCGTTCTTGCCGGCGAAGATGTGGATGTCATCTAAGCAAGAAAGAATCCTGCTCTGCAGGACTCTAAATAAAAAAGTATGAAGAGAGGTATTTATTATGTCACATGAAAGAAGCGGATTCTCGAGCCGTATCGGATTCGTTCTGGCAACGGCCGGATCCGCCGTAGGATTGGGAAACATCTGGAGGTTTCCATATCTTGCCGCCAAATATGGAGGCGGAAGTTTCTTATTGATTTACTTGATTCTGACCCTTACTTTTGGCTTTGCATTAATGATTACGGAAGTTGCCCTTGGAAGAAGAGCCGGTACCAGCGCGATCAACGCGTTTGGACATTTTAACAAAAAGTATACCTTTATCGGTTATCTGACCAGCTTTATTCCTTTTATTATTTTCCCATATTACTGCGTCATCGGCGGATGGGTGACCAAATATATGGCCGTATCCCTCCAAGGACAGATTCATGCGGCAGCATCCGATGATTTCTTCACCGGATTTATCGGGAAGACAGAAGAGCCGATCCTGTATCTGCTGATCTTCCTGGTCATTACAACGATTATCGTAGCATTCGGCGTAAAAGGCGGAATCGAGAGGGTAAGTACTTTTATGATGCCGGTTCTGATCGTGCTTCTGATCGGAGTCTCCATTTTCTGTATTACCCGCCCGGGAGCGCTCGCCGGAGTTGTTTACTATCTGAAGCCAAGCTTAAAAGATTTCGGGCCAACCACTTTCCTGGCGGCTCTGGGACAGTTGTTTTACTCCATGTCCCTGGCAATGGGCATTATGATTACCTTCGGCTCCTATATGCCGAAAAAATCTGATCTGGAAAAATCCGTAGCTCAGGTAGAATGCTTTGATACTGGTGTTGCATTCCTTGCCGGTCTTATGATCGTACCTGCAGTATTCGTATTTTCCAACGGAGATTCTTCCATGCTGGCAAAGGGTCCATCCCTTATGTTCGTCATGCTTCCAAAGGTATTTGACAGTATGGCATTCAGCAATGGAATCGGCGCTGTGTTTTTTATTCTCGTATTATTCGCAGCACTGACATCTTCCATTTCTCTGCTGGAGACACTGGTTGCCGTTCTTATGGACAAATTCCATATGCGGCGAATCCCGGCTGTTATCCTGCTGTTTTTCATTGCCCTGCTGATGGCGCTTCCGTCATCTCTGGGATATGGCGCTTTAAGCGGCATTACGATCATCGGATTCAGCATCCTTGATTTCTTTGATTTCCTGAGCAACAGTGTTCTGATGCCGATCGCGGCATTTCTGACCTGTATCTTTACCGCTTATGTGATCAAACCGGATGTGATCGTAAATGAAGTAGAAAGTTCCGGAAAATTCCACCGTAAATCACTGTTCCTGGTGATGATCAAATATATCGCGCCGCTGTGCATTATCGCGATTCTGATTTTCTCCGTACTGGAAGGTCTTGGAATTATTACAGTATAGACAAAAAGGTTCATATTATGAAAGAGCAGTCCAAAACGGGCTGCTCTTTTTCATTGGATCATCAAGTGAGGTTCTTCAAATATTATTTATTATTTCAGGAAAAAATAATAGACAGCAGACGCTGCCGCAATGCCTAAAACAACCAGTCCGTAGTAGGTATAAGCCCTGCCGTATCCTTTCCAGTCTCTCTGCAGTTTCTCTGTTTTATCTGGATTTATGACTGCGTTATTGATTCTTTTTTCTTTAAGGCTCATCGTTCCCATCTCCTTTCTCACCTAATGATCTCTCTTATTATAGCATATCTATATTATCCATTCAATATACTTATAATATTCATACATATGTCATGATGCCTCTTAGGACTTTAAGCCTGCGGCGGCTGTAAAACAGCAAAAAAGTACGGTCACAAATCCCTGACTGATTTTTTGACCGTACTTTCACTATCTTTTTTATATCTGACGCTGCATCTTTTCTTTTACAAACGCTTCAAAGTCCTCTGCCTTTCCAATCACAAAGCTGTCTTTCGGCACCAGAATGGTCCGTTTATTCTCTGTTTCAAGAGCAAAAAGATTCGGAAGATTATAGAATTTCTCAATCTGCGGATATTTCACCGCAATCTCTTCCTTTCCTTCTTTCATGCGGACGCTGCTGCCAAAATAAACAGCACATTCCGGCGGCTCTTTCATACCGTTTCGCTTCGCCTGCTTTTCAACAACCATAGAAATCAGAAAATAATAATTGTAAATCAGCAGACCTGCCGTGAAACAGAGAATAAACAATGTGATATCTGACAGGCCATATCCTGCCCATACCATGCTGATGATCAAAGCCGCCGCCGAAACCAGCATGATAATTCCTCCTAAGATTCTTGTGGTTTTGCAGAACACATATTTTGCGTATTCCTTGGTCATTGCCGTTGTCAGGCAATACCGGCTTTCAAAACTCAGTTTCTCTCTCATAGGGGTCTCTCCTTATTCCGTCGGCACCAGATTTTTAAGAGAAATATCCATAATCGGCGCAGAATGAGTCAGAGCTCCGCTGGATACATAATCCACTCCAATCTCACGGATAGCTGCCAGGCGTTCTTTCGTTACATTACCGGAACACTCTGTCTCTGCCCGTCCATCGATCATCTTAACTGCCTCTTTCATCGTCTCATCATCCATGTTGTCCAGCATGATGATATCCGCTCCTGCTTCCAGCGCTTCGCTGACCATCTCAAGATTCTCAGTCTCAATCTCAATCTTTCTGACAAATGGGGCATACTCTCTCGCCATATAGACTGCCTGACGGATTCCTCCTGCTGCCCCGATATGATTGTCTTTCAGCAGCACGCCATCAGAAAGATTATAGCGGTGATTATAACCGCCTCCGACTGTTACCGCATATTTTTCAAAAGGACGCATATTCGGCGTTGTCTTTCTCGTATCCAGAAGCTTTGTCCGGGAGCCTTCCAGCTCTTTTGCAAGACTCCTTGTAAATGTCGCAATGCCGCTCATTCTCTGAAGATAGTTAAGCGCTACTCTCTCTCCGGATAACAGCACACGGATATCTCCTTTTACCACTCCCATGAGATCACCGTTCTTCACTTCATCTCCGTCCTGAAGTTCCGTCTCAAACACTGTATTCTCATCCAGAAGCTTGAACACTCTCTCAAACACTTCCAGTCCGCAGATGATCCCATCTTCCTTACAGATCAGATCTACTTTACCCTGTTTCGCCTCAGGCATGACCGCGTTTGTCGTGACATCTTCTGAAGTGATATCTTCTTTCAGGGCATTCAGCAGATACTCGTCAATGTTAATTCTCATCGTTACACCATTGATCATAAAAATCCCTGTCCTTTCTCTTTAACTCTTCCAGAACCAGCCGTTTATTATCTTCCAGCAGCTGATCTCCATTCTGGTACGGTTCCAGATCTACCGCAACTTCTTTCAATTCTCCATGATGAGCCGCAATATCTTTCGCTGCTGCTTTGGCAAATACCAGTGATTCCAGCAGAGAATTGCTGGCCAGACGGTTCTTTCCGTGAACTCCGTTGCAGCTGGTTTCCCCTACCGCATACAGATGCTCCATTGATGTCTTACTGTCTAAGTTTACTTTGATGCCTCCCATAAAATAATGCTGGGCAGGCGTTACCGGAATCCAATCCTTCGCCATATCATATCCTTCTTCCAGACACTGACGGTAAATATTCGGGAATCTTTTTTTGATCCGTTCCCCATCCAGATGTGTCACAGACAGATACACATGATCCGTGTGATCTTTTGCCATCTGCTTGCGGATCTCTGCCGTTACCACATCTCTTGGTTTTAACTCATCTGTAAACCTCTCTCCGTTCTTATCCAGCAGATATGCACCCTCTCCCCGGACAGATTCTGAAATCAGGAATCTTCGTCCCGGCTTCTTGGAATAAAATGTCGTTGGATGAATCTGTATGTAATTGATATTCTTCAGTTCGATCTGATGGCGCAGACAGACTGCCAGGCTGTCCGCAGTCAGATGGCGGAAATTGGTGGAATTATGAAATAATCCTCCCAGACCTCCGGTTGCCAGCACTGTATCCGGTGCTTCGATCACATCAGGATTTCCCTGGGCATCCTGATAGACGACTCCCCTGCACTCGCCATCTTCTTCTATGATATCCAGCATCGTACAGTGGGTCATGATCTCAATGTTCTCCCGCTTTTTTGCTTCCTCATAAAGATGGCTGGTAATCTCTTTTCCTGTCAGATCCTCGTGATGGAGAATTCGGAACGTGGAATGGCCTCCTTCTCTCGTAAACTGCACCTGGCCGTCTTTCTCATCAAACCTCACGCCAAATTCTCTGAGGTCTTTGATGATCTGCGGTGATTCCCGGATCATCTTCTCTACGGCACCTTTATCGTTCTCGTAGTGTCCCGCTTTCATTGTGTCTTCAAAATAAGAGTCGAAATCATCTTCATTTTTTAACGCGGAAATTCCCCCCTGAGCCAGAAAAGAATCACTTTCTTCGACTTCTTTTTTTGTTATCATTATAACTTTGTAGTCCCTGGGAAGAAACAGCGCATGGAATAACCCGGCTGCTCCTGTTCCCACAACGACCACATCTGCTGATCTCATACTTCTTTTTACCCTTTCCTATTCTGCCAGTTCAAGCATCGCATCCAGCGCTTTTTTTGCCTTCTGGCGTAATTCTTCCGGCAGTTCCACCGGATTTTTCATATCTCTCAGAGCATCTCTGACATTCTCCAAGGTGATTTTCTTCATATCTGCGCAGAACTGATTCTGTCCGGCTGCATAAAAGACTTTGTCCGGATTCTTCCGGCGCAGTTCATAAAGAACTCCCAGCTCTGTACAGACAATGAATTCTTTGGCCTCGGAAGCTGTCACATAATCAATAATTCCGGATGTACTTCCGATATAATCACCCATTGCCGTCACATCCGGCGTACACTCCGGATGAACTACGATCTCTGCTGCAGGATGCATCTCTTTTGCACGTTTTACCTTTGCTGCGGTAATCTCTTTGTGAACCGGACAATAACCGTCATTATAAATGAAGTTCTTATCTTTCACCTGACTTCCAATATACCTTCCAAGGTTCTCATCCGGGATAAAGAAAATGTTCTTCTGCGGAAGAGCTTTTACCACTTTCATCGCATTGGAAGAGGTTACGCATACATCCGCATATGCCTTGATCTCTGCCGTGGAATTGATATAACAGACCACTGCCAGATCATCATATTTTCTGCGCATCTCCTGAATCTTCCCAATCTCCACCATATGCGCCATCGGACAGTCCGCATTCTCATCCGGCATCACGACCGTCCTCTCAGGATTGAGGATCTTCGCACTCTCACCCATAAACTTAACGCCTGCAAAGCAGATGACATCTTTTGATTCTTTCACAGCCATCTTTGCCAGATAATAGGAATCTCCAACATAGTCCGCGATTTCCTGAACCTCATCATCTACATAGTAATGTGCCATCAAAACGGCATTTTTTTCTTTCTTTAATTCTTCGATTTCTTTCTTTAATTCTTCCATTCTTCACTCCTCGCTTATTGTTATCTAATATACCACTTTCACCTACCCAGAATCAAGTATTTGCGTGGTTTTTTGCCCCTTTTCCACATTTTTTCCGTCTCATAAAAGAAACAGTATTTTTATCAGAAACAACTTGTTTACTGATAAAAATACTGTTTCTTTCTCTTCTATAAATTATTGTTACAAAATTCCCGAAGTGCCTCTGCCGCTTCCTGTTCATCTTCTCCTTCAATCAGAAAGTGAACGTTATCTCCCTGATATGCTCTCAATGTAAGCAGAGAAGCCATGTTTTTTGCGTTTGCTTTCACTGGGCCATTCTGGATCTGAATCCTGCTTTGAAATCTGGCAGCCTCTTTTGACAGAAGCATTGCCGGCCTGGCATGGATTCCGACTGGTATCTGAACGATAAAGTCAAACTGCTCCACTGTTCTTCTCCTTTCGTCATTCCATTTTTGCACACTCATCCATCAAACGATGAATTTCATCCGCGATCCTATTCGCAAAATGAAAAGACTGTCGGAACGCATAGCTTTTGATCCGCACCGGTTTGGAGATCAGGACGATTTCTTTCTTCTTTCCATTCTTCAGACGGACTGCCACTTTTAATGTATTCATATTTCCTTCGGCTCTCCGCTTCACCTTTTCTTCCAGTTCCTCCAGTTTCATGACCGGCTGACAGACCAGCCTGCATTCTTCAACCTCTCCTACGTCATAAAATTCAGGATCGGAAACCTGCCCCGCCGTCATCCGGTTATTCAAAATACAGATTTTCTGATTCCGCTCATCCACCAGAAGATAATTCCCAATCCGGCCCGTTACTTCGAAATCTTCCTCTACTTCACCTTTCTGACTGCACAATTCCTTCAGTTCATCCAGAGTCTTTGCCGCAATGGTCTCTGTATAATTTCTGCTTGCTTTCTTATAGCATTTTTTGCAGATATATCCATCTGTATAACGAAATTTATTGAACATTCCGATTGGTTCATGGCAGATATCACAGGTTTTCATTCCAATCCCTCCTCTATTCTTCCATCATTTCCTGATAGCATTGATAAATTTTCTGATACTTCTTATATTTTTTTTCATAAAGTCCCATATTATACGTTCTCGGAGAAAATGTCTTCCTGATCCTTACTGTGTGGTCAATCATGCGTTCCATGGAAACACCATCCCGGCTTCCTGCCGCAGCCAGAGTAATTCCATATCCCGCCCCCGCCGTGCTTTCCATCTGCTGGACTCTGACGCCCAGCACATCTGCCAGCATCTGCATCCACACTTCATTTTTGGAACCTCCTCCGGTTACTTTAAGTCCGTCCATTTCTTCTCTGGTAAGACACATTACTTCCGCCAGCTGTCTTGCCGCCAGACAGATCCCTTCCATAACCGCCAGTGTCATTTCTTTCCGGGTCGTATCCGTTCCCATTCCCAGGAACGCTCCCCTTAAATTCGGATCCCCGTAAATGGTTTTATCCCCTGTCAGGTGCGGATAGAAAATCAAAGGGCTTTCTCCCAGATGATCTATATCATCCTGGCTGGTTTCTCCGGCAAAATCATCCGTTCCAAGAATCTGTTTTACCCACCATCCAAGACTGCTTCCCGTTGATTGTATCACACCTTGTACAAGAATAGAAATCTCTTTGCCGTCCATGGAAAACAGAATGTTTTTCCCTCTGGCATTGAAATCAATCCTGCTTTTCGGCACCATCAAAACTCCTGATGTGCCAAGAGATAATACAGGATATTTTCTGGCAAAGCACCCTGTAGCGATCGCTGCCGCAGGATTATCGCCGGTTCCGGTGATCACCCTCACATTCTCACCAAATCCATATTTCTGCCGCCATTCTTCCTGAACCATTCCGGCTGTCACTGCCGTTCCTTTGATCTCAGGATAAATCTCCTCCGGAAAATCCAGCAGATGCCGGATTTCCGGAGACCATGTTCCTGTGGTCAGGTCACAGAGTGAGGAGGTCGATGCTTCACAATAATCGGTCTGCATCGTACCTGTCAGACGATATACAATATAATCTGGCCCAATAAGAAATTTTTTCATCTTATGAAAGCTGTCTGGTTCATTCTCTTTCAGCCACAGCAGATTAACCGCCGGGCTTCCTGTTGAAATAATACTGGCGACATGAGACGCTTCAGGCAGACGCCTGATTTTTTCTTTCAGGTTTGACACCATATCCTTTGTTCTGGTATCATTCCACATGAGAGCAGGACGTATTGATTCACCATTTTCATCCAAAAATACCACTGTGTGCATCTGTCCTGTCACTCCGATGGCTTCAACTTCTTGAGGATCGCACCCCTCAAGAAGCTGTTCCATCGCCTCATCGGTTCCCCTCATCCAGACTTCGGGATCGATCTGCTTCCATCCCGGTCTTGGCTCTTCTATGGCATATTCTCTGCTGGCTTCGCCGGTGATCTTACCATTTTCATCCATCAGGATAACTTTTGCCGAAGAGGTGCCGATATCAATTCCAATATAGTATTTCATTGGCTATTCTCCAAATTTTAAAATTACTTTATACGTATCTGGTCTTGACGCAGCCTCAATCGCTTTGTCAAAGTCTGCATAATCATAGACAGCTTCTGTCAGCACAGACGGATCAACCAGTCCTTTTCCAATCATTTCCACCGCCTGATGGAAGGATTTGATCGTTGGACTTACAGCTCCCGTGATCGTCTTCTGATAGGAATGGATTGCCCCCATATCTACCGGTACCGGATCATTCGGATGCATGGAACTGAACATTACCGTAGTTCCTGTTTTAGCCGTCATATCAACTGCCTGCGCCGCAACAGCCGGGATTGCTGTTGTGTTAAATACCATCAGCGCTCCTCTTCCGTCCGTTAATTTTTTGATTTCTTCGACCGGATCTGTTTCTGCTGGATTGATAACATCATCACATCCAAGCTCTTTTGCCTTTTTTCTTCGTTCTTCCAAAGGCTCGCTTAAGATAACTCTGGCTCCTTTCATCTTTGCCAGGATCACATGGAGAAGTCCCATAGTTCCCCCTCCAATGACCGCAACGTCATCACCAAACTGAATATTGGTACGGTTGATGCTGTTGGCGACACAGGCAAGCGGTTCCGTAAAGGCCATTTTCTCAAAGGACGTCTCTTCCGGATAAACGAACAGATCTTCTGCTTTTGCAGCGACAAATTCCGCAAATCCGCCGTAGCCTGACAATCCGTCCGGATTATGGAAAATCTTGCTCTTTGGGTGTTCCTCACAGATATTTTCTTCTCCGTGTTTGCAGAAATAGCATTCTTTACAGTCATCGATAATATACTGCACAACTTTCTGCCCTTCATGGAACCGTTCCTTATTAACCGCGCTTCCCATTTTTTCTATGACACCGCAGTACTCATGTCCTCCGATTCTCGGATAACTGTAGCTGCAGTCTCCGTTAAAGTCTCTTACATCATTGGTACAAATGCCTGAAGTTTTGATCCGGATCAGCACTTCATCTTCTTTGATTTCCGGAACATCAATATCTTTGATGGAAAAATCCTTTGGCCGATTTAATATAATTGCTTTCATCTTTTCTCACTCTTTCTTCCATTATCATGATGGATATGCTAAGATTCCTGTTACTCCGCCTACAATACCGATTACGATGATCAAACCGATTACCTTGATGGAGGACCATCTTCTCTTATTTAAGAGATAGTAAACCAGCATGGTCACTGCCAGAGGAAGGATTTTCGGACATACGGCGTCTAAGAAGCTTTCCTGGATGCTGTATGTGCTGGTTGAACTTACGATTTCGATTCCGCATTCAGCAGTTACGTAGTTTACGATCAGACCTCCCATTACCATACATCCCATAATGGACGCGCCTTTGATCAGCTTATTTAAGATACCTTTTTCCAGGAAATCCATGATTGCTTCGCTTCCGGCTTTATAACCGAACATAAAGTTCCAGTAGCTTAATGCGTATGCTGCCACAATGATAACGACTGCATAGATAATTGCGCCCCATATATTTCCGTCACCAGAACGAGTCAGGTCGATACATACTGCCAGTAAGATTGGGATAACAACACCCTGCCAGATAGTGTCTCCCATACCTGCTAAAGGTCCCATTAAAGATGTTTTCAGGTTTGTAATAAAATCACCGGGTATTTCTTCGCCCATGGCCTTTTGTTCTTCCAGGGCAATCGCCATACCAAGGATACACGCTCCAAACTCGATATGAACGTTAAAGAATTCAATCTCACGTTTCATGACTTCTTTCCGTTTGGAAGAATCTTCTTTGTATAAGAAATTAATGACTGCTGAGAACATATGGGCAACAACCTGTCCCATCATTCTTTCATAGTTATAACATGTCTGCGGGAATGTTTCCCAAATCAGCCAGGCTTTAATCAAAGCGGCTCTTGGGATTAAGCTTTTCTTATTATTTTCCATCTTAATCATCCTCCTCGTCATCTTCATCATCATAAGCTGCTGTTGCTGCGGCTGCCTCATTAACAGATGTCATCTGCACGTAAACGATTGCTACGATCAGAGCGATGATACCTAATGTCAGAAGCGGAAGTCCGGAATATACGGCTAATAAAAATCCTGCAAATAAGAAAATCCTGGATTCCCCTTTAAAGATATACTGCAGTGTGATCGCGATTCCAAGTGCAGGCATCAGACCGCCGATAATCTGGAAAACTGTCAGAACTTTTCCACTTAACATGTTGATGATTCCCTGAATGTAGTTTGCTCCGAAATAAGCTGCAAAAGCACACGGAATCGCTGTCATACAGAAACACATGATCTGCGGGAACAATACATTCGCCCGCCATATTTTATGATATTCTTCTTTTTCAATGTAATTATCCGCAATATGTACGAAGAATGAGTCAAATGTCATACGTCCTGCCCATACGATCGTACCAAGGATACCGATCGGAACTGCCAGTGCCAGGGCTGTATCTGTATCAAGTCCTCCGGCAATCGCGTAAGCGGTACCTAAGATTCCTGCCAGAGCCATATCTGCCGGCATACTTCCTCCGGCGGACATAAATCCAAGATAAACCAGGTTAATGGTTGCTCCGATGACAGCTCCCTGTACCGGATGTCCCAAGATCAATCCTGTTACTAATCCACAGACCAGCGGTCTCTGCAGTGACCAGAGTCCTACGAATGGAAGATTTCCAACGGCCAGCCAGTAAACAATGCCGCAAAGGACTGCCTGTATAATGCTGATTTCCATATATATCTCCTCCTTTTATTTATCAACATAACCTGCTGCTTCTATTACCTGCTGTTCCGGAACCAGCTGATAATATACATGAACATTTTTTGCCATCAGATTCTTAATGGCTGTGATCTCGTCAGGAGAACATGCTACATTCTTGATAAATGGAGTTCTCTCTCCCCTGATTCCCATTCCTCCAAGGTTTACATCTGTAAGCTCAAGTCCAAGATCCGTCATTCGGTCATATGTGATCGGTGTTTTTGTAAGAACCATAACTCTCTCTCCTGGTTCTTTCGGATCTTTTTTCAGCACCTCTGCTCCTTTTTCTGTCGCATAGACATTGACTTTTACGCCGTTTGGCGCAAGGGCTTTGATTACTCGTTTGTTGAATTTGTCCGCTGCCACCTCATCATCTACAACAATGATTCTGTTGACATTCAGACTCGGGGTCCATACAGAAACAACTTCTCCATGGATCAGACGGTCGTCCACTCTTGCTAATACGATGTTTTTCATTCCTCATCCTCCTCACTTTCTTCTTCAAACAACTGATTGACATATTTGATCGTGTCCGGTGCGGCTTCTAATAATCCTTCACAGATCTGAGCTGCTGTTTTATCCGCATATCTTCCCATCATAACTTCAACTGCCAGCGGAATGTTGATTCCTGTTACATGATAGAAATCATGATCTTTCATTAATGAAACAACTGCGTTGAACGGGCTTCCATGGAACAAATCTGTCAGAAAAAGTATTTCTTCTCCTTTTGGTGTCTTTTTGATCTCTTCTTCCAGCTTCTCTGTCAATGACGCAACGGTCTGTTCTGGATACAGGCCGTAAGCTACCAGATTTTCCTGTTCTCCGACCAGCATCTGAACGCTCTCAACCAGTCCTTTTGAGAAGCTCCCGTGAGATACTGCAATGACCTTCATCTTAACCTCGCCTCCTTTTCTCCGGTCGTTTATCGTACTCTGAGTATAGCATGGTAAAATACACTTTTTTTACAGACATTTGCGTAAACATTCCCGCATTTTCTGTCAGCAGACTGCATGATTCATTACGCAATTCTTTACGCAGTTTTTTCACTTAAAATTCATTGATTCTGCGGCATCCTTTGCGCAATAACTGAAATTTCCGGCGGTCTTTTCACTGCTATAATAAAGACAAGCTTGGTACGTACAGGTGATGGAAATTGTAAATTCAGAATTGTGTTTTATAAGATAGGAGGCAGCGGAAGCTTTCCTGGCTTCTGCGATAATAATATGAAAATTGTAAATGGATTTGACCTTATGAACTATGCAGCTGCTCATCATTATATGCTGCCGGCATTTAATACGACCAACCTTGAAATGACTTACGCAATCGCAAAAGGACTGAACCAGGCAAATCTTCCTGGATATATCCAGATTTCTTCTAATAATTTAAGACTGTCTGATCCTGAAACGATCGTATATCTTACAAAGAAAGCTTTAAAAGACAGCGATGTGCCGATCGCACTTCACTTAGATCATGGAAAAACATATGAAGATGTAAAGGCTTGCGTCAATGCCGGATTTACCTCTATCATGATCGATGCGTCTCATCTGGATTTTGAAGACAACATCAAAGAGGTTAAAAAAGCCGTTGACTACTGCCACTTCTATGGGGTTCCTGTTGAAGCAGAACTTGGATGCCTTCAGGGAAAAGAAGAAGACATTGTAAATGAAGCGGACGCCAAAACAGATCCTGATATGGTTCAGGATTTCGTAAAACAGACCGGATGTGATCTTCTGGCTGTCGCTGTAGGGAATGTTCATGGACTGGATATCGAACCAAAAGTTGATCTTCCATTATTGAAGAAAATCTCTGAGCTTTCACCGGTTCCTCTTGTTATGCACGGCGGTTCCGGAATCCCATTCGAAACAATTCAGGAGGCACGAAACTATAATCTTTTGAAAGTAAATTATGGATCTGATTTAAGAAAAGCTTTTGTTTCTACTTTTGGAAAAGCTTATGAGAAAAATCACAATACCTGCAGCGTGATCGAATTAAGTTTGGAAGCTGTTGAAAATGTAAGCAAAACAGCTGCTGATCTGGTAACAATCATCAATCAGTAAAAAATAATTTGTTCATCCTCTCTTTTTTATCATAACAAATCCCGGCCGAATTTTATGATTCGGCCGGGATCTTTTTGTCTGTACTGTTTATTTCATCCGCAGGATCTCCTGCAGTGCTGACAGGATCGGAGAATAAATCCTATCGGAAGCTGAATCAGGATGGCGCAAACTGACTCTGATACAGTTCAGCGTAAAATCCATTCTGCTTCAGCAGTTCTTCATGGGTTCCCTTTTCGATGATCTTCCCGTCTTTCATCACAAGAATTACATCCGCTTCACGTATTGTAGATAATCGATGCGCTACGATAAAACTGGTTCGCCCGTTCATCATTTTGCCAAAAGCATTCTGGATCCTGATTTCTGTCATTGTATCGATGGAAGATGTTGCCTCATCCAGGATCAGCATTGGCGGAAGATCCAGCATGACCCTCGCAATGCAAAGCAGCTGCTTCTGTCCCTGAGACAAACTTCCGCCGTCCTCTCCCAGAACAGTATCATACTGCTGCGGCAGCTTCATAATAAAGTTGTGAGCATGTGCCTCTTTTGCTGCCCGTATGATTTCTTCATCCGCAGCATCTGGTTTTCCATAGGCAATATTCTCCCGAATCGTGGTATTTTTCAGCCATGTTTCCTGAAGCACCATTCCAAAGTTGGATCTGAGACTTTTTCTTGTTATATCCCGGATTTCATGGCCATCCACATAAATATTCCCATCTGTCACATCATAAAACCGCATCAATAAATTGATCAGCGTTGTCTTTCCACATCCGGTCGGTCCGACAATGGCAATTCTTTGTCCCGGCTGCGCTGATAAATTCAGATGCTCCATAAATCTCTGATCCGGCCGGTACGAAAACGCTACATCCTCAAGCTCTACTTTTCCCTGAATCTCCGTCAGTTCTTCGGCATCCGGAGAATCTTCCGTCTCCGGCTCTTCATCCAGGAACCGGAACACCCTTGCTGCTGACGCCAGTGAATTCTGGAATTCCGTAATTACTCCTGTAATCTCATTAAAAGGTTTTGTGTACTGATTTGTATAACTCAGAAAACTGGTCAGACGTCCAACCGTCAGACCTCCTGCAATCACCGTAAAACATCCTGCCAGCGTCACACCGGCATAAATGATTGAATACATGATTCTTGTCGCCGGATTGGTCAAAGAGGAGAAAAAGGTAGCCCGGAGGCTGTAGCCTGCCAGCCGCTCGTTGATTTCTTCAAATCTCTCCTGTGCTTTTTCCTGATACCCGAAGGCCTCCACTACCTTCAGATTCCCCAGCATCTCATCCGTAAGGCTGGTCAGCTCTCCCCTTGTCTCTGACTGTTTCTTAAACATCTGAAACGTATTCTTTGAAATAAATCCTGCAATCCCAAAGGACAGCGGGCTTAAGACTACAACAACCAATGTGATCAGAGGATGAATCGTCAGCATGAACACAATGGTTCCTGCAATGGTCAGAACCCCTGTAAACAGCTGGGTAAATCCCATCAAAAGGCCATCTGAAAACTGCTCCACATCCGTAATAATGCGGCTGATCAGGTCTCCGGCCGGATGACTGTCCACATAGGCTGCCGGCACACGATGAAGATGATGAAAGGCCTGTACTCTCAGATCCTGAACGATCCGGTAGGTAATCATATTATTTACATGATTCATCAGCCACTGAGCTGCTGCCGTAACCGTAATTGCTGCAATGATCAAAACAATCAGTTTCCCAAGCATTCCGAAATCCACACTGCCTTTTCCAGCGATATAATCCACCGCATTTCCCGTAAGAATCGGTACATAAAGAGTCAGGCCCACTGTGATGACCGCCAGACCCAGTGACAGTACTACCAGAGAGGTATATGGGCGAATACACAGAAGAATCCTTTTTAACACTTCTTTGTTTCCTTTTTTACCGCGCATCGGCTTCTACCTCCTCTCTTGTCATCTGGGACTCACAGATTTCCCGGTAAATCTGACAATTTCTTAAAAGTTCCCTGTGGGTTCCTTTTCCTGCTGTCCGTCCATTGTCCAGTACAAGGATCTGATCTGCGTTCTTTACTGCGGATACCCTCTGAGATACAAGAAATACTGTCATCTGATCCGTCCTGCGGGCAATGGCTTTCCTGAGCCTTGCGTCTGTGGCAAAATCAAGGGCAGAAGCACTGTCATCCAGAATCAGGATCGAAGGCCTGCGCACCAGAGCCCTTGCAATGGTAAGACGCTGTTTCTGACCGCCGGAGAGGTTTCTTCCATTCTGCTGAATCATCAGATCCAGTCCCTCTCCTTTTTGTTCCACAAAATCCAGCGCCTGAGCGGTTTTTAACGCTTCATAAATTTCTTCGTCTGTCGCATCCTGTTTTCCCCACCGCATATTATCCCGGAGTGTTCCGCGGAACAACGCTGCTTTCTGCGGCACAAATCCTATCTTTTCTCTTAGATTTTCCATTCTAAAATCCCTGATATTCTGTCCTCCGATCCGGATCTTCCCTGCTCCGGCTTCATAAAATCTGGGAATCAGATTGACCAGAGTCGTTTTCCCGGATCCCGTTCCGCCGATCACTCCTATAGTATCTCCCGGCATGGCACAAAAAGATATATCTTCCAGTGCCGGACGTTTTGATCCTGCATAAGAGTACGAAACATGATCAAAAGCAACTTCCGCTGCTCCCAAAACTTCCGCATCCTTCGAACCGTCCACAATGCTGCCCTCTATCTGAAAGATACTCTCAACCCGGTTCAGACTGGCTGCGGTCCGGGACAGCAGAATCATCAGATTGGCCAGTTTGATCAGTTCTGTCAGAATCTGAGACATATAATTAATCAGTGCAACTACCTGTCCCTGTGTCAGACGTCCTGCATATACCTGTTTGCCGCCGACCCATAACACACCGATAATTCCCAGATTGATAATGACATAAGTCACCGGATTTAAAAGAGCTGATATCTTTCCAACAAAAATCTGGCGCTGATACAGATTCTCGTTGGAACGGTCAAACTCCTTCATTTCACTTTCCTGACGGTTAAAGGCACGGATTACCCGGATTCCAAGAAGATTCTCCCGTGTCTTTTGCAGTACATCATCCAGCTGTTTCTGGACATTCCGGTACAACGGCATACTGATCAGCAGAATCAGAAAAACAACAACGAAGAGGACCGGTATTGTCACCGCAAACACCATGGCTGTTCTGCGGTCCACCACAAACGCCATAAAGACCGCTCCCAGAACCACAAAGGGAGACCGCAAAAACAGGCGCAAAAACATGTTAACACCGTTCTGCACCTGATTGATATCACTGGTCATCCTCGTAATCAGGGTAGACGTCCCGATTTCATCAATTTCCTGATACGTAAATGTTCCCATATGGGCAAAAAGATCATTTCGCATGGCCGTTCCCGCCGATACCGCCGACTTTGCCGCAAAATACTGTGCTGTAGCCGAACTGATAAAACCAACAATTCCAAGCGCTGTCATCAGACATCCCATCCGGATCAGATACCCCTGATCCTTCCCTGCAACGCCGATATCGATCATATTGGCCACTACCAGAGGAACAAGCAGTTCAAAGCTGGCCTCCAGCATCTTAAACAGCGGCGCCAAAATAGTTTCTTTCAGATTTTTTCTCAAATATCCTAATAATCGTTTCATATTCTGTTTCCTGCCTGTCTAAATATCATTATTAATTCCCATTTCCAATGCTTCTTTCACAAGAGAAATGAAATGCTCATAAGATGGATTTTCAATCAGTTTATCCACCAGAGACTTATCCGCGAAAATCTTAGAAAAATAATTCCACAGCTGAAACGCCTGATTGTTGTTCTTCCCTACATGCATCAGCATGATCAGATTCACCTCATTTTTTTCACTGTCCCATAAAATCGGTTTCTTTGACACATAGACTGCTACAAAGGTATCAGAGGAAGCCGCATACATCGGATGGGGCACCGCAATATTTTTACTGAAGAATGTACTTCCGATTTCTTCCCTCTGGAGCACCTGGGTCAGCAGATCTTCCGTCTGAAAATGTTCTGCGGCGAGACTGCACAATGTTTTGATCACTTCTGATTTAGAACTGCTGTCAGCAACGCAGAACAGCTCCGGATAAAACATCGCTACCACATCTTCCATATCTTTAAATCCGTCAATGTTCAGTTTAATATTCATATAATCATGCTGATTCGGGAAGGTATCAATATACATTGCCAGTCCCTTCTCGAAGAATTCTTCCTTCTCCGTTGTCAGAAAAACTCCGTATTCATCCAGCATTTCCTCGGTTACATCCATCGGATTCACAAAATCCACTGCAGAGATATACTCAGAGAACCAGCGAAGCAGAGTCTGCTTCAGAAGCAGCGTCATGCTTTTTTTCATAGAAGAAATGACCAGGATCTTTGTCTTTCCGCTGCGGTTGTTGATTTCCAGCAGGCTGCTGTAAAAATGAACTGCCAGAAGCGCCATCTCGTCTTCTGAAACTTTTTTGCCGTATTTCTGATATAAAAGAGACGCAAAATACACACTGATATCGTATCCCAGAGGAAACGTCTCCCTGATATATTCCAGCATGTCATTTTTCATCTGCATATCATACTTGATGCGGATGCTCAGAGACATACAGTGAAGAGCCAGCGTAATCCTGAGGTTGATGTTATTGGTAAAATCCACCCCGAAATTGCTTTTGATCGCTTCCAGTGCTCCGGAAATAAATTCATCCATCTCCGGAGTGATCGTATCGGAATCCCTGTTATTTCCCTGTCCCCTCAGATACACCGCAAAATAACGTACTTCCTCATCCGAAACTTTGATAAAAAATCTGCGGCCGATTTTTTCAAAAACATCTTTTGAAATCTCATATTCTTCTCCCAGCTCTTCTGTAATATCCAGTTCCCCAGGCTGGATGTAGAAGCCGTCTTCCATCCGGCAGATCATAATGTTCAAAAACAGGATAGTATTGCTGAAATCCGTATCCATAATATGATACTTATGCTCTACAAATATTTCGGTCAGAATGTTTTTAATCTTTGCCAGCTGCCGCTCGTCGATATAAAGCATTCCCTGCTCATTTTTTACATGAGCAAGATACAGGTCCTGATCTGCCAGACATCGTCTTTTATTGATCTCTGTCCCATCAATCATAACCTTATTGCTGCTTCTTAGAAGTTCCAGTGAAAACTGCTCCAGAATTTCTTCTACCTTTTTCAGATCATTTAGGAGCGTTGATCTGGATACATAAAATTTATCTTCCATCCTGGAAACAGAAACGGCTCTGTGACGGCTTAACAGCAGGAGAAGGATCTGACTGACACGGCTGGTCGGATAATTTAGTGAAACTGTCGTATACTGCTGATACAAAGAATTTACAAACGCAGAAAATTCATCATGATCCTCCACCTGGATACAGCTTCCTTTTGACGCCTTGGATATCAGATTCGCACAGGTCTCATCTTCCAGTTCCTTCCTGATTACTTTCATATCTCCCTGGATCGTTCTCAGGGAAACATCCAGTTTATCAGCAAAATAAGAAGCTGTCAGGAACTCATCTGAATGGTTGCAAAATTCCAATAAAATTTCAATTTGACGTTGGTTTAACATTTGTATTCCTCTTTTTTCTAGTGCTTCGTTCTCTTATTTTTCCATAGCCATTGGTAATATTCCTTATTATACCCTAATCCTTATTTATTTCGCAACCGATGATTCCCCTTCTGTTCCGCCACTGGACGATTCCTCAGGAATCCGATATACTGTTATTAAAAAAATAGATAAGGAGGTATCACTATCTTATGAAAAAACCCGCTTTGGTAATTCTTGCCGCCGGTATGGGCAGCCGGTATGGCGGATTAAAGCAAATGGATCCTATGGATCCGCAAGGCCACGCAATCATTGACTATTCTATCTATGACGCAAAACGCGCCGGCTTTGGAAAAATTGTCTTCGTTATCAAAAAAGCAATTGAACAGGATTTTAAAGAAACGATCGGAAGCCGGGTCCCAAAGGATCTGGAAGTATGCTATGCCTTCCAGGAAGTGGATGCCCTTCCGGAAGGCTATCAGGTTCCTGAAGGAAGAGAAAAACCATGGGGCACAGCCCACGCGGTTTTGTGCGCAAAACCTTTTATCAGCGAACCGTTTGCCGTCATCAATGCTGATGACTATTATGGTGTCAATGGTTTCCAGGTCATGGCAGATTTCCTGACATCCCATCCGGATGGGACTCCGGCCCCTTTTGCCATGGTAGGCTACCATCTTGGAAATACCGTAACTGATCACGGCTATGTCTCCCGCGGAATCTGTGAGGTTGATGATAACCGCCAGCTGATCTCTATTACAGAGCGCACTCATATTGAAAAAAGGGGAGACCACGCTGAGTACACAGAAGATGACGGGGCCACCTGGACTTCTCTTCCGTATGACAAACTGGTGTCCATGAACTTCTTTGGTTTTCAGCCAATGATTATGGACGAACTGGAAAAAGGCTTTCCGGAATTTCTGGATCTGGCACTGTCTAAAAATCCTCTAAAAGGAGAATATTTTATTCCAAGCGTTGCCAGCTCTCTGCTTACTCAGGGAAAGGCTACCATGGAAGTGCTGGTTTCTCAGGACCAGTGGTATGGAGTTACATATCCGGAAGACAAACAAAATGTCATGGATGCCCTTCAGGCTCTGAAGGACCAGGGAATTTATCCTCAGGAATTCTAGCTTATGCGGATTCATCCCCGGTTTTTTACAGAAAAAAACACCGGCAGATAAAAATCTGCCGGTATTTTTATTGAGTGTGTATCTAGAAGTTTACGAATTGTTTTGTAAACTCAGTCTCTGTTTTTCTGTAAGCTGCCTGTCATATTCAAAATACTTTTGTAACAGTTTTGTAACTTACAGTTTGAGTTTACCTTTATTTACTTGCAATGTCAACCTTTGTACGAAAAAAAGTACACACTTTTTAACATTTATCCCAATGAATATTTCAAAATTATTACATCATTGGAATTCCGTATCCAATTTTACACCAATAGATCAATCACGCCGTCCAGATAGATATTTTCCAGATTCTCAATTAATCCATTGTCGCAGGCTTCTGTCAGCTTCGGATCGATCGGAAGTTTTCCAAGAACCGGAACCTGATATTTTTCTGCGATTTCATCAATATGGCTGTCACCAAAGACACGGATCTCTTTTCCGCAGTCCGGACATTTGATATAGCTCATATTCTCGATCAGTCCCAGAACCGGGATATTCATCATTTTCGCCATATTAACCGCTTTTTCCACGATCATGCCGACCAGTTCCTGAGGTGTCGCCACAACGACAATGCCATCCAGAGGAACGGACTGGAATACGGTCAGAGGAACTTCACCAGTTCCCGGGGGCATATCTACAAACATCACATCAATGTCTTTCCATAATGCTTTTCCCCAGAACTGTTTTACCACATCGGAAACGACAGGTCCGCGCCAGATTACCGGCTGAGTCTCTTCTTCCAGCATAAGATTCAAAGATACGACTTCAATTCCGAAATTCGTCAATGCAGGCATAATAATGCCTTCTGCATTGCCAAGCAGCCTCTCATGCAGACCGAAAGCCTGTGGAATGGATGGTCCCGTCACATCTCCATCCAGAATTGCTGTATGCAGTCCCTTTCTCATTGCAGCTACTGCAAGAAGAGAAGTCGTCATGGATTTCCCAACGCCTCCCTTACCGCTGACAATGCCTATCACTTTCTTTACACTGCTCTCACGATATAATGGTTCTAAAAAGTTTGTCTGTTCCTGTGTTCTGCTGCCGCAGTTTGCACTGCAGCTTCCGCAATCATGATTACAATCACTCATTGCTTACTCCTCCATTGCCTTTAAAAGTTTTTTTACGTTGGCTTCAATATCTCCATTGAACGCCGCAGAGCCCGCAACAAAAATATTGGCTCCGCATTCCTTGATATGCCCGATATTATCCGCGGTCACACCGCCGTCTACTTCAATGTCCAGATCCAGTCCGCGTTCGTCCGCCATCTTTCTTAGATTCCGGATTTTCTGATCCATGGCGTCAATATAAGCCTGTCCGCCGTATCCCGGATTTACCGTCATGATCAGCACCATGTCGATCTCATCCAGAATATGCTCCAGAGCGCATAACGGAGTCGCTGGGTTCAGAGAGACTCCTACTTTGCATCCTGCAGCCTTTACCTGCTGAATCGCTCTGTGAAGATGTTTTGCAGACTCTGCGTGCAGCGTGATCAGATCAGCTCCGCTTTCCACAAATTCTTCAATATATCTGCCCGGTTCTTCAATCATCAGATGAACATCGAATACTTTATCTGTCTCTTTCCGGAGTGATTTAATAACCGGAAAACCTAAAGAAATATTCGGAACAAAAGCACCGTCCATAACATCAATATGAATCCACTGGGCTCCGGCGTCTGCCGCTTTTTTTACGTCCTCACCAAGTCTTGCAAAATCCGCAGATAAAATTGACGGGGATAAAATGTACTCCATAATTCTTTCTCCTTTACCATATTTGTTCTTATTATAGCACAGGTTCTGAAATTGAGTACATTTTTCCCCGAAAATCTCATATCATTCTTATGTAATTTTTAGCTTCTCTCAATAATTTTTCCCATTTCCTGGGCAATATTCCAGAGATGATCTCCGATTCTCTCAAAATCTGTCAGCAGCTCAGAAAATACAACGCATGCCTCGTCATTGCACTGACCTTTTCGGATTCTCTCCAGATGGTTCTCATAAAACTCATCGGTCTTTTTATCAATAAAGTTTTCTGATTCATGGACAGTCTGCAGCCATTCTTTCGGATTCTCCGGCGCCTCTTTGATTCTGTCAAACATCTGCCGGCAGATATCACGCATTTCCTGCATCTCCTGAATCGCGTCTTTTGAGAATGTAATCTGATTGTCTTTCAGCAGATTGGTGTAATCACAGATATTAACCGCATGATCACCGATTCTCTCAATATTTCCAGTCATTTCAAAGTAAGATCCGATATTCTTAGAATTCTTTTCGTTGGTTTCATGGATCATCATCTTGGAAATCGCTCTGGAAATCTCTTTATTCAGATAGTCGATATAACTTTCTCTCTCTTCCACATCTGCGATCGCAGCAGTATCTGCATGGATAAATGCATGGAAACTTCTGTCTACGTTCATTTTTGCCATATCAAGCATTCTTGCAATCTCTTTTCTGGCACCTTCCAGATGCATGGCAGATGTCCCAATTACCGCATCCATTCCTGTATCTACAGATTTCAGATACTTCAGATGTTTCTGTTTTTCTTTTTCTTCTGCTTTCTCCGGCAGGATCATTACTGCAAGTTTTGCAAGATAATTTCCAAACGGAATCAGCAGAATCGTAGTTGTAATGTTAAACAGTGTATGCATGTTTGCAATCTGTTTTGAAATATTTGCCCCGCTGAAGTCTGCCACAATATCTGTAAGCGGTGTCGTAAGACAGACAACCGTAAAGATGATCGTACCGATAATATTAAAGGACAGATGAATGATCGTAGTTCTCTTCGCACTTCTCTCTGTACCGATTGCTGCCAGTACTGCTGTGATGCAGGTACCAATATTCTGTCCAAACAGTACAAAAACAGAGTTACGGAAGCTGATAACGCCACTCAGCGCCAATGTCTGAAGGATTCCGACAGATGCTGATGATGACTGGATGATCGCCGTAAAGATCATTCCGGCGAAGATTCCAACAGCAGGATTTGAGAACCTTGTCATCAGATTAATAAACGGCGGATAATCTCTTAATGGGATCATAGCGTCTCCCATCATATTCATACCGATAAACAACACACCAAGACCAGCAATGATTTCTCCTACATACTGTATCTTTGGTTTCTTTACAAACATAATCAGTGCCACACCTAAGAACGCAAAAATCGGAGCGATTGCTCCAACATCCAGCGCGATCAGCTGTCCGGTAATGGTTGTACCGATGTTTGCACCCATGATGATCCATACTGCCTGATTTAAGGACATCATTCCTGCATTTACAAATCCTACTACCATAACAGTGGTCGCTGAAGATGACTGGATTACCGCAGTAATCGCTGCACCTACGATAACACCAAGAAAACGATTGGAAGTCAGCCGCTCAAGAATTTCTTTCATCTTATTTCCGGCTGCTGATTCCAGTCCGGAACTCATCATCTGCATTCCATAAAGGAACAGCGCAAGTCCCCCTAGTAATCCTAAGATATTTGTTGCACTCACTTTCTTTCTCCTTTGCCTTTCATATAAATTTCACATATATTTTACAACGATTTTATTTTACACGATTTTCTAACACTTTTCTGTTAAATTTATGTAAAATATTCGTTAATCATAAGGAAATCTGTCTTTTTTCTCCCCATATTTTCTACACTTTTTCAATATTTCCATTTTTTTACTCCAAAAATCATGTCAAATCCAGACAAAAAAAGAGCAGACAGATTTTTTCTGTCTGCTCTTCTGCAGCTGATATTATTCCAGATTCAGATGTTTTGTCAGGATAAACTCTGCAATCCCATGGAATATGACAATTTCCACTACTCTAACGATCACGTAAAGCCATTCATTTAACATTACATGAAATCCACTTCCCAAAAGCAGAGTTTCCACCAGAGAAAACAACACTGCCAAAGCAACGTAAGCAGCAAACGAACAAATAAAACGATTTCTGCTGCTGAGCTGGCCGAGCGCCATTGCCGCATACAAATGATAAATTCCGTTTAAGACGGAAACACTTCCATAGAGAATGCTGTAAACTCCCCAGTCATTCACAAACTGCTTCAAAAACTTTGACTGCACCAGAACACTCAAATCCATGCCGTGCATCAGCCCCATTGCCATAACCAGGAGAAAGATTACCAGAATGGTTCCTATTGTAATCAGAAAACTGCTCAGCACTTTGGAAAGAATCAGGCTCCTTTGCGAAACAGGAATCGTAAACATCAGATAGCCTTCTTCTTTTAATAATCCTTTCCAAAAGCGCTGGATGATCACTACAATATTCATCACGATCACCGCTGTAATAAGCACCAGAAACAGCATCATGGTGATTCCCATTATCAGGCTGCCTGGTCCATCTGCATTGTTAATATCAAGCAAAGCCGTCTTTGCCTGTCCGCTCCATAGGATTCCCGTTACAAACATGGCAATCCAAAATGGAATGATTACTTTCAGCATCGACTTTAGATCATACTTCATCAGTTTTCCCATCATTAGAATCCACCTCCCTGATATACATCTGCATGAAACATTTCACGGAACATCATATCAATGGATTTTCCACTTTCTTCCCTCAGATCATCTGCCAGCGCATGTTTAATGATACTTCCGTTTTTAATAAAGATGACTTCATCCATGATCTTCTCGATATCCGCAATCAGATGTGTGGAAATGAGAACTGTCCCTTCCTCATTATAGTTGTTCAGAATAGTATCCAAAATGAAATCTCTGGCTGCCGGATCTACTCCTGCAATAGGTTCGTCCAGAAGATACAGCTGTGCTTTCCGGCACATAACCAGAACCAGCTGTACTTTTTCCTTATTTCCCTTTGACAATTTCTTCATCTTCATCTCCCTGGAAATACCAAGAGCATCACACATTTTCTCCGCTCTTCCCCGGTCAAAGTCTTTATAAAAATCAGAGAAGAAATCCAGGAGATCCGATACCTTCATCCAGTCAGCAAAGTACATTTTGTCCGGAAGATAGCTTATGATTGACTTACTGTCAATTCCCGGCGCTTTGCCTTTTATCTTTACCTCTCCTTCGGTGGGCTGAAGCAGTCCATTCATCAGTTTGATCAGCGTTGTCTTTCCTGATCCATTCGGACCGAGAAGCCCTACAATCCTGCCTGTTCCAACAGAAAATGTGACATCATTTAATGCCGTATCTTTTCCATAACTTTCTTCAGATGTGTGCATGTAATTAAATTATCCATCTGTCCTATCCCCTTTCTCTATCAATCCGGCTGCCTGACTTTTTGTATAGCCTAATTCAGCCATTTCTTTCAGATACCGTTCCATAATCCTGTGAGCGAACTCACTCCTGCATGTTTCAATTTTTTCTGAATTTTCTGTAACTTTTCTTCCTGAGGTCCGGCTTGTCGCCGTTAGTCCTTCCTGATCCAATGCAGCCAGCGCCCTCTGCATGGTATTTGGATTCACTCCGGCTTCCGATGCCAGATCTCTGACGCTCGGCATCCGTTCTCCGCACTGATATTGTCCGGAAACAATCTGTTTTGCCAGATGTTCTTTCAGCTGAATCCAGACCGAACGCTCTCCATCAATATTCCATCCCATACTCATCCCTTCTTTGACTTGTTTTATTGTATTAGTTGCTTAGTACAATAATATAATATGAAATTGAGACATGGATGTCAAGGGTTCTGAAAAGTCATAAGATATTTGTAAGAATTGCGAAAGATTTATGATAACCAGCCCTGCTTATCTTCTGTCTTGCCGACAATGTGCCCCGTTCCTCTCGGCAATCTTCGATTCCCTCGCGCACGGGCTTCGCCCTATAGACACAAATGAAAAGAACCCTGACCGAACATAAATGCTCGGCAGGGTTCTTTTAACTTCAATATTTGCGTGTTACATCGTACTAGCATTCGAACTTCGCTTTCGCTTGTTCTCATTGAGTACGAGTAACGGCTTCACTTACGAGCGAGCTTGTTGACTAACCTCACTTCGTTCACTAAGTCAGCCAATGCCTCACACTAATCTCATTCTTCGCCTGTGGCTTGAATTCTTGATGTCTGCTGGCAATGTGTCCCGTTCCTCTCGGTAATCTTCGATTCCCTCGCGCATGGGCTTCGCCCTATAGGCACAAATGAAAAGAACCCTGACCGAACATAAATGCTCGGCAGGGTTCTTTTAACTTCAATATTTGCGTGTTACATCGTACTAGCATTCGAACTTCGCTTTCGCTTGTTCTCATTGAGTACGAGTAACGGCTTTCACACTAATCTCATTCTTCGCCTGTGGCTTGAATTCGCTAAGTGTTCAATGCCTATTTATCAGACATTTCTTTCAAGCGTTCGTATTTAGCTTCTGCGTTTGCTTTAGACTCTGCGAACAGCTCTTTTGCTCTTTCTGGGTTCTGACGAGACAGAGCGTTGTAACGAACTTCTCCCATCATGAACTCTTCGTAGTCTGTTGTAGGTGCTTTAGAATCTAAGTGGAATGGATTCTTTCCTTCTTCTGCAAGTGTAGGATTGAATCTGAAGAGGTTCCAGTATCCAGATGTTACTGCTTTCTTCTCTTCTGTCTGAGCGATCTTCATTCCGCCCTTGATTCCGTGGTTGATACATGGAGCGTATCCGATGATCAGTGATGGTCCTGGATATGCTTCTGCTTCAGCGATTGCTTTTACAGTCTGGTTGTAATCAGCACCCATAGCAACCTGTGCTACATATACATAACCATAGCTCATTGCCATTGCTGCAAGGTCTTTCTTCTTAGTTCCCTTACCAGCTGCCTGGAACTGAGCGATTGCTCCAAGGTTAGTAGCTTTAGATGCCTGTCCACCTGTGTTAGAGTAAACTTCTGTATCGAATACGAATACGTTTACATCTTCTCCAGATGCTAATACGTGGTCAAGTCCGCCGTAACCGATGTCGTATGCCCATCCGTCACCACCGAAGATCCACTGTGATTTCTTAGACAGGTAATCTTTCATCTTAAGGATTTCTTTTGCTTCATCACATCCGCATGCTTCAAGAGCTGCAACTAATTTTTCTGTAGCTGCTCCGTTCTTGCTTCCATCTGCGTATGTATCAAGATATTCAGCTGCTGCTGCTTTTACATCTTCATTATCTGCAGAATCTGCTAATGCAGCAACTTTTTCTTTTGTCTGTTCTCTTAATGTGTTCTGTCCTGTGAACATACCTAAACCAAACTCAGCATTGTCTTCGAACAGTGAGTTAGCCCAGGCTGGTCCCTGTCCTTTTGCGTTTGTTGTGTATGGTGTAGCAGGTGCAGATCCACCCCAGATAGAAGAACATCCTGTTGCGTTAGCGATGTACATTCTTTCACCGAATAACTGAGTGATCAGTTTAGCATATGGTGTTTCACCACAACCAGCACATGCTCCTGAGAACTCAAGTAATGGCTGTCTGAACTGGCTTCCTTTAACAGATTCAGCTTTGAATTTAGCAAGAACGTCTTCTTTTGCAGGTAATTTCTGACCATAGTCGAATACTTCCTGCTGATCTCTCTGGCTGTCTAATGACTGCATAGAAAGCGCTTTCTCGCCTTTCTTTCCAGGACATACATTGACACAAGATCCACATCCAAGACAGTCAAGAACTGTAACTGTCATAGCGAATTTGTAGCCAGGCATTCCTGTCATATCAGCTGTCTTTGCAGCTGCAGGAGCTGCTGCTGCTTCTTCTTCTGTCATTACAACCGGACGAATTGTTGCATGAGGACATACATATGAACAGAAGTTACACTGGATACAGTTATCTGGATTCCAAGAAGGAACGTCTACTGCAACTCCACGTTTTTCAAATGCAGATGCTCCAAGAGGCATATGTCCGTCTGCATATGGAAGAAGGTCGCTGACTTTCAGTGAGTTACCAACCTGTCCGTTAACCGGATTCTGGATGTTGTTGATGTAGTCAACCAGTTTCTTATCGCCTTCTTTAGCTTCAACGAATAAGCTTTCTTCTTCACAGTCAGCCCATTCTGCTGGAACTGGCACTTCTACGATTGCTTTTGCACCAGCATCGATAGCTTCATGGTTCATCTTAACGATGTGATCACCCTTCTTGCTGTAAGAAGCTGTTGCCGCATCTTTCATATATTTGATTGCATCTTCCTCAGGGATGATTCCTGATAATTTGAAGAATGCTGACTGAAGGACTGTATTGATACGTCCGCCAAGTCCGATTTCTTTACCGATCTTAATACCATCAATGATGTAGAATTTGATGTTGTGTTTTGCAAGGTAAGCTTTTACCTGTCCTGGCAGGTGATCGCCAACTTCTTCCGGAGACCAGCTGCAGTTAAGCAGGAATGTTCCGCCGTCTTTCAAATCCTGAACCATGTTGTATTTTGTTACATATGGTGCACAGTGGCATGCAACAAAGTCAGCCTTGTTGATCAGGTATGTAGATTTGATCGGGTCATCTCCGAAACGTAAGTGGGACATTGTAACACCACCGGATTTCTTAGAATCATAATCAAAGTATGCCTGAGCGTATTTGTCTGTGTGGTCACCAATGATCTTGATAGAGTTCTTGTTGGCACCAACTGTACCATCGGCTCCAAGCCCCCAGAATTTGCAGGATACGATGCTGTCTGGAGCTGTTACAGGAGCTTCTCCTCTTTCAAGAGACAGATTTGTAACATCATCCACGATACCGATTGTAAATTCGTTCTTGTCAACATTATCAAATGTTGCAATGATATCTGCTGGAGTTGTATCGTTGGAACCTAATCCGTAACGTCCTCCGTTGATTGTGCAGCTTTCGAATTTTGTTCCTCTTAATGCGTTAACAACATCAAGGTATAATGGCTCTCTTGCACCAGGCTCTTTGGATCTGTCTAATACGTTGATCACTTTTGCAGTTTCAGGGATTGCTTCTACTAATTTTTCAGCAACGAATGGTCTGTAAAGACGAACTTTAACAACACCGACTTTCTTGCCCTGTTTCATTAAGTAATCGATTGTTTCGTCAATTGTTTCACAAACAGATCCCATAGCGATGATGATGCTTTCTGCATCTTCAGCACCATAGTAGTTAAACAGTTTGTAGTCTGTACCGATCTTAGCGTTTACCTGGTTCATGTAATCTTCAACGATTGCCGGGAATGCGTTGTAAGCTGAGTTACAAGCTTCTCTTGCCTGGAAGAAGATATCTGGGTTCTGTGCGGAACCACGGAGAACCGGATGTTCTGGATTTAATGCTTCTGCTCTGAATTTCTCAACAGCGTCGAAATCAACCATATCTGCAAGATCTTCATTATCCCACATTTCAATCTTCTGGATTTCATGAGAAGTTCTGAAACCATCAAAGAAATGAAGTACCGGAACTCTTCCTTTGATTGTTGATAAATGAGCAACTGCTCCTAAGTCCATAACTTCCTGAACGCTGGAACTGCAAAGCATTGCGAAACCTGTCTGACGACAAGCGTAAACGTCGGAATGATCTCCGAAGATGTTCAGTGCATGAGATGCAAGCGCACGAGCAGATACATCAAATACACAAGGCATCATTTCACCAGCAATCTTGTACATGTTAGGGATCATAAGCAGCAGACCCTGAGATGCTGTGTAAGTAGTTGTTAATGCACCAGCTGCTAAAGCACCGTGAACTGTTCCGGCAGCTCCTGCTTCAGACTGCATTTCAACTAATTTTACAGGATGTCCGAAGATATTCTTCTTACCCTGTGTTGCCCACTGGTCAGTAACTTCTGCCATTGGTGAGGATGGTGTAATCGGATAGATCGCAGCTGTTTCTGTAAACGCATAGGATACGTGAGCAGCGGCTGTGTTACCATCCATGGTTTTCATTTTTCTTGCCATGTTTCTCTTCCTCCTAAAAAATCTCGTATGACGTTTATCACACATTGGTTAATCTCTGCTTCGATACCTCGCATATTTCCGCAGAAAATATTATAACAACTACACAAGTTGCATAAAACATAAACAAAGCTGTATACACTAATTACTGTATACAGCTTTTATTTTACAATATTTGCACAACTTTTTAAAGGTGTTTTTCATATTTTTAGGTATTTTTTTTCGTACGTTATAAAAATAACAATCCCTGGAAACCAAAGAATTATCAGGACTTATCGTCTGTTATGATTCTTGTGTCCTGGTGTTCCTGATAAGTTTTTGTAAATATGTGCGTCTTCTTATTTCCATCTGTATGATAGTAAAGATAATCATTCTTCTGCGGATTCATCGCAGCGCTCAGAGACTCATTGCCCGGATTACAGATTGCTCCCACCGGAAGTCCGCTGTTTCTGTAAGTATTATATGGTGATTTTACTTTCAGATCCTTATAGTATACCTTATTTGCATCATACATTCCATCTGTAGTCACATAAAGCACCGTCGGACACATCTGCAGGCGCATCTTCTTTGCCAAGCGATTTTCAATTACCCCAGCTATAGTTGGTCTTTCGCTGGCAACTGCGGCCTCTCGTTCTACGATAGACGCAATGGTTACGATATCATACATGGAACGTTTTCCTTTATAATTCTTAGCCAGCGCCTGATATTTCTGTTCGAAATTATCCAGCATCTTCTGCACCAGATCCTCCGGATCCGCATTTCGATAAATCTCATAGGTATCCGGATACAGGAATCCTTCCAGCTGATACTTCACACCATCTTTTTTCGGAAGATCCTTAATCCAGCTGTTGGTATACTTACTGGTGTCCTTCACAGCAGCTATAAAATCATCCGCTTTGAAAATATTTTCATCTTCCAGATGTTTGGCCATCATATCAACTGAGTAGCCTTCCGGAAATGTCACATCCACAATCTGCTTTTCCAGCGCCCGCTGTCTTGCTTCTTCTGCTTTCTGCGCTCTGTACTGCCGGAAAAAATGAATGCCGACAGCTGCCGCAGCGGCAATTATGATAAGGATGATCAATCCAATGATCAGCGGTTTCTTTGATCCTCTCCTGTGATTTCTCTTCCAGCCTTTCCTTCCATGTCCGGGCTTCTTATTAAAATCTAAATATAGGTCGTTCATTCTACTCCTCCAGTTTTCGACAAAATTCGTTTATTGCCATTATACTAGTATTTTGTAAAAAAAACACCCTTTTTATTAAATTTTGTTCATATTTTTAATACATTTGTAATTTTATTTATATGAAACAGAAGTTTTCCTTCTATGCAAGAACACCACAAATAAAAAGGGGTTATTTTCTTTTCCAAAGCCTCCGCCTGTACTTTTCCCGGACTTTCGATTATAATCAAATCATGGCCGGAATCTGCCCGGCAGACAATAAATTTGTAAAAGAAAGGAAAGAATATCATGGCAAATCCAATCGTTACGATTACAATGGAAAACGGCGATGTAATGAAGGCGGAATTATATCCGGATATCGCCCCGATTACAGTAGAAAATTTCGTAAATCTTGTAAAGGACGGTTTTTATGACGGACTTACATTCCATCGTGTGATCGAAGGCTTTATGATCCAGGGCGGGTGCCCGAACGGTGACGGAACCGGCGGCCCAGGTCACACAATCAAAGGGGAATTTACAGGAAACGGCGTTCCAAATCATTTAAAACACACAGCCGGGGTTTTATCTATGGCTCGTTCTATGATGCCTGACTCCGCCGGATCTCAGTTCTTTATCATGCACAAAACTTCTCCGCATCTTGACGGACAGTATGCTGCTTTTGGAAAGATCATTGAGGGAATGGATGTTGTGAATAAGATTGCAGAAACACCAACGGATTATTCTGACAAACCTCTGACACCTCAGGTTATGAAGAGTGTTACTGTAGAAGAGTAATTTCCATCTGATATACAAAGGAAAGTTGATATGAGTGTAAAATTAATTTTTGTTGATGTGGATGACACCCTGTACAGCAAACGGACCCGTCATGTACCGGATTCTGCCCGGGCAGCGCTTCAGGAAGCCCAAAGAAACGGCCATAAGATCTTTGTAAATACCGGCCGTCCTCTGGCATATTTTGAACAGGAAATCCTTGACATTGGTTTTGACGGAATGATTTGTTCCAATGGTGTATATATTTTAATCGAAGACAAACTGATCTATCACAAGACGGTTCCGAAAGATGTGCAGAAAGCCGTGATGGACGCCTGCGTCCGCCACCATATTTTTGGAACTCTGGAAGGAGAGAAATGTTCCTATTTTCGAAACCATGATGTAAACTTCCATCCTCATTATGGTTTTATGATCCAGGCCTTTGACCTGGCGCCGGATATGCCGCATGAATTTTCCTGGGATCATGCGGATACCTGCGAAAAGATCATTGTTTTCAGCGGAGAAGGCAGTGATATGCCAGGATTTCTGAAAGAACTGGATCGGTTAAATGATGTGCTTGATTATATCCGCATAACCGATGATCAGTATGAGATTCTTTTAAAAGGTCACAGCAAGGGAACCGGACTTTTGAATGCTGCACAGTATTATCACACTTCAGCAGCCAACTGCTATGCCTTTGGAGACAGCAATAATGATGCCGAAATGATCAAAGCTGCCGGACACGGTATTGCCATGGGCAACGCCTGTAATGAACTAAAAGCGATTGCAGACTATGTTACCACGGATATTGATGAAGATGGTATCATGAATGCTCTAAAGCATTTTGAGTTGATTTAATAACAGCAAGACCCGGAAATTCAAAAAATTTCCGGGTCTTTTTCTTTTCCTGCGATATCACTTTTACTATGCGGTCTCCAAAGTTCCACCGATCCTTTTCTTCATGCGGAACCGATAGAGAAGAATTGTTAAAGCCGTAAACACAATCAAAATTCCTGCAAACACAGCCACATCCTGTCCGATTGCTCCATCCATGGAAAGCGTATGTCGGAATGCATGAACTGTGTAGGTAAACGGCATAAAGTTATGAAGGATTTTATAGAATTTTGGCGCCATGTCCAGCGGATAGGTTCCTGCCGCTGCTCCCAGCTGGAGCACCATAAATACCAGCACCAAATAACTTCCAATCCGATTAATGAACATTTCAAAGAAACAGATCATCGCCATAAATGCCATAGATGCAAGAATTGCCATTCCAAAGGTTTTTCCCACATAATCCGGCCGCATTCCATTGACTCCCATTAATACGCCTACCATAACGACCGCCTGTAAAACAGAGATGACTGCCATCACTCCGGCTTTGCTAAGCCACCACTGAAAACCATTTTTTACCTCTTCATTTTTTTCCATTAAAGGATACATGACAGTAAAAGCGATACAAGCCACAAAAAGTCCTACAGACATCATATACGGTGCCATGGCATGACCATTGTTTTGAACATGAGAATATTCAACATTCTCAGTTTTAACCGGCGCCGCCATCATCTCATTCGTTTTTTCACTGGTCTTTGTATGATTGATCTGATCTGCCCCGTCTTTTAGACTGTCACTGAGTGTTTTGCTTCCATCCGCAAGTTTCGTAATCCCTGTTCCAAGTGTCTGGGAACCTGACGCCAGCTGGCCGGCTCCGCTGCTGATCTGCCCGGCTCCGGACGATAACTGGGCAGCACCGCTGTTCAGCGTCTGATTATTGGATATAAGAGTCTGCAGACCGCTTCCCAGAGAATTTGTTCCCTGATACATCTGATTCATACCGGAAATAAAAATCGGCAGGTTTCCGCTGACACGGGAAATTCCCTGATTCAGCTGTGTGGCTCCACTGTTTAAAGCACCAGAACGGCTCTGCAGTGTCCCCAGACCTGTATTTACCTGTGAAACACCAGAGATATATGTTTTCACGCCATTTTTCAGTCCATTGGTTCCATCAATGCCATTCTGGAGACTTTCAATTCCCTTTTCCATAGTCTCAAGGCCCTGAATCAGACCCATATCGGAAGCCGTTGTTCCGTTCCGGTCAAGACCATTCTGGATTTTCTCCAATCCAGAGTACATCTTACTGACAGCGGTTTCACTCTGAGGAAGCAGCTGAGCAGAAGACTTCGCCAGTGCTGCTGTCTGCTGCTTCAGCTGTGCGATCATCTCGTCAGAAGATGTATTTTTTAAATTGTCATCTTCTGTATCCTTTGCGGAAGCATAAACTGCATCCACATCATTTTTCACATCACCTGCTGCTGTCTCGACCTCTCCAATTTCTTCCATCAGCTGATTCTGCTCCTCTTCCGAAAGGCTTTCAAAAACAGAAGATTGTTTTAACTGACGGATTTTCTCCTGAAGCTGTGCAGTATCTGTTTTGGCCGAAGCCGCCTGCTGTGCTGTCTTTTCATTCTGACCGCTTTCAGATGTACTTTTACCTGCGGAGTCTGCCTGTGAAACCGCCTGGTTCAATGCCTGGATTCCCTGGTTTAGCTGTTCCATTCCCTTAGTCAGCTGATCAATCTGTGACTGTGACGGCATAGTCTTATCAATCTGAGATGACATTTCCTGCGCTCCGTTTAAAACCTGACTTGCTGCCGTTTTAAGCTCCTTTGTGCCGGAAGAAAGAGCCTGAACTCCCTGGTTTAGCTGACCGCTTCCTGCAGCGATCGTTCCGGTTCCTGCAGCCGCCTGACTAACTCCTGCAGTATACTGAGAAATTCCAGAAGCCAGAGATTTAGAACCATCCTGGAGCTGTCCTGCACCCTTTTGCAGAGAAGCAGCCCCATCCTTCAGGCTGACAGCACCGGATTCCAGCTGCGCCGCTCCTGACGCTGCCGCCTCTGTACCGTTCGTATACTGCTTTAATCCAACTTTCAGAGTCTCCGCTCCATTTTGAAATACCAGAGAACTGGACGATAATTTTTCCAGATTCTTCTCAATTTCTGTGTTTCCGTCACTCAGAGCCTGGGTGCCGTCTTTTATCTGTTTGGCTCCATCTGCCGCCTGAGCCATTCCGCTGCCGGCTTTTTTGATTTGGGCGAAGATTGTCTGTGCATAAGTTTCTGTTACTTGTTCTGACACAGACTTCTCAATCTTTGCCATAGCACTTTCATCCATTTTGGAAGCAATATAATTGGTTCCAGGATTGGTCTTATATATCAGTTTCATCTGTTTTGGATTCTCATCCATCAGCGTTGCCGCATTTTTCGAAAAATCTTTTGGAATGGAAATGATCATATAATAGGTCCCATCTTTCAATCCATCTTCTGCTTTCTTATCGCTGACAAAATGGAAATCCAAAGAACCTGATTTTTTTAAATTATCTGCCAGAGCATCTCCCACTGCCAGTTCCTTTCCTTGATAGTTCGTTTTCTGATCATGGTTCACCACAGCTACGGGCAGCTCATCCACATCCCCATAAGGATCCCACATAGATCCAAGAAAAATAGATGTATAAACTGCCGGAATCGTAATAATGGCCAGCAGAATCACGATCATCCATTTGTTTTTCATAATTTTCTGCCATTCCCGTTTCAGCATAAAAGTTTCCCTTCTTTCTTCCTATTTATGGATAATAAATATCCACATTTTGTATTCATAGATATTGAATATCCACGATTAAAGTCATTATAAACTTTTTTTCTCAAATGTCAATGATATCTTTTGTTTTCTTTCGGAAATTTTTACTGCTCTCATATTGAATCCTATGAAACATCTAACGTATAATATACTTAAATTGAACAGAAATGGAGAAATAAAATGAAAAGCAAAAAGAGCCTGGAACAGGGAATCTGCATTCTCCTGATCATTGCACATGCGCCGGCTGATCAGTGTATTACCAGTGAACATTTAAGCCGCCGCCTGGGAGTATCCGATTCCTATTTAAAAAAAATTACCCGCCGTCTGGTTCTGGCAGGACTGATTCAGTCTAATTTTGGGAAAAAAGGTGGATTTACGATGAACCGTACGCCAAAAAAAATATCTCTTTTGGATATTTTTAATGCCATTGAGGGAGACGAGCCATTTGTCAATGCCACCGGGCTGGTAGAAAAAGTTTTTTATCATAACCCGCCGCTGGCTCAAAAAAGAGAAAAAGAAGTCCTGAACATTTTTAAAAATGCAGAACTTCTTTATAAAAATCATTTAAAACAATATACACTGGATCAGTTTCTGGAGGACATTAAAACTAATTATCCTCTCTGATCCCTCTTTAAAATTTATAAGCACACTTTCAGCATCGCTTCTACTTTTTCCGGAGAGACATGTCCATAAGACAGATTCTCTCCTCCATCAGCAGCAAAAGATACCTTCTCTCCCGCTGTCGTTGGATCTTCTGAAATTCCTTTGCAGGAACTGTGCACCTGGCTGACGCCGGCTTCCTGCATGATGCGCACAGCGTTTTCCTCGTTAATCCCGGATCCCGGCAGAATCTCAATTCTTCCTCCATACCGGCTCTGGAGTTCCCGAAGCAGCGGAAGTCCTTCTTCCGCGGTCTTTTCCATTCCGCTGGTCAGCACCCGGTCCACACCAAGATCGATCAGCGTTTCCATTGCCTGATATGGATCCTTTACACAATCAAATGCCCGGTGAAAGACTGCCTTTGCACCTTCATCATGAATAATCTGGACAAATTCTTTTGTCCGCTGCTCATCAATTTCTCTGTCTTCCGTCAGAAATCCAAAAACTGCTCCATCGGTTCCGTATGCCAGAAGAAGTTTCAGATCTTCCAGCATCTGTTCATACTGATACGGACGGTAGCAGAATCCTGCCTCTCTGGCCCGCACCATAGATACCACTTCCAGATCCGTGTACTGTTTTACCAGGATCAGGCTTCCAAGAGACGGCGTCAGCCCGCCCAGAGGCAGGGCGCTGTTCAATTCGATTCTTTTGCCGCCGCATTCGTGAACAATCAGAGCATCTTCAAAACTTCCGCAACATACTTCCAGCATATGCTTATCCTCCTGTTAGAAATTAAATCCTCTTAATGTAGCGAAATAATCTTCCGGTGTCTCTGCACGGCGGATCATCTCTGTGGTTCCGTCTTCTTTCAGAAGAATCTCGGCAGATTTCAGTTTTCCATTATAGTTATATCCCATTGCGAATCCATGAGCTCCTGTATCGTGGATTACAAGCAGGTCTCCCATATCAATCTTCGGAAGCTTACGGTCAATGGCGAATTTATCATTGTTCTCACACAGAGATCCTGTAACATCATATACATGATCTGCCGGCTCATTTTCTTTTCCCATCACGGTGATATGATGATATGCTCCGTACATTGCAGGACGCATTAAGTTCACTGCGCAGGCATCTACACCAATGTATTCTTTATAGGTATGTTTTTCATGGATTGCTTTTGTTACAAGATGTCCATTTGGAGCCAGCATGTAGCGTCCCAGCTCTGTATAAATGCTGACATCACCCATTCCTGCCGGAACTAAGACTTCATCAAAGACTTTGTGAACGCCTTCTCCGATCACTGCAATGTCATTTCCTTCCTGATCTGGAAGATAAGGAACTCCAATTCCTCCAGACAGGTTGATAAATCCGATATGAACTCCTGTCTTTTCTTTCAATTCAACAGCCAGTTCAAACAGCTGTTTTGCCAGTGTAGGATAGTACTCATTGGTTACTGTGTTGCTTGCCAGGAATGCATGGATTCCAAATTCTTTTACACCAAGCTCCTTCAGAATTTTAAAGGCTTCAAAAATCTGCTCTGTTGTCATTCCATATTTGGCGTCACCTGGGTTATCCATGATATCTGTTCCAAGAGCAAACACTCCGCCCGGATTATAACGACAGGAAATCTTCTCCGGAATCCCTGCGGTTTCTTTCAAAAATTCAATATGTGTAATATCATCCAGATTGATCGTAGCTCCCAGCTCTTTTGCCATAATAAATTCTTCTGCCGGTGTGTCATTGGAAGAGAACATGATCTCATCTCCGGAAAATCCACATCTTTCAGACATCATCAGCTCTGTCTTGGAAGAGCAGTCTGTTCCGCATCCCTCTTCTTTTAAAATCTTAAGAATCGTCGGGTTTGGGGTTGCCTTTACTGCAAAATATTCTTTAAATCCTTTGTTCCATGAAAATGCTTTGTATAATCCTCTTGCAGTCTCACGGATTCCTTTTTCATCGTACAGATGAAACGGTGTCGGATATTTCTTTACAATCTCATCTAATTGTTCCTTCGTTACAAATGGTACCTTTGCCATGTTACTTAATTCCTTTCTTCATATTTAATAGTTGTATTTCATTCGCCAGGGCATCTTTAAATACCTCGACGAGATTACTGTTGCTTGAATACAGGCATGTGGCCTCATACCGGTTGGTAATCTCTCCGGTCAGAACATCATTGGAGTCTGTGATCAGACGAATCTGCTCCTTCCTGCATTCCGTCAGATACACTGTCGCTCCCGGAAGATCAAATGGTTCATTGGTAATGATCACTACCTTCTTTCCCTGAGCGGCCATCTGTTCTAAGTATTCCCGAAACGTTTCCAGCCTTTCATTGTATATGGAAACATATGCCCGTTCTCTGGCATGGGTCAGCATCTCAATGATCTTATCACAAATATGTTCTTCCCCTTTGATGGTAAGATATCCGCCCTCATTCTTCCTCTTGGCCGGCAGCTGCTCCATCAGCTCTTTCTTCTTCTTTTCCATATGACGGATCTTGCTGCTGCAAAACTCTTCCACAGGAACCGGAGTATATCTTATCGTATCTTCTTCCTGCATATAGGCCGCTCCCTTCTCCACCAGTCCGGCCAGCGCGCTATACGCATTGGATCTGGATATGCCGCTTTGCTTAGCTGCTTCGTAGCCGTTCAAGCTGCCTTCCAGCACCAGCAGAACATAAAGGCTGGCTTCATGCCTGGTCAGACCGTATTCCATCAGCCTCTCTACATTGTCCATTCCATCAGCCTCTCTACATTGTCCATTCCATCACCTCGTGTTCCTATCTAGGAATACTATAGTTTAGAAAAAAAAGAATGTCAAGATGATCCTGACATTCTTCATGAGAAAAAATCTCCCTGCTGGCTTGTTTTTCTGTTTATAAAAAATATGCCGACAAACTATATCATTGTTTCAAATCCTTCCCACTGATCACGTTCTATAATATATCAATCTCTGCCCCTGTTGTCCTGCCGGCACATTTTCCTTCTATTCCCGCTGTCATTTCTGACAACATAAACATTATAGCAAAGAGATTTTTTCCTTTCCTATCATTGCCATTACTTTTCTGTTACAAAAACAAAAACTTTTTTCTCAAATCATCTGAATTATGACAAAATTTTAACATTTTGTTTTCTTTTCACCTTTTCTTTGCACCACAATCCCTCCGATCCATAAGACAAGCGCCAGCAGACCAAGGATCATCCCTGCCTCAAACCGATTGATCAGCAAAAGTAAAATCCAGCATAAGAATCCTGCTGCATAAAGACATAATCCCACTTTCTTTTCCTGGATGTATAAAATAAGCGCCCATAAAAAACTGCATGCAGAGAATATCAGAAGCGCTCTTATCTGTATCTGTTGATGAAGAAGCAGGGCTGCCGCAAAACTAATCGCACCGGCTGTATAAATAATCCGCTTCATACTATGTACCTCCTTTCATCAATCTCATTCTTAAATTCTGATTCTCCTGCCATTGATCTGGATGATCCCATTGGACATCCACTTCATCCGCACATCCAGATTCTTCTGTTCTGCCAGATAGATATTTTTCTCTTTATGGATGCTCTGCATTTTTATGAAAAAGAATACTGTCAGTATCCCCGGTATCCACCCGGCTGTCAGCTGTATAATTTTTTCTTTTGTTATCTTCATTTCCCTTTCCCCTTTCTCAGCATACGCTGACTCCTTATTGTTTTTATCTCTTCACTTATATATCCTTAAACCACCCCCAAAAGTAACGCGGCCTTTTCAATTTTTTCATTTTTGTTAGTATTGTACAAAATAAGGCAGTTTTTTTTGCCATTTTGTCCATTCATCCATTTGCAGATACATTTTATATAGTGATTCATCCGTTGATTCTTCCTCCCGATCAAAAATATCTTCACAAAGGCTGCCTACCCACCTCAATGGATCAATTCCAAATATGAAGGTTTCTGCTTCCTGCTCCAGATTTTCAGTATCATGAAATCCGTATAATTGAAAGAGATTTGCTTCGATATCATTTTTTGGAACTTCCGCCGTCTTCCATTGAATTCCGGGATGATGCTTCAATACCTCTCGCGCCAAACAGAAACTAATATCAATCGCTATCGCCTCCGATGTTTCCGTCAGTGTATAACGCACAGCATTCACTGCATCTTCATCCACTGAGAACCCATCCTTCCACATGCTGATTTTTTTCAGAAGAACGTATGCTTTATTTCTTTCCTTCACTCGAAGATTCTCTCGAAACCATTTCCAGATTGTCAAAAAAATTTCTGGTCTGTTTTCATTTTTCCGAATCTCCTCTTCCCATCCATGATTCTTTAAATACTGCATTATATATTCCGCCCGAATCTCATAATTTTCTAAAATCCATTCTCTGTACTCTCGTGTTTCTTTTTTTGTCCACTTCATATTATCTTTTGTCAGAATGAATTTAGGTATTGAGAGCTTTTTATAGCCTTCAAATTCCTCTGTTCCATCTTGTCTGTTTTTCACTTCTTCTATATATTCTGCCGTCAATGATGCTTGTGATTTTGACTTATCTGAAATTTGTTCCGATACTTCTTTTGCCTGTGCACTGATATCCAGATACATCTGATACAATGATTCGTCCGTCGGCTCAGCCTCCTGATCAAAAAATTCTCTCCAAAGGCTTTCGATATATCCAAATGGATTCACATCAAATGCAAAGGGTTCTTTTCCTTCTCCCCTCTCCTCACAGTCATAAAATCCATTCAGCTGAAACAGATTCGCTTCTATGTCATCTTTTGGGACATCCGCCATTCTCCATTGAATGTTTGGATGATGTTTCACTATTTCCCAAGCCATATAAAATCCAATATCAAAAGCTACGGCTTCCGATTTTTCAGTCAATGTATACCGAACGGAATCTGCATATGCTGAATCAACAGAAAACCCTTTCCTCTTCATGTCAATTTGCTCCATCAGAACAGAAGATTTTTTTCTTTCCGCTTCTTATAATTCCTCCGATACCATTTCCATATTGTCAGAAAAATTTCCGGCTTATTTTCATTTTCCTCCACTTCTTTTGCCCATTCGCTGTGTTTCAGATACTGTATTAAATATTTGGCTCGCTTTTCCTGATTCTCAAGAATCCAATGTCTGTAACACTCTGCTTCTGCTTTTGACCAGCTGGTATTATGTTTTTCCCGAATAAACCCTGGTACGGTAATCGTATCATATCCTTTGAATTCTTCCATTTACCATACTCCCTGCTTCGCAAAGCAGCTGCAAATCCTGTAAGTCCGCATTGTCAAACGCTATGGCAGAAACATCTTTTTCTTCTGCATATGCCATACCATCAGGCTCTCCATATTCGTCTATCTTCTTAATCACAATCATGCCGTCACGATACTGTATTCTTCCAGTCAGCGTGCATGCGTCATCCTGCATGATTTCTATCGTAGTCAGACATTTTTCTTTCTCGCATTTATTGATAATCTCATGAAACAGCGTGATATCTTTTGTTCTGTCAATGGCCAGATGCGGTTTCTGATTCTTTAGAGAATACAACAGCTCCATTTTTGCTTCATATTTGCCCTGACTCTCTATATGTATAATATCGTCAATCGATATCAAGATATATCCATCATATTCTCCCCGCGGTGTGATATGTCCGATCAGTACCCAGTCCTCATCACAGTCCATAATGTAACCTGACAAAAATGTATCCTGATTATTTTCATCACAAAATAAACTGACAATCGTATGTTTATTCTTCCAATTGGTTAATAATTGTCTCATCTTATCTTCCCTCCCATTTAAATTACCTTTCACTTATATATCCGTAAAATACCCCCGAAAGTAACGCACCATCTTAAATTTTTCTATTTTTGTTTATATTCCATAAATTTCAAGATTCATTTTTAGTTATTTATACCTATAATAAAACGCTTTTTTAGCACATAATTCTACTATTTTAACTTTCTACCTAAAAACAAGTATATCAATCAACAAAACTTATTTAAACATTATAAAAGTGCGCTGCAGTTCTCCCGCAGCGCACCTCTGTCACGATAGATATTCTTTATTTATTTCTACTCTTTCTATATTTCCACCGTTTTGTTAATAATATTACAATAAAACATACAACAGCAAATGTCATTACTACAATCCACACAACCGGATTATGCATATCTCCTGTCTCAGCAGAAGAGGCGGCTTGACTCTTGGAACTACTGTCAGATGAATTCTTCTTACTGTTTGAGCTATTGCTCGAACTATTCGCCCCCTTAGAACCAGTGGTCTGAGTTTCTTCTGAATCCTTGGAATGATCATCCTGGTTGTCATCAGCCTTGTTTTGATCAGATTTCTTATCATTATCGGAACTATCAGATTGTCCATCCTTAGAGTCGTCTGTATTGCCCTGATTTGAATCAGATGAATCGGTCGGCTGATCTGAAGTATTACCAGAATCTGTATTTCCCGGATTATTCGGATTATCATTATCATCATCAGCTTTGATTTCTTTCACTGTAATATCACCAGACGAATCAGTGTTGACTAAAATTTCGTTTGATTCGCCATTGTAATTCGTTGAATATGTTTTTCCATCACGCTCAATCACAATCAAAGAATCCTTCAGATTATCACCTGTAATCAATACTCCATTATCCTCAACAGATAACAGAAGCTTTTTCGATTTCACAGCATCAATTGCTAATGTGTCAACCGAATCATTCTTATCATTTTCATATGTAATTAATCCACTCATGTCAGTTGCTTCATCATGTGTCATTTCAATAGACTTATTTGGATTGTTCAGGACAACTTCCAATTGATTTGATTTTGCCGCTGCCTTTGCAGCCCAAGACATCATGGTCAGCTGTGCCGCACATTCATCTGTTTGTGAGCTAAGAGTCATTGTATATTCATCCGCTGGAGTTGTTGTATCCAAAATAAATCGTTGCCAATTAATTCCGGCCGCCCCATCTCTTGGCTCCATAAACGGACCATAAACTTTCTCCTGCACCTTCATTTCACCATCTTTATTTATTAAACACTTTGAGTCAGTATTCAGTATTAAATTCACTCTACTAGGAATTGAAATAAAAGGATATGAATAATTATTACCTCCATGCTGCGCAGTGTAATCAATAGCAGGGTCCACATAATTTCTTAAATCCATCTCTTCAAGAGTAGAAACATAATTATATAAACAAGTATATTCTCCATACTTTATTCTAAGCGTTGTGTAATCAAGTCCATATCTTGCACCTTCTATTATAGATGCATTATGCTTATATAATATTAATGAATGAAATTCATTGCTATCGTTAGGGTCATATATTTTTATAACATAACTATCTTCTTTTTCCTCCATGATTTCTAATGCTATAACTGCATGTGCACCTTCACCATTTGAATTTGAAATACTTATAACAGTCGGAACTTCATCATCCTCTAAAGTATTCAAAAAACTTTTCAATGCTGTTTCATAGTCACCCTTTGTTCGCTTAGACAATGACATTTCACGGTTTATATTTGCAGGATACTGGTACATTAGTTGATAATAATTAATCACGTCTTCTGTGCTTTCTGAATTGACAGGAGCAACCATCTCAAATGTACTTTGAATACTTGAATCATCAGGTACAATCGCAGATAATGGCAACAAATCAGAATTACAGAAACGAAGTGTCATAACAATTGACATACCATAACAAGAACCTCCCCATGTTTGATTAGTATAATCAACTAAATTACGCCAAACAGCTAAATTCATATTGTCCGCTAACTGTCCAAATCGATTCTCCGAAATATGATAATTCGCTTTCACTCCTTTTTCAAGCAATTGTTTTGCATATTCTTCACTAATTGATTCATTTAGAAAAGCCTGTTCTTCTTCTGTCAGGAAGAAACTAGGTGCATTCACAAAAGAAAAATTATCTAAACCAAGTGTAAAACTTTTCTTCTCCTGATCTATTGCCTTTAATCCCAGGCTTTCCAATATTGGCTTGATAGCCTCATTAATCTCACTCCAAGACATACTTCCACCATTGATTTGGTCAGTTCCAATCTTTTCAGTTGGGACCGCTCCATTCACCAAAGTCTTGTCATACGAATAACACTTTGAAGCATTCTCTGTTATGAGTCGACCGGCAATTCTTCCTGTACGAACAGTATCCGAATCTACAGAAGAGCTAATCTTACCTCCAAGATTGTAACAGTTGGAAATAGTTCCATCGCCGTCAAAACCAATATAACCGGCATATCCACCCGCATAACATGTTCCGTTTTTGCAGGTTTTGCTGGAAAATACCTCCCCATAATTGACACAATCTCTATTGATATCAGAAGAAGTATATCCTACAATACCACCAATATTACAATTCCCATTACCTGAACTTGACAAGCGAGCAGCAACAATCTGACCAGAGATTGTTCCATAATTGACACAATAATCAATCACTCCATGCTGACCAGAGATTCCACCGCAAAACAAAAAGGTATCTGCAGATGCTGTTATATCTCCATAATTAACACATTTGCTCACAGCACTATTTATTGTCCCTGGATATCCCATAATGCCTCCACAATGAACACGACCTAGCTTTTCATCCGTTTGAATAGCTCCTACTTGAATATCAGTATAATTTATAGCATCGGAACATCTGCCAATCCCCACAATACCTCCTACATATAACTGATACGCATTTCTCAGAGAAATTTCTCCTCTCACAGAACATCCATCAACAGATTTACTGTTGCTTGTATTTTCACAATTTTTCCCTGCTATGCCACCTACACAAACGTCTTTATCTTCAGCATAACTGAGATTAATATCTATTTCACAGTCTGATAGTTGTATATTTGAAATACTTCCTGTATAAAGGCCAAACAGTCCTACATAAAGATTGCCTTTTTTCGTAATGGTCATATTTTGAATCTTATGATTTCTTCCATCATAAGAACCAGAAAAGATTCTAGATTCTTCCTCATCGACACGCTGACCACCAATCGGTGTCCATTCCTTTCCTTCCAAATCAATATCCGCAGTCTGAATATAATACGCTGTTAAATCATTACGCACAGCATCCAGCTGTTCTGCTGTTGCCACCTGATAAGGATTGGTCTCCGTGCCATCACCTCCGGCAAAAAGACTCGAAGTTTTAGCCTTTTTAGCTTCTTCTGTCGTCGTAGCAGTTTCGTCCTCAGTACTATTAGTAGCATCCACTTTTTCTGACTTTTCTTCTTTTACTGTCTTCTCCTGATGAGTACTTTGGTCTTCCTCAGTCTCTTGTGAAGTCCCTTCGTTTTTTGTTCCCTGATTCACTGATTCCGAATTTTCTCCTTTTTCATTTTCTGACGTCTCCTGCATCTCAGAAGAAGTTTCTTCAGAACTCTGTCTTTCTTCTGTTGTTTGGGCCGATATCGTATCATTGTCTGCGCTGACATCTTCCACATAAAAAGAGAAACTTAAAGAAAACGTCATTATCACAGCTACAACCAGTACCGCCAAACGTTTTAGTTTACATTTCATACTTTTTCCTCCCTTAAAAATATTAAATTATAAAGCCCCTGTTTATTTTTCTGTCAAATAAATTTTTGTTCTATTCTATTTTTCCCAAAATTTACTTTGATGTTTTAAATTATCTCAAAATGCAAGTATTTTTTCAATATTAGACAAAATATTATACGCTTTAATTTTGTTATCCGCCTTTCACTTTATCATTCCTCCCTTAAAGTTTCTGCTTATTCTTTTACTTTTATTGTTTCTGTTATCCTTTTCATTTGAACACTCGGTTTCTTTACAGAAATTGATCTTGCAATCGTTATCAGAACTAACACTCCCAGAATTCCTATATTTATTATAACTGCCGGTAATTCCTGCCTGTTCCACGCATATTGGGATAGAATATATGCCCAATAGAAAATCAGTAAAACCGTCAGAATCCAGCATCCAGTTTTTCTTTTCCAACATTGATATAAAATATTTCCTATGAAAAAAAATACAAGCAGCGTTACTATCGTATCTGTAACTGCATAACTGATATAGTCTGTCGGCTGCTCTCCTAATTGAAAGAACAATCCAAGGTTCCGTATCCACGAACTTCCAATTGAGAATCCCAGTCCCGCTGTGATACTGCATATTTTTATATCCTGTTTCCCTGCCGCAGCAGCAATCATCATCATAAAAAATATAATTAGCGTTCCATCATTCAAAATACAAAACGCCGTATATAGAAGTTCCATCCTAAAAGCTGTGACATATCCCAGAAAAATCGCGCATAAGAAAATGATGACTGCCTTTATGCAATTCTTTTTTCCTTTCATATCAGATCTCCTCTTTCTCTCTGCGTTTCTGCTTTTTTGATGTCTCTTTTAGCATTTAAAGTAAGTTAAAGTTAATGATTGGTACTTCTTTCTTTTAAATATTCTACTTCTTCTTTCATTCCTTTTTTCTGACAGTATTCGACAAGAGACAGATTTGTTCCTCCATTCTCTTCGAACCCATTATACTCTGCATCAAAATTTCTGATTGTGATATCAGGCGAAGCTCCTTTTTCCATATAGAACTCTAAAATCTTATGATTGTCCTCACTGCTTCTGGTCTCGTATTCATCATACACAGTATAAAACAGAACATTGGCTCCATGTGGATCTTCCTGCTTTACATCTGCACCATATTTCAATAATAATTTTGACATTTTTATGACATCCTCATATTCCGGCAGCGTTGCCGCCAGCATTAATGGCGTCTTTTGAGATTCTTTCAGCAGCTGATTGACATCTGTTTTCTTATCTAAGTATTTCTGAACTTTGTTATAGTCACATTTCATGACCGCATACTCGAATGTATCCTCTTTTCCTCCATAACTCACCATTTCCAAACTCGCCTTATCGTTATCAAGATAATCATCCGTATCCTTCAGCAAAACATGGAAGCATATGAATATCAAAATGCCATATAATAGAACAAACAATCCTATTACCGTTATTAATAATTTTTTCACTTTCTTCTCCTCCCATACTCTTCACCTTCTTGGTTTCATTTTCTCTCTCCTTATCTGTCTTCCTTCATAATCATACACAAACAGATACCGTTCTTCTTTATCTGATGCCAATGCTGTAATATCTACAGCCAGATAATCTTTGCAGTAATATACATCCGCATCGTATTCTCCCGAAAACAAATTCCTTGTCTTAGCTTCCTGCCTGAAAGAGAGATAACATTTCCTGACCTTAGTTTTTAAATCAATCCAATAGAAATTCATCTCAATATCATTGCAGTACAATCTCTCTGTTTTTTTGTCGTATTTTGCTGTATAAGAAAATTCTCTTCCTTGTGCTATGTACTCTTTTTCTTCCTTCTCTTTGTCATAACAAATGACTTTGTCTGTTTCAATGATCAGATAATGCTCCGAATCTTTATATCCGATCCAGACTGGATCTTCAATCTCCGGGCATCTTGTAATACTGCTTCCATCTTTCATCATCTCTATTGCTTCTTTTGAACGATTGTTCCATGTATATAGTCTGTCATGATCCAGACGAAGGATTTCTTCCATGCTGCCTTCCAACAGTATCTCAGGCTCTATATTTTTTTGTTCCTTTAAATAATCCTCCCCCGTATACAGTCTGCCATGATCCCAAAAAAGGATTTCTTTCAGCGACATCTCCGGCTCTGCATTTTTTCGTTCTTTCTGATACAGGATCCCACCGTCATCCATAGTCATCCGGCATGTCAGATAGTATATTTTCCCAGCATCCACTGTATAGCTTTCAGCCCGTTTCAGAATTCTCTTTCGTTTTACTGCATCTCCTATTTCTTTTTCATAAATCTGACTTTCTCCATCCGCCCTTTCCTCGCAGTAATAAATCCTGTCTCCTGCCAGCGTCAATGTTGTTCCAAAATCATCATATACACCGATCCTTTTATTGATCAGGTATTTTTTCTGTTTTTCCAGATCATACAAATAGAGTTTTTCACCCAAAATGAAAGGGATGTCCAATATTCCATTCGGAACACAGATCAGGATCTGATTGCCATTCACATATTCATTTCTGTTAAATTCCTGTACTATCCTTCCAGCCGGATTCCTGCCTCTCCTGAGCTGGATGAATGAAAGAATACCATGATACGATTATGATATTTTTGCGTTTTTCTCTGCTTCTTCTCATATCCCACTTAAACTTTCTTTAAAATCATCATCCTGCCTCTCTTCGATTTTTCCATTTAGGAAGCAATATGACTGTTATCTATATTGATATTTCCTCTTACCAATATTTTAAACTCATTACAAAACCGAAGCTTTATATTGTAATAAAAATCTCTCTCACTGCCTGTCCTTTTTTTCTTTCTTACTGTTACAGATTCTAATTGCAATTTCCTTCTTTTCTTCCCTTTTATAAGGGCTTCTTCAATATCACAAATACATATTTTTTCTTTTCCACCTTCCAATTCTATCGTTATCATTCCATATAGTGGATTATAATGAAACGCTGAGACTTCCCCTCTGCCCAGAAATAACACGCTCTCCTTTTTCAACACAAAATCTCCTTTCCATCTACATAGAATTTATCCGATTTACATAGAAAATTAATTTCATCCGCATCAAAATATATATTAAAATCTCTGTTATGCTCCATCCAGGGGTCCTTAAAAATGCGGCTTTTCTTATGATTAATTTTTCCGGTTCCAAAATCTTCTACTATACATTTATATTGATCCGGATCTATACATAGCTCAAACCAATCATCACGAAAAGAACTCTTTATTCCCGCACTGTTTGTTGTTTTGTCACCGTAATTTCCCATAATGATATATTCTATATCTTTGATTACTATTTCATGTTTTTCATTTGTTTCTGCATTTACTATACGGCAGATGATTGTTTCTTTTTCCATGTTATATTTCATATAATTCAAATAGTATATATATTTATCAAAATTTATCATGCCTGTCCCTCTTTACAAATTCTTTCATTTTATCTATTCCAGCTGCAACACAGAATAGACATTTAAAAAATCGCCCTCCATCCTTTTTGTTTTTCACCGAAAGCATCATCATAGTTACAAGAGTTGTAAACTATAAAACACGACTCACCCTATATTTTCAGTCATAAAAATAGTAGTCATCCTCATTTACCCTGATCTTCTTTATGGAAAACTCCTTTGGATAATCTTTGAATCCGGGAAGAGATGACCGGTATTCTTTCATCACACTCCTTGCCTTTTTCCAGCTTCCAAAATATCCGATGGTCTTTTCATTATTTTCTTCTTCATACCCATGAGATAAACGATAAATATACATAATATGCTTCTCCTTCCCTATCTTTCAAAATACAAAACATTTGATTCTTTTTATTGGAATTCTAGCACCATCCAGGCAAGTCTTTTTTTAATACGTATTGTACTATTTCTGTCCATACACAGGAATCCATGCCATAATTCTGTTTTAAATAAGCCGAAAATTCCTCTTTATCTTTGGTCTCAATCCTTATTTTCTTTGTCTTATGATCCGGATCAATGCAGTAAAATTTCCCCGTTTTTTCGCTTTTCAGCAGGATAATCCTGCCTGATACTGCATAAAATTCTACTTCTCCTTCGAAAATGTAATATTTGTTCGTTCCATCATCTAATTTTATTCGCACATCATTGTCGTCTATTTTTTTCATGATTAGATCATCTGTCAACTGTGCAAAAAAATACTCATACAATCCCTGGCGGAATCCTTCCGGCCATCCTTTGTCATTGACCTCATATTCCCAAATTTCCAATGCTTCTTCTTTTCCTTTAAATCTTGGCTGTTTTGCAAACTTTTTGCGGCCGCGTTCTGCAAGTTCATAACTAGAATACACCGCTATAAAAATAGTATCATCCTTGTTCGGATCATCTTCATCCCAATAATCAAAGATTAATTCATATAACACTGTTCTCTCCTTCCTTATCCTCAAATTGCCGCCGCTGATTATCTTTCCATATCAGTGTCTGTAATCATAAACATCTTTGAATACATTCATCTTTTTATGATCAATCTCTACCTCCTCTTCTGATATCCACTTCAGTTTTACATCTTCACAATGATATTGAAAATAAATAATTTTCTTTTTCTTTGAATCTTTCTTCTCAATTTCAACAATCGTTGAAAAATCAACAGTTGCCCCGCCAGTACCATGATATATATTCGCTATGTAATTTCCCTCCGGCGACTCTACTGATCTTAATCGTTCTCCCTTTTTCACACTCTGTGTATCCCACATAAAATGGTAAAATATATACCCTATTCCGGCTCCAATGCAGATACATACAATCAGAACGATCTTTATGATTTTTTTCATTTCCATTTCCCTCTTTTCTTAAAATTTTTCTTCATCCCACGCCGTATTTCGCAGCGTAAAATTTTCCGGTTCCTCTGTTCTGCGGAGAATCGTCATCTCCAGAAATGTATCGAAACTATACAGCTTTTCCAGCGGCCATTCTTCCATCTCCTTTAATGTTATCCTTCGTTTCTGTTTTCTCCGCAAATTTCAAAGCTTTATGATTGATGTAATCTTCCGGAACTTTCTCCATTTCCCAGATGGCCTGAAGCAGAAAAACAATAGCTTTTTGTTCCGCCTGCTTCGTTTCCGTCAATTTTTTCAAAAATATATTCTCTGCTTTCTCCCCATAGACACTTTCCATATAAGCCGCAAAGATCAAAAATCTGTTGTCATTCCAGTACTCCCGGGCCTGATATAAGATTTTTAAAACCTCGTCGACACCATCATCTATCGGATAATACACTCGGAAAACACAATATGCAATGAGAACTTCCGGCGTTATCTGATCACGGCACATTGGGGAAATCCTCTCATAAAAAACTGCCTCTTCCGGGTAGATCCACTCTTCCCGGCTTCGGTTCAGCTGCTGATTCACAACACGTAATATTCTTTCCCTGTAAATCCTGCAATACCGGACTTCACATTTTGAATTGGCATACAGCCGCTTCTGGATTTCTTCCAGATGTTTCCTTTCCAGCGCCCGGGTCTCTAACATACCGTCTATGACATACATGGCATGGTATCTCATTTCATGATTTTTATGTTCTATCCCGTCCAGAATCTTTGTAAAATATGTTTCGTCTTCTGAAACAAGAAACATCCAGCGATAACTATAGAACGGTACATACCCTGATTCCTGACTGCTTTCCGCCAGATATTCCATACGCTCCATGAAAATTTCATTCCTGATATCTCTTGTCCATCCGATATGCCCCGTTATCATGACAATCCAGGACTTTACAAATCCATTGGCGTCTGCCGCCTCCTCAAACATCCTCTGAAAATCCACTTCTCTTTGAAATACCGCAATGGTATCCACGGCCTTCTCTTCCACTTTTTCATCCGGATCATGAATCAATGATTTTAAAATACGATAGCTCCAATTTTCCCTTTCCAGGGCAAGAATATCTATCAATCTGCTCTTATACAGGCTGCTGGAACATTTGCTGATGATTTCTGCCATGTTCCTTTCTTCTTCCCGGAAATCAATTCCTTTTCGCTGCTTTTCTTTCAGTACATTGATTTGAGATAATAATTTCATACATCCTCCCACCTCAAGACAATTTCATTTTTCTATATTATCAGCAGTGATTTCTCTGATCTTCCGCGCAATTTCTTCTTTATCTTGTACATTCGTCATAATCTCATTAATAGAATCCTCCACCTGCAGTCTCACATTTTCATCTTCATCCTGTCTGTGCCGGCATATGGTTTTCAGATAGCGGTCCTCTTCAGTATCCAGAAACAATTTTGCATCTATGACCAAATGGACATATACAAGAGAATCCGGCACTTTCTCTTTAATCTCCAGCAGTCTTCGGATTCTGATTCCCTGATCTATTTCCTTTTCAATTCCTATGTAATCCACTGCGGCGGCAGCCGCCGCAGTCACAAATGGAGTATCGTCAGAGAACTCTTCGTACAACGTCCAAAAATCCTGTGTTTTCAGAAACTGCGATAATTTGGTGATCGCATGGACACGTACCGTTTCATTGGAATCTTTCGACAACATCCTCAAAATCTCATAACTCCAGTTTTCGATGTATTCCTCCAGTAAAAAAATCAAATCTATCTTTCCAGATGGACTGCCGCTCGCCGCAATCTGCTTTGCCAATGCGATATCTTCTTCCGTAAACGGCACCGCTCTGTTCTTTTTATCGTATAATACCTTTATCATTTTGTTCATGCTTATCCTCCCTCTTTGAGGTTTTCCCGAAGCCTATTTTCCAAAATCTTCAAAATATTTTCTTGCACGGATCCATTTCATCGTTTTGATTCCATATGTTTTTTTCAGATATTCCTGAAATTCATCTTTGTCCTGTGTCCGCATTTGAATCTGATCATTCTCTGTATTGATCAGCAGGTATTCTCCATTGTTCACACCAATCAACGCCTTCTCTTTCTGTACAAAATAATATTTTACATTTTCGCACACTGCATATCCTATTCCCGGTTCATATGCCTGATCCTGTTTTTCCTGCACATGTTCTTCCTGCTTATTTATAATAATGTTATTCCAGTTCACATCTCTGGCATATAATTCATATCCTTCTGTCAGCTCGACTGGCGGAATGCCGTCCAGGTTCGTACTTCCCATTTCTATCAATGCATATACAAACAACAGCAGAAGCAATGTCAGAATAACTCCAATTATGATACACAACTTTTTCTTCATAAATCCCATCCTCTTTTTAAATTATTTCTTCACTACATATATCCGTAAAAACCCCCTGAAAGTAACGCTGGCAGATAAAATTTTTTCATTTTGTGAAATATTAACAAATACATCGTCATTTTTTATTTATAATTACTATAGAAAAAAACGCTACCAGCTTATAAATTTCTGCTGATAACGTTTTCTATTATTGTAATCCATATTGATTTAACAGATCTTTGCAGTATTGCTCATCCGCACAAACTTCTCTAATATACAATTACAGAGGTTGTTTTGTTCTTTGTGTATGTTTTGCCTTTGATGACTGCAAAATGTTTTGCCGTCACCCGGTATTTCTTTTTGGCTGCTTTTTTTGAAATTTTGAACCCGCCTTTGCAGATTCCTGTTTTGGACTTACTATAGATATAAGTTCCTTTTGCCGGATAAATCGTCTTCCAGAATGATCTCTCATATGTCTGCAGTTTTAAATCTCTGATTCCAATCCTGCTTGCGGTTCCTCCCGCGGTTGTCTGAAATGCTACTTTCAGATATCCTCCCCCTGATGTAATAGCCAGCTTACAAGTCGTGAGGCCATTTCCCAGACTGGCACTTCGCATAACGGCTACAGATACATCCCCAGCAGATTCCCGAAATACCTGATCAACCTCCTTCTGAGACAATGCTCTGACCTGTTCCCTTTTCTGAGGACGATATGCTTTTCCTTTTGCAAGAACAGGATCTGCACTGTATCCCAGCGCTAAAAGCAGGCATAAAAGCCCTGTTAAAACTCTTTTCATACGATTTCATTCCTCCTTATTTCTTGTAAAATCATTCTATTTTTCCATTGATATGACAAACTTTCTGACCATTTCAAAATCATCATTGCTTGTTATTTCGTAAACTTCTTTTTCTCCTGTTCCTATCGCAATAATCTCCTCTTCTGTCTGATAGTAAACAACCTTCATTTTCGCAATTCTCTCAGTCTTTATTTCTTCTGCGTCATCCGGTATGCTGTAATCCGCAGTTCCCTGTTCATTTTCATAATGATCCACAGTAAAGATATAATAAATTCCGTTTTCTTTTTCATATTCGGCAGTGACAGAAACAACCTTTCCTTCATCTGTAATGGCATACAGCTGGCTGCGGGTGATGCCAGAACCTTCTTCTTTTGGATAACGAAGATCCCAGGAACATTTTTCTTCTATTTCTCTCCATGACGATGCTTCTTTCTCCTGGTACTGTGTAACGTTTCCTTCTTCTATTTCTTTGTCAGCCGGATTGATTCTGTCCTGAATTTCAATCCGAAATTCCTGTACCTGCTGCCCCGCTTCCTTTATATAATGCAGAATGGAATTCCCGGTAGCCGCCTCACAGACTCCGTTGCCGCCGATTCCCACTGCAACCGCTGCCACTGCAGCTTTTACCAGCATCTCTTTTCGTCTGCGGTTTTCCTCCGCATGAATTTTCCCCAGCAGATTTTTGTAAAACTCATCCTTCTGAAACTGCTCTGGAAGGCGAATCGGGCAAATACGTTCGATCCATTCATCCAGCTGTGCCAGTTTCTCCTCATCACTTCCACCCGGCCTCAAAAACTCCCGGATATATTCTTTTCCCAGGCTTTCCGCCACTTTATCCATGTCCTTTTCCTTCTCCTTCTTTTTCTATACTAGCTAAAAATCAGACAAACTGCTATTCCTCTCCTGATCTTTTTAACCACCCGGTGGATCCTCATCTTTAATGCAGGCTTGCTGATCCTGTATTCCTGAGCCAGCTCATCCAGAGAGTACCCTTCCTCGTAATATCTTCGTATGAGTTTTAATTCTTTCTCTGTTAAAAACTTTCGGAGATCTTCATATTCATCCAGCAGTTTCTCTGGACTGACCGCTGTGTCTGCCTGATACTGAGATAATATCTCTTCTACGGCATGATTTCTTTCCAGTACATGATATGTTACATATTTGGCGGTCATTTTGATCCAGCCCGTTGGATTCTCATGGCGCATGACTTCCGTAATCTTACGATACAAAATCAGATAAGTCTCCTGGAGGATATCTTCTACCATGGCCGCATCATACCAATAGAGTTTGCTGACATAGCGAAGGATCTCATCGTATGTCTCTTCATACAATTTTTGAAAATACTCTTCCTTCTTCTTGCGCATACCTATCTCCTTTGATATGTTCCTTACCTTAATCCCATTGTATCATACGACAGCCGGCCAGTCTTTACCTCTGTGCATTTTTATTTCCGGATGTTTTCTCTCTGCATAAAAAAATCAAAAAACCTGCAGGCAGCCGCCTGCAGGTTTCTATATTTGATATGAAATTCTGAATCAGAAAATCTTATTCGTCTGCTTTTCCGTCAGATCCGAATAATTTAATCTTTGTAATAACCATATCTTTGATTGCTTCTGCTCCAGGAGCCAGTAATTTACGAGGGTCAAATCCTTTACCCTGCTGGTCTTTTCCTTCTTCGATATACTTACGTGTAGCTTCAGCAAACGCGATCTGGCATTCTGTGTTAACGTTGATCTTAGCTACTCCAAGAGAGATTGCTTTCTTGATCATATCATCCGGAATACCTGTACCTCCGTGTAATACTAAAGGCATATCTCCTGTTAACTTCTGGATTGCGTCTAATGTTTCGAAGCTTAATCCTTCCCAGTTTTCCGGATATTTTCCATGGATGTTTCCGATTCCTGCTGCAAGCATTGTTACTCCTAAGTCTGCAACTGCTTTGCATTCTTCAGGATCAGCGCATTCACCTCTTCCGATGACTCCATCTTCTTCTCCGCCGATAGATCCTACTTCAGCTTCGATAGACATTCCTTTTCCTCTTGTTACTGCTACCAGTTCTTTTGTCTTCGCAACATTCTCTTCGATTGGATAGTGAGATCCGTCAAACATTACAGAAGAGAATCCTGCTTCGATACATTTGTAGCATCCTTCATAAGAACCGTGGTCTAAGTGCAGTGCAACTGGTACGGAAATGTTCAGTTCTTCCAGCATTCCGTTTACCATTCCAACAACTGTCTTGTATCCTGTCATGTATTTTCCAGCACCTTCAGATACACCTAAGATAACTGGAGATCTTGTCTCTTCTGCTGCTAACAGAATTGATTTTGTCCACTCAAGGTTGTTGATGTTGAACTGTCCAACTGCGTAATGTCCGGCTTTCGCCTTGTTTAACATTTCTTTTGCTGATACTAACATAGTTTGTCCTCCATATAATTCGTTAACTTTTTCACATCAAGTTTATTATACTCTATTCCATTCCTGGTTGCAAGCACTGGAATCTTCCATAAGCCGATAATCATTGTCTTCTTCCACTTCCAGAATCAGATTTCCTTTAACCGATGATTTCAGAACTCTTCTTACATTGGAGCTGTCGCTGTTTTCATACCATTTCTCTGCTTCTTCTCTGGAAAGCCCGCCTTTTTCTTTTCGCTGAATCAGGCGTTCCTTCAGCATTTTCTCCTCTGCAAGAATGAAAATTGTATCATCCGCCCATTTTTTTCGGAAAACCGTCCATGGTTCCTCGTCCAGCAGCAGCCAGTTTCCTTCCAGCAGTATGATTTCTTTTTCCAGTTTTATGGCATCTTCCACTACATCGTGAATATTTCTGTCATAAACCGGCCATAAAATGGTTTCTTTTTTAATCCGGCACAGTTTCTCTCCCAGCTTCGCTGTATCATATGTTTCCGGACAGCCTTTTACTGCCTTCATCGGCACAGTTTTTCCCTGAACGACAGCATCATGAGAATTGATATAGTCTGAATGATAATGAAATCCATCCAGACCAGCCGCCTGAATTTCTGTCAGTTCCGGAATCTCCCTGGACAAATATTCAAGGAACTGACAAAGCGTTGTCTTTCCTGCGGCCGGAGGCGCTGCCATAAAAACCAGAAGCCGTCCCCCTCGTTCTTTCTGCAGATGAGTCATCCTTCGGAGCAGAGGGAGAAAAATCTCCTGAACTGTCCTTTTATGATAAGACACTTCCATCTTAAACCCATTCACTGTAAACTGATATTTTCCCCAATCTTTCATTCCATACCTCTTTTACATTCTATCGAAGCAGATCCCCCAGATAGTCATATCCAAACTGATAAACCGCAACATTTCGGATCACTGCGTGTCCGAAGAACAATATAATCCCCAGATACAGCATCCACAATCCCGGTCTGCAGATTCGGATAGTTCTGTGAAGAATTTTCCCCGCCAGAAATCCTCCAAGGCACCATAAAACCATAACGACTCCATATAAAACAATAGGATTGCATAGAAACGACCGTGTCAGATCCAGGTGCAGCAGCGCCCGGACCGCTCTGGTTCCCCCGCAGGCCGGGCAGTACAAATGGGTAATCTCCTTAAAAAAGCAGGGCATTTTCCAGAAAATGCTAAAATATATCGTCATACTCTTCATCATAGCTGTCATACTGATATTCCTGCCGGTCAATCCCCTGCAGATTTTCATCAAGAAGACTCTGAAATTCATCACTTAAAAGTATATTGAAAATGAAAATGAGAATCAAAATACAGGTTCCTATGATTGAAACAATACCGCATATAAGACCTGCTACTGCTTTCGGTTCTTTTTTCCCATTTCTTTTTGGGGCTACCGCAAATAAAACGATCGCAGCAATTCCGGTAAAGATTGCAAACGGAGAACAGCAGCATGTGAGCATCAGCACAACAGAAACAATTCCCAAAACCAGCGCTGCTACTGTCAGGCCGTGGCTCGGTTCCTGCTGCTGTTCCTGTTCCGTATCCTGGTTTTGATCATTTTCCTGTTTCTGAAATTCTCCTTTCATCTCATATCCTGTATATGGATCATATTGCTTTTCTTCCATATATTAGTATCCTCCTTCTTCTTTCTTTGATTCGGGAGCAGGTTCTTTCCTGATATAACGGATCATTCCCGGTCCCAGGCTGTCCGTCGGTCTGGAAATAAATCCATGTTTATGGTAGAAAGGCTCACGACCGACTGCGCACATCAGATCCAGCATAATCTCAGTTCCTTCTTCACACATGTCTTCTACCTGTTTGATCAGATCCTCAATGATCGCTCCTCCGATTCCATATCTCTGAAAGTCCGGATGGATCATAAGATCCTGAATGTAGCAGATAACGGCTCCATCGCCGACCAGTCTCCCCATGCCTACAATCTGCGCGTCAATATAGGCACACACAATATAAAGGCTGTGATCCAGCGCCTTTTTTGCCTGCGTTCTGGAAAGTGGTTTGAACCCGACTGCCTTTCTCAGCTCCAGATACGTATCTACTCCCATATGATTTGATATTAATGTCACCGTAGCCATATTTTCTTTCCTTTACTATGATTCCTATAAGAAACGAGAAGTATTATATCACGATATTTCTCGTTTTAATAGAATTTTTTAGAAGATTTTACAAAAACGGAAACCCTGCCTTGGAAATCCATGATTTCCCGGCAGGGCTCCCGTTTTATATATTTTTAACTGATTTAATCCTGTAAGGCGTTAATTCCTGTTTCGCCTGTTCTGATCTTAATTACATTTTTTACTTCATAACTAAAGATCTTTCCATCTCCGACTTCGCCGGTAAATGCGGCATCCTGAATGGCTTTGATGGTTTTTTCCGCCCATTCTTCGGATGATACCACAATCTCAAATTTGATTTTCGGACGCAGCATAACATCTACTTTCGTTCCTCTGACCACTTCCGTAAATCCTTTCTGCGCTCCGCATCCCATAACCTGGGAAATCGTAATTCCGTTGACTTCAACTTTGTTCAATGCTTCTTTTACATCTTCCAGCTTTTCTTCCCTTACAAAAGCCTCTACTTTCATTATCATATCTCAATTCCCCCGTTCTTTCTAATCCAAACCATTAAAGGACGGATATGCATTTTCATTATGTTCAGAAATATCGAGTCCGACCTTCTCTTCTTTTTCACTTACACGAAGCGGTCCGAAGAGTTTCACAATGCCTGCGCAGATCAGAGTTCCCACAACGGCTACTGCGATAGAAACAACGATTCCGATGATCTGTGCTACGAATAATCTGGAATCTCCGAATACAAGACCATTCCACTGTGCTACATCGTTGATGGAACTAAGTCCGAATAATCCGGTTGCGATACCTCCCCAGATACCACCAATACCGTGGCATCCAAAAGCATCCAGCGCGTCATCGATTCCAAGTTTGCCTTTTACAAGTTTCACTCCGAAGAAGCAGATCGGGCTTACCAGAAGTCCAATGATCAAAGATGCCCATACCGGCACAAATCCTGCACCTGGTGTGATCGCAACCAGTCCGATTACAAGACCGGTAGATGCTCCTACCAGAGTTGGCTTTCCAGATGTAATTGTCTCGATTACCATCCAGGAAACAAGAGCTGCTGCAGCAGAAAGAGATGTTGTCATGAATGCGTGTGCTGCCAGTCCGTTTGCTGCCAATGCGCTTCCTGCGTTAAATCCATACCATCCGAACCATAACATTGCGGCTCCTAAAAATACGAACGGTGTGTTGTGTACATGATATGCTCCCTGGTCGTATCCTCTTCGTTTTCCTAACAGAATTGCGAGAACCAGTCCGCTGACACCTGATGTGATATGTACAACGTTTCCTCCTGCGAAGTCAACAGAACCGATGCTTGCGAGGAATCCGCCTTCGCCCCATACCATATGAGCCATTGGATAGTAAACGATCAGTGACCATAAAATAATAAAAATAACAAGAGATTTAAATCTCATTCTTCCAACGACAGATCCTGTGATCAGTGCCGGTGTAATCATTGCGAACATCATCTGAAACGCTGCAAAGGCCAGGTTTGGAATGGTATCAGCATATGGTCCGGGATCCATTCCGACTCCCTGGAACAGGAACCATTTAGCTCCTCCGATGATTCCGCCGTGGTCTCCTCCGAAGGCCAGTGCGTATCCGAACAGTACCCACATAACGATGGATACGCCCATGATAAATACACATTGCATCATTGTATTTCCAACATTTTTTCTCCGTACAAGGCCCCCATAAAAGAATGCAAGCCCAGGCGTCATGAAAAACACAAGCGCTGCACAGAGCAAAATAAATCCAGTATCTCCTGCGTTCATAATCTATTCCTCCATTCATTCTTTTCATTTGACGCCGCTGCCGCGGCCAGCCTCTCGAGAGAAAAAAAAGAGGTCCAAAGCACATTCCTTCATATGCTTTAGACCTCTTTGTCGGTTTTTATAATAGCAGACTATTTTTATTTATGCAAGGGCTTTTTTCAAAATTTTTTGTATTTTTAGCCGGACAATTCATTTTCCAGCATCCGGTATCCCACGCCCACTTCTGTAAAAATATACTTGGGAACTGCCGGATTTTTTTCGATTTTCCGACGAATATTGGCCATATTCACCCTGAGGATCTGATTGTTTGTATCTGCATGAGGCCCCCAGATATCGCGGATGATCGCCTCATAGGTGATAACTCTTCCGGCGTTTTCAGCCAGCAGGGAAACCAGTTTGTATTCAATCTGCGTCAGCCGGACCTCTTTTCCTTCCAGAAAAACTCTGCGTTTGTCAAAATCAATTTTTAATTCCTGTGCCTTATATGCCGGAATTCCGGTAGATGTCTCCATAGGCTGTCTCCGGTGCCGCAGCGCAGTCCGGATTCTTGCCAGCAGTTCCTGATTTCCAAAAGGTTTGGTAATATAGTCATCTGCTCCTCCGTCCAGAGCCCGCACCTTTTCTTCTTCGTCATTTCTGGCAGAAATGATAATAATCGGCGTAACCGTCCATTCCCTGATTTTCTTCAGGACTTCCATTCCATCAATATCCGGGAGTCCAAGGTCCAGCAGGATGACATCCGGACAGTAAGATTCCGCACACTGCATTCCCTGTTCTCCTGTCGTACAAAGAATGGTCTTATAACCATTGGCTTTTAAGATTGCAGACATAAAATTCCCGATATTTTCTTCATCTTCGATGATCAGCGCGGTCCTTTTAAACTCCATCATTACTCATTCCTCCATTTTCTTCTTCCAGCGGAAGGCTGAAATAAAATTCTGCTCCATTTTCATGATTTCTCGCATGGATTTCTCCCTGATGAGCCTGGATGATCGTCTTGCAGATCGTTAATCCGATACCCATGCCTTTACGGCTCTCATTATCTTTCGATCCTGCGCATCCGTCAAAAAGATGTTCCATGCGCTCTGGCTCAATCCCATCCCCATAATCCTTTACATAAAATACTACATTTCGCCCTTCCTGTCGAGCGTAAAAATCAATCTCCTCGTGCTTTCCAGAATGAATCCACGCATTTTCCAGAAGGTTCATGATCACCTGTTCGATCAGTGTCGGATCCATCGGAACCATAAGGAATTCCTTCGGAACTTTTACATTCACTTTCCCCTCCGGATATCTTTTCTGAAACCGGATGACAGCTGATGACACAACTTCTTCCAAAGGCTCCGGCGTTTTCTTGACATGGGCCGCTTCCCCGTCATTATCATTCTGAATTCTTGTAATACTCAGCAGATTCTCCACCATATTCAGGAGCCAGTGGGCATCTTCCTGAATTCCCATGATCAGCTTATCTTTTGCTTCCTCATCCAGATAATCTTTTGCTTCCAGATAGGTAGCGCTGGCTCCGATCATTCCTGTCAATGGTGTTCGAAGATCATGGGAAATGGCCCGCAGAAGATTCGACCTCATGGCCTCTTTTTCTCTCTCAATTGTCAGCTTATTGATCTGCTGGTTGTATTCATTCAGTTTTTCCAGCTTTTTTTCTCTTTCAATGGCTTCCTGACGCTGAACATTCAGACTGGTAGTGGTCATATTGGTAATGACCGCAATTACTAGGATGCTGATAAATGTCATAGGATATCCATCAATCATAAAATTAATCCGAAAATAAGGATACGTAAAACGCCAGTTGATCAGCAGTACACTGATGAAAGAAGAAATGATTCCCCACCAGTACCCTCGTGTAAATCTGGAAATCAGAAAAGTCGCAAGAACATAAATCATGGGAATATTGTTTCCTGAATGGACATTCTGATAGAAAAAAATATGTGATACAAAAGTAGCTGCTGCCAGAAGGCCGGCCGATATCCCTAAATCCTTCCAATACTTCATCATACAAAACCCTCCCGGAAAGAAAGCGTAAAGCGGAGCACGTTCCCTGAAAAAACTCCTTTCAGGGAACTTGTCCGCTTTGCTTTTATCCTTCATTTGATTTAATATTCACATCAATCCTGCACTTTGATATGTGATCCGAATTGATGGACAGATCATAATCTACCTGCAGGTTCATATGATCTTCTTTTTCCATCCAGCGGATATCACTGGTGCTGACTCCCAGCAGAAGACTTCCAAAAGGAGTATCATAGTAAGACAGATTCTCTTTTCCCTTCTCAAATACCATATGAGAATTCCTTCCGCCTTTTTTGGAAATCTCTACTGTCTTTGGCCCAATCTTCAGGATATTCTTCACCACCTGATGATCGTCCTCAATCTCATCATACAAAATAAAATGTTTTCCATTCTTCAGATAATAATCTCCTGTCGTCATCATCTCAACAGGCTCCCCGTCATCCAGTTCCATCTGAAGCCCTGAGATATTGATCAATACATCTTTTGTCATATGCCGCTCCTAATATTTCTCTATCTCTACTGTCTGAACGGAATCCACTCTGCATGGAAGCACCCGGTCTGCAAAGGTAAGGAACTGATCCGCGAGGTCACTGACATAATACTCATACCTGGCCACATGTCCTTTCTCCGCCTGCATTCCATCTTCTTTGAGCAGCTGCTTTAAGCACTTCGCCACCTCAAACGCCGGATTGACCAGTGTCACGCCATCTCCCATAAAACGCTGGATCGGATTGATCAGCAGCGGATAATGGGTGCATCCAAGAATCAGCGAATCAATATCATACTGACGAAATTCCCGCAGATACCTGGATACCATATCTTCTGTAATCCGGTCATCGATAAGTCCCTCTTCCACAAGAGGCACAAACAGGGGACATGCCTTAGTCACCACGGTCACTTTCGGATCCAGCTTCCGCAGATAGGTCCCATACTGACCGCTTTTGATCGTAGCGTTGGTTCCAATGATTCCGATATTTTTATTCTTTGTAGCCTTCATCGCCGCTACAGCTCCCGGCTGTACCATACCGATGATCGGCACGATGTATTCCCGCTGCAGTTCCGTCAGAGCCAGCGCACTGGCTGTATTACAGGCAACAACAACCGCTTTCACTCCTTTACTCAAAAGGAAATTGACGATCTGTCTGGAATAACGGATGATCGTATCCTTCGACTTGCTTCCATACGGAACCCGTGCTGTATCTCCAAAATAAATCATGCTCTCTTCCGGAAGCTGACGCATGATTTCTCTGGCTACTGTCAGACCGCCGACTCCGGAATCAAATACTCCTATTGGCTCATTCATATAGCTCCTCCTAGCGGTATCTTGTCATCGCCAGATCCAGCAGCCGGTCGATCAGCTGAGGAGTGTCAATTCCACAGGCTTTCCAGAGCATCGGATACATGCTGATGGATGTAAATCCAGGCATCGTATTGATCTCATTAAATACAACTCTTCCGGATTCTTCCAGGAAGAAATCAACTCTTGCGCATCCAAATCCATCCACTGCGTGGAAGATTTCCAGAGCGTCTTTTCTGATCTGCTCTTTGATCTCCTGCGGCATATCCGGATCAATCACAGTTTTAGATTCCTGATTATTATATTTGGCATCAAAATCATAGAAATCTGCTGCCGCAAGGATTTCTCCGACACAGGTTGCCTCAGCTTCGCTGCGGTCTCCGAGAACCGCACATTCAATTTCCCGTCCAATGATTGTCTCTTCTACCAGGATATTTCTGTCATGTTTGATCGCTTCATAGAGCGCCTCTCTCAGTTCTTTTCGATCGCGGGCTTTGGAAACTCCCTTGGAAGATCCCGCACAGGACGGCTTTACAAATACCGGATAAGACAAAGCTGCTTCCACCCGGTCCATGGCATCCGTCAGATCATCATCTTTAAAATCACTCTCTCTTACATGTACAAATTTTGCCTGATCGATTCCCAGCCGGTCTACAATGATTTTTGTATAAACTTTATCCATGGAAACCGCAGAAGATAACACTCCGCAGCCTACATACGGAATCTTGGACAGTTCAAACAATCCCTGTATCGTTCCATCTTCTCCATTCATTCCATGGAGAACAGGAAAGATCACATCAACTTTCTGCATCTTATAGGTCCCTTCTGCCAGGATGATCAGAGACCGGGAATCAGTATCCGGTGAAATCAGAGCCCTTACTTCACCTTCTCTCCAGCTCCCGTCTTCAATATCTTTTACATGATCCACCAACAACCATTTACCCTCTTTTGTAATTCCAACTTTAATTACATTGTACTTCTCCCGGTCCATGTTGTTGATGACCGTCTGCGCTGAAAGGCAGGAAATATCATGTTCTGAGGAATCCCCTCCAAAAATTACTACTACATTCTTCTTCATGATTATCTCATCTCCTTAAGTGGATCTGTTTTTCTCGTTTATCGTGTGCCATGCCTGCTTTCTCATTTTCCATGGAGCCAGGCGTGCCATAGAGACATTATAGCATAAATCTTTCAAAAATAAATCCATGAAAACACTTTTGATTCTCTTCATAGTCTTCTTTGCTCCGAAACGTCCATCCATAGACTGGAATCCGGTATAATTTCCGGCAGATTTTCAGCGGAAGACAGTCTTTATATTTATAATGGTACGCAATAAAATCCGGTTTTGTTATAAAATTTGTCAGAAGGTTTTTCATCACAAAATACGCCGGTATATGTTTCCATTCCTTTTCCTTAAAGAACTGCTCGCTTAATTGTCCGCGGATAACCTGAGGCCGGTGCTTTTTAAACCAGTACAAAGCATACGGATGAAAACTTTCCATACAGTAAAGTCCGTGATAATGATCCAGGACTTCTGCAGCAAGACGACACAGCTTCGTATTAAAAGTCTCCATCTTTAATTCGATCAGCAGAGGAACTTTTCCATCAATTTCTCTCAAAACATCCACAAATCTCGGAATCCTCTCTTCGGTTCCCATCAGCCGGTACCGGCATAACTGTTCATAGGTAAGATCTCTGATATATTTTCCAGTTCCACAGGTTCTTTTCAAATCATAATCATGGTGTACGACCAGCACATCATCTTTTGTAAGCTGTACATCCAGTTCGATCCCATACCCAAGCTCCCTGGCTCTTCGAAAAGCTGCCATGGAATTTTCCGGGATTCCCGCCTCTCCATGAAACCCTCTGTGGGCAAAATGCTTCACTTTAAGAATCGGATGTTCCCTTTTCCTGCCTGGGCAGATCATCGCTGTATATAACAGCGGAATCAATGCAATCGCTGTTTTCTTCATTGTTCCCTTTCCCTCTTTTCTTTGACAAGCCTCATCAGTATTTCCTTTTTATTCAGTTCCGGCGTCTCCAGCACCTGATCCAAAAGCCAGGAAAGCATCTGTCCTACTTCTCTGCCCTGAGGCACTCCTGCCTCAATCAGATCTGTGCCTCCAACGGCAAGATCCCTGACCGACAGACAATCCTGTGCCTCCAGCACCTGCCGGAACAGTTCCTTTGTCCTGGCCAGCACTTCTTCCTTTTCTTCTCTGTGATACTCACTCTGAGCCGCTATATCCGCTGCCTGGATTTTCATCAGTTTTTCAAACATTTCCGGTCCGATCTGAGAAACCCACCGGCGTACGGTTTTCAAACTGGCTTCTTCCGGTGAGGCAAATCTCCTGTCATGCCACAGGACCAGAGTTTTAACCTGTTTTAAAGTCTGATTATCAAACTTCAGCCTGCGAATGATCTTTTCGGCTATCTTCTCCCCGATGACCGGATGCATCTTAAAATGATCTTTATCTTTGCCCTCTACCCGCGCTTCTGGTTTGCCTGCGTCATGCAGAAGCATAGTCCATCGAAGGATTGAATCCGGTTCAATGTGTTTTAATGCCTCTATCGTATGCATTCCCACATTGTACTTATGATGAGGATTATTCTGCGGCGTCTCCATCATTGTATCAAACTCCGGAAGGATAACCTCTGTCACTCCCAGTTTATACGCATCCGCCAGCACTTCCGGATGATCCGATACCAGCAGCTTATCCAGTTCTACCCGGATCCGTTCTGCACTGATATCTTTCAGAAATCTGGCCTGTCTCCGAATCGCTGCCTTGGTCTCTTCTTCGATCTGAAATCCCAGCTGTGCCTGAAACCTCAGCGCTCTCAAAATCCTCAGAGCATCTTCATCAAATCTCTCGGAAGCATTTCCTACACAGCGGATGATCCCTTCTTCCAGATCCGCTCTTCCGCCGTAAAGATCTACCAGACCTTTTGTATCACTGTATGCCATGGCATTGATCGTAAAATCCCTCCGAAGCAGATCTTCTTCCAGAGACTTCGTAAAATGTACTTCTTTGGGTCTGCGGTGATCCTCATACTTTCCATCCACACGGTATGTGGTAACTTCAAACGGCTGATGATCTGCCATAACTGTAACTGTCCCATGCTCGATTCCTGTGTCGATCGTATAGGAAAACAGTTCTTTGATCTCCACAGGAGACGCTGAAGTCGTAATATCCCAATCCGCCGGATGTTTCCCTAAAATGGAGTCCCTGACGCATCCGCCTACAATATAGGCCTCGTGGCCGGCTTCTTCCAGCCGTTTTATGATCTTTTGTGCCTGGACCGGCATTTTTATCTTCATCATAGGCTGCTCCTTTTTTATTATGATTCTAACCGAAGACGGCACTTTCAAATCATTGAAAGTGCCGGTGCTTCTGTCTAATATGCTTTTCCAAAGTAAACTAATTTTTTCGCCGGTTTTCCACAATGGACACATACATCACTGATGTGTTCCTGATGGAACGGCATACATCGTGTGGTCGCTGTCGTTTCTTCCTTGATCGCTTCCTCACATTCCGTCTCTCCACACCACATGGCTTTGACAAATCCATCCTGTTTCTCGATGTGCTCTTTGAATTCATCCCATGTCGTTGCTTCTACAATGTGCTCATTCAAATGTTTCTTTGCTCTCTCAAACATATCTTTCTGCATCTGATCCAGCACTTCTGCCAGTTTCGTTTCCAGTTCATCCAGGGAAACGATGGTTTTTTCTCTTGTATCTCTTCTGACGATCACGGCCTGATTCTTCTCAATATCTTTCGGTCCGATCTCTACTCTTGTCGGAATTCCCTGAACTTCCTGCTCACTGAACTTCCATCCAGGACTCTTGTCAGAATCATCTACTTTTACTTTGAATCCTGCTTCTGCCAGCTTCTGGCGAATTTCTTCTGCTTTCTCAAGAACTCCTGCTTTCTTCTGCATGATTGGGATGATCATCGTCTGTACCGGCGCGATTTTCGGAGGAAGCACCAGTCCGGAATCATCTCCGTGTACCATGATGATCGCTCCGATGATTCTTGTAGACATTCCCCAGGATGTCTGATGCACATACTGCAGTTTATTATCTTTATCTGTATACTGAATATCAAATGCTTTGGCGAATCCATCCCCAAAGTTATGGCTGGTACCAGACTGAAGCGCTTTTCCATCATGCATCAGCGCTTCGATCGTATAAGTGGAATTCGCTCCGGCAAATTTTTCCTTATCTGTCTTCTGTCCCTTGATCACTGGGATTGCCAGATATTCCGCACAGAAATCCGCGTAAATGTTCAGCATCTGAATAGTACGCTCTTCTGCCTCTTCTTCTGTGGCATGGGCGGTATGTCCTTCCTGCCAGTAGAACTCAGATGTACGCAGAAATGGTCTTGTAGTCTTTTCCCATCTGCAGACAGACACCCACTGATTATATAATTTCGGAAGATCTCTGTGAGAGTGGATGATCTTGGAATAAAAATCACAGAACAGCGTCTCAGAAGTCGGTCTTACACAAAGACGTTCCTGAAGCTTTTTATTTCCTCCATGGGTTACCCATGCAACCTCAGGAGCAAACCCCTCTACATGATCTTTTTCTTTTTGTAAAAGGCTTTCCGGAATGAACATCGGCATTGCTACATTCTCTACGCCTGTTTCTTTAAATTTAGCATCCAGCACTTTCTGAATGTTTTCCCAGATGGCATACCCGTTGGGGCGCAGGATCATACATCCCCTTACGCTGGAATATTCAACTAATTCTGCTTTTTTGACGACGTCCGTATACCACTGGGCAAAATCGTCTTCCATCGCAGTGATCGCTTCAACTAATTTCTTCTCTTTTGCCATGAAAACTATTCTCCTTTTTCTATCTTTCATGGACTGCATCCTGTACAGCCATACTATTTTTAATATTACTGTAAAATCAGGAAGATTTCAAGATGTATCCAACAAAACCCGCCTTTGGCAACGGCTTCGGCCCTGCGGGCCTGCAGATTGATTGCCCGCAGGTGGGTTTTGTTTCCTGGTTTCTTCTATCCCCACGATTATACTTCCGCCATTTGAGGCTGCATAGAGAGAAAAGACCGGTCCCTGCCCATACAGACCGATCTTTTCTTTTACCCGAAACTTTTATTTTTTTGTTTCAAATCCTTATTCCTCTGTACTGTCTGCCCTGGCCGCAGCTTTATCGCCCTGCTTTAATGTGATATTATAATCATCCATATCCCCAGTAACCTTATAAAATGTCTTTTCCCCGGAATCATTTTCCAAGGTTTCATCTGTAATATTCAGCTGAATCGTTCCAACTGCTTTGCCATCGGCAAAGTCGTCTGTAATATCCGCAGCCCGTCTGCCGTCAATCATCAGATAAACTTTTCCGTCTTCCTGCACCAGCTCGGCTTCCTGCCCGGATTCATTGTTTAAATCAACTGCTGCGTCCAGCTTTTTTCCATTTTTGTCCCGAAAATGCACAACTGACTGTCTGACCCATGTTTTCCCTGTTGCAGCATAACAAATCCCGTTCGATAATGTGAAAACCATTGTCAGCACCGCTGCCAGCCCTGCGGCCTGGCAGATCCCCTGATTCCATTTTATCGGCCTTCTCTTCGCTTCCAGACGTTTTACTTTTTCCTTCAGTTTATCCGGAGCGTGAATCTCTTTGAACATTTCCTGTATGCGCCTCTCACTCTTCACTTGTCCATGCCTCCCTTAATAACTTCCTTGCCCGGGTCAGCCTCGTTCTCACGGTGGCGTCCCTGATATGTAACAATTTCGCAATTTCTTTTGAAGAATACCCTTCATAATAAAACAGGTACACTACAATCCTGCATTTGCCAGGAAGGGCCATAACCGCTTCATATAGTTCTTTATTTTCTTCTGTTTGGAAGGCCGGTCCTTCCGTCATCTCAAGTGAATCGACCTTCTTATGCCAGAAGGATGAAACCATACGATTGCATTCATTTACACATACGCGGATCAGCCACCGGCGTATATGCTCCTCATCCCGAAAATTCACATTTTTCGTAAGCAGTTTCAAAAATGTCTGCTGTACAATATCATCTGCATCAGCCGGCGATTTTGTAAAACTCAGGGCGATTCTGTAAACAGTATCTATATATTTCGCAATGATTCCCTCGTACTCCTTACTGTCCAATCGAGGATCCCCCTTCCCAGTATATATTCTTCTTGCGCGCAAATTCAGATTCATCTCCCGCAGGGCAGGAAACTCTCTATTCCCCCTCTTGAAAAGGCCTTCATTAAAAGAACACCTGAGGAAAGCAAAATGTGCGATGAAAAATAAAAAAACTTGCGAAGATACAGACTGTATAAGGCTGGAAACAAGACAAACTTCCTTGATTTCCTCCTCTCCTGACTTTTCTGCATCACAGGAGGAGTCTGCTTCCTCCTGTCTTGTATTTTTATCCTCTGGGAGGTCTTCCTCCACAAGATACCTCCTCCCCTCCTGGCTTTCCTGCATCACAGAAGGAGATTACTTTTTTCTTAAAGTCCTCTCTGCATACAACATCCAGCAAACTACTCTCTCCGCACCGGGAAATCACTCCCTGACGGACATCCTTCCCCTTCTGTTCCTCTTCTCCAAATTAAAAAACCCTCCCGCAAGCAGCATTCTGCAGACCCACAGGGTCGAAGCCGTTGCTCAGGGAGGGTTTTCACTCTACCAATGGTACTTATGCAGTTGTCCTTCTGTTTGGAATTCTTTAAATCCCTGATGTCTTAATACCTCATATGCTACAATGGCGACTGAGTTTGACAAGTTTAATGACCGTATTTTCGGAAGCATCGGTATCCGAATGCAGGTTGCTTCATAATCCAGAAGTATCTCTTCCGGGATTCCTGCACTTTCTTTTCCGAACATTACATATACATCTTCCTCTTTTTCATAAGCCGGTTCTGAATACATATGTCTTGCCTTGGTTGTTGCCATATAAATTTTAGGATTTCTGTTCTTCTCCAGAAAATCTTCAAAATTCAGATATGTACGCACATCCAGATGTTCCCAGTAATCCAGGCCCGCGCGTTTTATCATCTTCTCATTCAGCCGGAATCCCAGCGGTTCGATCAGGTGCAGCACTGCTCCGCAGGCTACGCATGTCCTTCCGATATTTCCAGTGTTCGCCGGCATCTCCGGCTCATGCAATACAATGTGCAGCATTTATTTCTCCAATCTACTGATAAATCTTTTCAGGCGTCCCAGAGCTTCTTTCAGTTCCTCAATCGAATACGCGTAGGAAACTCTCAGATATCCTTCTCCACACTCACCGAATGCGGATCCTGGGACAATTGCTATTTTCTCTTCATTCAGCAGCCTTGTTGCAAATTCCTCCGAAGACATGCCGAATTTTTTAATAGAAGGGAAAATGTAAAAAGCTCCTTCCGGTTCAAAGCATTCCAGTCCCATTTCTTTGAAAGCATGAACCAGATATCTCCTTCTTTGATTATATGCCGTACGCATTTCTTCCACTTCATCATCACAAGAGCGCAAAGCCTCAATTGCCGCATACTGACTGGTGGTCGGAGCCGCCATAATACAGAACTGATGCACCTTGGTCATCTGTTCCATGATGGCTCTCGGACCGGCTACGTAGCCCAGGCGCCATCCGGTCATGGCAAATGCTTTGGAAAATCCATTGATGACCAGCGTACGGTCCTTCATTCCCGGAAGGGATCCGATGCTGACATGCTTTCTTCCATAGGTCAGTTCAGAATAAATTTCGTCTGAAATCACCATCAGGTCATGTTCCTCCGCAAATTCCGCGATCGGCTCCAGATCTTCTTTCGTCATAACAGCGCCTGTCGGATTATTGGGATATGAAATAAAGACTGCCTTTGTTTTATCTGTCAGTTTTTCTTCCAGCTGCTCTTTCTTTAACTTAAACTTATCTTCTTCCTTCAGGTTCACAACAACCGGTATCCCTCCGGCCATAATGATGCATGGCAGATAAGAAACAAAACATGGCTGCGCCACAATAACCTCATCTCCCGGGTTCAGAATAGACCTCATGGCAGCGTCAATTCCTTCACTTCCTCCTACCGTTACAAGGATTTCATGATCCGGGTGGTAAACCAGCTGATATTTTCTCTCCAGATACTGGCTGATCTCATAACGCAGTTCTTTTAATCCCGCATTGGAAGTGTAAAAGGTCTTTCCTTTTTCCAGAGAGGTAATTCCGGCTTCGCGGACTCTCCATGGTGTGTCGAAATCCGGTTCTCCCACACCCAGGGAAATTGCCTCTGGCATCTCACTTACAATATCAAAAAACTTACGGATGCCGGATGGTTCCAGAGCGGTTACTTTCTCAGATAAAAAATTTCTCATTATGGAGTCACCGCCTGTCTCTCATCCACTTTTTTCGCTTCCAATATTGTTCCGTGGTCTTTGTATTTCTTCAGAACAAAATGTGTTACTGTGCTGACTACAGATTCCAGCGGCGCCAGCTTGGAAGATGTAAACAAGGAAATTTCTTTCATTGTCTTGCCTTCCAGCATGACCATAAAATCATAGCCTCCGGACATCAGATAGACTGCTTTTACTTCCGGGAAATTATAAATGCGTTCTGCAATCTTATCAAATCCCTGACCACTCTGAGGTGTTACTTTTACCTCGATCATGGCAGTCAGCTGATCCTTGCTGGTGTTGTCCCAGTTGATTACTGTGTGATATCCGCAGATAATGTGCTCTTTTTCCATTTCCGCGATCTCATTGGCCACTTCCGTTTCCTGTACATCCAGCATAACCGCCAGGTCATGAACCTCCAGGCGGCTGTTTTTCTCAATCAGCTTCAAAATCAGTTCTCTTAGTTCCGTATTCATGCCTCATCCTCCATTCTTTTTTATTTTATCTTATAGAATTCATCGTTCCTCGTAATCTCCAGATTTGCTGCCTTTCCCTGCCGGTAGATCAATTTCTCTCTGGAGTCTGATGTCCGTCCAATCACTGCTGCCTGAATTCCATTTGTCTGCAGTTCTCTTACCAGTTCCTGTCCCTGATCCGATGCAATCAGCATGGCTCCTGTAGACATCAGCTGATAAGGATTTAAATCAAAATATTCACAAATTTCTATCGTATGCTGTTTTATGGGAATTTTCTCGATTTCCACCTCAAGACCAGTTCCGGATTTTTCTGCCGTCTCCCAGAGAGCTCCATAAATCCCCAGTTCTCCCAGCGCCATTCTGAAAGTATCCGACCGGTTCAGGATTTCTGCCTCTTTTTCAATGGACAGCCTCTCTGAACATGCCTCTGCTTCCCTTAAAAACATGGACGGGAATCTCCGGCTCAGTTCTTCTTTCTTCAGATCTGCGATCATTCCGGTTCCCGCAAGTCCGATAAACCCGGTGACGATCAATTCCTGACCAGGTTTTGCTTTCCCCGGCCTTTGATTCTGCGGCAGGATTTTCCCCACTCCATGAACAGACAGAAGCGGCTGATTCACCGCTTCTGTCACCTCTGTATGCCCTTCTATGATCACCATGGACAGGCTGGCGCATGTTCCATGAATCTGTCGGATTACCCGTTCAATCTGATGCTTTTTTGTATCTGGCGGAAACAGTGCCGTCATTGTGATCCCTACAGGGATCCCTCCTTCTGCGGCTATGTGGTCTGCGGCTGTATATGCCGCCATCTTTCCCATGTAATTCTCTGGAATTGTCTGCATCAGATCATGCGTTATGACAAATGTGTCCTCATCTTCTGCCTGCAGAGCCGCACAGTCTTTCCCAATTCCAAATCCATCCGGCAGTTCTTTTATTTTCCCGGCCGGATGCCTTCCTTTCCCTGCCATATTGCAGAGTATGGATTCCGGTAATCTTCCTGTTTTCATATCATTCCTTACCTTTTCAGGATTCGTTCCTTTCAGCTATTGGTTCGTTCCTGCTGTATCTTTTGATGCTTTTTCCGTTGTCTTCGGCGCAGCTGTCGTTGCTTTCTGCGTTGTCTTTGGCGCGGCTGCTGTTGTCTTCTGCGTTGTCTTCGCGCCTTTTTCTGTCGTCGCTTTCTGCGTTGTCTTATCTTTGTTCTTATCTTCTTTGGCAGTCGTTGCTTCCTGTTTCTTTGTACCTACCCGGTAAGTCGGTGATGTTGCCATATAAGTGGAATTGTTAAAGACAGTTCTTTCTGTCTCTTTTCCATTTACTTTAACGATCTTCCAAAGTCTTGCTGTATATCCGGTATGTCCGGACTGTTCCAGAATTTTTGTTCCTTCTGCCAGTGTCGGATCCTGGATTGTTTTTTCTCCGCTGCTTTGTTTTACAGAAGTCGTCTCAGATTCAAATTCCACGGTCCGGTCCGGATCTTCTTTTACGCCATACACGGTGAATGTAATCGTTGATCCATTGGCATTTCCTTCAATATAAATCGGAAAATCATTCTGATTTTCAAATTTCAGATCTTTATAAGTTCCCGCAATTGCCGCATCTGCGGATCTTGGAACATATGCCACGGTCATGGAATGCGGATGACGCTCTGTCACCTTCAGTTCCGCACGGATAATGGCATTATACAAAGTCGTGGATACCTGACAGATTCCTCCTCCATAGGTCTGGACTGTCTGTCCGTTTTCGTAAGATCCTGCCAGTTCATAACCATTTTCCTTTGTAAATGGTGATACCTGTTTATATACAGAAAATGTCTCTCCTGGATAGATCACGGTTCCATTGATCTTCTTTGCTCCATTTGCCACGTTGACCTTACGTCCATAAGCAGATGAACTGTAATTTGTCGTATAGGTGCCCATGACATCTTTGATCTTCTCTACATCTTTCGTGGTATATTCTGCCTTCCTTTTAGTAACGACCAGTTCACATTTTGTTCTTCCGGCATCTACCGCTTCTTTGAATTTGTCAAATGAATCATCAACATTTAATGTATATCCGGATTTTTCCTTCGTTACTGTAAACTCTCCATTTTCCCGTTTCACAGAAGCATTTTCCGGAGCGGTAATGATATCCGCCGTTGCCTTCTTCATCTGCTTTTTAAAAATAGATTCGTCATATGTGCGGTAAACTGCCACTTCGTGTTTTTCTTTGTTTACATCGGAATACTTCTTAAAAATACTTCCGGTACGTCCGATATCATAAGCTTCCTGTGCGGTTTTTTTCGCATTCGGAGCGGCTCCCAGAGTTTCCAGTGACACTTCCACCTTTTTGTCATCTACTGTAAACGTCATATTTCCCTTATGCAGTCCGGAAATATGTTTTTCCAGCGCTTTTTCCGCTTCCGCTTTTGTCATGCCGCCAAGATCCACGCCGTCGCATTCTACGCCGTCCATAATTTTTCCTTCTGTCAGTTTGCTGTTTATCGCACTGTTTAAATACATAAAGACCCCTGCAGCTAAAAGAGCCAGAACAATCACGATACCTGCTGCAATTCCAATTCTCTTCTTCATGTCTTTTTTACCTTCATTTCCTACTTATATCATTCTTATTTCGTTTACATTACATATCCTGCTACCATAGTAACAACCATGATGATTACAAGCAGCAGTGCTATAATCATCACTGCGATCCGCTGTTTCTTCATTTTCTCATCACTCCATATTTTGAAATTATGCGGTCGATCTCTCTGGATGCCTCACTCTGAGACATCTGATCCACATTTACATTATCTTTTATTGTATGATATTTCATCAATTCCTTCAAGTATCGTTTCTGTTTTTCTGTGATCGGACGCTGCTTCCGCACCCGGTACTGAAGCTGTCTTGGGCGAAACGCTTCTTCTTCCTGAGGGAACTCTTTCTTCATTTGTTCAAAGACCACTGCCGTTGCGAGAGCATCATCATAGGCTCTGTGGGCGGATTCATTCACATAATGATAATGGGCGCACAGCGTCTCCAGTTTCTTATTCTTCAGCCCGCGCAGCAGTTTCCTTGCCGCAGCCAGCGTATCCACTCCGTCCCTCTCAAAAGGCTTTCTGCAGGCGTTCGCTGCTGTTTTCATAAAGCTGTAGTCAAACATAAGATTATGTCCCAAAACCGGAAACCCTTCACTGAACGCAAGAAATTCTTCCACTCCCTTTCTCAGCGGTATCCCGTTTTGGAGCATCTGCCTCGTAATGCCGGTCAGTTCAATAATAAAATCACTGACCGGAACCTCCGGACGTATGATGCAGTTATATTTTCCTATGATTTTCTCATCCTGGATCTTAACGGCTCCGATTTCGATCATCTGGTCGCTTTCCGGTGACAATCCGGTCGTCTCCAGGTCAAACGCTACATATCTTTTCATTTGTTCACACCTCACAGGACGGACATACTGTCTGCAGCGGACATTCTCCGCATTTCGGTCTTCTCGCAATACAAATACTGCGCCCATGGGTTATGATCTGGATATTATATAAAATCCACTGTTCCCTGGGCAGTACTTTCATCAGATCCTGTTCAATCTTCACAGGATCATCATTCTTCGTAAGATAAAGAAGCCTGGATATCCTCTTCACATGGGTATCCACAACGATGCTGGGTTCATGAAAAATATTTCCCCGGATCACATTGGCCGTTTTTCTTCCCACTCCTGCCAGCTTTACCAGATCTTCCAGCCGGTCCGGCACCTGTCCCTGATGTCTTTCCAGCAGCTGTCCCGCGCACAGAATCAGATTCTTTGCTTTATTTTTATAAAAACCGGTGGAATAAATATCCTGTTCCATCTCTTTCAAATCCGCATGTGCAAAGGCTTCCAGCGTCGGATATTTCACAAACAGCTTTTCCGTTACCTGATTGACCCGCTCATCTGTACACTGTGCACTCAGAATCGTCGCAAACAACAGCTGCCACGGCGTCTCATAATTCAGATAACATTTATATTCTGTTGAGTATGTCTGATTCAGAATCCCACAGATCTTATGTACCCTTTCTTTTGTAATCCGTTTGGATGCCCGCTTCATCTTTCCACTCCTTTTCTGCCTCCGAAGGTCATAGAAAGCGGCTTTTTCTCTGCCTTCTATGGTATTTATCCATTATACACAAATGGTGCGCCCCTCTCAAGAGACTTTCTACTATATTTTTTGTATCTTTTATGATACGATGAATATATCAATACGACAGAAATGCCGCTGGCATTTTTAAGATCATAAAAGGAGGAAGAAATGATTCAATTAATCGTCTCTGACCTGGACGGAACCCTGCTGAACGAAAACAAGCAGATGACACCACGGACAGCCGATGCAATCAAACAACTTCAGCAGAAAGGGATTCGTTTCCTTTTAAATACGGAACGGGAATATTTCGACGCAAAATCCGTACTGGATTCTGCGGGAATCTGTTGTGATATGATCTGTTCCGGCGGAGCTTACACCATTTGTGAAAACGGGGACAGCAGCCATGCTGCTTACATTTCCCGGCATATGATTGACCAGATGCTTTCTTTATTTGGTAAATATCACGTATTTTTTGAAATTTACAGTACAAAAGGCCGCTGTATCCTGGGAACGCAGGAGGCCTATGAAACATATCTGACCGGAGAATATTTCCCATCCCTGCTGGAAGAGGATAAGAATTTTTCCATGACGCAGGAAAACTACGATCAAATCCTGTCAGAAACACATTTTTATGATACCGGCGACCTGCTTTTGGAAGATAATCCACAGATTCTGCGGATTATTTCCCGGTCCAATGATACCTGGAAGCTTGACCAGCTCCGCAATGAAATGCGTCACAGCATCCATGAACTGGCTGTCTCTGAAGATTCAGCATATTGTATCCAGGTTACTGCCATTGAGGCTCAAAAGGGAGCCGCCCTTCTGGCATATATGAGAGACCACCGGCTTTCCCTCAAGAATACCCTTATCATAGGAGACGGTCATGAAGACTATTCTATGCTGGGCCTCCCTTACATTAAAAGTGTCGCCATGGGAAACGCCATTGATGAAATTAAGGAAATCTGCGAATATCAGACCAGCAGCAATGACGCATCCGGTGCCGCCGCGGTTTTTGAAATTCTTCTCTCCTCATTATCCTAGGCAGTTGATTCGGACAAACTACAAAAAAAGCAGAGAACCGGCTTCTCTGCTTTTTTTCGTCTTCTTGTTCACTTTTTAATCGTCATCATCATCGTCGTCGTCATCGTCGTCATCGTCGTCATCATCGTCGTCATCATCGTCGTCATCATCGTCGTCATCTGCCGTCGTCGTCGCCGGCGCACGGGTTGTTGTCTGAGGCCTGGATTCTGTTGATGCATCCTCTCTGCTTTCATCCAGAAGTTCCGTCAGTTCTTTCAGCGAAAGCTGAGTGAGATCCTCTATTTTAAGATTTTTATGTTCTTTCATTACCTTACGAATGAGCGTTAGTTTTCCCAATGAAATTCCATATTTCTCCGCAATTTCCTCTTCTTCTTCATTTTCTGACATTTCCTGGTCCGTCACATAGACAGCAATTCCTTTTTCATTAAGATATTCGCTGACCGCACTGTTCAGACGAATCCGGAGTTCTTCTGCTTTTTCATGATCCGGATGCTCCACAGACAATAAAATATGGTTTTCTAAATTTTCTTTTGACAGATATCCGTGTTCGATCATTTCATCCAGCATCTGCTCTACAACCTGATCCACCTCCCGGTTCTCATAATCAATATCTTCAAGGATTTCTTCTCCTTCATGATTGATCGCTTCCATTCGGATTACTCTGTTTTCTTTATTTAATACGATTTCAATACTTGGATTTACATCAAAATCAACAATTGAACTTGCTCTTCTCTGAAACCGCAGACTGAAAACCAGAAGTATGCACAGGCATATGCCTGCTGCTGCCGCCGCATAGCGCATCCAGACAGGTTTTTGTCCCCTTCCCTTTTCCTGCATGGTGATATCATCATGTTCCTTCATTTTCTGTACGTCTGCACGTTTTAATTCCTCAACGGACACAGAAGGGGCATCTTCTATCGCTCTGGACAATCTTTCTTCTATTCTATTCATTGTCCCACCACCTCCATTTCCGCAAGATATGTTCTTAATTTTTTCAGAGATCTTTTATATTTTGAAAGGACCGTTGACAGTGGTATATTGAGAGAGCTGGCGATTTCTCTGTGTTTCAGTCCCGAAACCGCATGCAGCATGACGATCCGTCTTTCTTCTTCTGTCAGCCGGGTCAATACTGTCTCCAGCACCATCCGGTCTCCTGTATTTTCCACGAAACTGAATTCATCCTGAAATTCCAGTTCGGAAAAGTCCCCGTCATGATATCTCGCATGATGCCGAAGGCGATCCATAGCCAGATTTCTTGTTATGGTAAACATCCATGCCAGAGGCTTCCCCATGGACTTATATAAATGTGCCGCGCTTCGTATTTTCAGAAATGTATCACTGACGATATCCAGGGCATCCTCGTGGTGACGTACAATGGACAGGGCGTATGCGTATATCGTCTTTTCCGTCAATATATAAAGTTCCTCAAAAGCTGCCATATCGTCCTGTCCAATGCGTTGGAATAACCGTTCGTCTATTTTTAATTTTTTCTTTTTAAAATCGGATTCGAAACTCCATGCGATTATCATACTTTTTCTCCCGCTGTGTTTGTAAAATCATTCCTATTTTAGCATGAAGCCGGATGGAGTATTGTTAAATCTACGTGAAATATTTGTTATATTTATGATAATTTCTTCTATTATATCATATTGCCATCTGCTCTTCATTATTTTCAGTCATCTCTGTCGTCGTCATCATCGTCGTCATCTTTTTCATAGCGGTCGTCATCGTCATCATCATCGTCGTCTTTTTCATAGCGGTCATCGTCGTCCCAGTCGTCGTCATCATCATCGTCGTTGTCATCCCAGTCATCGTCTTTTTCATAGCGGTCGTCGTCATCCCAGTCGTCGTCATATACTGCTCTGGTTGTCTTTTTCCCTGCAGCCGCTTTTCTGTCATCGTCATCATCATCATCTTTTTCATAGCGGTCGTCATCATAAACATCGTCATTATCATCATTGTCATAACGGTCATCATCCCAGTCGTCATTGTCATCTGTCTCATAGCGGTCGTCATCATATCTGTCATCTGCGTCATCTATATCATCCCGGTCATCATAATCATCGTCATTCTGTTTCTGTACCGCTGTCGTACCGGAACTGTTCGGTTCCTCTGTTCTTTTTTCCTGCTGCTGTTCCATTCTCTTTGTTCCGTCGTCATCTGCATTGACGCCTGAAAAATGTACGGCTCCGAACACGATACCTGCCAAAACTGCTGCCACTAAACAAACCTTCATAATTACTTTTCTCATATTACTCATCTCCTTTTTTTCTGAAATTTATCTGTTTTCATAATAGTAACGGGATTCCTGTGGGTTTTATTGCACTCATTTTAAAATTTTTTTATTTTTTTCTTTCTCCTTTCTTTTTCGCCTTTTTGTCTGTTTTCATAATAGTAACGGAGCTGTTCTTCTTTTTATTGCATTCTTTTTTAAATTTTTTTATTTTTTCCGATATAACTCATTTTTTACATAATCGTCACGAAAATACTCTATTTCGCGTGATACGATATCCCTACATTTTGGAAAGGAGAAGATATATGATTCGATTATTTGCTTCTGATATGGATGGAACTTTATTAAACAGTTCTGGGGTCATTTCCAGATACACGGCAGATTCCATCCGAAGACTACAGACATGTGGAATTGAATTTATTGTAAATACAGGGCGCGATTATACAAGCGCAAAAAAAGAACTGGATGCTGCCGGTATTTCCTGTAATATGATCTGCTGCAGCGGAGCCTGCACCTACGACAGATATGGAAATCCTTCAAATATTGCTTCCCTGCCGAAAAGCACGGCAAAAAAAATACTCAATCTTTTTTTGCGGCATGGTGCTTTTGCAGATATTTATACTGAAATCGGAAAAACCTCCGTGGAAAACCAGTCCCGGTTTTTAAGCTACTACCACGAAGAAGTATTCCCTGCCCTGAAGAAAGAACATAAAATTTATTATCAGACTCCAAAAGATTTTCAGAAAATGATGTCTCAGGTGCATTTTTTTGAAAATGCCGACAGTCTGCTTGGCACCCCGATTCCAATTTACAAAATTTCTACTACTTTTTCTGACCCGGAGAAAATTTCCAGTCTTCGCAAAGAGGTGGAAGCCATCGAAGGGCTGCATATTGCATCCACTTCGTCCACCAACCTGGAAATCACTCAGGAGAAAGCACAGAAAGGCTATGCCCTTCTCCAATACGCAAAACAAAGATCCATTGAACCTTCTGAAATTCTTGCCATCGGCGACAGCGAGAATGATTTCTCCATGCTTTCCCTTAATCTTGGAAGCACGGTTGCCATGGCAAATGCCGCGCCATCCATCAAAAGAATCTGCCGGGCAGAAACTTTGTCCAATGATCAGGACGGTGTTGCTGTTTTAATGGAAGGACTCGTTACGGAACGATGTTTCTATGAGATTAACCGCCGTTATGTATTCGGTCTTTAAAGGAAAATCACTCTGAACTTGATGTTATATTTCTTCCTGTGATAGTATATATAGGAGCATAAAATGCCTGATTTTATATTTTAAGGAGGATCATCAGATGATACGTTTAGTTGCATCAGATTTAGACGGTACCCTGCTGGACAGTTACCGCAGGATTACCGAAGAAAATAGAGAAGCCATTGCCCGGCTTCAGGAAAATGATATCGAATTCATCATTAATACAGGAAGAGAATATCAGAACGTCCTGGATATCGCCGCAGAAGCCAATCTGAAATGCGGCATGATCTGCAGCAATGGAGCCAGCGGCTACGATGAAAATGGAAATCTTTTATTCCAGCATTTTATTCCGATGGAACATGTAAAAGAGATTATCCGCATTTTCCATCAGCTTGACTTTACCCCGAATCTTTTCTCCCAGTTTGGACGTCTTTCCATCCTGTCAGAAGAGAAACTGAGGGAATATACAAAAAATGTGATGATTCCTGCCATGCAGCTGAGCCATCCGAATTTTGTTTATACAGAAAATGCCTTGAATGATCTGGTTAAGAGAGTGATCTATATTGACGGTGAAGAAGCCCTCTATCAGAGTGATCATAAAATCTTAAAGATCACAACCCATTCTCCAAAACCAGAGCGGCTCGCCGAGCTTCGGGAAGCGCTGAAAGAGGTTCCTGATCTGGCAATCGCCAATACATCCATCGCCGATATTGAGATTACCTCTGTTCATGCCCAGAAAGGGATCGGTCTGATGGATTACGCAAAAACCAAAGGCTATCATCCGGATGAAATCGTTGCTGTGGGAGACAGCGGAAATGATTATTCCATGCTTTCTCTCCCTGGTATTCATTCTGTGGCTATGGCAAACGCAACCGAGGAAATCCAAAATATCTGTGTTTACCGCACAAGAGATAATTCCAATGACGGTATTGCCTATATGATCCGCTGCATTCTGGCAGACAGAAATAACTTTGAACTTCGTTAAAAATTTACTCCGGAAAGGCGTTTCGCTTCTCCGGAGTTTTTTACTGTACTTTTTTGAGTTTAATCTGAAGATACTTTTCTGCCTGGCTTCCCGTCTCTGTTAACACTTCCATGGCTTCCACCGGGTATCTTCCCATTGCTGTCTCCCCAGTCAGCATCAGGGCTGACGCTCCCTGCATAACAGCCTGAAAAATATCACTGACTTCTGCTCTGGTAGGATATGAATGATGAATCATAGAATCCAGCAGCTGAGTGACGACCATAAATTTTTTATCCTGACTCCTGCACTCTTCTGCAATCTGATCCTGGATGCATGGAAGTTCTGTCAGCGGAACCGCATTTCCCAGATCTCCCCTTGCAATCACAACGGTATCGCATTCCGGCAGAATCTCTTTTAAATTTCTGACTCCTTCCATATTTTCAATTTTGGCAAAAATCCGGATATCTTCACATCCCTGCTTTTTCAGCTCTTCCTGCAGCTCCTGCAGATCTTCCTTTCCTCTGACGAAAGGCAGCATAACTTCTGTCACACCATACTCCCTGGCGCAGGACAGATTGGCATGATCCATGGAAGTCAGCACAGGCTGACGGATACTGCATCCCGGAAGGACAATGCTCTTTCTGGAGGTGAGTCTTCCTCCTCTCAGGACCCGGCAGACTGCCTTCCCGTTATCTATGGATTCCACTCCTAATTCGATTTTTCCATCATCCAGAGATACTATCTGTCCTTCCTTCAAAAATGGAATCACCACATTTGGCACTGGTATCTGCCTGCCGCCCAGAATCACTTTCCGTCCGTCTGCCAGCACCATCTCCCCCGGCAGGACTCCAATTCTTAATTCCGGTCCCATCAGATCAATCATGAAATCCGGCTGTATTCCTTCTTTTCCGGCTGCTTCAAAATATGTATCAATCCAATCTCTGCTCTCGCTCAGAGATTTATGAGATAAATTCAGCCGTATCCCGGTCATCCCTGCCTGCATCATCTTTCTCAGGATATCTGCAGATACACATGCAGGTCCCAGAGTTCCGTAATATTTCATTTGACTCCCTCCTTTTATGACCTATTATAGCATTTTTCAGCTGCTTTGATTCTTTTTTTCCATATTTTGTGAATTGTCCCCCTCTTTTGTCTTTTTACATCCCAGGAGATTTTTCTCCCCTGTCTCCTAATGAGAAACAGAAAAATTCCGAAACCGTGAGATCAATCACAGTTCCGGAACTATTCTGTTATCTTTATTTATATGGTTAAGAAAGAATGACCGTTATCCTAAGCGCAGCATGGCAAACATACAGATTCCTGCAAATGCAAGTACCACAAGGCTTCCTGATATATCACGCAGCAGATGATTTCCTGCCATTCGCTTTACTATTCCTTTTACAGGAATCTGATATGTCCTTACGCATTTATAAGTAAGGAACATCAGCATTAATACATAGATAAAATTCTGTATCATAAGTTCTGCAATGATCATAAGAAACATATTTGAAACTGCGTAATCATAGTCTCCGTCATGCAGGTGATCTTTGATAAACCCAAGGAGATATGCGATAAAAGGGTTCAGCATGGCTACAATAAACATGACCGCAGCACTTGGATTGCTGCTGATGACAGCCTGGATGTTTCCTCCTGCGCCTTCTTTTGCCGCATCCATGCTGAGATATCCCAAAGCGATGAACGGACTCACAGTCAGCAGCACTCTGATGATCATAAAAATCCGATCTGCCGTACCAGATTGTACCCTTGTATTTACTAACTTCATCATTCCTTACTTACTCCTTCCATTTGCTTTCTTTGGTCCTGTTTATTTTAATTCCGGCCAGTAGTCCTTGTTTGCCTCGATCAGGTCGTCTAAGATCTGTTTTGCTACCTTCGCGCTCGGTACTGTCTTGGATAATGTCAGTGCCTGCCATAACTTCTGATAGCTTCCTTCGATCCATGCTTCTACTGTCAGTTTCTCTACGCTTACCTGCTGCTCCATCAGTCCTTTCTGGAACTGTGGGATCGCTCCCTGGCAGATCTTCTCATATCCATTGCTTCCTACGATACATGGGATCTCTACCATTGCAGTACGATCGAAGTTCTCTACCGCTCCTTCGTTCGGTACGATCAGCAGGAATCTTTCCTGTGTGTTCTCTGCGATGGCGCATGCCAGGTCTACGATATAGGTCGCGTGTGCGTCCGGCTCAAATGCGCTTCCCTCTGCTGTTCCGCTCTCGATGATCTTCCGGCACTCTCCGAAGATGAACTTCTCTCTTCCGTCCATGACTTCGTTCGCTCTTGTATATTCCGGATTGGATGTCTCCACGACATAATCAGGGAACAGATAGTATTTTAAGTATGTGTTCGGGATCGTTTCCGGATCCACTGCGTATACGTCTCTTGCTTTCTGGAATGTATGTACCCAGCTCTCATCTACATGCTGGTTGGAATCAGAAAGGGCGTCTGCGTATCCATTGGCTGCCATATGCTCTTTGATCTGCGGCATCAGGTCATTTCCTTCTGAATCATAGATCTTGTTCCACCATCCGAAGTGGTTCAGTCCATAGTATCCGTAAGTCATTTCTTTTCTGGATTTTAATCCGACCATATTTGCCATCTTTTCCATCAGGTCGATCGGCATGTCACAGATATTTAAGATCTTGGAGTCTGGTCTCAGTCTCCTGGTCGCTTCCGCTACGATCGCTGCCGGATTGGAGTAGTTTAACATCCATGCGTTTGGTGAATATTTCTCCATGTAATCCAGGATCTCGATGACTCCTCCGATGGAACGCATTCCATAAGCGATCCCTCCTGGTCCGCATGTCTCCTGTCCCACTACGCCGTATTTTAACGGGATCTTCTCGTCTTTTTCACGCATTGCGTATTTTCCGACACGGATGTGGGCTAATACGAAATCGATGTCTGTGAACGCGGTTTCCGGATCCGTTGTATACGCGAATTCTACTTCCGGAGCGTTTTCTTTCAGATAGATCTCACATGCTTTTGCCACGATCTCCTGTCTCTCTGCGTCATTATCATAAAACTTGATGGAGCGGATCGGGAATCTGTCCATGTGGTCTAACAGCATCAGTACGATACCTGGTGTAAAAGTACTTCCGCCGCCTGCGACTGTGATTGAATATTTCTTCTTTGCCATCTCTATATCCTCCTAAAAAGCTTTTTCTCTTTGTTGTCTTCATCATACTCTTGCAGGATTTTTAATACAATAGATTTGCTCTATTCCGGGACGTCTCATAGATGTTGTAATTTTTCACAATTTCCGTGAATTTTCACTTTCAGAATTTTCGCTTCAGGCGGAAAAATCTTTCTATGAAAAGCGCAAAAAAATACTGCCCTATTGATGATCCTTTCATCATCAATACGACAGCCTTACGCTCATCATTCCAGTCCTTTTTTTCTGGCTACATACTCCATGTACTTTAAAGATAAAAATTCAATCAGAATAAAGAAATGCAGCGTTGGATAATAGGTATAATCATAACCAATGGTATGGATCTCTTCCGGATGAAATTCTAAAACCGCATCCGCCAGATCCCGAAATTCCCCTTTTCCCTCCATGGCAATCAGAAGGATGTTTGCGCCTTTTTCTTTTACAAATCTGGCTTTCTGCAGCTGGATTGGATTGCTTCCGGAATAAGAAATAAAAATTACCAGGTCTCCCGGCTGGATCATCTCCTGGATCAGTCCAAATTCTGCCCCTCCCTCTACTGTATTGACAAATATCTTCTGATGGAGAAATTTGCCTTTCAGAACTCTGGCAGCTTCTTTCTGTACATCTCCGGATCCATTAACATAAATATTTTCTGCCCGGTCGATCATTTCACAGATCTCTGTCATATCTTTGTCTTCCATGGCACGGATCGTTGCCACAAAATTATTGGCATTTTTCTCCATATCTTTTTCTTCATAGAGAATCTCAGCCTGTTCTTCCCATTTCAGAAAAGACCTCATTTCGCTGTATCCTGAAAATCCCAGTTTTTTTGCAAAGCGCAGGATCGTTGTGTGCGACACATGACAAAACACTGCCAGCTGCTGAATGGAAATCTGCTTGCAGGTTTCTTTGTTAGATATGATATATTTCCAGATTTCCAGATCGTTTTCATTGAGCTCATCGTATTTCTTCTGGATCAGCTCCTCCATGTTCTTTGCTTTCATGCGTCTTTCTTCTCCTCCAAAAATTCCAAATATCGAAGCACCAGCATTTCAATCAAAATAAAATATGACGTCATTGATTCATATTTTACACTGCTTAGATCCTTTTCCACCGATGTGGTGGAAATATACAGGTTATAATCACTGATTTCCGCCAGGGGATTCTTCAGGCGCTTGGTGATGGAAATCACCGGCACATTCTTGATCTTTGCCCTTTTGACAAATTTCAGCAGAGACTCCCTTTCCCCGGATACAGAAATTACAATCAGAAGATCATGACTGTCCATGGCCTTTAAAATCGCACGGAACTCGTCTTCCCCGTTAAAATCAAAGAGATGTTTCTTTCCATGGTAAAAAAGTCTCTTAATTTCTTTGGCTACCAGTCTCTGAATGGCCCCTGTTCCATAGACAAACACTCTGTTCGCCTGATAAATGGCTTCTATGATCTCTCTGAAATCCTGCTGGATCATATCCTGCATCATGGCCTCATATGACATACAGACCTGCACCGCCTTGCTGACTTCCTGACTGCCCCTGTCATTTTCCATCTTCAGATGGACCTTAAATTCACCAAATCCCTTCAGCGAAAGTTTTTTTGTAAAGCGCAGGACGGTTGTCCTGGATACACTGCACCTGGACGCCAGCTGCTCAATGGTCATATTCTCACATTCTTTTCTGTGATTTTCTACATAATTCCAAATGTACCGATCTGTCTCATTCAAATGATCACTGTACTGATTCATCAACTCTTCTAGCCGCATCGTAACCTCCCATTATTATGGCTATTATAACATAACAAAAAGAACCCTGGCTAGCAGGATTCCTTTTTTAACCCCTGGTTTATTTCCGCAATTACTTTCTTACATCCTTTTTTCTTTCTGCCGCATATCACAGACAGCAGAGGTCTTGAAACATGCGTGTTAAAAAACTGAATAAACGGGCCGATTCCGCAGGCGGAAATCACAGAGCCGATGCCGACTTTTCCGCCAAATATCACCGCAATGATAACACAGGTCAGATCTGACGCAATTCTGCATCCGCGAAACGGCGTATTAGTTTCTCTCGCGATTTCCTGCCCCAGAGAATCATATGGGGCGCTGCCGAGATTTGCCGTCATATAAAGAGAACATCCCAGACATAATCCCGCGATCGCAGGGAGCAGCAGCAGACAGCGCTGAACAAACAGCAGTTCTTCTCCTCCCATCCAGTGATATGCCGCCGTAAACCAGTCAACCAGGATTCCTACAAATACCATATTGACCACGGTTCCAAATCCGAAAAGTTTATGTCCTGTTCTGTTTCGAATCTTCCGGTACAGCACCATTCCTGCGAATAAGACGCAGTTTACAAACAGCTGCCAGATGCCGTAACTAACCGGAAGATGACCGCTGACCGCCATATTCATACAGTTAAAGGGATCCACTCCAAAGCCGGTTAAATTAAGCAGGGTAACGCTAAACCCGATCAGAAGGACGCCAAGCACTACCATACATTGTTTCATTTTTATTTCTTCCCTTTCATTTTTTCAGAATATTATCTTTTCTTATATTCTGCATTTTACGATTTATATGCTTACTGAATAAGGCACCAGCTGAAACATTCAGCCGGTGCCCTTTTTAAACAGATCATTCCTTATTTCCTGGAAATCTTGTATAAAACATCCCCTATATTTACCGGACCATCTGTTTTTACGAATTCAATCTTATGATCATCCATTGTTGTCAGCAGAACCGGGGTTGTGAGTTCCTTCCCTTTGGATTTGATAAAGTCAATATCAATTTTACCCATAAACTGACCCGCTTTTACTTTATCTCCCACGGAGATATCCAGGTCGAATCCTTCCCCTTGAAGTTCCACTGTATCCATCCCGATGTGCATCAGTACCTCAGCCCCGTTTTCAAGGGTAAATCCGATAGCATGCTTCGTATCGAAAATCGTGGCTACTGTTCCGTCCACCGGTGCATACAGGCTTCCATCAGACGGTTCAATGGCAGCTCCGTCTCCCATGACTTTATCCGCGAACATCGGATCCTTTACCTGTTCCAGCGGAAGGGCTGTTCCTTCAAAGTAAGCTTTCACTTCTATTGCTTCGTTCTTCTTTTTTCTTTTAAAAAACATATTTCTCACCTTTCATCTAATGCACATACTTCAGGGTTCCTATTTTAATTCCGGCCAGTAGTCCTTGTTTGCCTCGATCAGGTCGTCTAAGATCTGTTTTGCTACCTTCGCGCTCGGTACTGTCTTGGATAATGTCAGTGCCTGCCATAACTTCTGATAGCTTCCTTCGATCCATGCTTCTACTGTCAGTTTCTCTACGCTTACCTGCTGCTCCATCAGTCCTTTCTGGAACTGTGGGATCGCTCCCTGGCAGATCTTCTCATATCCATTGCTTCCTACGATACATGGGATCTCTACCATTGCAGTACGATCGAAGTTCTCTACCGCTCCTTCGTTCGGTACGATCAGCAGGAATCTTTCCTGTGTGTTCTCTGCGATGGCGCATGCCAGGTCTACGATATAGGTCGCGTGTGCGTCCGGCTCAAATGCGCTTCCCTCTGCTGTTCCGCTCTCGATGATCTTCCGGCACTCTCCGAAGATGAACTTCTCTCTTCCGTCCATGACTTCGTTCGCTCTTGTATATTCCGGATTGGATGTCTCCACGACATAATCAGGGAACAGATAGTATTTTAAGTATGTGTTCGGGATCGTTTCCGGATCCACTGCGTATACGTCTCTTGCTTTCTGGAATGTATGTACCCAGCTCTCATCTACATGCTGGTTGGAATCAGAAAGGGCGTCTGCGTATCCATTGGCTGCCATATGCTCTTTGATCTGCGGCATCAGGTCATTTCCTTCTGAATCATAGATCTTGTTCCACCATCCGAAGTGGTTCAGTCCATAGTATCCGTAAGTCATTTCTTTTCTGGATTTTAATCCGACCATATTTGCCATCTTTTCCATCAGGTCGATCGGCATGTCACAGATATTTAAGATCTTGGAGTCTGGTCTCAGTCTCCTGGTCGCTTCCGCTACGATCGCTGCCGGATTGGAGTAGTTTAACATCCATGCGTTTGGTGAATATTTCTCCATGTAATCCAGGATCTCGATGACTCCTCCGATGGAACGCATTCCATAAGCGATCCCTCCTGGTCCGCATGTCTCCTGTCCCACTACGCCGTATTTTAACGGGATCTTCTCGTCTTTTTCACGCATTGCGTATTTTCCGACACGGATGTGGGCTAATACGAAATCGATGTCTGTGAACGCGGTTTCCGGATCCGTTGTATACGCGAATTCTACTTCCGGAGCGTTTTCTTTCAGATAGATCTCACATGCTTTTGCCACGATCTCCTGTCTCTCTGCGTCATTATCATAAAACTTGATGGAGCGGATCGGGAATCTGTCCATGTGGTCTAACAGCATCAGTACGATACCTGGTGTAAAAGTACTTCCGCCGCCTGCGACTGTGATTGAATATTTTTTCTTTGCCATCTCTTATTTCCCTCCTGAAAGATTAAAGCAATGATTCAAATACTTCTCTGATTTTTGGTACTTTCAAACCGATGATAACCTGGAATGCTTTTCCGTTAACAGAACATCCGTGGGTTCCGATCGCTTTGAAGTAAGCGTCATTTTTACAAATCGTTTCATCTTTTACATTGACACGAAGTCTTGTTGCACAGTTTGTGACATCTGCAATATTATCTTTTCCTCCGAGGCCTTCCAGAATCATCTGGCACAGTTCAACATCAGGATCATCAGATACTGCCTGTCCTTTTGCCGCCTGTTTTTCCCTGAATTTCTCTTTGGAACCAAATTCGATTTCCTCATCATCTTCACGTCCTGGTGTTTTAAAATCAAATTTCAAAATCAGGAAACGGAATACTACAAACCAGATTCCTGTGAAGATCAGACCGATCACAAGCATCAAGATGTACTGCTGCCAGTGGTTTCTCATCAATGGAATCAGGTTCAGAGATGCGATCTCAATCAATCCGCCTGAGTTGATACCTACGATTCCCGCCAACCACATGGTCGTTGCCAGAGTTGCTGCCAGTAATGCATGTACTACAAACAGTCCCGGCGCTACGAACAGGAATGTGAACTCGATTGGCTCTGTTACACCGCAGACAATCGCTGTCAGTGTGATAGGAAGCAATAATGCGAAAACTTTCTTTTTCTTTTCAGGTTTTGCTGTATTATAGAATGCTAAAGCTGCACCTGTACATCCGAACATTTTTGCAAATCCGCTGGCTGTAAAACCGGCTTCCGGACAGAAAGATTTTAAAGATGCGGTAGATGCTGCGATCTGTGGAAGCAGTTTTGCCCAGTATGCATATAATCCGCCCGGTACGACAACGTTATCATAGTAAAATGGTGAATACATTAAATGATGTAATCCAAATGGAATTAACGCTCTCTCAAGGAAGTTGAATACCCAGATTCCAAGTGCTCCTGCGCTCTTTACAAATCCCTGGAACGCGAAGATTCCTAACTGAACTTTCGGCCATACGGCAACTGCAAGCACTGCAACCGGAATCATAACAAAGAATCCAACCATGAATACGAAAGTTGATCCGCTGAAGGAACCAAGCCATTCCGGAAGTTCTGTATCATAAAATCTGTTATGTAAGTAAATAACAACTCCGGAAACTGCCAGCGCTCCGATCATACCCATATCCAGTGTCTTAATGCTGGCAATCATTGCAAGTCCGCTGCTGCCTCCGACTTCCTGAGACATATCAACGCCGAACACTCCGCCCCACTGTGTAAGAATCGTATTTACGAAATAATGGAATGTCAGATACAATACCAGGGCTTCCATACAGCATCTGGCGTTCTGTTTTTTCGCCATTCCAATTGGAAGTGATACTGCGAACAATAATGGCAGCTGGTTAAATACGGTCCATCCACCCTGAAGGAACACATTCCAGCATTTGTACCACATGCTTGTCGGCGCTGCCAGGCTTCCCATGATTGCTTCTGTTGTAAACAGGGTTCCGATACCTACAGAAACACCTGCGAATGCGAACAGAAGTACCGGTGTGAACATGGCTCCACCGAACTTTTGAATTTTCTGCATCATTTTTCAATTCACTCCTTTTCTTTTCATTGAGTTTTTCCTAACGTGTTAAATACCGGTATTCCTTAACTACAATCGAATCATAGCATGGGAGATTTTTTTTCTCAATAGATTGCACCTCTTTAGGCACAACGCCAATTAGTTTATAATTTTTCACATTTCCTGTGATTTCTCACACCCTTTTTTCACAGAAAGATTTTTTGATATTTTCCCGCATAAACAGGAAAGAATCCTGCCTTGCAGGATTCTCCGCCTGCGGCGGGGCGCATGAGCGGTATCTTCCGTTCCGCCGCAGTGTGATTCTCGCGGAGCGTTTTTATTTCATAGGAACGAAGTTTCCTATGAAATAAAAAAACGCCCCGGAAACTTATCCTGTTTCCGAAGCGCTGCACTGTGTATTCAAGTTTTCAGCTTATGAGAAATAAAAGCCTTCAAAGTCATATTTATACACTCGATAAATAAACTTTTCAATATCCAGGCCGAAACTCTTTATTAATTTATGGGAGCTGTCATATTCTCCAAACACTCCTGCTATGCCGCTGTCCATTACCGTGTTGTCTCCAATGTCCTGAGCGCTGCTGACATAGCCGGAATATGGAACCGCAAAGGAATCTTCCAGCTGGAACGTACCTTTATTTTCATCTACAAGATACCGGTAATAGTAAGAGTTATCTCCTCCTTTTCCTGCATCATTGGTCAGTCCGATGGAAGACCATGAGAAATCAGGCTGTGATTCACTGAATCCAATATTATTGTTAAACATATACAGGTAATACTGCCCGTCTTCCAGGCTGTCATCTTCCACATAGGTGACAGAATGCTGTCCTCCCTGAAGTGTGAAGTCTCCATTCTGGGTCAGAAGCAGGGATTCATATCCGGTGCCGTCCCAGAACTCTTCTGAGCCGATCATATACTCAATGGACGGATCATCATACAAATCATCAATCTTCATAATGGTAGATGTTTCTCTGGAACTTATAATGATCTGGCCGTCTCCCAGCCACTGCAGAGTATTAATATGCATCCAGTCCAGATCTCCGTCAGAGGCGTCTTCGCAGGTCTTTTTATAATCTCCGAGAAGATCCGCCAGATCCAGGACTTTCGTCACTTTTCCGGACTCCTTGTTGATCAGGATGATCATATCTTCCACACTGCTGCTGTTTGTATCACTGGCCAGGATCAGGATATTTCCGTCATCATCAAACACATAATCATGATGAAGATTATATTCTCCCGTATCATAAACTTTCGTCACCTGTCCCAGCCGGTTCACTCTGGCTATCTTCGTCTGGGAAATGCTGTAGTACATGCCGTCATCGTCAAATAAAAGTCTGTGGCTGCGGTACCCGATGATCGGCACCTCGCCTCTCAGCACTCCGTTGTTGTCATAGTAATACATAAAATCCAGATTCTCACTGTCGTTTCCCATCATCACATACAGGCCGTCGGCCAGCTGCTGGGAAGATGTTCCTTCTGTTGCATCCACAGTCGTATCTTCATTGCCGAGAAGGCTTCCCATGGTATATGTGGTTTCTTTCTCCGTCGTCTTTCCGTCCTTCGTTTTGATCGTAAAGGTTATGGTATTTTCCGTATCAGGAATCAGTCCCAGCACCTGAAATTCATGCTCGGTCTGATATTCTTCTCCCTGGTAAGCATCCGCTGAAAAATCATCAATTCCGTCCTCCTCTGCATGAACTGTGTAGGAAACAGATGCCGCTTCATCGGTTGTAAAGTATACATAAAGAGATTGTGTATTTGTGCCGTACAGATTATATTTTATCAGCATATTGTCTTCGGTATAATCCCCGGATTCTTTTTCCTCTTCGATCTCCTGTTCTATTTCTGACTGATTTTCTTCATTATAGGTGGCTTTGATATCTTCAAGAATTTCTTTCTGATCGGAACTGAGGATCGTTTTCCCTACATCCATATCTACGGTGGCTGTTGTCGAATCTTTTGATCCATCATCCGCCTTGCTTTCTTTATACTGCCGGTATCCGGCCGCCGCTGCTGTAATCCCTGCCGCAGCCACGATTACACATATGGCAATGATAATTTTTCGGTGCCTTTTCTTTTTCCTGAACTGAATGGTGATCTCCTCCTTCTCTTTTTCCACAACGATTTTGTATCTCATATTTTATCGAAGAAATATGTGTGTCCTATGTCCAAAATATGTTACTTTTGTGTAAAAAATATGAAGAAATTATGACATTTATACCAGATACTGCAATCTGACTTTTCTTTACAAAGAATTGATTTTGTGTTATGAAGAAGGATGAAACACATTTTATGGAAAGGAGTTCCTTAATTATATGAAACCTTCATCTGTTTTAAGAAATACACTAAGATCCGTGGATCATAAAGGATATCCGGCTTATAAAGGCCTTCGGGGGACCTATCAGTTCTCCTCTTATCTTCTGAACATTCACCATGTTCAGGGAGATCCGTTTGCTTCCCCTTCCAGCTTAAGTCTCTTTATTTCCGGCAAAGACGCCGGATTTCCTCAGGAATTATATGATACGCCATGGCGCCGGACGGCTTTTCAGGATCATCTGCTCCGCCTTTTTGGAAAGCAGCTGAACCGGCTCAGCTTTCAGGCTAAAGGCTCCGGAAAAAGCGGTCTTCTTGCAACCAGCAGCTGCGGCCAGGAAATCCTTGAACGGTCCGCTCTCCAGGTAAATCCGAAAAACGGTGATATTACTGCATGTTTTGAAGCCGGATTCCCCGCCAGAGGCCGCACCATTGACGCCAGATCCCTGGAAAAAATGCTGTTTGACCTGGTTCCAAAAGCTGCCGAAGCTTCTCTTTTTTATAAAGCAGTCTGTCAGGAAGATCTGATTCGTGACATTCATCTTTCTGATGATCAGCAGTATATCAGAGAACAGCTGCCATCTCTCGGACTTTGTGCTTTTGTGGCCAACGGATCCATCCTGCCAAGAGAAAGCGGTGTGTCCCAGAAGCCAATGAAAGATTCTGTGCCGTTTGTTTCCCCTGAAACTTATCAGATCACCTTGACCCCTCCCCACTGCGGTTCCATTACCGGAATGGGAATTCCTAAAGGCATTACCCTGATTGTCGGCGGCGGCTATCACGGAAAATCTACCCTGTTAAAGGCGCTCGAATTAGGAATATACAATCATATCGCAGGAGACGGCCGGGAATATGTGATCACTGATGACACTGCGGTAAAACTGCGGGCCGAAGATGGAAGAAGCATCCGCAGGACAGATATCTCTCTTTTCATCAATGACCTTCCAAATGGAAAAGATACCACTTCTTTTTCTACAGAAGACGCCAGCGGAAGCACCTCTCAGGCTGCTAATACGATTGAGGCCATCGAATCTGGAACATCTCTGTTTCTGATCGATGAAGATACCAGCGCCACCAATTTTATGATTCGGGATGAACTGATGCAGAGAGTTGTCAGCCGCCACCAGGAACCGATCACTCCTCTGATTGAGCGGATCCGGTATCTCTATGACTCACACGGGATTTCATCTGTACTGGTGGCCGGAAGTTCAGGATCCTTTTTTCACACGGCAGACCATATCATTCAGATGGAAAACTATCGTCCAAAAGATATTACTGAAGCCGCAAAAACTGCGGCCAAAGATTTCCCTGCGGTTTCCATTCCAAAGGAAGCGCCGCATTTTCCAGATTTTGTCCGCTGTTTCTCTCCCAATAAACGTCTCCTTGGAGACCGCCGCGTGAAGATCAAAGTCTTTGGAAAAGATTCTGTCTCCATCAACAAAGAGACCATCGATCTAAGATATGTGGAACAGCTGGCTGATTCAGAGCAGACCGCCTCTCTTGGATATGCTTTCCTCTATGCCCAGCTTCACATTATGAACGGAAAAAAAACACTGGGGCAGGTGGCAGACGAGATCATGGAACAGATCCGCCGCCATGGATTGATTTTCATTTCCGGAAGCAGCTATCCAAGAACCGGCCTCGCCATGCCAAGAAAGCAGGAAATCCTTGCCTGTATCAACCGGTATCGAAAACTTTAAAAAGCCAGGATGCTGCCCCACTGAATCACGAGTGCGGCAGCATCCTTTTGCAAATCATTGTTTTTTATAATGACCGGATATAGTTTAAAAACATTTTCTCTGCCGGATCCAAAGGCTGTTTCCTTGGGTAGATCAGGGAAATCGGCGAGCGGATATCATCCGCCAGCTGAATCATCCGGATTCCCTGACAGGACAGGGAGACTTCTTCAAACACCTTTGTGAAGTTTATCGTGATTCCCACATGTTCTTTCACAAAACTCATGATCGTGTTGGCCTGAGGAAATTCATACTGGATGTCCGGCACAAATCCCGCCTTACAGCAGCTGTCATAAAAAAACTCATAGCTTCCGCTTTCTTTCAGCGGAAAGATGAAGGTCTCCCCTTCCAGCTCCTTCAACTGGATTTCTTTTCTGTCCGCCAGCGGATGATCCTCATATACCACCGCACAGAGCCGGTCCTCATACAGGGGATGAAACCGGAATTTTTTCCTGTCCTTTATGAGCGATTCCCTTAAAATCATAAAGTCATAAGAATCCGCATCTTCAAGAATGTCTCTGCCCTTTTTCTCATCCACAATCAGCTGAATGTCCGGATGTTTTTCATGAAAGTCTGCCATGATCCGGGCGAAGTGATAAGGAGCCAGCACCGGCATGCTGCCGATGCGGATTTCCCTTTTCTTCCTGATCTGGCGGAGCATTTCTTCATACAGATCTGTTATTTCCTGGGCATATCGGTAAAATTCTTCCCCTTCCTTCGTTAGTTCAAATTTTCTTGTATTCCTTCGAATCAGAGTCACACCCAGCTCATTTTCCAGCTTTTTAATCTGCTTTGACAGCGCTCCCTGTGTCATATTGCAGACATATCCTGCTTCTGTAAAATTTTTCTGTCTGCATAATTCCATATAGTAATATAACTGCTGTATTTGCATTTTAATATATTCCTTTCTGGAATATATTATAGACAAAGTGGAATTGACTGTAAAGGCTTTTCCTCCCTATACTAAAGTCAGAAACAAATCAACGGGAGGAGCTATCTATGAAACAAAAAAATTTTTTCTATCATCGAATGATTTTTTATATATCCGGACTTTTAATTATGTCTGTAGGATCCAATCTGTTTTTAAAAGCAGCCCTTGGTGTTGCGCCAAGCTGTACGGTCGCGCTGACTCTGACATACCTGTTTCCATTTCACAGTTATGCCTCTTTTAACTTTTTGATCAACACGGCATTCCTCGTGGGGGAAGTGTTTGTCCTGCGTCAGTTTCGAAAAAGTCAGATCATACAGCTGGCTCTGACCTTCCTCTATTCCGTATTTATCGAATGTACCTCATGGGGACTGTTTTTCATCCAGCCGGAAGGACTCCTGCAGAAAATTTCTCTTGCATTTCTGGCATGCGTGATCTTGTCCATCGGTGTTGCCTTTACGATCAATTCCGGATTTGCCGTTATGCCGATGGAAGGTCTTGTCAAAAGCATCGCAGACAAGACACACCACAGTTTTGGCGTGATCCGCGTCCTGCTGGAACTTTCCCTGACTGCCGGTTCTGCTGTTGTTGCATTCACCTTTCTTCACAACCTGTCACCAATCGGCATCGGCACAGTTCTGACCGCTTTCTTAAGCGGAAATATCACCAATCTTTTTTCCTTTCTTTTCGGGAAAAAAATGCAGGCCTTCCTGGGAGTCTGATCTCCAAGAAGGCCTTTTTCTAAAGCTGATCCATCCAGTCCCAGATTTCGGCCTGGCTGCCCGCTTCATAAAATTCCATATGCTCCAGCTTCTCATTTTCGGATAATCCCGGCTGGTTCACCCGCATATCCCCGATTTTTAAGACTTCTTTGTCACTGTACATTCTCTTCCGTATGCTCAGCTGATAAATCAGGCTGAACCGGTTGGTAATGGAACTCTGACTTAAGTCAGACAGACAGATCAGCTGAATGGAAAATGTATCTGCAATATCCATAACTGCCCGAAGAAGATGTTCGGATGACGTCCTGGCAAATGGATTGTCCATAATCAGAACTTTGGATTCTTCCACCGGCTCCTCACCGGCAGATCTTCTTCCCGCCGCTCTTATGTAAGTGATCAGAATTGATACCATAGTAAAGAATACGACAAACTTTTCGCCCCCTGAATTCTGAGACATGGCATCTTCCCAGCGCTTCATCCCACTGTTCTTCTCATTCAGGTCAATCTTATAGACATAAACCGGTATCTTACTGGTTCCGATCACCTGATTCAGAAGTTCCCGGCCGGAAGTCAGCGCCGCAAGACGTTCCCTGACTTTCTTTTCTTCCCTATCCTCTTCTTCTTTGTTATATTTCATAATGATTTCCAGACAGGAATCCAGATAGTCTTCCATCCGCTCCCTTGCGCCGGAATCCAGCTGTTTTGGAATATCAATCCTCAGCATCTGCACCGGTCTGTTTTTTCCGGTCAGCCGTATCCTGGATTTCTGCACAATGAACTTAATCTCTTCATAAAGCATAACCGCATAACTCATACATTGATCGGCGACCTGCTGCTTCGTATGATAAATATTTTCCAGCTGGGTCTCATAATAATCCAGCAGTTTTTTCAGACTTTCTCTCTTTAACTGGTATTCTTCCATATATGGACGCAGTGTTTCCTGATCAAGATCTTCCGATTCAAACGCAAGATGTTCCAGCGTATCCAAGATATCTGAAATACATTTGTCTTTTCCGTAAAATTCTGAGCGGATTTCCTGATACAGCTTCCGGCAGTTCTGTCGTTTTTCCTGACTTTGTTTTCTTGCCTGCTGCATCTGGCTTCGCAGTTCCCGGAACTGACGATTTAGATCCTGCTCCAATGCAACTGCTTCTCCTTCTCCCGGAAGAATTTCCGCAAAATCTCCGATCCTCTTCATAAGATTATCAGCATCATTTTTCTGACGTGTAATCTGAATCTGCCGTTTCCTGCATTCTTCTCTCTCTTTTTCCAGACATCCTATGCGATGTTCATAATCCTGCAGAATTTCTTCTTTTTCCAAAGGTTCTGAAAGTCCTGTATCTTCCAGCGCTTTTTTCGCGTGAGACGCATTGGACTCTGCTTTCCCCTTTGCCTCTTTTATCTGCTCCACCTCCCGGCTGAGACGGCTGGTCTCCATTTCCAGCCGGTTCCCATCCTTTTTCAGCTGTTTGAGTTCTTCCGGATCATAGGAAAGATTCTGATAATCTTCCGGCTCCAGTCCGATTTCCTCCAGTTCAGCCGATGTCTCCCGAATCTGATCTTCCTTTTCTTCCAGCTGGTGTTTCCGGGAAGCCTCCCCTTCCGTCTGCTCTCGAACCAGGGTATCATACTCTTTCTCCATCTGCTGCAGACTGATTTCAATAAATTCCCCTTCCTGGGCAAACTCATATTTTGCCGCCTGTCTGGCAGCCTCATCCTTCTGAAGCCTGATCCCCTGAAGTTTCTGTGTCAGACTGGAGGCTGTCTCTTCCGCGGCTTCCTGATTTTCCTGAAGGCGGTCTGCCTGTTCCTGCGCCTTTTTAAGGCTCTGGAGTATTTCTTCTAATTTCCGGCGCATTTCCTGATAGATCTGATCTTCTTTCAGGAATTCCTCCAGCCGTGTTTCCCTGCCGGCAGCTTCCTGCCATGCCTTTTCCAGCTTCGGAATCCGATCCCTTAAAATTTCCAGCCGGTTTCTTATATCTTTTTGTCTTTCCTGGAAAACTTTTCTGCGCTCTTCTAACTCTGCCTTCTGCCGTTTCAGGTCTTCCATCTGTTTTTCCATGAATTCCCTGTCTCCTGCCTCATAGCCAAAAGACTGCAGAATGCTTTTTCCCTGATACAGCCGGTCCTGTTCCTGCTCCCAGTGGAGGCTCCTCTCCCGGCATTCTTCCAGCTGCCTTTTCTTCCGGCGGATATAACAATCTCTCTGCTCCTGATCAAACAGTTCTCTTTCACAGACGGCCAGGAATCCGGGACTTTTTTCATATCGATAGACCGGTCCTCCTTCCGGCAGGCTCTCCGCCAGTTCCCGATAAGTAAAAACAGGAATCAGCTGACGCAGCATGCACCCTTTATAGGAAACTTCATTTATTTTTTTCAGTTCCTCCGTTGGAACAATGATTCCAAAGGCCAGAAGCGGGTTGCCGTCCAGTACTTTCATCCGCCGGTCCTGTTCCAGATTCTGAAGATAATCTTCGCCGGTTTCATAGGTAATGTCTGCATCTTCCAGGCGCTGCAGGACAGATTTCGGAAGATAGACATTATGATGTTCCATTCCGTCCAGCAAATCTTCCATCTGGCGTTCCTCCGCCTGTTCCCGGGCAATCCGTTTTCTCTGTTCCTGAATCTTATCCTCTATGATTTTTTGAGCGGTTTCTTTATCATACAGTAAATCCGCTTCCATATCATAAAGATCAAGCACTGCCAGACATTCTTTTTCTGCCTTTAAAAATTCTGTCATCCACTGTTCCTGCTCTGTGTGTTTATACTCCAGCGCATTGAATTCCCGGTCTGTCTCCATCCGGCCCTCTGCCTGTTCCTCTTCCTGCCGGTACAAAAGATCCTGCTCTTTCCGTGCTTCCCCGCATGCTTTCTCTGCTTCATTCCGCTCTGTCTGCAGCCTGTTTTGAGCGTCTCTGACTTCCTCCGGTTCCAGATATCCCAGAAGATTTCTCAGCAGAGAAACGCCCGTCTTCTCAAGGATCTCCGGCTCTTCCTCCTGAAAATCCCTGATCTTTCCTTCCAGCATCCCTTTGGTCTGATGAAGATTTCGGATGTTTTCTTCCAATCTGCTTTTTTCCTGTTTATCCTGCTGCCGCCTTTCCTGAAGCGCATCCTGCTGCTCCTTATATGCTGCTTCTTTTTCCAGGGCCTCATTCAGACGTTTCGCCCAGCTTTGTTTCAGAGAATAGGCAAGATCCCGGATACGCCGTGACGTTTCATTTTCTTTCTGATCCTTTGCAATCTGCCGTTTCAGAGCATCTGCTGCTCCCTGAAGAATTTCTATTTTCTCCCAGAGCCTTGCTGCTCTCTGACATTCCTGAAGCCATGCATTTTCCTTTTTTGATTCTTCCACACTCTTTCGTGCCGTCATGGTCTGCTCCTCTTTTTCACAGATCATTTTCAGTTCTGCCTGACTGTGATACCACTGTTCAGAAGCCTGTTCCTGAAGAATATGACGCCTTTTTTGTTCCTGCTGCTCCATCTGCCGCGCTGTCTCTTCCTGCTGTTCTTCCAGCTGTTCCCGCAGCTGTTCCAACGCCCGGTACATTCCCTGGAATCTGCCTTCCGCATGCCGGCACTGATGCAGCGTCTCCTCCAGCTGCCTTAGTGCTTCTTCCATTTTCTCATGGGAGCCTTCATACTTTTCCATCCTTTCTTTCGCCCGGATATAGTCTTCCTTGCGCATGGTCTCTTCTGCCAGGCTTTTCAGCAGATCCTGAATTCCTGTCTGGTCTGTATCCCCGGCGAGATGGACTTTTTCTATATTTTTAATAATCCACTCATTTAAAATGCTGTCAGAAGTGCTGCAGCGTTCAAAAAGTTCTGTGATTCCGCCCTCATCATTGTTCATCCGCACAATGATATTTTTCCATTCTTCCTGAGAAATTCCAAACTCCATCAGTTTTTTCCTGTATTCTCTGGCATCCTCCCTGCTGAAATAGAATGCCTCCCGGTTGGATGAAGCAATCTTTTTGACACTTTCTCTTGCTTTTTCAAAAGGCATCAGAAACTGCCGCCCTTTTTCCTGGCGGACGAACGGAAGGGACTGCAGATCAAACGGCGATGCCTGACGGTAATAATTTCCAAAGGTAAAGTAATGAATTCTCCCGCTTTCATCAGAAGCAGACGTCCTTGGCGCAATGGCAATGCCCGTCATCAGATACTCCCGGCGGACCGGATTGTCCAGTTTCCATTCCAGGATCACATAGGTCGGACTGGTCCCTTTCTTAAAGTAATCTGCCATTTTCCTTTTCTGCATTTTCAGATCCGGAAGAATCGGCTGCATCATCAGCTGAACGAGAACGCTTTTCCCTCCGCCATTTGCAAGATTTAATAAAGCATTTTCTCCGTCATAAAAGCGAAATGTCTCATCGGTGATCTCTCTGGCATCATCATTGTATGCAAAATTTATAATACGAATTCTGTTGATCTTCGGCATGGTCACTCTCCTTGTCCTAATATCCGGTGCAGTTCCTGCACCCTTGCCTCATCCAGGTAATGATACAAAAACAGATCATCCAGGCGCTTCGTCCTGCGGATCTGTCTTCCTTCTTCAAAAATCCGGATCAGTCTCTCCTGTTCCAGCTGATGATAGGCTCTGCTTATGGTTCCATATTTGGATTTGCGCAGATTCCAGTCTCCGATCTGCTTGCTGTCCCAGAGCCGTGCAATCTTGGCGAAATTCACATCCTCTTCTTCCTCCAGCTTTCTGGTCTTCTCTTCATCTTCCAGATAAGACCGCATTTTCTGATCCAGCTCCTCCATCAGATCCCTGGTCAGAATAAATTCTCTCTGAATCGGATTAGTGTTTTTCCCGCCATAAAACATCTGAAAAATCATCATAAAGATATAGCTTTGAAGATAAGCGTCCGCCAGCCTGGCATCCGCCGCAATGTTCAGCCGGTATTCTTTCAGAGTGTATCCAAGCACCCCATTATCCATATCAGGAATCAGATAAATGGTCCTTCCCGTATCCAGAAGTTCGAATCCCAGTTCTTCTTCGAACTCCCCAAGAATCTGGCGTACCTCCTCCTTTCGGAATTCCAGGTACAATTCTCCATCCTGTTTTGCGTCCAGCTCGCCGTCTTCCAGAAGCTTATGAAAAATTGCCAGAGCTTTTTTCAACATCTGCTTTATCCTCACTTTCTCTTTTCTGTATGGTTACTTTGATCTCATCCATGATAATGCGTTTTAACTGCTTTTCTGTCATGCCGTCCTGTTCTTTCCGGCTTTCCTCTATCTCTGTCTGGAATTTTTCTCCGTTTTTTTCGAAGGAAAGACTCTGGATTCCATAAAAATCCGGATGCTCCAGTTCCATCTGATACAGACAGTAAGACAGGTCAAATTCCCCATTTGCCTCCGGTATTTCCTTATCTTCCCTCTGTCTCCATTCTCCCAGATCTATCTTTTTATAATCATACAGCTTGAGCATCACAAGAAAAATTCGTTTCTCCTCTGTATAAATTTCCGGTTTCTCCGCATGCTGGTTTAAATATTGATAAAACTCTGAGAATGTAAAAACAGGGTGATCTTTTCCATAAGAAAACATTCGTTCCATAAGTTTTACATGAATGAAATCTCTTCTTCTCTGTTCCTGAAATCTCCTGTCTTCCTCAAATACATCCTCTTCTATGGCAGCTTCTTCCGTTTCTTCCTCATGAAGTTTTCCCTGAGGCTGATAGGGCATAGATAAAAGAAGCTGCTTTCTGGCTCTTGGCCGTCTTAGCGGAACAAACAGCTTCCAGAGGGATTCGATCTGTTCTCCTTTTACATGCTCCATTGGTTCCATGATCTCCTTCTGAAAATCATAACGCCGCACCATGGCAGTATAAAAGCTGTCACGAATGGTTTCTTCATAAATATCATTCATTTCAAACCGTTTTCCGATCAGATTTCTTTGCTGCACAGTCACCGATGTCAGATTCTGCCGGATCAGCGCAAGATTTCTTAATGCCTCCGTCACGGCTTCATCTTCCATGGTGTGATCTGCCTGCTCCTGATAAATTCTCTCCTCATCTCTCTCCACCTGTTCTTTTAATTCCAGCATTCCCTGATATTCTTCATCCAGCAGATGGTAAGTCTCATCCAGAAGCTTCTTATGCTCTCCCCGGTCAATCGTATAGATATTCTGACGGATCCGGTCGATAAACAGTTCCAGTTCCTTTTCTTTCTGGCGCAGCATATTCATCAGTTCCTGACTCTGACGCAGGGCATGCTTATAATTTTTCCGTTTCAGGAGTTCCTTGAGTTTCAGCTGTTCCAGTTTGAAATCCAGTTCTTTATCCACCTCTCTGGTTCGAAACAAAAGATTGTACCCCTGATCCGTCAGCTGATATACAATCTTCCCTCCATCGGTAATCTTATCCTGAATCAGCCGGATTCGGATCTCTTTCATCCCATGTTCATAATCCATGACATGATACGTCTTTTCTTCTCCCTTGTTCTGCAGAATATCTCTTACCATATATTCCGTCAGCCGGTAAATCTGCTCCTCCGAAAAATCTTTTTGGAAAGCCGGAAGCACTTTTTCTAAAAATGCCGCCATATTTTCCATCGTACACTGATCATTTTCATTCAGTGTCTGTTCCATGATATAAACAAGCAGTGAAAAAAAGAGGTTATCCATCTCCTCTTCCTCAAACCACTCTTCAATCTCTGTGGAACGGTTTCTCCTTCCGACAATGGAATCCACCGCCGCCACGAATCCCATCCTTTCCTGGAATCCCTTCAAAAATTCTAGCATTGCTCACCTCTGTACATTTCCTTATAATCCTGATAATTTATGATTTCCTGTGGGATCATCTTCTTTTGATCCAGGATCTCCCGGATCTTCTCCCTGTCCTCTTTCGAAAACGCTTCCAGGACATCTTCGTTCCATATTATATTTTTCCTGCTGGGCGCATCGGGGAGTTCCTGCAGCGTCTCCGCTTTTTGCAGCATTTTCTTATAAAGGCCGGAAAACAGCCGGATCGTAAGCTTCGGATTTGCTCTGCACATCCCGTCAAAAATACGAATTCCTTCCCGGTCAATATCTCCGGCATAAAGGATCTCTGCCTGCGTCCATCCGGTCTCCGTTAAAAACCTGCTGAGCGCCTCCTTTTTCTCTGCTTTTTTCCCTTCTCCATAAACCAGAAGTCCGATTTTCTCTCCCAGGATTCTGGCTGTTTTTTCATGGAAAAACAAACGTCCCAGAGAATACCATGGATCTTTGTTCTCCAGTACAAGAACCGCGCCTTCTTTTTGAAATTCCTTCGAAAAAAACGGTTCCGGTGTCTCATAAACTCCCAGGTCTTCCAAAGTAATTCCATTGAATTTTAAAATCTGCCGGCCTTTGGAACTTTCCAGGAATTTCTCATCTTTCCATATCTCAAAGGACTTTTCCTTCACTGACATAGTACGGCTCCAGATCGGTTTCCCCTTCCATAAATACTCACTCAGCTGGTCAATGTCTTCCTTTGCTTCTATATATAATGAGACATTTTTTCGATATCCTTCCAGATTCATTTTCATATGAAGCCGCCGGATCTCCGAAATATAGGCGCTGACATCTTCTGCCTGCCGGATCTTACGGTACTTTTGATAGACCGGCGGATGAAAAGATGTTTTTCCCTGACGTTTTACCGGGCAGATCCTCCCTTCCGCTTCCCACTGTTCCAGCAGATCATGCAGTTCCTGATAACTCATATCCGGATCCAGTTCCAGAATATCTTTGTATCGAAATGTTGTATTAGAAATATGATCTAATAACATAACTCTCCTTTTTCTATATATAAATTCTTTTTGCCGTTATTTCATGAAAATTGTATGATTATAGTATAACATAGAAACACCCACTGTGTATTTCTTCCAGACATTTCATATTGCTTCTGCTATAAAATCTCGTCTGATATAAGCAAAAAATCCGGATTCAACCAATTACCATTTGTTTCTTTCCCCATTTTATCCTATAATATTTTCTTAGTCAGTGCTAACTGCCTGCAGAATAATGAACCAAATAATCATTCCCGCTTTAAGCGGACTTTGAAAAGATAGGAGTGAAATCATGAATACCTTTAAAAAATTTGTCCGATACTATGGTCCCTACAAAAAAGTATTCTTTTTTGATTTATTCTGTGCGGCCTTCATCAGTATCGTGGATCTGGCTTTTCCCCAGATTTTAAGAACTATGACCAATACCCTGTTCCAGAGAGACGCCTCTGTGATTCTGCGCACTCTGCCCTGGATCGCTGCCATCCTGCTGATCTGTTACATCCTGCAGGCGCTGTGCAAATATTATGTCAGCTGCCAGGGCCATATTATGGGTGCCCGGATGGAACGGGATATGCGAAAAGAATTATTTGAACATTATGAAAATCTTTCTTTTTCTTATTATGACAAGAATAATACAGGACAGATGATGAGTCGTCTGGTATCCGACCTGTTTGATATCTCTGAATTTGCCCATCACGGACCGGAAAACCTGTTCATCTCTGTGGTAAAGATTGTCGGTTCCTTCATCTTCCTGTTTCTGATTCAGTGGAAACTGGCTCTGATTCTGGCAGCTGTCGTCATTTTTATGGTCATTTTCAGCGCTTACCAGAATCAGCGGATGCAGGCAACCTTCCTGGACAACCGCCGCAAAATCGGCGACATCAACGCTACCCTTCAGGATTCTCTGGAAGGCATTCGGATCGTTCAGTCTTTTGCCAATGAAGATATTGAGCGCAGAAAATTCCACAAAGGGAATGAAAACTTCCTTCTCTCCAAGAAGGATAACTATCGTGCCATGGGAACATTCCAGGGCGGAAATACATTTTTCCAGGGTCTCATGTACCTGATCACTCTGACAGCCGGCGGCGTTTTCATTGCCTTCGGTGAAATGTCTCCGGCAGATCTTGCCATGTACGCCCTGTACATCGGTATTTTTATCAGCCCGATCCAGGTGCTCGTGGAACTGACGGAAATGATCCAGAAGGGACTGTCCGGTTTCCGCCGTTTCCTGGATATTATCGAGACGGAACCGGAAATTGTCGATGAAGAAAATGCTGTTCCGATTCAGAATCCGCAGGGAGATATTTCCTACAATGATGTATCTTTCAGCTATGAAGATAACGAAATTGTCCTGAATCATATTAACTTTAAAATCGAATCCGGAAAGTCCGTTGCCCTGGTCGGTCCATCCGGAGGAGGCAAGACAACCATCTGCTCTCTTCTTCCAAGATTCTATGATATTACCGGCGGAACGATCACCATCGGAGGACAAAACATCCGGAAAATGACTCTGGAAAGCCTTCGAAATTCCATTGGAATCGTACAGCAGGATGTATATCTGTTTGGCGGAACCGTAAAAGAAAATATCGCTTACGGCAAGCCGGATGCTTCCATGGATGAGATCATTCAAGCCGCCAAAAAGGCTAACATCCATGATTTTATCATGGGGCTGCCGGACGGTTATGATACCTTCGTCGGTGAACGGGGCACCCGTCTTTCCGGCGGGCAAAAACAGCGGATTTCCATTGCCAGAGTCTTCCTGAAAAATCCGCCGATCCTGATCCTTGATGAGGCAACCAGCGCTCTGGACAACGAAAGCGAGCGCCATATCCAGAAGAGTCTGGAGGCGCTCTCTAAAAACCGTACGACTATCACCATCGCACACCGCCTCTCTACGATCAAAAACGCAGATGAAATCCTTGTTGTCTATGATCATACCATCCGGGAAAGAGGATCTCACCGGGATCTGATGGAAAAAGACGGCATCTATGCCCGCTACTACAAAATGCAGTTTGAAGGTTTGGATACTTTAGATTTCTAAATCAGAAATCCCGGTTTTTCAGACTTCCAGCACTACGACCTCGTAAGGTTTCAGCAGGAGATCTCTTCCCTGCATAGTCGTCTGTTCATAATTGACAAATACAACATTTTCATATTCTGTTTCCAGAGTTACTCTGGAAGGCTGGCCGCTGAAATTACAGATCAGGGCCAGTTTTTTTTCACCCAGCTTCCGTTCATAGGCAAAAATATGGTCCGCATCTTCATAGATTGGATCATAGCTTCCATATGTCAGAATTTCCTTGTATTCTTCTGACTTGCGGAACCGGATCAGACGCTTATAGTAATTTAAAACAGAACCATATTCCTTCTCTTCGTCTTCCACATTGATTTTCGTATAATTTTCATTGACCGGCATCCACGGCGTTCCCTCGCTGAATCCTGCATTCTTTCCATGAGTCCACTGCATCGGCGTCCGGGCATTGTCCCTGCTGTGATGACTGCAGATTTCCAGAGCTTCTTCCGGTTTCATTCCTGCATCAATAGAAATTTCATACTGGCTCAATGTTTCCAGGTCATTAAACTCTTCCAGTTTCCATTTCCGATTGCACATGCCGATTTCCTGTCCCTGATACAGAAATGGAAGTCCCCTCTGGCATACGATGATCGCAGCAAGGGCTGTCACACTGTAAAATCCGTAGTCTTCTTCCGGAATAAATAAACTGGAACCTCTTGGCTGATCATGATTTTCTATGATATTTGCCTCAAATCCGGCATCTCCCAGCATTCTCTGATTTTTCGCCGTCTCTTCTCTCCAGTCTTCAAACGGCTGCGGCCACTCATAGTCTTTGTAATTCTTTCCTTTACGGTAGGCATGGCATGGCTCAAACGCAAAAATAGAAGAAAAATATCCATTTTCCCCGATAAAGTGTTTGACTGCTTCTTCTTTTAAAAACATAGCTTCTCCTATGGCAAGTCCGTCATAAGGATCAAAACAGCGGCGGCGCATTTCCATGAGAAAATCTCCAATCCCGTCTACTTTCTGTGATACCTTATAGACATCTGCCATGCCATCCGGCCCGTCTGCAGGAAGATCCGTCCACGTAAGATCCTTTTTGATGTTCATAATGGCATCGATCCGGAAACCGCCCAGACCCTTCTCCATCCACCAGCAGATCATTTTGTAAATCTCTTCTCTCACCTGTGGATTTTCCCAGTTAAGATCCGGCTGCTCTTTGGCAAATGAATGAAAGTAAAATTTATTGTCATATCCCGGTACCTTTTCCCAGACGCTTCCTCCAAAATAAGAGCGCCAGTTGCACGGAACCTCCCCGTCTTTCCCATCTACAATATAGAAATATTTCCCATAAGGTCCGTCCGGATCTTTCATGGCTTCTTTGAACCATTTATGTTCACTGGAACAATGATTGACGACCAGGTCCATAAGGATGGGAATCCCGCGCTTCTTCGCTTCCGCAATCAGTTCCTCCATATCTTCCATGGTTCCAAACATCGGATCGATGGCATAGTAATCCGAAATGTCGTAGCCGTTATCCACCATCGGCGACTGAAACATAGGAGATATCCACAAAATATCAATCCCAAGATCCTGGATATAGTCCAGCTTGCGGATTATCCCCTGGATATCTCCAATCCCATCCCCGTTGGAATCATAAAAGCTTTTTGGATAAATCTGGTATGCGGCTTTATCATGCCACCATTCTCTTTTCATAAAACACTCCTTTCGATTCTGACAGAGCTTTCCTATCACGTTTATATTTCTGATTATACCATGGATTACATTCATCTGTTTTCCGTGAAAGTAAAAAAGAAGCCACTGCTTCCGGATCTTCCATCCTTCTGCAGCAGCTTCTGTCTCTCTTCTATTTGATCTGATGGGCGCTGATCACCACATCTCCTTTTTTTACATGAATTCCTTTTGCCTCCAGCAGTTCGGAAACCGTGCACACTTCATATCCTCTGGCCTTCAGGATCGGCAGAACATGCTCGACTGCCTGAACCGTTGGTTCATGGATATCATGCATCAGTACGATATCCCCGTCCTGTGCTTTTTCCAGGATCATCTTTTCCGTTGCTTTCGCAGATTTTGTCTTCCAGTCCAGTGTATCGATATTCCATAAAACCAACGGTCCATCGATGATTTTTTTTACATTGTCATTCAGACCGCCGTACGGTGGACGGAAACTGACGGCTTTGCTTCCACATGCTTTATAAATTGCCTGATTCATCTTATCCTGCTGGTTTCGGATCTGATCATTACTGAGCTTCGTCAGCAGCGGATGGTTCCAGGAATGACCTGATACTTCATTTCCTGATTTGCAGACTTTTTCCACAACATCCGGATATCTCTGCGCGTTCTCACCCAGCATGAAAAATGTAGCTCTGAAATCTTCTTTTTCCAGTGCTTTCAGAACCCTCTCGGTTTTTCCTCTTGACGGACCATCATCAAAAGTAAACGCGATCAGCTTCTTGCTCTTATCGATTTTCCTCGGCACATATAAAGATTTCTTCATCTTCTCTCCGGTATCCTTTGACAGGATTCCTTCATTCGCCTGCACAATATATTCTCCAAGCTTCCGATTCACAGAATTATACTTCGTGCCGCCGGACCGGATCAGAAATCCTATGCCGGCTGCCATTACGGCTGCAATCAGCAGGAGAGCCGCTACTCTCCCTTTTCTCCATCTTCTTCGTCTTCTTCTTACTACTCTTCGCATCTTACCCTACCCTTTTGTTCCTTTCTTACGTTTCAATTTGTTTAAAATGAGTGACATCCACAAGCCCCAGATCTGTCAGACGCAGTTCTGGTATGACCGGAAGCGCCATGAATGACAGTGTAATAAACGGATCAATCTCTCTGGAAATTCCCATATCCCATGCTTTTTTCAGCATATCATCAATATTTTCCTGAATCTCCTGTGAAGATCCTAAACTTAAAAGGCCTGCAACCGGAAGAGGCAGTGTTCCCTTCACCTCTCCCCCTGAAACCAGCACATAACCGCCCTGCATCTTCTCCATCATCTGAACCGCTGTGAGAATATCATCATCATTATCTCCAGCCGCAATGATGTTATGAGAATCATGAGCCACAGAAGTCGCAATGGCTCCTCCTGTAATCCCGTATCCCTTTAACGGCGCAGCTTTGGCATTGCCGGTTCCTCTATGGCGTTCAAACACACAAAGCTTGGAATATTCCCGGTTCGGAACAAACCATCCTTCACAGGACGGCACTTCCTCCCTTAAAAATTTTGTTACGATCTGCCCGGAAACCATGCCGATTACCGGCACTTTTCCTCTGGCCGGCACCTGAATCTTATCTTTGGACACCCCGGATAAAACAACGGTATGGAGCATGGACTCCGCAATCGGAGCCGCCTGCCGGTCAAACATAGCATCATTTACAAGGCGCCCTTTCCGGTAAACCTGCTCAACCGATACTTCTTCCAGTGATCCCAGCACTACAATATCCGCATCTTTCCCGGTTTCCAAAGTTCCGATCTGATTCAGACCATAGGCAGAAGCCGCATGCTCTGTCGCCATAGCCACCGCATCCAGCGGATCCATTCCCAGCTGGATGCTACGCCTTACATTGTAACTAATATGTCCTTCATTTTCAATAGTATCCAGATGTTTATCATCGGTACAAAACATATAATGTTTCATATCCTGCGGTTCTTTCAACAGCCCTGGAATAATATTCTCTACATTTCGTGCCGCGCTTCCTTCTCTTACAAGGATTTTCATGCCTGCATGACATTTTTCCCTTGCTTCTTCATAAGAAGTACATTCATGTTCCGTCATGACTCCGGCTTCCACATATGCCTTCAGATCTTCTCCTGTAAGCCCCGGCGCATGTCCATCAATGATCATTCCCCTGCACAGACGGAGTTTTGCCAGTATTTCCGGATCTCCTGAAAGAACTGCCGGATAACACATTACCTCGCCTAATCCGAGAACCCTTTTATGATCTTTCCATTGTTCCATATCCTTCGCAGTAAAATCTGCCCCGTTGGTCTCAAACGGTGTAGCCGGAATGGACGAAGGCATCATCACATAGACACTCAGCGGAATATCCTCTGTAGCATCCAGAATATATTTCATCGCTTCATTTCCTTTTACATTGACCAGTTCATGGGGATCAGCAATGACCGTTGTCGTTCCATGGGGCATGACTGCCTTTGCAAACTCCAGCGGCGCTGCCATCGAGGACTCAATATGCACATGGGCATCGATAAACCCCGGACAGAGATATTTCCCCTGACAGTCCACTTCCTGCTTCCCGGAAAATGTTCCGATTCCTATGATCTTTCCATCCGACACCGCAAGATCTCCCCTGATCAGTTTTCGATTTTTCACATCAACAATCGTTCCGTTTTTTAACACCAGTTCACACATACTGAACGCTCCTCCTTCTTTTTCTCCAGGTATCTGTGAAATCGTACCATTCCTACATAATATTTGATATCAGGATCAAACAGCATATCCCAGCTGATCACTTCTCTCTCTCCGCAGTTAGACCAGATCAATTGATGATTTTCTTCATCATATCCGGTTATCGTCACCCAGTGCCAGTTATCTTCCCGCAGCTGCGCTGCCGGATGACGCAGGATCAAAAAGGCTACCGGGTCTCCGGCTTTGATCCCTCCAAGAATAAATTTTAAAGACTGTTCTTTTTTCTTCGGGAGAAACAGCTTTTCCGCTTTTAAAAGAATTCCCTTGTCTTCGGCATACCTGGAAAAATCTTTTGCAAAACGCCCGATCAGCGGATATCCCATAAAACCGGGTCTCATATATGTATACATTGTTTCCATCAGTTTCAGATACTCTTCCTGACAGCAGGCATCTGTTTTCGGCTCATACAGCGGCTTCATTGCCTCATCTGACGCAGCGTAAATGGCCGCCAAATTGCTTCCTGTAACGCTGCCGCACCCTGCCAGTCTCTGAAATTCTTTGGTGAACCATTCCTGATCTCCTCCATATCCGATGATCTTTCCATCTTTGGTAATCACAGGACATTGAAGTTCTTCCCGCATATTTCTTTCCTCCTTCTGCATATGCTGTTAAAAAATGCTGGAGTTTTTATGAACCATCTTTCCCATCATCACATTTTCAAGTTATGTCTGATTCTTCCTGTTATCGCTACCCTTTGCTCTTTCCTTCTGTCTCCCGGAATCTCAGATGCTTTTTCTGCCTTCCGGATGCCGCCCGCAGTCCCTGATCCGGCCCTTCTCCTGATTCTGATGCTCCTGTTCCCACTGGCCAACAGTTTCCCTCTCAGCTACGTATTCCACTGTCATCACCCGGAACGCAGCCAGGCTCTGAAACTGTTTCTCGCCTCTTATTTCTTTTTGTTTTTCTGGCCGATCCTTCTGTTTGAATACCAGGTAAGTTTCTTTGCCCTGGTATGGAGCATGGCACTGCTTCTGATCAACTGCTGCCTGTGTCTGCAGATTTTCCTGATCCGCCCGAAATCCGCTTTCTGGCTCCTGCCGTATCTTCTGTGGTGTACGTTTCTTTTTTATATAAGCTTTGGAATCCTGATTCTTAATTAACGAGAAACAAAGACAAACTTCTGTTCCGTTGACAAAGCTTCCTCAAACTCATATCCCTGAAATTCAAATTCTTTCAGCTCTTCCGGATCATCTGCCTGGCGTTCGGCCATAAAACGAACCATCCGTCCTCTGGCCATCTTCGCCCAGGCAGTAATGGTCCTTAATTTTCCATTTCTCCTGGTCAGAAATTCAATATCAATCCATCGGTCCGCAGGTTCCCTGTACTTTCTTATGGCTTTGGCATATTCTTCCGAAGCCAGATTGATGACCGGTTCGCCTGTTTTGAAAATTTCCTCTGCCAGATCACTTCCCCAGAACCGGTACAGATTCCTGCCGTCGATCTTCAATGGAGACGCCATTTCCAGCCGGTATGGTCTGATCCGGTCAAAAGGTTTTAAAACTCCATACAGACCGCTTAATATCCTGACATGACGATTCAGATATTCCCACTGATCCTCCGTCATATGCCCGGCATCGATATTTTTAAAGACCAGTCCATTATAAGCAAAGACCGCTCCTGCGCCGTCTCCTTTTTTCCAGTCCTGAAAATCCAGAAATGCCTGGAGTGCTATTTTATCATTGACTTTCATCAGGTTCTGGATTTCCCACGGCTGAAGCCTTTTCAGCTCTTCATAAATCCTTTCGGCCTTTTCCATCATATGCGGCTCTGACAATGAAATTTCCGGCCGCTCCTCGATCCGCATATTCATGGCCGGTGAAATAATGCCTATCATTTCTTCTCCTTATCCTATATACTTGTCTTTAGAAGACTCCATCACGACTTATAGTTGCAATTAGAAAGGACCTGATCATTTATGAAACGATTCCTGCTTCCGATTCTTATTACTCTCTTTTTGATTTCCGCTTCTGCTGTTTTCACTCTGAATTTTCGTGCTCTGTATTATCACGATATTTCGTCCCTGAACATAGAGGAGATTTCCGGTTATTCTGAACATGTCATCCGTGAAAACTACAATGCACTGATCGATTATAACAGCATTTTCCACCGGGATCCTCTGGATCTGTCTCTCCCCATGTCAAGAGAAGGCCGGATCCACTTTCAGGATGTAAAACGCATCTTCGATGTCCTGCAGATCATCTGCCTCATCACTCTGACAGCTTCCCTGATCCTGGGCATCCGTTCCTGGAAACAGGGCTGCCGTAAATTTTTAAGAAACAGCGCCATCTTATCGGTCCTGCTCCCGGCCGCCGCCGGCATCCTGATCGCCTCAAACTGGGAAAATGCTTTCATTTTGTTCCATGAAATCATGTTTTCCAATGACTACTGGATTTTTGACGAACGAACCGATCCGGTAATCCAAATCCTTCCGGATGAATTCTTCCTTCACTGCGCTCTTATGATCATCGCTCTGATCCTGGCAGCAAGTCTCTGTATGGGACTTATCTACCTGCGGCAGAAACATCAAAAGAACGATTCATCCAGACTTCACTCTTAATTATTTCCGGTAACCGGTTTCCCGATCCACCACGTTCATCAGCGGCTCTCCAGCACAGTAACGCTTCAGATTGCCAGCGGCAATATCTACAATCCGGTATAAAGTGGCCGGATGATGGAAATCTCCGGAAATATGCGGCGTGATCACCACATTTTTCATATTCCATAATTTGTGCTGGCTCGGCAGCGGCTCCGGATCCGTCACGTCCAGACCCGCGCCGTAGATTTCCCCTGCGATCAGCGCCTGACACAGATCTTCTGTATTCACAGCGCTTCCTCTTCCGGCATTCAGGAAGACAGCACTGTTTTTCATTTCCCGGAAACGTTTCGCGTTGAAAATATTCTTTGTAGCCTTTGTTTCCGGCAGAACAGAAAATATAACATCTGCTTCCGGCAGGAGTTCATCCAGATGCTCCATTGTATACAATTCATCCACTCCCTGCGGAACCTGTCCCGGACGCCGTTTGATGCCGATCACCCGGTAGCCGAAATTTCTCAAAAGTCTTGCAAAGTACAATCCGATGTCTCCCAGTCCAACGATCAGGGCACATCCGCCCCTCAGTGACATAACCTCTCCTTCATCCTGCCATTCGCACTGATTCTGATTATCCCGGTACAGATGCAGTTTCTTCTGAATGGAAAATAAAACTGCCAGCATATGCTCCGCAACACCAGGCCCATAGGCTCCGGTTGCATTGGTCAGAACCACTTCTTCCGGCAGAACGCCTTTTTTTACATATGCGTCTGCCCCGGCAGAATTCAGCTGAAGCCATTCCAGATTCTTCGCGTATTCCAGCAGATCCGGATCAATATTTCCAATAATGATGTCTGCTTCTTCTGCCATTTTCTTTGTTGCCTTTTTATAAGATGTATACGTAAAGCAGCTCTTGTCTGCGAATTCTTCCAGTCTTTCTTTTTGTCCCTCGCTGACCGGAAGGACAACTAATATTTTCTTTCCTTTGATCATATTCAAAACTCCTTCTAAACACCTGGCGTCCCTTCTGAACGAACAGGACTTCCTTATCACACACTCTTTTATTCTGAAAGTTCTTCTATCCCCGAACGATCATTTTCCCGGCGAACACTGCGCCCAGACATAAAATGACACTCAAGACCATATACGCTGCTGACATTCCGCATCTGCCCGCTTCCATAAGATCGGAGCTTTCCAGGGCAAAAGTAGAAAAGGTCGTAAATCCCCCACAGACTCCTGTCTTTAAGAACAGGATCCATCTGGAATCGGATATGCCGTACCGGACAGCCGCCTGACTGATGACGCCGATCGCAAATGCTCCCAGAATATTGATTCCCAGCGTGATTACCGGAAACTGGGTCTTATCTGATAACGGCAGGAATCCCAGAAGATAACGAAATACCGCTCCGAGAAAACCTCCGGCTCCAACACAAAAACTATTCCATAACATAAGAAAAACCTCCTGAATGATTCTATTCTATATCACTCAGAAGGTCTTCGCAATCCATCTTATTTATTTTTCGTACAGAAATTTTTCCGGCAGGCTCACCTGAAAGGCTTCTCCCAGTTTTCGGAATCCTTCTGCCGGTATGGTCTGCCGTTTTACCGGTGTCACAGCAAGCACTTTGCATAAAATCTCCGCCGCCTTTTCCACCGTATGAGCCAGTCCGAAGGTCTGGTCAAAATCTTCCCCGGAACAAAACATTCCATGATGTGCCCAGATGATCACGTCATGATCTTTGATATATCTGGAACTTTCCACCGCGATTTCTTTCCCTCCCGGCACCATCCACGGAATGACAGCGATTCCATCCGGGAAAATCACCGGACACTCTGTCATCATCTCCCATAGTTCCCTTGTAAACACTTCTTCTTTTAATGGAAGAACAAAGGTCAGGGCAATGATATTAGCCGGATGGCAGTGGTAGATCACACGATGCTTTCCATTGGTTCTTTTTTTCTTCACTTCATGATTCATAAGATGTGACGGCAGTTCACTGGTCGGTACTCCTCCATCCCGCAGCCCCCAGCAGATCCGGTACCGGCGGCCCTGTTCATCGATCTCAATAACCGCAAGATTTCCCCCCGGATCCGCCGCTGTATTTCCAAAAAACTTTCCGGATCCTGTTACCAGGAAATATTCTCCCGCAAGATCCGGAACCTCGGTTCCGATTTCTCTCCACATATCCGTATCATTGAGATTTTCTCTGATCTGCTCTATCTCCTCCGGACGGATACGGTAGGAAAAATTGCCTCCGTTTCTTTCATGCCACCCCATCCGATGGCCGTCCATGCACATTTTAATAAATCCTTTTCCGAACTCTGTCTCCGCTATCTGCATTTCTTTTCCCCTTTTTCAAAACTTTTCAAACGATCTTCCAGCTGTGCCATCACGGCTTCCGGAGCCATGGTATAAGATTCCAGCGTATCTCCTCCCCGATGATTTCCTGCTGTTACGCAGTCCATTTTCACCAGCGGATCATCTGCCGGCACCGGCTCCACCGGAAATACATCCACTGCCGCTCCTTTTATTTTTCCTTCCTTCAAAGCCTGATACAAAGCATCCATATCAACCAGCGCTGCCCTTGCTGTGTTGATCAGATATGCATCCTCTTTCATTATCTCCAGCTCTTTTGCACCAATCAGCGGCGGCTCTCCAGGCTGGATTCTGCCGTGGAGGCTGACAATATCGGCTTCCTGAAGAAGTTTTTCCTTTGTCACAGAAATACATCCTTTCTTTTCGGCTTCTTTTGGATCCACATACGGATCATATATCAGAATCCGGCTTCCAAAACCTATCAGCCGTTCCGCCACAAGCCTTCCAATCGTTCCAAAACCTATCAGCCCGATTGTCTGGCTCCGCATCTCCCGGATCCTGCCGGAATTCGGATACTGTTCTCTCCACTCTCCATTTTTCAGGGCTCTGTCTGCTCTTGCGATATTTCTCGTTTCGCAGAGCATCAGCCCGATGGTATATTCCGCAACCGCATACGCATTATGGCTCGGACAGTTGATCACCTGGATTCCTTTCTCTTCTGCGGCTTCCATATCAATATTTTCCACGCCGCCCCGGCAGGTAAGAATATATTTCAGATGATCTGCCTTTTCAATCAATTCCCTGCCAACCGGACACAGATGGACAAACACAGCGTCTGCATCCTGGATTTCCTCAGCCAGAGCCTGATCCGGCGGATATGCCGTAGAACCTTTCGTCTCAATATTCCGTATAATTTTTCTGGCCTGGGGCCTTTGGACGTCTTCTTTCCATGAAAGATACCGGCAGGTTTGAAACAGACTGCTTTTCTCCAGCGCTCTCCTAAAATCCTCCTCATGGATAAACATATCTCCCACTGCTACACATTTTTCCATCTGCATTCGTCCTTTCCTTGTAATTTTGTTCTATATTAACATTTGCTGTTCGTTTTGTCCAGTATTTTTGTTCTTTTAAGTCATTTCATTCTGTTTGTATCGAACATTTCTTGTTTTTCTTTTTCATTTTGGGTATAATGGTTGAAGAGAATTCCAAAAGAAAGGATTTGCACTTATGAACAAAACCGAACGTCATCAGAAGATCCTGAATCTTCTGATTTCCAAAGAACGGATTGAAATCAATGAGTTATGTGAGATGTTCCATATCGTTCCCATGACAGCCCGCAGGGATCTGAAAGAACTGGAAGAACAGGGAAAACTAATCCGCACCCACGGCGGCGCGGCTCTGCCTCCGGAAAAAGAAGATGTCAATCTCCCGTTTTTCCAGCGCACAAAGATTAACTCTGCCCAGAAGCTGGCCATTGCAGCCAAAGCCCGCTCGTTTCTTAAAGCCGGACAGCACATTTTTCTCGCTTCCGGTACAACAGTTCATGCCTTCGCCCAGTCTCTGAAAGAGAGTATCCCCCTGACTGTCATAACCGACGCTGTCAATATTTCCTATGAACTAAGCGCCTTCTCTAATATTCATCTTCTGTCTGTGGGAGGAGAACTGAGACCTAATTCCCTGACACTGACAGGAAAAATAGCCGAGGAAAATCTCTCTCATTTTCAAATGGATGCGGCCTTTATCGGCATCAATGGAATTGACCGGGATGGAAATATTTATGTCAGCAGCATCGTGGAGTCTTCCATTCTAAATGTCCTGTTTGACAGAGTCCCGGACATCTATATTCTGGCAGACGCCTCCAAGCTGGATCAGAAAGATTTTGTTCATGTGGGAACGCTGGACTCCCGCCATACTCTGATCACCACAAAAGAGATTCCGGAAATCTGCCTGGAAACGTATCAGTCTTTAGGCGCTCAAGTTATCCTTGCTTAAAACACCGCACAGCATAAAACCCGGCTGCAGGTTTCATCTCCTGCAGTCCGGGTTTTTCTATACTATAATATGTTCTTTTCGAACTTTCTCAGTTCACTGATATACCGTTCTCCCAGCCGGCTTAACGGCATGCCTTTTTTCTTAATATATCCAATGTGCATTTTTTCATCTGTATGGAGAGGAACTGCTGCATATTCGTTTCCATTCAGATCATTGCATATGATTCCGGAACAAAGGGTATATCCGTTCAGCCCGATCATAAGATTCAGGATCGTTGCCCGGTCATCTGTCTTTATGATCTGTTTATAATCATATGTACTGAACACTTCTTCCGCAAAATAGAACGAATTCTCATCTCCCTGTTCAAACGACAGACACGGATAATCTTTCAGATCTTCAAATTCAATCAGCTCTTTTTGTGCCAGAGGATTTCCCTTCCAGAGGAATACATAGATTCCACAGTCAAACAGCTCAGTAAATTCCACTGCGTTTTCCTGAAAAATCTTCTCCATCACCTGCCGGTTAAAATCATTGAGATACAAAATCCCAATTTCACTTTTCTGATTTCTTACGTTCTCAATAACTTCATGAGTCTTTGTCTCATGAACCGCAAATTCAAAATCGTCCATTCCAAAATCTTTTGCCATTTCAATAAATGCCTGGACCGCGAAGGTATAGTGCTGCATGGATACGCTAAATTTCTGTTTTGGTTTCTTTTTTTCAATAAATTTTTCTTCCATCAGCTGATACTGCTGCAGAATCTGTCTTGCATATCCCAGAAAATCTTCCCCTTCCGGCGTTATGGTAATTCCACGGTTAGATCGTGAAAATATCTTCATTCCGATTTCCTCTTCCAGATCCCGGATGGTCCCGGACAGGCTTGGCTGCGAAATAAACAGTCTGGAAGCTGCTTTGTTCATGGACTTGCACTCCGCTGTGCAGACGGCATATTTTAACTGCTGTAATGTCATATGACCGCTCCTTTCCGTCTTTCCATTTTTTGTTTCATAAGATTATAGCACAGGAGCGCAAAAAACAAAATAAGCCGGATTCCCTCATGATTCACAAAATTTCTGCAAATCAGAGACAATCCGGCATATAAATCTATCTCAACCGCATGCCCGCTCGAATTCCCGCAGTTTCTGTTTTGCTCCCGGATTCAGATTCCTTGGCACCTGAATCTGAACGGTCACATACAGGTCTCCGTGAACAGACGGATTCTTCATGGAAACAATTCCCTTTCCTCTTAATCGTATCTTCGTTCCAGACTGGGTTCCCGGCGCTATCTTACAAAGAACTCTTCCATTCAAAGTCTGTACCATAGCTTCTCCTCCCAGAACTGCCGTTGTAAATGGTATATTGGCAGTCGTATAAACATCCATGCCTTTTCTTTCAAATCCCGGCCTGCTGCCTACATGGACTTCCAGAAGCAGATCTCCTGGCTCTCCGCCGCCGCTTCCGGGCATTCCTTTTCCTCTCAGGCGGATGGTCTTGCCATCTTCAATTCCTGCCGGGATATGCACCTGAAGAGACTGGGTGCTGCCATTTCCTCTGCTGAATCGGAATACCTTATCGCATCCATTCACAGCCTCATCGAATGTAACATTGATTTCTGACGTAAGATCTGAGCCTTTCTGTCTTCCAGAAAAACCTCCTCCGAAGCCGCTGCTGTTAAATCCACGGCTGCCGCCGAAACCACTGCTGCCTGTAAAGCCCTGACTGGATCCAAATCCTCCCTGGTCAAATCCATGGAACATTCCTCCAAAGATATCTCCAAAAATATCATCCATTGAGCCATCATTGCTGTTAAAATGGAACTCCCGGTAAGTCGTTCCGCCTGGTCCTCCTCCTGGATTTCCCTGCTGGAATCCGGACGCACTTCCATCAAAAGCCGCATGACCAAACTGATCATACATTTTCCTCTTCTCCGGGTCACTCAGCACTTCATAAGCTTCTGTCGCCTCTTTAAACATCTGCTCTGCATGCGCGTCTCCCGGATTCATATCCGGATGATATTTTTTCGCAAGCTTCCGGTATGCTTTTTTCAGTTCACTGTCACTTGCACCACGGTTCACACCAAGAACCTCATAATAGTCCCTCTTTACTGCCAATATCCTCACCTCCTGCTATACAAAGCGTCCCCGGAAAATATTTCCGGGGAACAGGACTTTACATTTTACTTCTCATCAGCCTTCAATCGTAATGTAGCTCTTCTTGTCTTCTACTTTTTTCGCTTCTTTCTTTGGAACTGTCAGTTTCAGCATTCCATCTTCAAATTTTGCATGGATATCTTCCTGTGTCATATCTTCTCCAACATAGAAGCTGCGGCTTACATTTCCAGAAAAACGTTCTTTTCTGATATATTTACCGTCTTCTTTTTTCTCATCGTTGTTTACATTCTTAGCAGCGCTGATGGTCAGATATCCGTCTTTCAGTTCTGCTTTTACATCTTCTTTTTTAAATCCAGGAAGTTCAATGTCTACTTCGTATTCGTTGTCTTTTTCCTTGATATCTGTTTTCATTACCTGATCTGTGCTCTTTCCATAGAACTTTTTATCAATATCCGGGAATGAAAACCAATCATTAAATAAATCTTCTCCAAAAATACTAGGCATTAACATAACACATCTCTCCTTTATCCTTAATTTCACTCTTATCAATTAATGATCTGGTGAAAAACTTTCATCAGAAGAACTTCGGATCGGTATCTCTTTTGTACCTCTTCCTTTGTTCTAACTGTAATATAACACTTATTATTAGCACTGTCAAGGGTTGAGTGCTAATTTTTTTAAATTTTTTTGAAGGGAGTTTTTTGTCCCTTCTGTGAAAAACCTTTGACCGGTTACTTCTTCAATTGTCACCAAAAGCAAAAAGAAATTCCCCGGACCGCAAATCCGGGGAATCAAAATTATGGATTAATTAGAAGCTTATCCTTCGATTGTAATATAATTCTTTTCTTCCTGTTTTTTCTCTTCTTTCTTTGGAACTGTCAGTTTCAGGATTCCGTCTTCATACTTCGCATGGATATCTTCCTGAGTGATATTTTCACCCACATAGAACGTCCTGCTCATATTGCCGGAATAGCGTTCTTTCCTGATATATTTTCCATCTTTTTTCTCTTCTTCGTGATCCAGACCTTTTGCAGCGCTGATTGTCAGATAACCGTCTTTCAGTTCTGCCTTAACGTCTTCTTTTTTGAATCCAGGAAGATCAATATCTACTTCATATTCATTCTCTTTTTCTTTTACATCGGTTTTCATAATCCGGCCTGCACGTTTTCCGTACAATTTCTTGTCGATATCCGGGAATGAAAAATCCATCCAGTCATTAAATAAATCTCCACCAAAAATACTAGGCATCATCATAACTCATCTCTCCTTTATCATTAAAAATATGTCTGCTGCATGTTGATGCAAAGCTGGTTGGTAAAAATTCCAATCATGTTTAGAACCAGGATCCGGTTCCCTTTCGGTACCCCTTCCTTTGTTCTACATGTAATATAACACTTGTTTTTAGCACTGTCAACCCCTGAGTGCTAATTTTTTTGAATTTTTTTTAAATTTTTTTATTTCAATCGGCCAGGGAAGATTTTCAGCCGCTTTCCGGGCGTACCGCGCAAAAGAAAAAGCCCGCATCGGCATATGCCAAATAGGGCTTCAGTGTTTCTAATCCAGGTAATTTCCACAAGGAGACTGGTTATATTGTTTCTTTATCTCAATGATAACAGAACCGTCCGGCTGTACTTCCTCAGATAAGATCCTGTATTTCGTATTCCTGTAATCCAGCTGATTTTTATATTTCTCCACTTCATCCTGTACACATTTCTTTGCGTACTCGTGATCCACACCTTCCTTCAGCATAAAATGCAGGGTCTGTATAATACAAGCTGCTTTTATTCTCTTCATATGCCGCACCATCCTTTCTTATATCCTATTTCATATAATATTTTAATCTTTTTTTGAAGTCAGATGTAAGAAAAAATTTTGCACATTGGAAAATTTCGGCATTTTTACCTATAAGAAAACCTGCCGTATTAGGGCAAATTTACCTATACAAATGGCATCTTTTTTCAGCAAATCCTCGGGAGCTGCATTCCGGTCAGGCGGTTTAAAATCCTCTTCCCTCCAATTCCTGTTTTTAACAGAACTTTTCCCGGAAGTTCATCGGTTACAGTTCCTATCCTTGCCGCATTCTCTCCTCCCGGCACCGATTTCATGGCATTCAGCATATCTTCGGCACAGTCCGGGTCACAGATCACCAGCATTCTTCCCTCACAGGCGCAGTAAAGAGGATCCAGGCCAAGAAGATCGCATGCAGTTCTTACAGTCTCGTCCACCGGTATCTTATCCTCCTGCAGCTCAATGGAAAACGGCATTCCATCAGTAAATTCATTCAATGTCGTGGCGGCGCCTCCCCTGGTCGGATCTCTCATGATCCTGACGGACCCTTCCGGATATTTCTCCGCTGTTCGAAAAACCGCTTCCATTATTTTGTGAAGCGGCTGACAGTCAGATACCAACGGACTGCCTGTTCCGATCAGACCATTCCGCGCCATCATAACAGCGGCTCCATGATTCCCCGCGCTTCCGCTGATCAAAACCGCGTCTCCTTTCTGAATCCCGGTCTTCCCCGGAAAAATCATCCGGCGGAATCCGATTCCCGCAGTGTTGATATAGATTCCATCACCTTTTCCCACTTCCACAACCTTCGTGTCACCGGTGACGACAGACACTCCGGCTTCTTCTGCCTCCCGAGCAATAGAGGCAACAATTTCTTTCAGATCAGAAAAAGCAAATCCTTCTTCTATAAGAAAAGAAAGACTCAGATATTTTGGAATCCCGCCTGCCATACATATATCGTTGACTGTCCCGCACACCGAAAGTTTTCCAATATCTCCCCCTGGGAATTTCCATGGAGACACGACAAAACTATCGGTGGAAAATACCAGAAAATCACTGCCTTCCAGAACCGCGCCGTCTCCCAGCTGAGTCAGAGCCGGATTATCAAAGGCCGGCACAAGCATGGACTCAATCAGATCCGCCGTCTTTGCCCCGCCGCTTCCATAATCCAATGTAATTTTCTGCTCCATCTGTCATCCCTCCTGTCTTCTTAACCAAATAGATTACACATCCGTTCCATACGCATAAGCCGCGGCGCAGGCCCCTTCTCCTGAAACCATACAAGGTCCCACCGGATATTCCGGCGTACATTTTTTCCCAAACAGCGGGCAGGATGCCGGTCTCTCCACCCCTCGTATGACCTGGGCGCACCGGCAGCCTGGGATCTCTCTTTCCGCTCCGGGCTTCAGGGAAAATTTCACCCCCGCATCCCACGGCTCATATTCTTTTCGTATTTTCAATCCGCTTCCTTCAATATGTCCCAGTCCCCGCCAGTCGGAAGCTGAAGGTTCAAAGATCTGATCCATCAGTGCCATGGCGGCAGGATTCCCTCCCGGCCGTACAAGACGGGTATACTCATTTTTCAGCTGCGGCTGTCCGGACGCGGTCATTTCCGTCAGTTCCAGAATGGAATAAAGAAGATCAGCCGGTTCAAATCCGCTTACAACTCCCGGCAGTCTGTAATCTTCCGTAAGAAAAGCAAAGGCATCTGCGCCGATGACTGCCGCCACATGCCCCGGACATAAAAATCCGTCTACCGCAAAATCATCTGCCTCGATCAATGTCCGCAAAGCCGGCTCTGTTTTTTTCAGCAGGCACAGGACAGAAAAATTTGTGATTCCTTCTTCCGCAGCTTCCAGAATACAGGCCGCTGTGCCTGGAGCCGTTGTTTCAAATCCCACTCCCAGAAACACCACTTCCTGCTCCGGATGCTGTCTGGCAGTTTCTACCGCTTCCGCAGGAGAATAAACAGACTGTACCTGTCCGCCCAGAGCTCTCCTGGCAAGCAGGCTGTCTCCCTGACGGGAGCCCGGCACCCGCAGCAGATCTCCATAGCTTGTTACCAGAATCCCCGGTTTCTGGGACAGATCCAGGGCCATATCCAGCACATTGGCTGGTGTTACGCAGACCGGGCACCCCGGACCGGACAAAAGAGTCACCCCTTCCGGCAGAATACTCCGGATTCCGCTTCTTGCAATGGCCATGGTATGGGTGCCGCAGATTTCCATCAGCCGGACCGGTCCTGATTTTTTTACATTTTCCTCTATTCTGCCAAGAATCAGCGGAACATCCTCCGGGTTTTTAAAATAGCTGTCATAAAGCATTTTTTATTTCCTCCAGCAGCTCCATATTCTCCAAAGCCTCTTTTTCTGACATTTTCTCTATGGCAAAGCCGGCATGTACCATGACATAATCTCCCGGTTTTGCCTGATCGATAAAATCAATCCGAACCTTCTGGGTAAGGCCGCCTGCCTCACAATCCGCAGAATGTCCATGGATCTTCTCAATCTTCATCGGCATTGCTAAACACATGTTTTTTTCTCCTTCTTTCTCTGGCGATGGCAAGCTGTCCAAGACAGAGTCCCTCATCGTTTGCGGACACCTGCCGGTGGGTATACACCCGGAACCCATATTTCTCCAAAAGAGACGTGATCCCTGCAAGCAGAAAACGATTCTGGAATACGCCGCCGGAGAGCACCACCGGAAGTTTTTCCCGGTTCAGGACAAGGCATTGTTCCAGGGCCATCCGGCACAATGCTGCCATAAACCGGACTGCTGTCTGCCCCGGATCTTCCTGTCTTACCACGGCTCTGACAATTTCCTGCATCAAAGGCCTGGTATCAAAAAACCGGATCCCGTTTTTTTCGTAAAAAGAAACCGGCCAGGCCAGATCTTCCAGGGAACCTTCCAGCTGATCCGGTGTTTCCACCGGAGACATCGATTCCACGATCGCAGCTCCTTCTCCTTCGTAATCCACTTCCGATCTGCCGGTAAGAACTGCACATACTCCGTCAAACAGCCTTCCAATGCTGGCCGCTTCCGGTGAAACGACCGGATTGGTCATCAGAGTTTTCAGCATATCATATTTTTCTTCCGAAACCGGCACACAGGCTTTCTCTGAAACTCCTGCATCTTCCACAAGAGCCAGCGCAATCCTTCCAATCTCATAGACTGCCTTATCTCCTCCCGGCAGAGGAATCGGACGAATGGAGCCGACTCTCTTAAAATCCTCATAATCTCCGATCAGACACTCTCCGCCCCAGATCTTCTGATCTGTTCCCAGACCGGTTCCATCCCATATGATTCCAAAACATGGGCCGGATAATCCATTCTCCGCCATACAGGAAGCCATATGAGCCCAGTGATGCTGCACTTTCAGCAGCGGCACTCCCTCTTTACCGGACCGCCGCAGGGCTTCCTGGGAAGACAGATAATCCGGATGAAGATCACAGACATACAGGGAAGGCTTCAAACCAAATAAATCCATGTATGTCTTCCATGTTTTCATATAATGGGCGTATGTCTCCGCGTTTTTCAGATCACCAATGTGAGGGCTTAAGAAGACCTCATCTTCCCGTCCCATGGCAAAGGAAGCCTTCTGCTCTGCTCCCAGCGCGAAAATGCCATCCACGCCATGTTCTTCTTTATCCCTGAAATCAGGCTTCAGAGGACGCGGAGCATATCCCCGGCTTCTGCGGAGAAAATACGCGCCGCCCTTCCATTCCATGACCAGAGAATCATCGCAGCGGTTTTCAATAGGTCTGTCATGAAGCAGAAATCCATCTGCAATATCTCCCAGATTCTCCAAGGCCTGCTCATTCTCTGTCTCCACCGGACACCCCTTCTGATTTCCGCTGGTCATGACCAGAAGATCCGGCCCTCCGTATGCTCCATCCGTCAGCAGAATATGAAGCGGCGTGTAAGGAAGCATCATCCCCAGACGAGCGCTGAAGCTAAGTTCCGTCAGAAGATTCCTGGATTTCTTAGACAAAAGAACAATAGGATGCTCCGGGCCCATGAGAAGCCGTTCTTCTTCTTTTGAAACATGGCAGATTTCCCGGACCGTTTTCATGGAACGAGCCATCAGCGCCAGAGGTTTCTCCTTTCGATTCTTCTTTTCTCGCAGTCTTTTTACCGCACTTTCATTTCTTCCGTCACAGGCAAGATGAATGCCTCCGATTCCTTTCACTGCCAGAATACCGCCCCGGGCAAGAAGTTTCTGGCTCTCCCGAAATGCATCTTCTCCATATAAAACTGTCCCGTGAACACCATCTTCCGGCTTCTGAAAGAAAACCTGCGGACCGCAGTCAGCACAGCAGTTTGGCTGAGCATGATATCTGCGGTCATGAATCTCATGATACTCTTTTTCACAGGCATCACACATCGTAAACCGCTCCATTACGGTCCGCTTCCTGTCATATGGAAGGGAGCGGATGATCGTATATCTGGGGCCGCAGCTGGTACAGTTGATAAACGGATACCGGTATCTCCGATTCGAAGGATCTTCCAGTTCCTTCCTGCACTCCGGACAGATGGCAATATCCGGCGAAACCATAGTTGCTCCGCCGCCAGTCTGACTGTTTTCAATATGAAATCCTGCAGAATCTTCATGCTTTTGCATCTCATGGTCTTCCACCGCTGTGATCCTCTCGATCACCGCCATAGGCGGCGGCGCGTCCTGGATCTCTGTCAGAAAATTTTCCAGATCCGCCGGCGTTCCCTTCAGCCTGCCTTCCAGACCGGAAGATGTGTTGCGCACCCAGCCGTCAATGCTGTATTTCTCCGCCAGCCGGTGAAGAAACGGCCGGAATCCCACGCCCTGCACGATTCCTTCGATCTCCATATGTATGCATTTCCTGTTGTTCTTCTCCATCTGTCCCACTTCCTGCAACTGTTACCTGTCCATCTTCTCTCTGATAAATTCTGCCAGTTCCCGGATTCCCTCCTTGCTCCGGCTGCTGACGCAAAACAGCGGGGCATCGGGATTCACTGTATCATAATTATTTCGAATCCTCTCCTCATCAAACTCAAAATACGGAAGCATATCATACTTATTCAGAACCAGACAGTCCGTATCCGTAAACATCAGCGGATATTTTTCCACTTTGTCATCCCCTTCCGGAATGCTCAGCAAAGTGATCCGAAGAGATTCTCCGATATTAAATTCCGCCGGACACACAAGATTTCCTATATTCTCTACAAAAATCAGATCCAGATCTTTCAGAGGCAGCGACGGAAGGATATTCTGAATGCTCATGGCCTCAATATGACAGGCTCCATCGGTGTTCAGCTGCACTGCCGGAATATCCAGCGCCGCAATTTTCTCCGCATCCACCTGGCCCGCAATGTCACCCTCGATCACACCGATCCGAATCTGGTCTTTCAGTTCTTCGATCAATGATGTGATCAGGCTTGTTTTTCCGGCTCCGGGACTTCCCATCACATTGATCATACAAATATGATTTTCTTTCAGTGTTTCTTTTACTTCATCACTTACATCTTCATTCCAGTCCATGATCTGATGCAGTACCTTGATCTCCATCGCAATCAACCTCCAAGCTTTCAATATAAAATTCTTTCCCTGACAGAAGCTTTAATTTCAGGCTCCCGCAGTGAGGACACTCCAGATGATGGGGCGTAATCTCCCCCTCCTGCCCGCATTCCCGGCAGAGAACCCTGACCGGCAGGCTGCGCGCCTCAATCCTGGCGCCTTCTGCGATCGTTCCTTCTGCCAGCATATCCAGGTAAATCTGAATGCAGTCCGGAACCACCCCTTTCAGCTGTCCGATGCAGAGCCGTATTGTCCGTATCTTTGATGCGTTCTGACGCCTCGCTTCTTCGATACATTCATCCAGCAGATGCTGTGTAATACTTAATTCATGCATTTTGCCGCCCCCCATAACCTGTCTGCGTCTGTATTCCGTCTTATAACAATCTTCATTTTAGCATATTTTCACAAAAAGAAGTATAAAAAGAAAAAGAGCAATGTCAAGTATTGTAAAAAATCCAAATCAGGATTATAACAATGAGTGAAGTATTTTTCCGACAAGACTCCATTTATGCTAGAAAGAAAGGAAGTGTGAATTATGACAATGATACCATTTCTGATCGGAATTCCCGTGGCTCTGGCTGTCCTCTTTTCTTTGCTCCGAGACGAAAAGATCCGCGGATACGCCGTGTATACAGGGGCCGGCATTATCATGCTTGCCACGGTCATTTTCATCGTTCGATGGATCGCAGGCGGAGCACAGACCTGGACGCTGTATCCATCCACAGAACTTGTGGATCATCTGATGACAGCAGGCGATATTTTTCTCATGTGTCTGGTTCTGTATATGAGCGCCAAATACCGGAGAATTCTGCCTGCCATTCTCACCGTTGTTCAAACCGCATTGATGCTGTATGTGGAATTCCATTCAGAAATCACCGAAGGACCTCATATTATGATCGACTGGTTTACCATCCTGATGTGCATTATCATTGCTTTCATCGGAGGGTTTATCTGTATCTATACCGTAGGTTATATGAAAGGCTACCACAACAATCACAAGGATGTCCGGGACCGGCAGCCATTCTTTTTTGCTATGCTGTTTCTGTTTCTGGGCGCCATGTTCGGGCTGGTCTTCTCCCAGAATCTGATCTGGATGTATTTCTTCTGGGAAATCACCAGCGTGATATCTTTCCTTATGATCGGATATACCAAAACAGAGGAAGCCATCAACAACAGTTTCTGCGCTCTGTGGATGAATCTCCTGGGCGGTCTGGGATTTGCGGCAGCCATCGCCTGGATGTGCCTGGTCAACGGCACCGCGCAGCTTCAGGACGTCATCAGTACAGGCGGAGAAATCCCTCTGATCTGTCTTGCCCTGGCAGGGCTGACAAAGTCTGCCCAGCTCCCGTTTTCCACCTGGCTTCTGGGCGCCATGGTGGCCCCAACCCCTTCCAGCGCCCTGCTCCACAGCGCGACCATGGTCAAAGCCGGTGTTTATCTGCTGCTGCGGATTTCTCCTGCGCTTGAAGGAAATGTTACAGGAGTCATCGTATCCAGTATCGGCGGCTTTACCTTTATTGCCGCCAGCATGATGGCGATCGCTCAAAATGACGGCAAAAAAGTCCTCGCCTTTTCTACCATTTCCAATCTGGGGCTGATCGTCGGGTGTGCCGGCATCGGTGTGGAAGAGACCGTCTGGGCGGCCGTCTTTTTGATGATCTTCCATTCTGTCAGCAAATCCATGCTGTTCCAGTCCGTCGGCGCAACGGAAAATACCCTGGGGTCCCGTGACATCGAAGACATGCACGGACTGATCATCCGGGTGCCAAAGCTTGCATATATTATGGGAATCGGCATTGCCGGCATGTATCTGGCTCCATTTGGAATGTTGATCTCCAAGTGGGTTGCCCTGAAAGCCTTTGTGGATTCCGGAAACTTTATTCTGGTCCTGTTTATCGCGTACGGCAGCGCCACAACGATGTTTTACTGGACCAAATGGCTGGCCAAACTGTTATGCTACCATACTCCGAGAAAGACCGTGAAAGACATCACCCACACGGATGAATATGTCTCCATGTTTTTCCACGCGGCAGTCATGCTCCTGCTCTGTCTGTTCCTGCCTCTGGTTGCCACACGGCTGGTTGACCCGATCGTTATGGAACTGTTTGGATATTCTACGGCAGTCCTGTCCATGAGTGTACTGACAACCATGGCGATCATGCTGGTATCTATCTTTATCGTACCGATCGTTATGTTCTTTGTCAGCAGAAGATCCCACCGTGATCTTGTTCCGATTTACATGAATGGAATCAACGCCGGAGACAACCGCTATTTTACCAACAGTTACGGTGAAAAGGAACATTTATATCTCAGCAACTGGTATCTGAGATTCGAATTCGGACGGCGTCATCTACGGATTCCATCAATTATACTGGCCTCCGCGGTGCTTATCATCGGATTCTGTGTCGTAATCGGAGGTGTCTTATGATGAAAGTAATTTTTGTTCTTGCCTATCTGTTCCTGGCGCCTCTTCTCGGCGGATTTCTGGACGGCGCAGACCGCATTATCAGCGCCCGTATGCAGCGCCGGAAAGGACCCTGCCTTCTTCAGCCATTTTATGATCTGGAAAAATTATTTTCCAAAGAAATGATCGCAGTCAACAATGTTCAGCTTCTTCTGAATCTGAGCTATCTTGTGATCCTGATGATCGCCGGTTCCATGCTGTTTGCCGGAGCAGATCTTCTGATGGTCCTATTTATCTTAAGCACGGCAGATATGTTCCTGATCATGTCCGCATCCAGCGATTCATCCCCTTACGTCGCCATGGGAACCAACAGGGAAATGCTTCAGATGATGGCATTTGAGCCTATGACTCTTCTCGTTGCGGTAGGCTTCTATCTGACAACGGGCTCTTTCCACGTAGCCAATATCATCTGCTCCCAGCATAGTGCGATCCTGTGGATGCCGGGACTTTTTGTAGGACTGATCTTTGTCTCTGCCATCCGGTTCCGGAAATCACCTTTCGACCTGTCCACAAGCCATCATGCTCATCAGGAAATGGTCAAAGGCCTTACAACGGAAATGTCCGGCGTTACCCTGGGCATTATGAACATTGCCGAATATTATGAAATGATTCTGCTCTACGGCATTTTCTTCCTGTTCTTCGCCAACGGCACCTGGTGGAGCTGGGTCATCGCGCTGATCCTGTGCATTGTCATTTTCTTCCTGGAAACCCTGTGGGACAATATCAGCGCCCGTGTCAAATGGAAAACCCTTCTCTACAGCTGCTGGTCCGTGACCCTGGTGGCCGGAGGAGTCAACATATTAATTCTGATGTTAGATAAATAAGTGGAGGAGAAATCACATGAACAAAGTATCAAAATCACCATGGCTGCTCCACTATGACGCGAGCAGCTGCAACGGCTGTGACATCGAAGTCCTTGACTGCCTGACGCCGAAATATGACATTGAACGTTTCGGCATCATCAATACCGGAGATCCTTTCCAGGCAGACATCCTTCTGATCACCGGAGGCGTCAATGCCCAGACAGAAAGCGTTGTGAAACAGATCTACAGCCAGATGCCGGATCCGAAAGTCGTGGTCGCAGTGGGAATCTGCGCCTGCACCGGCGGTGTTTTTAAAGAATGTTATAATATTAAGGGCGGAATCGATACCGTGATCCCGGTCGATGTCTATGTTCCGGGATGCGCAGCCCGTCCGGAATCCATCATCGACGGGGTCGTCAAAGCCTTAAAAATACTCGATGAAAAACAGACATCTCAGAAACAAGGCGGAGGTGATAACAATGGATGAAAAAAGCACGATCAAAAAAATCACACTGGCAGACTTCTTTCCTGCCGTCCTCGCAATGAAAGATGAAGGCTGGCGCCTGGCACAGATCTGCGCTGTCACAATAGACGGAGGATACGAACTGAGCTACTCCCTCTGTGACGACAAAAGCTATGAAATGGTAACCCTTCGTCTGGAGATTGAAGAAAATCAGGAAGTCGCCAGCATCACTCACATTTATCCGTGTGCGTTTATTCAGGAAAATGAGGCTGCCGAACTGTTTGGCGTCAATATCAGTCATATCAAACCTGACTACCACGATAAACTGTACCGGATCAATGAAACTGCACCATTTAAGAAAAAGGAGTAGGGAAAATGGCAAAAAGAAGCATCATACCATTCGGTCCTCAGCATCCCGTCCTTCCGGAACCGGTCCATCTGGATCTTGTACTGGAAGATGAAACAGTAGTCGGTGCGGTTCCAAGCATCGGATTTATTCACAGAGGACTGGAAAAACTGGTAGAAAAAAGAGATTTTAAACAATATGTATACATTGCGGAACGTGTCTGCGGCATCTGCAGCTGCGGCCACGGACTGGGGTACTGCCAGGCCGTAGAAGATATAATGCACATCGAAGTCCCGGACCGGGCGAAATACCTGCGCACCATCTGGATGGAAATGAGCCGTCTCCACAGTCATCTGCTGTGGCTGGGTCTCCTGGCGGACGCCATGGGCTTTGAAAGCCTGTTTATGGAAAGCTGGCGGATGCGTGAAAAAGTCCTGGATCTGTTCGATGAAACAACCGGCGGCAGAATCATCCATTCCGTCAATCAGGTAGGCGGCGTCCAGAAAGACATGAACAACGCCATGCTGATCCATATTCTTGATATGACCAAAGATCTGGAACAGGAATTAAAACCGGTTGTGGATACATTTCTTCACGATTATACAGTTCAGAGCCGTCTGAAAGGAACCGGAGTCCTCTCAAGAGAAGACGCAGCCGCCATGGGCGCTGTGGGGCCGATGCTGAGAGCCAGCGGGAACCGTATGACGCCCGTCTGCTGGGATATGCGGCATACGGGGATCTGAGCAGCATAGAACCGATCACCTCCAGCGACTGTGATTCTTATGCCAGATGTGAAGTCCGCTTAAAGGAACTGTTCCAGTCCTTCGACCTGATCCGGGAAGCTATCGGGAGAATCCCAAACGGCCCGGTCAGCGTTCCGGTAAAGGGAAATCCTTCCGGAGAGGCTTTTGTAAGGATCGAACAGCCAAGAGGAGAAGCCATCTATTATGTAAAAGGAAACGGCACAAAATTCCTCGACCGTTTCCGTCTGCGCACGCCGACCACAAGCAACATTCCGCCAATGGTGGAAATGCTGAAAGGATGCCAGCTGGCAGATGTGCCGCTGCTGATCCTGACCATCGATCCGTGCGTAAGCTGTACAGAAAGATAGCGCCTAAAACAAGCCGCGGCAGACATGGCGGCAGATTGGAGTGGTAAAATGGGAAAAACAAGAGCTTTTACGCTGGCCGGAAGGGTCCTCAAAAACCTTTTCCAGGAACCGGCAACTGTCAAATATCCTTTTGAGCCTGCCGAGTATCCGGAACGTATGAGAGGTCACGTAGAAATCCAGATTGAAGACTGCATTGCCTGCGGACTGTGCATGCGTTCCTGCCCGTCCCAGGCCATCACAGTGGACCGCACAGCAGGCACATGGACCATCGACCGTTTCGACTGTGTCCAGTGCGGAAGCTGTGTCAATGCGTGCCCAAAGAAATGCCTGTTTATGAAGACAGGCTACACGGCACCGGATGTATCCAAAACAAGCGAGACATTTACAAAACCAAAGACGGAACCTTCTGAGAAACAGGCTCCGGCAGGATCCGGAAAGCCTTCTGCAGATACAGATAAATGTGTATACTGCACTCTCTGTGCGAAAAAATGTCCGCAGGAAGCTATTACGGTGGACCGCAAAGAAAAGGTCTGGAAACTGGATGAGGAAAAATGTGTAGAATGCGGAATCTGCGCTTCCTCCTGCCCAAAGAAGGCAATTGAAATGAAATAAAGAGATAAGGAAAAGCCGCTGCTCAACAGGATGTCCCTGACATCTGTTTCACAGCGGCTTTTGTTAGGATCTACTTAGGATTTCACATGTTTTGTTATCAGCCTTCAATATTGATATAATTCTTCTCTTCCACCTTCTTTTCTTCTTTCTTAGGAACGGTCAGTTTCAGGATTCCGTCTTCATATTTTGCATGAATGTCTTCCTGTGTAATGTTATCTCCAACATAGAAGCTTCGGCTCATGTTGCCGGAAAAACGTTCTTTCCTGATGTACTTGCCGTCTTCTTTCTTCTCATCGTTGTTGACATTCTTAGCAGCGCTGATGGTCAAATATCCATCGTGCAGTTCTGCTTTGACATCCTCTTTCTTAAATCCAGGAAGGTCAATATCTACTTCATAACCATTATCGGTTTCTTTTACATCTGTATTCATTATCTGATTTGCACTGTTTCCATACAATTTTTTATCAATATCCGGGAAGGATAAATCCATCCAATCATCAAAGAAATCTCTTCCAAAAATACTAGGCATCATCATAACTCATCTCTCCTTTACTTATAAATATTATGTATGCTGCATGTTGATGCACACTTGGTCGATATTTCATCGGCTATTGGAACCTTGGAATCTGTACCTCTTATTGGTACCTTCTCCTTTGTTCTATATGTAATATAACACTTATTATTAGCACTGTCAAGAGGAGAGTGCTAATTTTTTTAGATTTTTTCCACGTAAGCTATAAGCCATGCAGAACAAATCCCGAAATGCCCGTTGGGAGCTTACTCACATACAGACTTTTCCGGGATTTGGGGCTATACGGCGACAGCCGTGACCGAGCGAACACGTTCGCGAGGTGCATGGCGAAATTGTCATTTTTTCTTAGATTTGACACCAATTTTTTATTTTCTGGTGTCAAGAGTTCACAGCCATTTTGTTCAGTCTTGTAATCTCATTTTTAATCTTCTCTCTCCCAAACGATTATAAACTTCCATAATTACATCAAAATGAGCATATCCCATGATATACTATAAAACTTTCATATCCATACGGCACTCCGCCATTCTGGTGCTGACTATATGACACATAACGTGAGCGGAAACTTTTAGAAGTAATTCTGCTTTCTTTGCATTTTTTGACTTCCTTAGTCATAGAAATTACCCTGATACCAGAATTTGTTTTTGGAGTGAATACGTGAAAACAACAACTAGCACCATAATTCTTATATATGAGCTGGTAGTCTACATCCAGTCGTTTACTTTTTTGTATACAGCTCTCCACACCTTAATCCCGTTCCTATCATAATCGTAAGCATAAGATAATAAATATTATAGACATTGCTCTGCTTCATAAAATCAATACGCTTTTCCTGTTGTGAGATTGTCAACACTACACATTTCTCTGCTGGTCTGTCATAATCACTGCTAACGCCTTTTGCTGGTTTTTTCTCAATAATAATTATTTTTCCAAATCAATAAGTAATTCATCAAATTTTTGATATAAATAGTCAGCAGGGATTCCTTTATTTATTTTTATATCAATCATTTTAAGAAGATCTGTATTGCTAACACTTAAAATTAATTTCCCATTTTCTCGCAAAGTACCTCTGCTTTGTTAGCATTTGTAGAAGCGCCTTTACAAGAAACAAGGATTGCAACTCCCCCTTAAAGCTTTTAAGTATAAGTATTTATCCGTAGTGTATATCTCTTTTTGAGTAATTTTTTCGTTATAATTCTTAAATTCAAAAATAATGTACTTGCTATTAAAACATTGCAATATGGTAGTCCATAAACCACTTACATCGCCATCCTTTATTTTACAGATTAAATCGAATCTATATAATTCTGCATTTGAAGTCTGTTGTCTATGCCATAAAGATAGTTCATTATCAAATAAATAGTTTAAAGTTTCAAAACATAAGTCCTCATATGCCGTGTTACCAATAGAATTCTCCCAACTAGATACACGTTCTTTTAAAAATTCACCCTTTGTTTTAGATGGCGTGACAAATTCCTGTTGCTGTTTAAATATTTGTGTCTTCGGTTCATCCGGTAAAAGGTCATTAACAGAAAAATCAAGTATTGATAACAATTCACTCTTAAGAGTTTCATTATCTCATACGAGAAATAAAAGATTCTGTATATCAAGAACAATCACCCCGATATCTTCTATTCTTTTACGAAGATCGGGAATAATCTTTGCCCCAACAACTAAAATAGGTGTACAAGAATTTAATATCTCTCCTTTACTGTAGCTAATTACTTTTAACCGACAGACAGTATCAGCTAAAGTTGAACTAGGCATTCGATTAGTACGTGAGAATTTTACTTCAACTATATAATTCATGTTGTTTATATTTGCTAATATATCATATCCGCTATCATGATTCCATGAGGTTAACGTAGTTGTAAAGTTATAACTATCAAATATATTTGCAACAATTTTCTCAAAACGAAATCCCATGGCACTTGTAGAATCTTTATGCACAAAAATCACCCCTATGTTTTTGCAATAATTATATCTATATTTTAGTAATCCGACATCTTAAATATATTTGATTTTTTGCAGAAATAAATAACCGTAGAAATTAAATCAACATATTTTTTAATTATTATCCAACAAAATTTGTTCCTCAATTTTTTTACACTTTGTAACATTTTTAAAAATATTAGCTGGGTATGACTCAGGATAATGAGTATTAATCTGTTTTATTATTACTGGAACAATTTTCTCAATAATATGTTTCACATCTTCCTCAAAATCTTCTAAAACTCTTTCTGAGAATCCTTCTTTGTTTTTCAATTCTTGCAGAATCCAATGTTCAATAAACCTATTTCCATGAGTACATACAAGATACTCTTTTCCAGACAAACCACTCTTCTTACTTTGTAAATATTCTTCTGTTGCTCTTAATATCAATACTGAATTTATCAAATGAAAAGAGTTTGTTGAAGGATTAATTAATGCTTTATATGGTGGTTTATTAATATCTTCCGACAAAGCACCTGCATTTCTTTTTGCCATAGTAGAATATGATAAATCTTCCCATAAACATGCCAACGCTATAATTGCTTCATCAAAAGTAATTTGCTTTCTTTTGTCGTTGATTTCGTCTCCTCCTTTATATAAATATATGAAATGAGAAAAACTTAATTCCTACCTTATTTTTTCTTGAACTGGATCTAATGCTACAAAATCTTTATTTTCAATCCTATTTTGAGTATTTGATAATTTTGTAATCTGTAATGTTGTTGCATCAGGAACTCCTGTTAAATCTATAAGTTGTATCATTACCTTTGCCTTTTCAACTTGTTCTTTACATTCATTATATGCTTCACAGATACTTCCCGTAGTTTGTGCACCATTTACAAGGGACACTCCCTCAAGCGTGAATAGTCCTGTAGTATTATTAGTACTTGACTTAGCTTTTCTCTTAATAGATTTACACAACATTTTAATTCCATTGTTATAATAAACAAAATTTTCTGGATTTTGAACCAATACTTTTTTTATTCCTTCATTTACATCTGTTCGTCCTTTATAAAATCTAATATTTTTTTCAAACAAAGCATTTCCATATTCGTTATACCATTCTCCAAGAGCTGCCGCTGAAATAATTCCATAGTATGCAATATGAGGCTCTTCAATTTTTCCCCAATTCTGCAATATAACATCCTCTAGAATTATATTTTCCACATTACTTTCTCGTGCTAAAAAAGTATAAACTTCTTTATATGTAAATTCTTCAAATTCTAATATTGTACTTATTTCATCATTTGTTGCCGCCATTAATTCTTTTATTGGACGTAGAATATATCTGCTTGCACTCACATCTCCTGTATGAACATAAACAGCTTGTATTTGATATCCCATTTTTGTAATGGCATTTTCTATATCATCTTTCCTTGCTTGAATTTTCGCATTTGCACCATCAAGATCAAAGTTCAATATCCGTTTAATTCCTTCTACAAATGAATATATTTCCCCTTGAGTGATAGTTCCATTCCCCGAATTACGCCATTTACTTTGCACAACAAATAATTTCCTTTGATTATCATCCAAGTAAATTGCATCTATTCCCATATCATGGTAGCCATCAGTTATATAGCCCGATGCTCCCTTAGGATCTAATCCACACTTTATCATTAATACTGTCGCTGCTAATGCTCTTGTCTCAAAATGTGAGCGTTGATCATCAGGAAAATCACTCATATCTATAAAGTCATCAAATAGTTCATGAAATTTTGTTGATATTCTTAATATATTAATATTATTCGTCATATTTTCTCCCTTGTATTATTTAATCTTAATTATATTATATTTGAACAAAAAGACTATTCAATTGTATAGTAACAGATCTCACTGCTATCAGATACAACCATTTTTTTCATTTCACGTGTGGTACCCATAGATATTTTTCAAAATCGGGATATATTTAATATAATTCTCCCAAAATTATACTCCCCTTCGGAGAAGTAATCTTATCGTTTATTGCCTGATAACAATTGACAAAGTCTTCAATATCATCTTGCTCTACGATACATCGCAAATGTCCAAAATTATTCTTACCAACATTAATCTCTATTCCAGGTAGCACCGTACACATGTCTGAAAGTTCATTTCGAATCATTTCATACTGCTTTAAGTTGAACGTATTGTGATTCGTAATGGCAATTCCTTCTATTGTGAGTTTTTGAACATACTCCTTTAGCTTCTCAATCGAAAAAGAAAATGCATAATCGCTCACAGTTTACACGATATGAATATGCAGCTCTAATTTCTTCATATATAACCCTTTATATTGTTTAAGAGAAAAACAGCTTTCTCATTTCCTCTTCCATCGTTCCATTTTTTGCATACTCTAAAGTGTCGCAAAGACGAATGTTGTTCTTTTCGATGTGTATTTCATCGCTAAACCCTAAAATATAGCGAAGACAAATGCGATATATGATCTCCGTTGGGGCACAACCATACACCTGTTTTGCAAAGATATGATTCAGCCGTTCAGTATTATCAGGATACAGTTCCTTCATTCGCTTACTCTGATAAAGCCTTGTCACGATTTCTGTTATATACATTCCTGACTTCATATAAAGGTCAGCAAATGTTGCTTCAGGATCATCAAAGCATCCAGGATTTTCCTGCTCAAGTCTATCTACCATATCTTTCACAACTTTTTTAGGTGTGAATATCTGATTCGTGCGCTGTGGCGGAATAAAATCAAAAATGTCACCCTTATGATCAGGCTCAAAATAGTTCGCAAGTTCAGCTCGTTTCTTCATAAACTCCTGCACGGCATCGTTAAAAACAACTTCATCAAACAGATGTCCATCAAAGTGCTTTTTCTCTCCAGCTTCAGTCGTATAGTCTCCTCCATCACGAAGCATGCGGAACTGGTCGAGTGTCACTCCTTGGCCGTTCTGAGGATTCACGGTAACTTCCCAGAACACATCTTCTGGCACAAGGGAATCAAAGTTGGCAAGTGTCGTGCTTTCATCACCATAAGCCATAAGGAATGCAGGAATCGTGCGAGAAAAACCACGAAGGTGATCACGAACGCTGCCCTCAATAGAATCTTTTTCAGCATTCAATTTTTCAGTTTCTACGGTTTCAACAATTTTCTCCGCAGCTTTTTTTACAATCTCATCGCTATGAAGTTTTTTATTAATATTGTCCACCATGTCACGGTAACTCTGTAACCGTTTAGCAGTATACTTTTCATCAATTTGGGTAATCTCCGCCATTGCAGCACCGGATTGCTGAGCTTCATAAATTTTGTCATCCCGCTCTTTCATCAACTGATTGTCCCTGATAGCATAATCTCCATATTCGCGATTCACTACCGTTTCAGTGGCCTCCTGAATTTTTCGTTCCAACTGATTCTGTGTGGATTTTCTCAAATCCCTGCCATACTGCTCTTTAGCAGAATCTACAAGCGTGTCTGCAATTGGCTTTGCGAAGCGTTCTCTAAGTTCCTTTAGTTCATCCTTCTTAGGATTTGGTGTCATTTTGACAGTCTTCTGAATTTCCTCTACGGTTGCTGCCAGCTGATCCTCTACGTCTGCGTAAACCTTATCACCAAATAGATCTTTTGCCGTTCCGATGACTTGTTCCTTTGGAATCTCAACTTCGCCATTTTCATTCAAATTTAGAGCGTCTGCCGTAGTCTCATCTACATCGGCAGGTACAAGAGTTTTTGGCTCTTCAAGTGCCTGCATGTTATTAATAATATCAATGATTTCTCTCGGCGCGCCAAAAATACCGCTGATATTGGCGAACAAGAAATTAGACATAAAGCCACGCTCTACAACCTCTTTTGCATGAATGCGCCGAGGAATTGTAAGGACTTTTTCTGCATCCAGTTCTATCATTGAGCCTTCTTCATCCTCTCCGTAAACTGGGAAGAAATTTAAAAGCTCTCTAACGTGCTGCTTGCGACTGTCAAAATCACCTTTATCTCCAGAAGTTTCAGGAATAAGATCATTCGCAAACTGCTCAAAAATCGTGAGAGTACGAGCTGGGTCAAAGTCAAATACATACGCATTCTGCTTTCTATAAGTGCTGTCGTCCGCACCCTTAAACAAGCACGGATTCTGCGCACGAAATGCTGCCTGCATATAAAGTGCGGGACTTGCCATATTGGAGAGCATGAGTACTGCCGTCCATTCCGGAATCGTTACACCTGTTGTCAGCTGCCCTACAGACAGCGTGATGGTTTTGTCATGTTCTGCAATGGCCTTTGTCACTTTATCAAAAGACTTCTCGTTTTCATCATCGTCATCTAACCTGCCATCACCTGCAGCAAGAATAATCTCATAATCTTTAAACACTGGATGGAGTTTTAGTTTTTTTGCCAAGGCTTTTGCACTTGCCACACGATTCAATATCCAGAAAGTATGTTTTAACTCATCACGAAGTTCAGGCGTAGAAAACGGAAACTTTTCCTGTCGTGTCATGGCATCAAGAAATTTGTCAACGTCCGCATCATGCACAAATTTTCCGGATTCATTCGTTTTGAAGAATTCATTCAGATCAAAAGCAAATTCCTCTATATCATTCTCCGCAAGTTCTATACCTTTCCCTACTCGATTGCGAACAATATCAGACATTTGGTAAGTAAAAAGAGATAATCGAGGTAGATTGGCATAGGGATTTTCTATCTCGCTAGAAGTGTTCCAGTCACGTTTCTTTTTCTGTTCATCGGCATATGTCCAGTTGTAAATCGCACTTTCTGGAAATTTATCATTTGCAAGAGCCTTAAACGGCGTACCAGAAAGATGCAGCGTCCATTTGCGCTTAATATGACTAAATGCAGTATCCGTCTTATAAGTGTCAACACCTTCGTGGGCTTCGTCTACAATAAGTATATCCCACGTTAACCCTTTCTCGGCGCTGATTTCCGAAAGCTTGTCAAATCGTCCGCCGAAATAGATAGAACCTTTTAAATCCTGTAAACTCACAAATTCGATGCACCCCTTGACACTATTATCGAGCTTTGTCAGATATTCCTCACGGCTATAAACGAACTTTCTTTTTTTAATTCCATCTACATTGCTCACAAAAAGATAGCCTGATTGTGGTCCAAAGAAAGTCTCATAATCCTGATACCAGGAATTAGCAATAGCAGGACGATTTGTCACAATGAGAATGTTCTTTGCTCCCAGCTTCATGCAGAGATCATAGGCAGAAAGTGTCTTGCCAAAACGTGGTTTTGCATTCCAAAGGAATTCAACATTTTCCCGACCACTAAAATACTCAATGGTTTTCTGTACAGCCTCTGCCTGTTCGTCACGGAGCTTATACGGAATCACCGCATCCGCATCCTGGTTTGACAGTACACCGTGGTTCTGTGTAAAATCGACAAAATCTTTACGGGCAGTGTCTGGATCAATTAAGAACCACTCTGTCCCTGCTTTGCGAGAAACACCAAGTTTCTTCAGATAAGCATGAAAATCCTTATCTGTAAATGTTCCATAGGGCTCTGTCATAAACGCTGCACGCATATGCCACCATGTTTTGTGTGCAATACCAACTGTATGCGTCTGTTCCTTAATACGTGTCTCAACATCCCTCTCTGTAAAACCAATTTTTGTCCAGCCGTCATGCGCAGGCACGTCAGGAGTAGTATAGGCGTAACACTGAGGGGTGACTTTTGTAGCTGTTTTAATCTTAATTACTGCCATTATGCCTCACCTCGCAAACTCGTCACACGACTTCTCATATATGTAAATTCATCATCAGTAATACTAAATAATTGACAAAGTTGGGAATCGATATCCTTATTGAAATCTATAAACGGATTATCATCAGTATAATCCTGTAAGTCTGGCACTTCTTTTCCAAGTGAAGTAAGAGCTTCATCAGTCAACAGGAATGTGTATCTAATAAAATAGGAACTCACATAGTTGTAAAAGTTTTTCGCTTCTTCATAGGTACTAAATGATCTAAGTGCGAGTCTTGACCTTCCAAAAGCTGAATGATTGTCAATAATCTCAAGTTGATTATTCCTCTTTTGCCCGCCCGCATTAGCACTCGATACAACAACTTGCCACTGAGCAATATAATTCTTATTCCGAGTAATAACATCTTTGTTTGCGATAAACCATTTAGCTCTTCCCGCTTTTCCTGCTCTATCATTCGTAAAAAGCTTTATTTCCGTCGTAAAATTTATATCTTCATCTGAGCCACTATATATTCTGACTTTATCAGGATTTCTCTCAACAAAATCACTTTCAATCGGAAAAAGTGAACGCGGAAGGATTGCGTCATGAAGAAAAGATAAATCATGTGTTTTTATTCCCGCATTAATCTTTTGCTCTATAGGTAAATCATGAGGATCAAGCGGCATTAAATTATCTCCTGGATTATCTGCATGAAGACTTAACTTTTCCCCTTTTTTCGAATAAATATATGTAAAACCATCCGATTCTTTCTTATGATTCTTAGTAACAATAGTTATCCCATCTGATAAATTTGCAGCATCTCCAAAAAGCTCCCCGGCATCCGGATAAAACTCAACAACAGATAAGCTTTTATCATTAATCTGTTGTTTTCCAAAATTCTTCATACCCTTTCCGGATTGATGTATCCACCGACCGCCAGGATAAATAAGAACAGAAGTATTTTCAGCAAGTTCATCTGCCGCATTCTGAAAATATTGGAAAATATTTGTCATAGGCCTTTGCCCATTAGATTTTGAAACACTTTCTGAAGACTCCTTCTGATACGGTGGATTCCCAATCACATAATCAAATAACTTTTTCCCCATAGCTCGCATCTCCTTTAATTCCATAAATTTCACAGAAGTTTTACTTCTCCAATTAAATATCTTACACGGCACAGCTTCTAGTTCATCCATATCGTCATTCTGTATGCCTCCAATCATCTCAAAAATTGTCATTTGTTGGTATTCCTCATAAGGCTTACCTAACGGTACTGTATCTTGCAGGCCGTCCATCTGCCAAATATTCCAAGCAATCTTATTTGCTATTTGTCGTAATAGTTTGTCATCCGGATACTGCTCCCAGCGCTCTTCGTAATAATCCATAAAAGTCAGCAGGAGGTTAATTCTTGCAATCAGGACATTATCGCCCTGATACTCATATCCATAAGATGCTTCGAATGCACGAATTGTCCATTTTAACCACTCATCGTATGTATCAGTATTTTCATTGACAACTCTAAGTTTTCTATCGAGAATTCCTATGCGCCGTATTGGCGGAACAATCAGTTCCCCGGTTGCCATGTCGTAACGAGAAACCAGATACGGAGCTTCACCACAAGTAATTTCAAGCCAGCGGGAATCTACATAGTTTTGCCACTTTTTTTCCTTTTTAAATTCGATTTTCCCTTCCGATACTGTCCATGTATGATCAGTACTTTCCATGTTGAATACGCCACTCCGACCAAACCAATCGTCGTCACAATAGTTATTCATTCGATTGCAAAGCCACACAGGAGTAAAGACTTCTGCCTTTTTCCGAGTTCGTTGTTCTTGCATTTCCTGCGATTTTTGTATACGGGGACGGATCAAATCAGCTCGTTGTAATAGCGCGCGAACATTCATCTGTGCTTTATCAGAGAAATCTTCGCCAAGTTCTTCGTATGTGTCCGTAGCCCAGATAATATTCTTTTTTGTCGATTTATCTTGGAGCAGCAGATCCAATACATTTATCACCGGATAGCTGCCAATGTCTATCAGTTTTTCCACCAGAGGAACTCCTCCTTTTTGATTTTATTTTCCACTGTTCTTGTAACTAGCTTGAACATTTTGTCCACTGCTGTTTAAGTTTATTATACCACCCGTAGGTCTTAAAACAGATTTTCTACCCGTCTACAAACTCCACAATATTGGGTGCCGTTTGTAATTCAGGGCTTTGAAAATTTTTCTCAACATATCTATAGTCACACTCTTTCCATAGTTCAATTTATTGATTATATAATGACCAGTTCAGTGACTTTTTTCAAATCTCGTTTTCTTGTATCACTGTCAATCAAAAATTCCTAAAGCTTCTTATAGCTAATCTTTATGTCTCCTTTGTATGCACATTCACATTTTAGCATGCTTTTTCTCTATAGTTGCTTTTTCTGTATATTGGGAATTTATAATTTCATTTTACTACACATTTCTTCCAAAAACTACAGCATTATGTGCTCCCAATCCCAAAGATAAAATAGGGTTCCATAAACTCTGGCACCACAAGGCAAAGCCACCGATCCACGGCAAGAAAAATATGCGAATTTTAAAAGTTTTATTATAAAAGATTCCTAAATGAATCAAAAAATCATTTTTTACAATCAGCAAAACTTGCTCATATACTCTTCGATAAAATTCCGTCCATATTTTTTTTCTACTTCAACAGTTATAAGTATCGTCAGTTTTTTCTTGGATCTCGTCAAAGCAACGTACAATTTGTTTTTTACTTTATTCGCTTCTGTCTTATCCATAAATAAATACGCTGCAAGATCTGTAGTTAATATAAAAAGACAATTTTCTTTTCCCATACCTTTAATGGCCTCTATAGATGCAACCCCTATCTTATTAGTCTCACTGTTCAAATCAATTGCCTCCAACGCTTGTGCCAATTTTGCATATTCGAATTTTTCTAATTGTCTTCCAAAGACTTCAACAAAATAATTTATTATTTGGGAGATATTATTTCCTTTTCCCCGCCTAACATTCTCACACATAATATCACTATAATAATATGCGGCACGTTTTATCGTTTTTTTATCCATTTCTGGATCATGATTACATAATATCTCTTCTAATTCTTGAACCACACCTGTATCAACACCAATAGCTACATCTTTATGTGTATCAAATCTACTATTTTTTTCTGATATATATGAAAGATCAAAACTTGTATTTTCTCCATAAAAATCTCTATCAACATCTTTTTCAAAAACAATACACAATTCACCCTCTTCATCAGAAAAAGACTCTTGTTGTTCTGATATGTCTACAATAGTATTCGATAAGTTCAAATGCTTCTGTGGACACCGATAGCATTCCGTAATATAGGTAACTGCCTCGGGATATTTTTCAGCAAGTCTCTTTAAATTTCCATAACCTCGAAGATCTTGTTTAGGATCACCCATAACGTTTACTTCTATTCCCGCCTCATGGAAAGCTATAAGAAGTTTTAAAACATCATTATTGATATCCTGGCCCTCATCAAGAAAAATAGCTCCACAATAAGATGCAAAGTTTTTCCGGACCAAACCACGTCGTTTACGTATTAACTTAGTATCCTTTGATTTTTTCACAAAAACCCACTTGGCTCTTTCAGCAAAAGCATCAATATGAAGTATATTATTATCTTCCAATTTCTTTATCGCAGCCTTATAATATTTTTTCTTAATTTTATTGAGATCTCGATCGGATATCTGTTCAAACTGTCGTCCATAAAGCAGATAATAATATGGACGTATTAACTCTTGATAAAGGAATGAATGAATTGTACTGATTTTAATTCTTCTTGGCACTTCTCCGTAATGGTTTTTGATCTTCTCCTCTATACATGCAGCCGCATTATTTGTATATGCGATACAATAAACGATCTTACCACTGTCAATACTTTCATAGCATTCTATTATATGATCGGCTATTTTTGTTGTCTTTCCAGAACCAGCTCCGGCAATATTAATTTTCATCAGTCACCTTCTCTTCCTCCATAAATTTCAGAATTGTATCGATATGTTTCGGCATCGTAAATTCTGAAATTTCTCCTGTTCGCAAATCATGGCAAAGCTGAAGCATAATGTATGATTTTGATCCTCTCCAATCTTTTTGTAATTCATCAGCCGTCATAGATGTCCATCCCAGCTGATCACCATATCTGTTTTTTAACAGTTCATAGTTCTTCCCCGCATTTACAATATCCGTTTCTAAAGTATAACCAGAAGTCGTTTTTACACATACCTGTGCTGATTCAAGTGCTTCATGTTCTTCTTTAGCCTTCTCTTGATCATCATAGTCTCTCACAATTCCGAGTTTTCTATCTGTTCCTTCATTCAGTTTCTTCCAAATTTTTATGATATCCTTGTAGCCTTTATGGAATGACAATACCTCAATCTCACTAAGCAATGGGCGAGAATCCAGATAGGCTCGAATCAATAATTCCTCTGTAAGACCTTCGACCAAAATACACCGTTTAGAATAAAAGAATTTGAATAAATCCATATTTGGATTTTTAGCCAAATAATCTCTTTCCGCAGAGCTTACCACGCTTTGTAAAGAATATCCATATCCATTATTCATTAAAATAATATTACTCAGGTCTAGCTTATTGAGAAACTCTGTACTGTGTGTTGTGCAAATAATTTGTACACGAGTGTTATCTTTCATAAAAGCTTTAATAAAACTCACTATCAATCTTATGTTATTTATACATAGATGTGCTTCCGGCTCCTCAATTTCTATAATTCGAAGAGGTATCTCTTCTGATTTTTCAAAAAGCGAATTGATTAGAACAAGTAGTAAAATCATATTCCTATACCCAAGTCCCTGCATAGATAAGTTCTCGTTGTTATATCCCAAACGCACACTATTAAGAATTGATGTCATCGGGGGCATATTCGGTAAGACTGAAATATTATTAAAAAAGTCCTCTGCATTTTCAATTTCAGAATTATTTTGCCAATTCAAAATATTTTCCATCCCACTAAGCCCCTTCAGAGTATCAAAAAATTCTGCATATTTCTTTTCAACTTTAAGACGATCTTCCTCATCAATCTTCATTTTTAACAACTTAACAAGCGCCTTTGATCCTATCTTATGACTAGAATTTGAAAAATCATCTCTTTCAGCTGTGAGAAACATATATCTAAATTGTTTCAAAATATCATATGATATAGGGCCTTTTCCTGGAACAAAAATACTATATTCATATAAATCTGTTGGAAGAAGGCTCAACTTTATTCCATTTAAATTTTCAACAATATCTTCTGTGCTAATTATACTTTTTACCGAATCTAAAATATCCCTTACTTTCTTCGGTCTGAATTCATATTTAATAGAATATATAATTTCATCATTTATGATATTACACGAAAGATCTTTTACCCAAAAACGTTCCTGTACTTCAGGGAAAAACTGCACTTCCACAGTTACTACCGGAAGTATCTTCAAGAAATCTTCATCTGATATCCTACCTTCGATGATATCCTCCTACTACAATATATTTATGGTTAATATCCCTTACAGCCAGTAAGGAATTAC